>Ga0310345_10000104_pt1 | contig 175129 bp, 147 predicted proteins | sample HC15DNA20500_MG_FD_204667 | JGI IMG/M metagenome (GOLD analysis project Ga0310345, IMG submission 204667) | Marine microbial communities from station ALOHA, North Pacific Subtropical Gyre - HC15-DNA-20-500_MG | ecosystem: Environmental > Aquatic > Marine > Oceanic | place: Pacific Ocean... | reverse complement strand
GCCTCGCTCAGCTCGTCGACCTCGTTTCCGCCCGTCACACCCTCACGAGATCACATCGGGATCTGCGTGTCGATCCCGGATCTCGAAGTGAGCGGGATGATCCAGCTTTCCCAGGGCCTGAACGGTTGCTGGCGGAGTGGTGCCGCCGAAACCGACACCTCCCGGTGCCGGAGCAGGCCGCCGCCCTGAACACCAAGCTCAGGGGGCACTACAACCACTACGGGGTGCCCGGGACCTCGAGACACCTCGATCGCTTCTTCAGAGCCGTCCGTCGGCTCTGGTTCAAATGGCTCAACCGCCGTGGACAGAAGAAGCAGATGAACTGGGACCGCTTCGCCGCTCTGCTGAAGCGCTACCCACTACAGCTGCCGCGCCTCGGCGCGCGTGGCTGGCACGCAGCGAAGCCGTGAGTACGAGGAGCCGGATGCGGGAATCCTGCACGTCCGGATCTGCGGGGGGACCACCTGCTCGCACCGTCGAGAGATGGCGTGGGCGGGTGGCCTATCCCGATAGAGACAACAGCCGCCGTCCGAGCCCCGGCGCGTCTCCATCCCGCCGCCCGCTTCTCTCTTTGCGGCTTCGCGGCTTTGCGAGAGCAAAAAAGACCGACGCTGCGCGACCGCACGAGAGACGACGCGGGCACGGGCAGGGGCACGGGCGTGTAGCCGCGCCGCGGTGCGGCGGGCTACACGATGTCGAAGGGATAGCCGCCGTCTTCGTACGTCTGGGCGGCGATGGCCTTCAGCAGCTCGTCGCTGTCGCGCTCCATGTGCCCCAGACGATCCTCGAGGCGGCCCTTCGCCAGGGTCGCGAAGGCGTTCGTCAGGTTCAGCTCGCGGGCCGCGCCGGACTCGCCCTTCTGCTCGATCGCGCGGGTCGTGCGGCTCAGCACCGAGGCGAGGGCGTAGAGATCGATGGCCGCGTCGGCGATGCGCTTCTGCACGAACTGCATCTCCGCGATGTCGCGCCCGTGCTTGCGGAGGACCTGCTCCGAGCGCTGGGCGAGCTCCGCGGACGCCTCCTCGAAGATGACCGCCTCGGCCCGGAGCGCCGGGTGGACGCGCTCGAGGCGCTCGCGCCGGACCAGGCTGCGGGCCTTGTGGATCGCGAAGTCCTGCAGGATGCCGAAGCCCTTGATCGGCTCACGCATCGCCTTGGCGACCTCGGCGAGCTGCTTGCCCGGGCTCTGCATCCCGCTCAGCGCGATGAAGGCGCGGAGGATCTCGTTGGTGCCCTCGAAGATCAGGTTGATGCGCGCGTCGCGCAGCATCCGCTCGTACGGGTACTCGGCCATGTAGCCGATGCCCGCCGCGATCTGCAGGGTCTCGTTGACCACGTACCAGAGCGTTTCGGAGCCGTAGACCTTGCAGATGGCGCTCTCGAGCGAGTAGTCGTGCACGCCCTCGTCGATGAGCCCGGTGGTCAGGTACGTCATCGACTCGAGCGCGTAGGTCTCGGCCGTCATCCGGGCGATCTTCTCCTTGATCATCCCGAACTCGCCGATCGGTCGCCCGAACGCCTTCCGCTCCTGCACGCGCTCGGTGCTCATCTGGATGAGCTTCTTGGACGAGCCGAGGCAGCCCGACGCGAGACCGAGTCGGCCGCTGTTGAGCACCTGCATCGCGACCTTGAAGCCGCGCCCCGGCTCCCCGAGCACGTTCTCGACGGGGACCTTCACGTTGTCGAAGAAGATCTCGGCGGTGCTCGAGCCGCGGATGCCGAGCTTGTCCTCGGCCGGGCCGTGGGTGAGCCCCTCGGTGCGATCGACGATGAGCGCGGTGATGCGCGGCTTCACCCCGGGATCGGGGGCGCTGGTGCGCGCGAACACCGTGAACACGTCGGCGTATGCGCCGTTGGTGATCCAGATCTTCGAGCCGTTGAGCAGGTAGTGGCTGCCGTCGTCGGACAGCTCGGCGCGGGTCGTGATGGAGGCGGCGTCGCTGCCCGCGCCCGGCTCGGTGAGCGCGAAGGCCGCGACCTTCTCGCCGGTCGCGAGGGTGGGGAGGTACTTGGCCTTCTGCTCCTCGGTGCCGAAGAGCAGGATGCCCTTGAGCCCGATCGACTGGTGCGCGCCGATGGTCACCGCGAGCGACGCGTCGATGGCGCCCATCTCTTGCATGACCCGGGCGTAGGCGGTGGCGCTGAGCCCGAAGCCGCCGTGCTCCTCTTCGATGGAGAGCCCGAAGAGGCCCAGCTCCTTCATCTTCTCGAGGAGCGCGTCGGGGATGACGTGCTCGCGATCGATCTTCGCGGCGTCCACTTCGGCGTCGGCGAACTTCCGGATGTTGTCGAGGACGAGGGCGACGTTCTCCTTCTCCTCGGGCTTCATCTCCGGGTAGGGGAACACCAGGTTCTCTTCGATGAGCCCGTGGAACAGGGACTTCATGAAGCTGCGGTCTTCGGCGCTCATGGGGCCTCCGGTCGGGGTTCGGGGGGCTGACTGCCGGGCGACGGCTCCGGCTCGTCCGCGCTCTCGTCACGGCTCTCGGCTTCCCGGGCGTCGGCCTCGGCGCGGGCCTTGGCCACCTCCTCCTCGGTCGCGGAGCCGGGGAGAGGCAAGCCGCCTTCGGTGCCGTCGTTCTTCTTCTCTTGCCAGGGGTACTTGATGCGGCTGTGGTAGATGCTGCACAGCGAATCGACCACCTGGTTGGCGATCGTGCGGAGCTCCTGGAGGGTGAGCCCGGACTCGTCGAGCTGGCCCTGGCGGAGCTTCACGAAGATGATGCGCTGCACCATCTCCTCGAACTTGTCCCGCTCCGGCGGGTCGATGGTGCGCGAGGCCGCCTCGATGGAGTCGACCAGCATGAGGATGGCCGTCTCCTTGGTGCGCGGGCGCATGCCCGGGTAGCGGAAGAAGCTCTCGTCACGCTCCCGCGGGTTCCCCTGCTCCAGGGTCTTGTGCCAGAAGTACTCGATGACGCTGGTGCCGTGATGGGTGTAGGCGAACTCCACGACCGGCTCGGGGATGCCGCCCCGGCGAAGGATGTTCACCCCCTCCACCACGTGCGCCATGATCGCGTCGGCGCTGAGGTCCGGCGGGATCTCCCGGTGCGGCGTCGGCTCCCCGGGCTGCAGGTTCTCGACGAAGTACTTCGCCTGACAGCTCTTGCCGAGGTCGTGATAGTAGGCGCCGACCCGGGTGAGCAGCGCGTCGGCGCCGATCGCGTTGGCCGCCGCCTCCGCGAGGTTCGCCATCGCGCGCGAGTGCTCCCACGAGCCCGGCGCCTCCTTCGCGATCTTCTTGAGGAGCGGCTGATCCAGATCCGACAGCTCGACCAGCTTGGCCCGGCTCACCGCGCCGAGGACCATCACCGCGAGCCCGGAGGCCGCCCACGCGACCACGCCGGAGAGCAGCCCGCCCACGATCGAGGCGAGGAGCGCGGACTCGGTCGGCGCGCGGAGCTCGGCGCCGAGGTCGAAGCCCCCGTCGAAGATGACCCGCGCGGCCACGTAGACCCCGGCGCCGGCCACGGCGGCCGCGACCCCGGACTGCACGATGCGCGCGTTGTTCTTCTTGTCCCCGAGCACCAGGACCGCGGTGATGCTGGTGGCCAGGTAGACGGCCGCGACCGCGAGCCGGAAGGCCACCAGCGAGGCGGCCAGGAACGCCATCGCGAGGCCGACCATCAGCGCCGTGCGCCGATCGAGGAACAGCGCCGCCCACAGGCTCATCGCCGCCACGGGCACGACGTGGGCCGGGAACGGCGTGAGCAGGAGGAAGACCTTGGCCGCCAGCAAGAGCGCCAGCGCGAGCGCCATCAACCCGAGCTGGGTGCGGAGGAGCGCGCCGCGGCCGGGGCTGAGCCCGCGCAGGTACGCGGTCAGCATCATCGCGATGAGGAAGTAGACGAACCACAGCCCGAGCAGGTCCGCCCCGTCCGGCGGGCGCCGGCCGTCTTCGTAGGCCCGCACCAGGCTGGCCAGCTCCGGCTCGCTCACCGTCTCGCCCCGGGCGACGATGGGCGCACGCGCCTCGAGGTGGATCGAGGACGAGTCGTCGCCGGTGCGCATCAACCGGGTCCAAGGGATCCGGAGGGTCACCGGCGCGGGATCCCCCGGCTGCACGCGCGAGGGCTCCACGAAGGTCTCCGCGCGGTTCACGAAGACCATCAGGGTGGCGAAGGCGGCGCTCACGACCAGAACGGTCGCCATCGTCGCGATGATCCGGGTGCGAAGCATGGGCGCGCCAGCGGGCGGGGTCCCCGCCGAGCCCCGGGTGTAGCTCGCGGGAGCCGTTCAATTCAAGGACAGCCGCGGTGACGACTCCCCGAACGAGGACGCTCGCGGCCCCCGCCATCGCCGCCTCCGCGGTGCTCGCGATCGGCCTCGCCGCCTGGCCGTACACGGTGGACGACGCCTTCGTGCTCGCCCGCTACGCCGCGCGGCTGGCCGCTGGCGACGGCTGGACGATGAACGACGGCCCCCCGACCGACGGCGTGACCGGTCCCCTCGGCCTGGTCCCCGGCGTCGTCGCCGCGCTCCTCGGGCGCGATCCGGTGTTCGCCTCGAAGCTCACCGGCCTCCTCTGCGCCGCCCTCGCCGCGGCCCTCGTCGCCCGCCGCGCCGCGCCCTTCACTCCGATCGGCGCCCTGCTCCCCCTGCTGCTCGCGTCGCCCCTGCTCGCGGTGTGGTCGGTCGCCGGCCTCGAGACCGGGGTCGCCGTGCTCGCCGCTTCGATCGGCGCCCTCGCTGCCCTCGGCTCGGTCGCTCCCGACTCGCGGGAAGGGAGGAAGGGTGGAAACGAGGAGGAAGAGGAAGACGAGGAGGGGAGGGGGGCGGCCTCGGAGACGGACTCGGATTCGGCGACAGAGGGAGCGGGAGCGCGGGGGCGGGCGGTGGCGCTGGGGCTGAGCGTGGGCTGCCTCGCCTGGCTGCGGCCCGAGCTCGCCCCGTTCTGCCTCGTGCTCCTCCTGTCTCTCCGCGGCCACCGCCGCTGGGCCTGGGGGCTCGCGCTCGCCGGGGCCGCCTCGGTGGTGGTCTTCCGGCTGAGCCTCTTCGGGCACGTGCTGCCGCTCGCGGCGGCGGCGAAGCCCGCCGATCTGGGGAACGGGTTCGGCTACGTGGCCCGGGCGCTGGTGGTGGTGTTCGGGCTCGGCGGAGCGGCGCCGGTGGTCCTCGCGGCGAGGGAGGATCCCGCGCGGCGACCGCTCGCCCTCGCGCTGGGCGCGCACCTGGTCTCGGTCGCGCTCGCCGGCGGGGACTGGATGCCGGGGTTCCGCCTCTTCGCGCCCGTGCTCCCGGCCTACGCGCTCGTCGCGTCGGGGGCGGTCGCGCGCCGGCTGCCCGGCTGGAGGGGCTGGGCGCTGCTCGCCGGAGCGACCGCGATCCCCCTGGCCAGCCACGCCTTCGTGCTGCCGCTGGCGCGCGACGCCGGCGAGGCCCGGGAGGAGGCGGGGGCGGAGCTCGCGGACTGGCTCGCCGCGCACGGGACGCGCGTCGCCCTCGTCGACATCGGCTACCTCGGCTGGCGCTCGGGGCTGGAGGTGGTCGATCTCGGCGGCATCACCGATCCGGAGGTCGCGCGCGCGTCGGGAGGCCACGTCGCCAAGGCGCTCGACGTCGGCTGGTTGGCCGCCCGCGACCCGGATCTCTTCGTGCTCAGCAGCCGGATCGCCCCGCGGGTCTCCGAGGACGGGCAGCTCGTGTCGTTCCTCGGGCACCCGGTCGAGCACCGCGTCGCCCGGACCGCGTGGTTCCGTGCGCGCTACAGGGTGGCGCGGGTGGTGCGCTACTCGCCCAGCACCACGTACGTCGTCCTCGCGCGCCGCGGCCGTTGATGGCACTCTCCGGTGCGTGGCGGACACCATCGCGCCCGGCTTCCTCGTCGCCTCCCCCGCGCTGCGCGACCCCAACTTCGTGCGCTCGGTGGTGGTCGTGGTGGAGCACGGCGACGACGGCTCCCTCGGCTTCGTGGTCAACCGCCCGGCGCCCGTCTCGTTCGAGCAGGTGAGCGAGCTGCTCGGGCTCGACCTGGCCGAGGAGCGCTCCCTGCCGACGCCCGTCTACACCGGGGGGCCGGTGGCGCCGCAGTCCGGGTGGATCCTCTTCGACCCGGCGGGCGTGGACCCCGACCTGCTCGAGGACGCGGTGCAGATCAGCGACCGCGTGGCGGTCAGCGCGTCGAGGCACCTGCTCGACACCATCGCGGGCGGCGACGGCCCGGATCGGAGGCTGCTCGCGCTCGGCTACGCGGGCTGGGCCGCGGGGCAGCTCGACGGCGAGTTCAGCCGTGGCGTCTGGATCCCGGTCGACCTGGACGACGAGATCATCTTCGAGACGCCGGCAGAAGATCGATGGCACGCCGCGTTGACCAGCGCGGGCATCGACCCGGCGCGCATGAGCGGCGGCGGCGGCTTCAGCGCCTGAGGGGGCTCAGCGGTTCTCGGCCTGCGCGCGCTGGATGCGGCGCTGGCGGGCGAGCGGATCGTGGGGGCGCTGGAGACGGTCGCGGAGCGCACGGACCGCGTTCTGATCGAGCTGGATGCCCGGGCGCGGGATCTCGGCCGCCGACGGCGCCTGGGCCTGCTGCTCGGGGGCGGCCTCGGCCGGGGCGACGAAGCTGACGCGGCCGAAGCGGTCGGGGACGTGGAAGTCGCGGGCGTAGGTCGCCGACCAGCCGGCGCTGCGCTGGCCGCCGTCTCCGGGGCGGGTGTCCATCACGTAGAGGGCCACGCGCCAGTTGCTGTTCGGGGCGGGGCGGGTCGCCGGCGGCTCGCCGACCGCGAAGGACTCCCACGGGATGGCGATCTCGGCGGTGTAGCCCTCGTCGGCGCCGTCGTCGTTGGCGGTGCCCTGGACCTGCACCCGGGCGCGCACGTCGGCGTTCCAGTCCATGTGCCCGAAGGGCTGCGGCTGGCGGCGGCTGTCGTAGCGGGTGTCGAAGACCTCGCCGGTGGGCGAGACCTGGAGCTCGAAGTAGTTCCGGCCGTCCCCGTCGGGGTCGACCATGATCTCGACCGCGTCCTGCTCCCAGAGGTGCGCGTCGCGACCCTCGAGCGTGTTCTGGACGAAGTCGTCCCGCACGTCGAAGGCGACGTAGAGGTTGTCGTCGTCCCAGCCGAGGCGGGCGGTCGCGCGGAGCTCGGCGTTGGAGCCGTCCACCGTGTTGACGAACGCGTTGGTCGGGCGGACCTGCTGCCATTCGCCGAGCTCGCCGTCGATGGTGACGCCCTCGAGGCGCTCCGCCCGGGCGCCCGGGAGGGGGCGGCGCGGGGCGTCGCCAGCCGCCGGCGCCACCGGGTTCGCCTGGGCGGCCGGGCCGCCGGTCACGGGGAGGGCGAGCGCGCGGGCGCGGTTCTCGCCGTCGTTCGGGCCGGTGCGCACGCCGAGGCGGTTCGGGCCGTTCCAGAGGCCGAGGTAGAAGATCGCCCGGCTCGAGGCCCAGTCCTCCGGCAGGGTCACCGGCTGGACGTCGCGGATGTACTTGCCCGCCTCCCAGCGGTTCGGCTGGTAGAGCTCGCGCACGACGCCGACGCCGTCCTGGTTGAGCACGTTCTCACCCTCGGCGTTGGCCACGTGGGTGAAGAGGTTCCAGCCCTCACCGAGGTCCTGGCCGACGTGCCAGTACCAGGTGACCTCGGCCGGACGGCCCGGCGTGAGGCTCTCGGGCGCGTCGTAGCCGATCAGCCGCACGCCGCGGTCGAAGACCACGTTCAGGCGGTGATCCGGCGTCGGGCGCTCGGTGGTCACGTGCTCGGAGAGCCGCTCGCGGTCGGCGGGCGACAGCTCCGGCGCCCGCTCGACGCAGCCGGCGAGCGCAAGGGTGGACATCAAGACAATCGCAATCCGCATCGTTCTCTCCAGCCTATTTACGGCCCTTCTTCCGCGCCCGGCGCTGCTGCTTGCGCTTGCGCTTGCGCTTGGCCTTGCTCGCAGGTTTGCGGCCCGAGCTCGAGGGCCCCATGCCCGCCTGCCCCTCGCCCGCCACGGCCGCCTCGAGCAGCTGGTCGGCGAGCCCGGCCATCATCGGGTTGCCCTCGAGGCCCCCCGTCTTGACCATCTCGTTCATCCGGCGGGCCATCGCCATCTGCTTCATGCCCGGGATCTTCTGCAGCATCCCGGCCTGCTGGCCGATGTCGCCCATCATCTTGCGCATGAAGGAGAAGCGGTTGAGGAGGTCGACGACCTCCTTCTCCTCGCGTCCGGAGCCCTTGGCGACGCGCTGGATGCGGCCCTTCTGCTTGCCGAACAGGTCGGGGTCGAGGCGCTCCCGCTTGGTCATCGAGCTGACGATGGCCTCGGCCCGCTTGAGCTCGCCCTCGTCGACCTCGAAGCCCTCGGGCACGCTGTCGGCGAAGAAGGGCAGCTTCTCGAAGAGGTCCTGCAGCGGGCCCATCTGCTGCAGCGTCCGGATCTGCTCGAGGAAGTCGTGGAGCGTGAAGCGCCCCTGGAGCATCCGCTTGGCGTCTTCCTCCGCCTTCTGCTCGTCGACGACCTCCTCGAAGTCCTTCATCAGGCCGACGATGTCGCCCATCCCGAGGATGCGGCTCGCCATGCCCTCCGGGCGGAACTCCTCGAGCTTGTCGAGCGTCTCGCCCATGCCGACGAAGCGGACGGGGGCGCCGGTGACCTCCTTGACGCTCAGCGCCGCGCCGCCGCGGGCGTCGCCGTCGAGCTTGGTCAGCACGACGCCGCTGAGATCGAGCCGGTCGTTGAAGGACTTGGCGGTCTTGACCGCGTCCTGACCGATCATCGCGTCGATGACGAGGAAGATGTTGTCCGCCTTGGTCTCGCCCTTGATCTGGGCGAGCTCGGCCATCAGCGGCTCGTCCACCGCGAGCCGGCCGGCGGTGTCGTAGATGATCGTGTCGCGCTTGAGCTTGCGCGCCTCGCCCATCGCCTTGGCGCAGATGTCGACCGGACGGCCGCCGGGGATGGCGAAGACCGGCACGTCGATCTGCTCGCCGAGCACCTGGAGCTGCTCGATGGCGCCAGGGCGCTGCACGTCGGCGGCGACCAGCAGCGGCTTGCGGTCCTGCCGCTTGAGCAGGTTGGCGAGCTTCGCGCTGGAGGTCGTCTTACCCGAGCCCTGCAGACCGACCATCATGATGCCGGTGATGGCGGGGCTCTTCTTGAAGACGAGGGGCTCACCCTCCGCCTCCATCATCGCCTTCAGCTCGTCCTGGCAGATTTTGACGAAGGCCTCGGCGGGGCCGATCTTGACCTTCTTGCCGCCGATGGAGGCCTTGGTCTGGATCTCCTTGCCGAGCGCCTGCTCCTTGACCGTGGCCAGGAAACGCTTGACCACGCCGAGCTCGACGTCGGCCTCGAGGAGCGACAGGCGCACGTCGCGGAGCGCCTGGTCGATGTTGTCCTCGCTCAGCTCCGCGACGCCGGCGAGCCGGTTGCGCGCAGCGCGGAAGCCCTTGGTGAGGGTCTCGAACATGGGGTGAGGCAGCCTTCCGAAGAGGGGCCCCCGCCCGGCGCGCGCCGAGCGTAGGCGCCCGAATTCCCGCTCGCGCGCACCCGGCCTTCGGGGCAGCGTCGAGCACCGCGCCTTAGCATGCCGGGGCGACGCCGTGCAACGCGGGCGAGGCGGCAGAAGGGCCCTGATTCCGGGTGTGAGCGCGCGGCGCCGGCCCTATGCTCGGGCCCCCATGGCCACCTCGCTCCCCGCGCCCGGCGATCCCGACGTCCTCTGGGTCGTCGACCTCACCGGCTACGTCTTCCGCGCCTACCACGCGCTGCCCCCCATGAGCACGTCGACCGGGGAGCCCACCCACGCGGTCTACGGGGTCACCCAGATGCTGCTCGCCCTGGTCAACGAGCAGCAGCCGGCCCGGCTGGCGGTCGCCCTCGACTCGGCGGGGCCCTCGTTCCGGAAGGAGATCTACCCGGACTACAAGGCCACCCGGCCCCCGGCGCCCGAGGACCTGCGCGAGCAGATCGACCGGCTCGAGGACGTGATCGAGGCCTACGCGATCCCTTGTCTCATCAACGACACGTACGAGGCCGACGACCTGATCGCGACCATGGTGCGGCGGGCCCGAGAGGCGGGGCTCCGGGTGGTGGTGGTCAGCGCCGACAAGGATCTGCTCCAGCTGGTCCAGGACGGCGTGGTCATGTTCGATACCATGCGGGACAAGGTCTTCGGGCGGGAGGAGACCGAGGAGAAGATGGGCGTGCCGCCCGAGAAGCTCCGCGACTACCTCGCGCTCGTCGGGGACAGCTCCGACAACGTGCCGGGGGTGAAGTCGGTCGGGCCCAAGACCGCGTCGAAGCTGCTCGCCGACTACGCGGACCTCGACGACATCTACGCCCACCTCGAGGACATCACGAAGAAGGCGCTCAAGCGGAACCTGACCGAGCGCAAGGACGAGGCCTACCTCTCGCGGGAGCTGGTCACGCTCGCCGACGACGTGCCGATCGCCTTCGATCTCGAGCAGCTGCGCTACGGCGGCGCCGACGAGGACCGGCTGCGGCAGCTCTTCACCACGCTGGAGTTCCACAAGCTCCTGAGCCGCATCGCGCCCCGCCCGAAGAAGCCGGCGACCTTCGAGACGCTGGCGCCGGGCGGCCTCGAGGACGCGGCGGCGAAGATCCGCGCCGCCGGCAAGCTGGCGATGTTCACCCTCGCCGAGGGCGACGACGCCCTGAACGCGCCGATCGTCGGGGTGGGGCTCAGCTGGGAGAAGGGCCAGGCGGTGTACGCCCCGATCGGGCACCTGCGCCTCGGCGCCGACCCGCAGCTCCCGATGGACGCGGTGGTCGCCGCGCTGAAGCCGCTCCTCGAGGACCCGGCGCTCCCCAAGAGCCTGGGCGACAGTAAGCGCGAGCGGCTGCTCTGGCAGCGCCACGGCGTCGACCTCGCCGGCGTCGTGTTCGACGTGATGCTCGCGAGCTACGTGGTGGACCCCGAGCGCCACACCCACGCGCTCGAGGACGTCGCCCGGACGGAGCTCGACGCGACCTTCACCACCTACGAGGAGCTCACGGACAAGCGGCGCGGCTTCCAGCGGGCGCTGAGCGACGTCGACGTCGAGCCGGCCCGGGACTACGCCGGGCAGCGCGCCGACCTGGTGCGGAGCGTCGAGCGCATCCTCGCGCCGCGCCTCGAGGGGCAGGAGCTCCGGCCGCTGCTCGACGACGTGGAGCTGCCGCTCGCCCGGGTGCTCGCGCGCATGGAGCGGGTCGGGGTGCGGGTGGACGCGGCCTACCTGAAGCGGCTCTCGGACGAGGCCAGCGCGCGGATCGCGGCGCTCGAGGCCGAGGCCGAGGCCCACGCGGGGAGGGCGTTCAAGATCACCTCGCCGCGCGAGCTGGAGACGATCCTGTTCGACGAGATCGGGCTCGAGCCGATCAAGCGCACCAAGACCGCGCGCAGCACCGACCACGAGGTGCTCGAGACCCTGTCGGCGCAGCACCCGCTGCCGAAGGTCATCCTCGAGCACCGCCTGCTGACGAAGCTGCAGGGGACCTACCTCGACGCGCTGCCGCGGCAGATCCACCCGGAGACCGGCCGGGTCCACACCCGCTTCAACCAGGCGGTGGCGGCCACCGGGCGGATGAGCTCGAGCGACCCGAACCTGCAGAACATCCCGATCCGCACCGAGGAGGGCCGCAAGATCCGCGACGCCTTCGTCGCGCGCGAGGGCTGGCAGCTGCTCAGCGCGGACTACTCGCAGATCGAGCTCCGGGTGCTGGCCCACCTCAGCGAGGACGCAGAGCTGATTGCGGCCTTCACCGACGACGTCGACGTGCACGTGCGGACCGCGAGCGCGATCTTCGGCGTGCCCGAGGCCGAGATCGAGCGCGCCCAGCGCGAGGCGGCCAAGACGGTGAACTACGCGGTCATCTACGGGCAGTCCGCCTGGGCGCTCGCGCGGAACCTCGGCATCGAGCAGGACGAAGCCAAGCGCTACATCGAGGCCTTCTACGCGCGCTACGAGGGCGTCGCGACCTTCATGGACGAGGTGGTCGAGAAGGCGAAGCGCACCGGCGGCGTGCGCACCCTGCTCGGGCGCTGGCGCACCCTCGCGGACATCCGCTCCCGCAACTTCCGCCTCCGCTCCGCCGCCGAGCGCATGGCCCGCAACACGCCCATCCAGGGCACCGCCGCCGACCTCATCAAGGTGGCGATGGTCGAGATCGACCGCGCGATCGCGCCGATGGAGAGCCGCATGCTCCTCACGGTGCACGACGAGCTCGTGTTCGAGGTCGCGCCGGGGGAGGAGGACGCGCTGATGCAGCTGGTGAAGGATCGCATGGAGCACGTGCTCGAGCTCCGCGTGCCGCTCGTCGCCACCGCCGGGCTCGGGCGGACTTGGAACGAGGCGCACTGAATTTCTTGGAGGGTTTGGCGCAAACCCTCCCCCCATTGGGCAAAGCGCCAATGGGGCCCCTCTCCCAACTCCGCCTGCGGCTCGCGCTCGCGCTGCGCGCGAGCTGGCCGCCCGCTGCCGCGGGATCGAAGAGGGGGGACGGAGTGAACTTGTGAACCTACGTAGTCCACTGGCCTACGTGTTCCGTCGGCTGATCGGTGGGTCGGCCGGGGGACGGTGTTTCCTTGTTGCCCAGCGCGGCTGCGAGGCCTCGGCTCGTCCCCGCTCCAGGACGCTGGGACGGAGTTTCCTTGTTGCCGAGTCGGGCGGCGGCCGGTTCGGGGCGGCAGACCTTGAGCCACCCGGGTGCGTCGCCGAGCGTCGGCGGCCCGGTCGCGCCGCTCGGGACTGGTTGGCCCCGGCCCCGGCGCCCGGTGCAGGATTGGGAAACGAGGAAACTCCGTCCCGGTGTCACCTTCCGGGGTCAGCGAGCGGCTCCGGAGGGGCGTTGGGAAACAAGGAAACTCCGTCCCCATGCCCGTTCGCTTCCTGGCATCGGGGGGCCTCTCCCACCGCCGCCCCTGGGCCTCTGGGCTGTTCCTCCTCGCCTCCAACCTCCCTGCTCCCTCGGAGGGTCGCAAGACGGGGAGCGAATAGGGGAGGGGGGAGTCTCGTCGGAAGGGGTATGGACCCCCGACCTACGAAGCATCATCCGCCTCCGTGGCAGCCTGCCCCGGTGGCTTGCTCGGACTGTGGCGAGGCGCTGCCGGAGGACGCGTTCTTCTGCGGGGCCTGTGGCGCGTCGCGGCACGAGGATCCGCGGCTCGGGCAGGTGGTGCTGGAGCGCTACCGGCTGGTGGAGGAGATCGGCGCGGGCGGGATGGGCTCGGTGTACCGAGCCGAGCAGCGCGTGGGGCGCTTCACGCGCGAGGTGGCGGTGAAGGTGCTGCACGCGAGCTTCGCGGAGGCGCAGGCGGTGCGGGCGCGCTTTCACCGGGAGTGCGAGCTGGTGACCCGGCTGTCGCACCCGAACACGATCCGCTTCTACGACTTCGGCGAGCTCGAGGACGGCGCGCTGGCGATCGTGATGGAGCTGGTGGAGGGGGAGCCGCTGTCGGCGCGGGTGGAGCGCGGGCCGCTCCCGCTCCAGGAGGCGTTGTCCATCCTCGGGCAGATCGCCGGCGCGCTCGACGAGGCGCACGCGGCGGGCATCGTGCACCGCGATCTCAAGCCCGACAACGTGCTGCTCTTCGAGCGGCCGGGGGCGGAGGGGCCGGGCGTGAAGGTGCTCGACTTCGGGGTGGCCAAGGCGCCGGAGCTGGACCCGGACGCGCCGGCGCTCACGTTCCGCGGCGAGGTCATCGGGACGCCGGCCTACATGAGCCCGGAGCAGATCGCGGGGCGGCCGCTCGACGCGCGGAGCGACGTCTACGCGTTCGGCGTGCTCGCGTACGAGCTGCTCACCGGCGCGCTGCCTTTCGAGGGCGCCGACAGCCTGCTCGACTGGGCCGAGCGGCACCTGGTCGAGGCGCCGACGCCGATCGCCAGTCACCCGGTCTCGCTGCCGCCGCAGGTGCAGCTCGCGGTGATGCGCGCGCTCTCCAAGGAGCCCGAGGCGCGGCCGGACGGCGTGAAGCAGATGATGCGCGAGATGCGCACGGCGCCGTCGAGCAGGAGGCGCTCGAGCGCGCCCCTCGAGCCGAGCGAGACCGGCGAGATCGTGCTCCCGCTCGCCCGCACGAACCGCCGCGTTGCCGGCTGGGCCGCGGCCGCGCTCGCCGGTCTGGTGGCGCTGGGCGCGAGCCTGGCCGGGGAGCCGTCGATGCCGAGCGCGAAGGCGCCGGAGGCGAAGCTCGAGGTCCCCGCGGCGACGGTGGCCGCGTGCGAGGCCGACGCCGAGACCGCGTGCTGACCGGCCTCGGTCTCCGGAGGGGGCATGCGCCCCTCCCGCCCGACCGGCAAAGCCGGCTCGGTCGGTCGCCCCATCTCACGCGCTGCCGCAGCTTCAGTCCCGCGAGGGGCGCAGGAGCGGCAGCAGCAGCAGCGGGATCAGGCCGAGGGCGGCGGCGGCGAGGAAGGCGACCGGGTAGCCGGCGGAGGTGACCAGCGCGCCGACCGCCCGGCTCGACCAGGCCTCGCAGGCGTTCGTCAGGCCCATGTAGGCGCTGAACTGAGTCGCCCCGAGGCGCGGGTCGGTGAGGTCCATGAAGAGCGCGAACACCGCGGCGGTGAAGAAGCCGACCCCGAGGTAGAACACGACCAGCGCCGCCCAGCCGGCGAGGGGGAGCGCGCCGGTCCCGCACGCGGCGAGGATCGCGACCGACACGCCCACCAGCAGCTGTCCGGCGGCGATCACCCGGCGTCGCCCGAAGCGATCGGCCAGGCGGCCGCCGGCGAGCGCGCCGACCACCATCGCGCTCACCGAGCCGACCCCGAAGAAGATCCCGATCGCCTCCTCGCCCACCTCGGCGTCGACGAGGAAAGGGCCGATCACCGCGCCGACGCCCTTGAAGGTCACCTCGGCCGTGCCCGCGAAGAGCAGCGCCAGCCAGGTGAGCGGGCGCCGCAGCATCGCCTTCGCGTCGGCGACGAATCGCCGGAGGCGGCCGCCCTCGGTGGGGAGGTCGGGCAGCGTCACCCGCAGGAGGGTCAGGGGCGTGATCAGGAGCACCACGATCATCGCCGCCGCCATCGCGCGCAGATCGAGCGCGCTGGAGAGGACCAGGGCGCCGCCTCCGAAGAGCGCGCGGCCGAGCAGCATGCCCGCCTGCATCCACCCGTTGAGCCGGCCTCGCTCCTCCGCGGGGATGGTGGCGATGGAGAGCGCGTCGATGGCCACGTCCTGGGTCGCGGCGGCGAAGGCGTGCAGGACGAGGAAGAGGGTGATCGCGCCGAGCGCGGCGGCGGGGTCGGTGACGAAGAGCAGCGGCGCGAGGGTGAGCGCCATGAGCAGCTGGGCGGCGACGATCCAGCCGCGCAGCGTGAACCGCCTCGAGGTCAGCACGTCGACCAGCGGCGCCCAGGCGAACTTCAGGGCCCAGGGGATCGTGACCCACGCGGTGAGGGTCGTGATCGCGTCGACCTCCACGCCCGCGCCCCGCAACAGCGTCGGCAGGGTCCACCAGATGAACCCGATCGGCGCGCCCTCGGCGAAGTAGAGGAGCGCGAAGAGCAGGTGAGGTCGTCGCGGCACGCCGGCCTCATCCTAGACCCCGGCCGCGGACGTGACAGGCGACCGGACGCGCGTGGTACACCGAGCCCATGCTGGTGGAGACGCGGCTGGGGAAGCTCTTCGTGGAGGAGCGGGGGGAGGGCGCGCCGGTGCTGCTGTGGCACTCGCTCCTCTGCGACGGGGGCATGTGGCGCTTCCAGGTGCCGGCGCTGGCCGAGCGCCATCGGGTGATCACGCTCGACGCGCCCGGGCATGGCCGCAGCGCGCCGCGGCGCGAGCCGTTCAGCCTCGAGGACTGCGCCGAGGCCGCGCGGGAGGTCATGGACGCCCTCGACGTGGAGCGCGCGCACTGGGCGGGGCTCAGCTGGGGCGGCATGACCGGGATGCGCTTCGCGCTCCGCCATCCGGAGCGGCTCTCGTCGCTCGCGCTGATCGACACGAGCGCCCACCGGGAGTCGCGGCGCAAGCTGCCGAGCTACCACGTGATGGCGTTCATCGCGCGTCGCGTGGGCGCGGTGGGCCCGCTCCTCGACCGCATCGAGCCGCTCTTCTTCACCGCCGAGACCCGCCGGAATCGGCCCGAGGTGGTGGCTGAGTTCCGCGAGCACCTCGCGCGCATGGACCCGGCGTCGATCGGGCGCGCGGTCGACGCGGTGATCTTCCACCGCCGGGATCTGCGCGAGCGCCTCGGCGCGATCCGGATCCCGACCCTGGTGCTCGTCGGCGCGGAGGACGTGGCGACGCCGCCCGCACGCGCCCGGGAGATCGCGGCTGGCATCCCCGGGGCGTCGCTCGTGGAGATCCCGGGCGCCGCGCACCTGAGCGCGCTCGAGCAGCCCGAGGCGGTGAACGCCGCGCTGCTCGGCTTCTTCGAGGAGGCCGAGCTCAGATCGAGCGGAAGAACGGCACCCGACGCATGAGGCGCAGCGGCAGCGGGCCCTCGTCGGGGCGCAGCCGCGTGTTCCAGCCCAGCCGGAGGCGCACCCCGCGCCACTCGATCGAGCGGCTGAACATCGCGTAGGGCCAGATGGCCATCATCAGCACGTCGCGGAGCGGCGTCAGGAAGCGGTGCCAGAAGCGGAGCGGGACGCCGCGGGTCCGGCGCACCAGGAACATGTCGCCCCACGCCTTCAGCACGGTGATGACGGCGAAGGCCGCCCCGATGCGGGCGTCGAAGCCGCTCGTCAGGAAGGCGAGCAGCGACAGCCCGGTCGGGTTCGCGAACAGGTCCGCGACGAAGCCCGGGATGTGGATCACCGCGCGCATCTTCAGCCAGCGCGCGTGGCGCCCCATGAAGTGCTCGACGCTCGACACCACGTTCACGTTCTGAGCGGTGGTGGTGCTCAGGATCACGTGCTTGCCGGCCTTCTGGAAGGCGCGGCCGAGCACGTAGTCCTCCGCGAGCACGTCGCGCACCAGCTCGAGGCCGCCGACCTCCTCGAGGTCGTCCTTGTAGAACAGCATCGACTTGCCGATGACGCAGACGATGCCGGCCAGGCGCAGCGCGAGGCAGCAGCCGGGGGCGGTGAAGGCGCTGAGCTGGAGGTTGTCGAGCAGGGCGCCGACCCGCTCCTCGCCCACGCCGACCACCATCGAGCTGAGCAGCTTGCCGTCCTCGGCTCGCAGCTCGCTGACGATGCGGCGCAGGTAGTCCGGCTCGGCCCGCACGTTCGCGTCCGACTGGAGGACCAGCGCGTGAGAGGCGGCCCGCAGCGCCCCGGCCAGGTTGGCCACCTTCGGGTTGAGGCCGAACTCCGGGTCCGAGCGCACGAAGCGCGTGGGCACGTCCGGGTAGTCGGCGGCCACCCGGCGCGCGACGGGGAGGGCCGGGTCGTTCGGCTCGGTGGTGGAGAACACCACCTCGAACGACGGGTACTCCTGCTCGTAGAACGAGCGGAGGTTGGCCTCGAGGCTCTCCTCGGCCCCCTTGATGGGCTTGAGCAGGGAGACGGGCGGCAGCTCCGACTCCGGGAGCACGGGCGGCTTCCGGCTCGTGTGCTGCACCGTCGCGATGACGCCGAGCCCGTAGACGAGCAGAGCGACGGCAGCGCAACCGAGCAGGATGAAGGGCAGTATCACCATGACGACTCCTCCGTGCCCGTGAAGCTGAACGCCCTGAACGGCGATCCAGGGACGGAGGCGCGGCGACTATGTCACCGAGGGTGCCGATCTCGCAAACCGCCGCCCTTCACAGCAGCTCGAGCTGGCCGCCGCCGACGCTGACGCCCTCGAGGGCGAGGAGGAACCGCTTCCGCTCGGATCCTCCGCCGTAGCCTCCGAGGGTGAGCCCCGCGCCCAGGATGCGGTGGCAGGGCACGGCGATGGCGACCGGGTTGGCGCCCATCGCCATGCCGATGGCGCGCGTCGCCCGCGGCGATCCGACGTCTTCGGCGAGGCCGGCGTAGGTGCGCACCTCGCCCCGCCGGACCCGGCGGAGCGCGGTCCAGGCGCGGCGCTGGAACCGGCTGCCGCCGACGCGGACCGGCCAGGTGGCCGGATCCTCGTCCTCCCCCGCGAAGTATCGCGTAAGCGCGTCGCGCAGGGGCTCCGGGATCTCTCGCGGCGCGAGCCCCTCGCCCTCCGGCCAGAAGCGCGCGCGGTCCGCCTCGGGCGGCTCGGCGCCGAAGTGGAGCACGGTCAGGCCGGCCGGCACCCAGGCGATCCAGAGGGGGCCGACCGGGGCGGGCGCTGCGAACACGCCACAGCCCGTCTCCATCGAGCCCGCGTCCATCGGAGGTGCTTTCGAGGCCCCGGGCCGGGTGTTACCTTCATCGTGCATGCGGCGCGTCGCGATGGCTCTGGTGATGGCGGGGGTGGTCCTCGGGTGTGGACCCAGCCTCCGGCGTGTCCAGCAGAGCAACGTCTACTTCGAGCGCTGCTACGCCGCCGACTTCGACCCGCGGGTGCCCCTCGCCGAGAAGCATGCCTGCTGGTCCGCCTGGAGGGAACACTACGCCGCCGGGCAGCCGCAGGAGCGCCTGGAGTACGCGCAGGCCCGCATCTACGCGATCGAGCACTCGGAGAGCGTGCCCCGGCTCCCGGGCCTCCCCGAGGCGGCGATGGGTCCCCGGCGGGTGACCGCGGTGACCGCGGCCAGCACCACCGAGGCGCCCCCCGAGCCCGACCCGCCCGCGGTCGCCGAGCAGGAGTCCCTCCGCGATCGCCGGGCGCGTCGCCCGCGTCATCGGCGACACCCCCTGCCGCGCACCTCGAACCGGATCTGCGCCACCGCCGCCTGCGAGCCCGCCTACCGCGAGTGTCTCGACACCTGCGCCCGCGGCAACGAGGCCTGCGAGACCGCCTGCGAGGTCGAGCTCCAGGCCTGCGCCCGCGGCTGCTTCTAGTTGGGCGGGGTCGGGTCCGACCCCTCCCCCCCGCTGCGCCGTCAGACCCGTCCCCGCTGCGGGTGCTCCGCACCCTCCGCAGTGACGGGTCAGCCGGCTCCGCGGGGCCCCCCCAACCCACTCCGGGACCTCGCTCCGCTCGGCCCCGACCCCAGCGACGGGGCGCTGGGTCCCCCGCGGCTCGCGCTCGCGCTGCGCGCGAGCTGGCCGCCCGCTGCCGTGGGGTCGAACGGGCGGGGTGGTGCGTGTGGCGACGTCGCTTCGCTCGTCGCCTGCCGTCGTGGGGGCTGCCGCTTCGCGCGAGCTGGCCGCCTGTCCTTGCTGGGCAGGGGCAGCGTGCGGCGCGCCCTGGCTGGCCGGCGGCCAGCCCCCACCCGCCGGCCAGCCCCCATCCCGCCGCCCCCAGCCCCTTTGCGTCTTCGCGCCTTTGCGAGAGTAATTCGAAGCCTGCGAGAAACTCTTTCGTGTCGCTCGACGGGTCTGCCGTCTCGAGGCGCTCAGCCCTTCTTGGGCTTCTCGGCGAAGGTGGCGCTGACCACCTCGAACGCGCCGTCGTCGAGGCCGTCGTTGGAGGTCAGCGTCTTGGCCTGGCAGCGGGCGGCGCCGGCGACATCTTCCCAGACCGGCTCGAGGCGGGCTGCGGTGGCGGCGTTGGCGGCGAGGGTCAGCTCCTCGGTGACCCGGCCGACGCTCACGCCGTCGTCGCTCTTGCGCTTGTTGATCACCGTGAGGGCGTCGATCGCGAGGGCGAAGCTGCCCGGGTCCGCCGGGGCGTCCACCGCCTCGAAGTCCGCGGCCGACGGCCACGGGGCGGCGTGGATCGAGGGCTGGCCGGTCTCCTTCGCGAAGATCCAGCTCCAGACCTCCTCGGTGATGTAGGGCAGCACCGGCGCGAACAGGCGGAGCAGCACGTTCAGCCCGAGCCGGAGCGCGGCCACCGCCGAGCCTCGGGCCGCCTCGTCGCCGATGTCGCCGCGGGCGCGGGCCTTGGTCAGCTCGAGGAAGGTGTCGGTGAAGCGGGCCCAGAAGAACTGCTCGGTGGCCATCAGCGCCTTGCCGAACTCGAACTCGTCGTAGGCCGCCGTCGCCTGCGCCACGAGCGCGGCCAGCTCCGCCACGAACGCGCGATCGAGCTCGTGCGTGATCGGGTGCCGCTCGGCCTCCTGCGAGAGCACGAACTTGCCCGCGTTGTAGAGCTTGGTCACCAGCCGCTTGCCGACCTTGAAGACCTTCTCCTCGTAGGCGGTGTCGGTGCCGAGGCGCGCGCCGCAGGCCCAGTAGCGCACCGCGTCCGCGGTGTAGGCGTCGAGCAGCTCGGGCGGCGAGGTCTTGGCGTTGCCCGAGCTCTTGCTGAGCTTCTTGCGCTGCGGGTCGACCACCCAGCCGCTGATCACCACGTTGTGCCAGGGCACCGTCTGCTCGTGCAGGTGCGCCTTGGCGATGGTGTAGAAGGCCCACGTGCGGATGATCTCGTGGCTCTGGGGCCGCATGTCCGCCGGGAAGAGGCGCTGGTGGCGGTCCGCGTCGAGCCGCCAGTGCGAGCCGATCTCGGGGGTCAGCGAGCTGGTGAACCAGGTGTCGAAGACGTCCGGCTCGCCGGTGAAGCCGCCGGGCTGGTCGCGCTGCGCCTCCTCGTAGCCGGGCGGGGTGTCGCTCATCGGATCCAACGGGAGCGAGGCCGCGTCGGCGAGGATGGGGGCGTCGAAGTCGGGCTCGCCCTGGGCGTCGAGCCGGTACCAGACCGGGAACGCGACGCCGAAGTAGCGCTGCCGGCTCACGCACCAGTCGAGGCCGAGGTTCTCGGTCCAGATCTCGTAGCGCTGCTGCATGAAGCGCGGGTGCCAGTCGATCTGCCGGCCGCGCTCGAGGAGCTGGTCCTTCTTGTCCATGAGCCGCACGAACCACTGGCGCGTGGTGACGAACTCGAGCGGGCGGTCCCCCTTCTCGTAGTGCTTCACCGCCTGGTCGGTCGGCCGCGGCTCGCCCTGGAGCGGGGCGTCGTCGCCGGCGGCCCGGCCCTCGGGGGCGCGGAGCATCTCGACGATGTCCTTGCGCGCGCTGACCACGGTCTTGCCCTGCAGCTCGGCGTAGTAACGGTTCGCCTGCTCGGGCTTCTCGCTCGGGTAGTCGCCTTCGCCGAAGGTCAGCTCGACCAGCCGGCCGTTGCGCCCGATCACCTGCCGGAGCGGCAGCTTCTGCTCGCGCCACCAGGTCACGTCGGTCTGGTCGCCGAAGGTGCAGACCATGAGGATGCCGGTCCCCTTCTCGGGGTCGGCGAGCTCGCTCGGGAAGATCGGCACCGGCGCGTGGAAGAGCGGGGTGATCGCGTTCTTGCCGAACAGATCCTGGAAGCGCTCGTCGTCCGGGTGCGCGGTCACGCCGACGCAGGCGGGCAGCAGCTCGGGCCGCGTGGTGCTGATCACGAACGAGCGATCGGAGCCCTGCACGCCGAAGCGGATGTCGTGGAAGGCGCCCTGCTTCGGCCGGTCCTCGACCTCCGCCTGGGCGACCGCGGTCTGGAAGTCCACGTCCCACATCGTCGGGGCCTCGTGGCTGTAGAGGTGGCCCTTCTCGTGGAGGTCGAGGAACGACAGCTGCGCGAGGTGGCGGCAGCGGTCGTCGATGGTGGCGTACTCTTGGGCCCAGTCGACGCTCAGCCCGAGGCGGCGCCAGAGCGCCATGAACGCCTGCTCGTCCTGCTGCGTGACCTGGTTGCAGAGCTCGATGAAGTTGCGCCGCGAGACGACGAGCGGCCGCTCCTTCTTGATCTTCTTCGCGGACGCCGGCTCGAGCTTCAGGTCGGGGTCGTAGGGGACGCCCGGCTCGCAGCGCACGTGGAAGAAGTTCTGCACCCGGCGCTCGGTGGGCAGGCCGTTGTCGTCCCACCCCATGGGGTAGAAGATGTTCTGCCCGCGCATGCGTCGGTGCCGCACGATCGCGTCGGTGTGCGTGTAGCTGAAGACGTGGCCGACGTGGAGCGAGCCCGAGACGGTCGGCGGCGGGGTGTCGACGACGAACGTCTCCTCCCGCGGGCGCGTCGGGTCGTAGCGGTAGACCCCGCGCTCGTCCCAGTGCTGCCCCCACTTGTCCTCGGCCTCGGCGGCGTCGAAGTGCTTGGGGAGCTCGTCGAAGGAGATGGTCTCGAAACGGTCCGGCATCGTGGCGCGTGGCATACCGCGAACGCCACGCGCCATCCACCGCGAAAGCGTCGTCAGTCGCTGGTGAGCCGGCGGATCTCTTCGCGGATGATGACCTCGGCGAGCTCGGGCACGACCTCCCAGACCACGCGCTCGATCACCTCGCGCGACAGGCTCAGCACGCCCTCGATCTGACCGGCGTCGAGCCCGAGGTCGCCGAGCTTCGCGGCGAGGTCGCCGTTGCTCGACGTGGCGGCCGCGGCCGCCGCGCTCGGGGCAGGGCTCCGCGGCGCCGGAGCCGGCGTGGCCGCGGGCTTCGACGCGGTCGGCGGGACCGCGCGCTTCGGGGTCGGCCGCGAGGGCACCGCAGGCGAGGCGATCTTGGCCTGAGGCGCCGCCTTCGGCTCGTCCTCGTCGGCGAGCTGCAGCACCGGCCGATCGCTGGGCTTGGGCGGGGACACCGCGCCGAACGCCACCGTGGAGCGCGGGTTGGCCGCGGGGATCTGGCTCGAGGGTCGACCGATGCCAGGGGTGCGCGACGCGGGCCGCGGCGGCGAGGGCGGGCTCGGCGGGGAGGGCGGGCTCTGTGGCGCACGCGGCGCCGCGGCGACCGGGGACGCCGCGCTGGCGCTGGCCCGGGGCTTCGACAAGATCTCCTTCGCCTTGTCGATCATCGCCTGCGAGTCGTACGGCTTCAGGATGTGATCGTCGACGCCCGCGTCCTTGCCCTTGGAGGCGTCGAACGGGGTGTGCTGCGACGCGAGCACCATCACCGCGACGTTCGACGTCGCCGGGTTGCCCTTGAGCTGACGGGCCACGTCGTAGCCGTCGGTGCTCATCGAGGCGTCGGCGATGACGAGGTCGGGCGGGCTCTGAGAGGCGCGTTGGACCGCGGCCTCCCCGCTGTCGACCGTCTCGATCTCGACGGCCTCGCCCGCGAAGGTCATCTCCAGGACCTTCCTCATCGTCGCACTGTCGTCAGCGGCCAGGATCTTCACCGCCACTCGTCCCTCCTCGCGCGGATAGCTACGCCGGACCTGGATACCGCCTCGACGCTTCCAGGGTCAAGAATGGTGCGCATTGCGCGCGCAGGTCGCGAGCGATATCCCCCGCCGCCGTGAACGAGACCCCGCCCCCCATCCGCTACGAAGAGATGGCGCCGACGCCGCCCGAGGGCGACGTGTCCCTGCCCGCGCTGATCGAGGGCGAGGGCCCGATCGAGCTCGACGTGGGCTTCGGCCGCGGCCTCTCGTTCCTCGAGCGCGCCGCCCAGACGGACGCGATCCGCCTCCTCGGGGTCGAGATCAAGGCCAAGTGGGCCTTCAAGGTGGAGGAGCGGCGGAAGAAGCGCGGCTACGCCCACGCCCGGGCCTTCCGCGCCGACGTGCGCGAGCTGCTCGCCCGCTCCGGCCCCGACGGCTGCCTCTCGCGCGTCTACGTCCACTTCCCCGACCCGTGGTGGAAGAAGCGCCATCAGAAGCGCATGGTCGTGACCGACGTCTTCCTCGACGACCTCGCGCGGCTGCTCGCGCCGGGGGGCGAGCTCTTCGTGCAGACCGACGTCGAGGAGCGGGCCGAGGACTACCAGGCGCGGATCGCGGGCCACGGCGCGTTCGCCCCGGTCGGCGACGGCTGGCGTGTGGATCACAACCCGACCGGCGCGCGCTCGAACCGCGAGGTGCGCGCCGACGAGGACGGCCTGCCGGTCTACCGGGTGCTCGCGCGCCGGGTGTGAGTCAGGCGGCGGGCAGCCGCACGCGGACCCGGGTGCCGACGCCGAGGGCGCTCTGGAGATCGACGTCGCCGCCCAGGCGGCGGACCGCGCGGCGGAGGGTCGCGAGGCCGAGGCCCTGGTGCTCCGGCTTGGTCGTGTAGCCGGCCTCGAAGACCCGGGGCAGCGCGTCCGGCGGGATGCCGGGGCCGTCGTCGCTCACCTCGAGCACCGCGGCGGCGCCCTCGCGGCGGATCGAGATCGTGGTCCGGCCGGCCTGCTCGGCCGCGTCGCGGGCGTTGGCGACCAGGTTGACGAGGACGCGGTCGATCAGGGTCGGAGGGCAGCGCACGTCGACCGGGGCCGGCGGCGGCGTGAACTCGAGGCGGTTCGGCTTCGACAGCGGGCCCAGCAGCGGGAGGAGCCGGTCCACCGCGGCCCCGAGATCGAGCCGGATCGACACCGCGGGCTCGCCCCGGTGCATGAGGCGCAGCCGGTCGAGGAGCTGCTTGGAGTGCTGCAGCGCGGCGGCCAGCGACGGGCTCGGCGACGGGCTCGCCCCGACCTCCCAGAGGGCGACCATCAGCACGTTCGCGAGGTCGTGGGTGATGGCGGAGGACGCCTGCCGGAGGGTGATCAGCTCGCTGAGCACGTCGTCGTCGCGCTCGTCGCGCAGCGCGTGGCGGACGCGGTCGTGCATCAGCCGCCCGACCAGCCGATCGCCGGCCACGACCGGGGAGCTGGCGAGCGGCGAGCGCTCGAGGAGCGGGAGCACGCCGAGCGCGTCGCTCTGGGGCTCGAGCGCGGCGACCGGGACGCGGGGCACGTCGATGACCCGGCGGCTCGAAGGCAGGCCGACCACCAGGCGCGGCACGACCGCCTCCCAGCCCAGCGGAGAGCGAAAGAAGCCGAGCTCGTCCCGGCGGAGCGCGGGCTCGAGGTCACCGAGGGTCGCGTGCTCCGCGATCTCGGAGGCGGGGTCCATCAGGTCGGCCACCGTCGTCCCCGGGGGGGCCGGCGCCGCGCCCGCGGGGGTCAAACCTCGAGCTCCTCGGTGAGCGAGATCTCGAGCTCCATGGTGACCCGGAGCATCTCCGTCTCGTCGATCACCGACTCGGTCTGCCGCACCAGCAGCGCGACGAGCCGCTCCTCGGGGAGGCGGCGCAGGTGGGCCCGCCGCACGATCACCGCCTCGATCGTCTCGTGGTCGACCTCGATGCGGGTGAAGGCCTCGGGCATCATCTCGGCGAGCGCCTTCTCCATCGCCCTCGATCCGATCGGCGCCTTCCGTCCCACGACGAGGGCGCTCTGGACCGGGGGCAGCTCGAAGCGGCTCATCCGCAGGTCGACGCTGACGCGTCGTTTGGGCTCATGCTCGGACAACTCCCACCTCCGCTGCCCGGAATGTACACCCGCGGTGACCCGGTGGGCCATCGCCCGCCCCCCGCGGTCACTCCCCGATGAAGATGGCCTGCTGGGCGGCCCGGGCCCGCAGCGGCGCCACCTCGGCCTGGTCCGGGCGGCGCACGTCGAGGCTCGCTTCCGCCTCCCGGACCCAGGCGCGCCGCGCCTCGGCCGGCCCGGTGGGCACGTACGACCGCCAGTCGAGCCCGGTGGCGTCGGGGTGGAGCGCGCGGAGGCTGCGCCAGGCCATCCGGCGCACCGCGGGGTAGGGATCGTCGGCGAGGGTGTCGAGCAGGAGCCCGGCGCGCCACGCGCGATCCACCAGCGCCTCGGTGCGCCCGAGGGCGGCGGCGGCCATCGCCCGCTCGACCGGATCGCCCGCGAGCAGATCGTCGCGGACCGGCGCGCCGGATTCCGTCGGCCGCTCGGGCGGGTCGCCGTAGAGCCGCGCCCAGCCTCGAGCCAGCCAGTCCGTCGAGCGCTCGGCGTGGCAGAGCGAGCAGGCGTCGGGGCGCCCGGGCGCGTCGAGCGCGGGCACCTCGATCCGGTGGCTGCGGTAGGCGCCCACCAGCCCGTACACGACCCGGGGCATGTGGCAGTCCACGCAGGCGGTGGCGGTGTGTCCCGAGTGATCCGCCTCGTCGGCGTGGCACTGGGCGCACTGCGCGTCCCCCACCAGGGCAGGGCGCAGCTGCCCGCTCGGGTCGCCCTCGTGCATGCCGTGGCAGCTGGTGCAGGTGAGGCCGTCGCAGGGCGAGGCGAGCAGGCCCTGGTACTCGTAGGCGGTGAGCCGGGCGGTCCCGTCGGGCCAGAAGCGCGCGGCGAACGCGGTCGGGTCGCCGTCGAGCGGGGTGTCGCGGGCGAGCGGGCGGCTGTAGTCGGCGAGGCGATCGCCGGGCACGAAGGGATCGCCGTCGTCGAGGAAGCGGCCGACGTCGTCGGTGATCCGCTGCCCGTGACAGCGCCCGCAGACCTCGGCGCTCCGGTCGGGCGAGAGGCGCCGCGGGTTGACGATGGTGGGGTCGGCGGTCTCGGAGAGGTGGAGCGCGTAGCGACGCACCGGGTTCGCGTTGATCCGCGCGTGCTCGTCCGCGGGCCCGTGGCAGGCCTCGCAGGCCACGCCGAGCTCCTCGACCTCCGTCTCGAAGCGGTCGCCCCGCCGGCCCGGGTCGGGGCCCACGTTGTGACAGAAAACGCAGTTGTCGTTCCAGCGCACCACGTGCCGGTAGTAGTCGGCGCGATCGATGTGCTCCCCGGGCGCCGGCTCCGGCGGATCCGGGGTGAGGAACGCGCCGTTCATGTGGAACCAGCGCCCCTCCTCGACGTGCCACGCCATCGGCAGCCGGAAGAGCACGTCGCCGTCGCGGGCGAGGTACTGCTGGTAGCGATGCGAGCCGACCGTGCGCACGACCTCGGCGCGCGACAGCTCGGCTCCGTCGGCGAGGAAGCGCATCCGGTACCCGCCGCCCGCGCTTCGCTCCATGCGGGCCTCCACGCCGCCATACACGAACGAAGCGTCGTCGAAGTCGCCGAGCACGCTCTCGGCGCTCGCCTCCTGGGTCATCGTGCGGTGGAACGTGCGCCGCCAGCTCTCGTGCTGCCCGGGGTGGCAGCGCGCGCAGGCGTCGCTCGTGGCGTGCGGGGCCCCGTGGAGATCGCGCGGCGTCGCGAGGTCCGCCTGCACGCCCCGGTGCGTCGCCCACGCCGCCCAGCCGAGGCCGGCGGCGACCACGAGCGCGGCGGCCGCGAGCGGCGGCTTCCCGAGGCCGGCCACGTCAGTGGCTCGAGATGCGGCCGCCGAGCTCCTCGAGCGTGGTCTCGACCTTGGCGAGCTGGCCGAGCCCGATGCGGCGCATGATCGCGCGGGCCTCGCGGAGGCGCTCCTTGGCCGAGTCGACGTCGCCGCGCTCGATGAGGTGGTAGCCGAGCGAGGCGAGCGAGCGCGCCGCCTCCTTCTCGTTGCCGATGTCGCGGAAGGTGTCGATGCTGGCGAGGAAGCTCTCCTCGGCGCGCCGGCTCACCTCGCCCTTGTCGTCGAAGAGCGTCTGGCCGCGCATCTGGCCGATGGCGCGGTGGGCCAGGCCGATCGCCTCGCGTGAGCCGTACTCCTCGGCGAGCGCCAGCGCCCGCAGCAGGGTCTTCTCCGCGTCGCTCGCGCCCGCCTTCAGCGCGCACAGGCCCAGGTTGCGCTCGACCTCGGCCATCGCCCGGCGGTTCTTGAGCTGATGGGCGAGCTCGCGCGCCTCGTCGAGCGCGGCCTTGGCCTCCTCGGTGCGGCCGCCGGCGGTGAGCAGCTCGCCGAGGTTGTTGAGCAGGAAGGTCTGCGTGTGGCGGTCGGCCATCTTGCGCGCCTCCTGCATCGCCGCGCGCCAGCACGCCTCCGCCCGCTCGAGGTCGCCGCGGTCGAAGGCCACCACGCCGAGCGCGTTGTAGACCTGCATCACGCCGGCCCGGTCGCCGATGGACTCCCGGATGTCGCGGGCGCTCTCGAAGAGCTCCTCGGCCCGGCCGATCTCGCCGCGCGCGTACTCGATGCCCCCGAGCGTCATCAGGCTCACCGCCTCGCCGCGCACGTCGGCGTGCCCGCGGCGGATCTCGAGGGCCTCGGTGGCCGCGTTCGAGGCGCGCTCGAGGTCGCCGTGGAGGCGGGCGACCTGCGCGAGGTCGTCCAGGCTGCTCGCCACGCCGCGCAGGTCGGCGGCGGCGCGGAACAGCTCGAGGGCGCGCTCGAGGAGCTGGGAGGCCTGCGCGTCCTCGCCGCGGTGGCGGTGGATGCGCGCGAGCCGGTTCAGCGCCGCGCCGCCCTTGTTCTTGGCGCCGATCCGCCACGAGACCTGCAGCATCTCGACGAACGACGAGCGCGCCTCGTCGTACCGGCCGGTCGTGGTCAGCAGCGAGCCGTGCAGGTGCAGCGCGTCGATCCGGCGCGCGACGTCGCCCTCGTCGATCAGCTCGAGCGCCTTCTCCGCGTAGCGCAGCGCGGTCTGGGTGTGGATCCGGTCCCGCTCCGCGTGGGCCGCCTCGAGGTAGGCGCGGCCGGCGCGGGCGCTCATGCCCGCCTTCTCGAGGTGCGGGGCGGCGACCGCGGCCATGCCCGCGCGCTGCAGCTCGATCACCACGCTGAGCCAGTGGGCGATGGTGCGGTGCCGCTCGACCCGCAGGGCCTCGTCCTGCTCGGCGTAGACGAGGTCGCGGGTGTCCGAGTGGAGGAAGCGCAGCTCGACCGCGCCGGGCACGTCGCTCGCTTCGACCCGCTCCACGAAGCCCTTCTCCTCGAGGCGCGCGAGCGCGGAGGTGAGGGCGGCCTCGTCGTCGTCGTCGGGCCAGAGGGTCGCGGGGTCGGCCGCGTCGCCGGGCGCGCGGCGCTCGCTCCGCATCATCGCGAGCAGGCAGCGATCCTGGAACACCTCGCCCACCACCGCCGCGCGGTCCAGCGTCGCCCGCTCCAGCGGGTCGAGCCGCATCAGGCGCGCCCGGACCGCGTCCTCCATGGTGACCGGGAGGTTGCCGGCCTCGAGGTGCGCGAGATCCGCGGTCAGCCCCTCGGGGCTCTTCTGGAAGACCTTGGCCTCCACCAGCGCGAAGACGAGCTCGCGGAGGGCGCTCGGGTTGCCCCGCGAGCGGTGGGTGAGGGCGGCGACCAGCGGCTCCTGCGCCTCCTTGAGGGTCGGCAGCAGGATCTGCAGGAGCGAGGCGACGTCGGCCTCGCTGAGCGGCGCGATCGGCCCGATCGCGACCCCGCCCGGCGCCTCGAGCCGCTCGGCGCGCTCGGCCACCGGGGCGTCGCCGGCCACCACGACCGCGATCGGCGCGTCCCCCGCGAGCGCCGCCTCGACCAGCTCCCAGCCGTCGTCTTCGGCGGCGTGCATGTTGTCGAGCAGCACGATGAGCGGCCGGCGCTTGGCGTCGCCGGTCACGAACCGGGTGAAGGCGGCGAGGGCGCGCTGCCGCAGCTCGTCCGGCTCCTCGCCGGTGCGCAGGAACGGGCTGTCGGGGAAGGGCACCCCCGCGATGTGGCCGAGCAGGTGGGTGGTCTCGGCGACCGCGATCGCGTCGGAGGACTGGAGCGCGTCGCCCACGTGGGTGGCCATCTGGCCGCGGACCGCGCTCGGCGCCGACGAGGGCGTGACCCCGAAGCGCTCGAGGAGCATCCGGCCGAAGGGCGCGTAGTAGCCGTCGCCGCCCTGGGCGCGGCAGGCGCCGTAGAGCACGCGCACGTCCTCCTTCATGCGCGCCGCCACCTCGCTCGCGTGGAAGAGGAGCCGCGTCTTGCCGCTGCCGCGGGTCCCCTCGAGCACGACGAGGGTCGGCTTGCCCTGCTCGAAGGCGTTGGTGAGCCCCGAGTGGATGGCGCTCGTCGCGTCGGCCTGCCCGACCAGGGGAGGCTCGATGTCCTCGACCGGGGTGGGCGGCTGGCTGTCCGGCTCGCCCGCCTCGTCGGTGATCTCCTCGGACGCCGGCGGGAACGCGGGCGCGGCGGTCACCACGGTGGCGTCGGCGCCGCTCAGGTAGGTGCGCCCGGTCATCGACTTCACGAGGCCGAGCGGGTGTCCGCAGCGACTGCACGCGCGCCAGGCGCGCGGGTTGTCGAAGCCGCAGGACGGGCAGGGCTGAGCGGCGGGGTTCATCCCCCGAGGATGCCGCATCGCTCGGCCGCGCGTCGACCCGGGATCAGCGGACGGCGAGGCGCGCGCAGCGCTGCCGGGTCTCGGCCCGGAGCGCGCGCTGACGGCGGGAGAGGGCGTCGGCGTCGATCCGGGCGGGCGGCGCCTCGGCGCTCGGCGCGCGATCGTCGCGGGCGGCGAAGAAGACCGAGGGATCCTGGGCGACGTCGTAGAGCTCCTCGCCGCGCTCGAGCAGGTCGCAGTTGCGCTCCCGCATCCAGCTCATCATCAGCGGCACCGCCTCGACGCTCCACTCGTGGGTGTCGTGCAGCAGGATGATGCCGCCCGCGTCGCCGTTCTCGCGCTCGCGGCGCTCGAGCACGCGGCGCCAGGTGCGGAAGACCGCGTCGGGCTCGCGGACCTGGAAGTCGCCGGTGCCGAGGTTCCAGGTCATCTGGGTGTAGCCGTGCTGGGCGAGCAGCGCGTCGACCCGGGCCGAGCGGGCGCCGCCGGGCGGGCGGAGCAGCCAGGTGCGGCTCCCGAGCACGCGCTCGAACACCTCGTCGGCGCCGCGCACCTGCGCGAGCACCGCCTCGTCGTCCAGCAGCGGGAGCTGCGCGTGGTCGACGGTGTGGTTGCCGACCCAGTGGCCGCGGGCGACGATCTCCCGGGCCAGCGCCTGGTTGTCGCGCTGCCAGGGCGTGTTGCCCGAGATGCGGCTCGCGGTGAGGAAGAACACCGCCTTGATGCCGTACTCGTCGAGCACGTCGAGCAGCCGCGGGGTGTTCCGCTGATCCGGGCCGTCGTCGAAGGTGAAGAGCATCGTCCGGTGCGGGGTCGCGCCGGTGATGATCTTCCCGTCCCGGAGGTGCCCGGCGAAGGGATCGTGAGGCACCGGCGGCGCCTCGGTCACGACCGAGCCCACGGCGATCTCCACCGGGGCGACCTCGATCGGGCGCTCGATGGGCGAGGGCGCGGCCCTCGGCGGGAACGACGGCGCGGCGGCGCGCGCGGGCATCACCGGCTCCATCGTCACGTGCGACAGCGCGGCGCCCCCCGCGAGCGCTCCCGCGCAGAGCAGCACCTGACCCGTACGCTTCAGACCCCGTCCGATTCGTCCCATGGGGGCGAATGTAGGACAGTGTGCTCCCCGCCCCGAATTTTCGGCACACCTCTCCGCTACGACCCGCTACATGCGCGCGGAGAGGGTGAGCGGGACCTCGAAGGTCACCGGGCCGCCGGGCGGCGGGAACGTCCAGCGGCTGGCGTAGTTGGTGATGCAGGTCGCCATCTCGCCGTTGCCCTGGAGATCGAGGACCTGGGCGCGGGTGACCTCGCCGAGGTGCCCGACCGAGACCCGGAGCCGGATGTGGCTCTGGACGCCGCCGCCGCGGCGGAGCGCGGTCTCGTAGCAGCGCGAGATGAGGCGGCGGCCGCGTTGGAGCACCGGCGCGATCTGCTCGGGGTCGAGGTGGCCGGGCCGCACCCGCGGGGCCTCGGGCTCGAGGGCGCCGGGGTCCATCTCCACCGGCACGTCGCCCACCCGGAGCAGCCCGGTGTGGAGGCGCCCCCGCGCGTCCCAGCCCTGGATCCGGTGCTCGCCCTGCCGCATCGAGAGCGCGATCGGCGCGCCCGCCTCCAGGGTGGCGCCGTCGATCTCCCAGCGCACCAGCTCGGGGTGGCGCAGGGTCACCTCGGTCCGCGGCGCGTCGATGGCGAGCGCCCAGGGCGTCTCCACCGCCGGCTCTACCGCCGGCTCTGCGTCCGCCTCTCGGCCTCCGCCCGAGCGCCAGCGGGCCGGGGCCTCGAGCCGCACCGTCTCGCCGTCGGGGGTGCGGATCTCGAGGGCGCCCTCGGCCAGGTCCACGCCGAGCTCGGTGTCGACGTAGGAGACCACGAACCGGGTGCCGACGACCTGGACCTCGTAGCCGCCCGCCAGGACGACGTAGCGACTCTGATGCGCGAACTGACCGACCTGATGGGCGACCTGGCCGCGCTCCAGGGTCAGCTCGACGCCGTCCTCGCGCGCCCGGGTGAGGCGCAGGGCGCTCTCGGCCCGCATGGCGAAGCCGGTGCCGTCCACCAGGCGCACGTGGGCGAGGCCGCCGGTCTCCGTCGTGAGCGCGGCGCCCTCCGGGAGGACCGCGCCGACCGCCAGCGGCGCTCCGTCGGCGCGCGCGGCGGACGCGAGGGTGACCACCGGGGACAGGGCCGGGGACTCCTCGACCACCGGCGCCTCGACCGTCGGCTCCGGCTCCGACGGGGCCTCCGCGACCGGCGGCGAGGCCGGCCTCGGCCACGCGAGCCAGGCGAGGAGCGCCGCGGCCGCCGCCGCCAGGGCCAACGCCGGCCAGCGCGCCCGGCGCCGCTTCACCTGCTGCATCTGGGTGCTGACCCGCTGCGCCTCGCGGGCCAGGGTCAGCTCCATCCGGTCGAAGTCGAGCGCCGGCGCCTCGTCGTCGACGTCGTCGACCAGCGTGTCGTAGAGCCGGATCGCGGCCAGCTCCTGGCGGCACACCGCGCAGCTCGCGAGGTGCCGCTCCACGCGCGCCCGCCCCGCCTCCGAGAGGACGTTCTCGGCGTAGGCCAGAAGCGCCGCGGTCTTGGGGCGGTGCTCGGTCACGGGCTCGCGCTCTCGGTCTTCGGCTTGCGCTTCGGCTTGCCGGGCAGCTGGTCCATCAGCGCCTCCATCACCCCCTGGAGGCTGGGCTCGGCGGCGAGGCGCGCGTAGAGGTCCTTGCGCGCGTAGAAGAGCCGGGTCCGCACGGTCAGGACCGGGATGTCGAGGGTCTCGGCGATCTCCTTGGCCGGCACCCCCTCGAGGTCGTGCAGCACCAGGACCTCGCGCTTCTTCTCGCTCAGCTCGTCGAGCAGGCGGTAGAGCGCGCGGACCCGCTCGGCCCGCTCGACCTGGAGGTCGGGCGTGACCTGCGGCGGCGCGTCGTCGGACGGCGCCTCGGGGACCTCCACGTCCGAGAACTTCGGCCGCGAGCGGCCCCGGCGGAGGTGCATCCGGGTCACGTTGGTCGCGAGCCGGTAGAGCCAGGTGCTGAACTTGGAGTCGCCGCGGAACGAGGGCAGGGAGCGGTAGACGTTCAGGAACACGTCCTGGACCACGTCCTCCACGTCCGGGGAGGGGCCGATCATCCGGTACACGATGCGGGAGACCTTCTCGCGGTGGCGCAGGAAGATCTGCCGGAACGCCGCCGTGTCGCCGTCCTTGGCTCTCGCGATCAGGGTGGCGTCCGGGTCCATCGAGCGGGGCCGGGAGGCGGCGACGGACGCCGCGTCGCGGGAGGAGAGGGGGAGGGTGGCTGCGGTCGAAGATACCATGCGGTCACGAGTGCCCTTCCCCCGCACCGTTGCCGGGAGGGCCGCGACCATTCAGCGATCTGGACCTGTCAGCGACTCCTACGATTCACCAGCTCGAGTAGATCTTGCCCGAGGAGGAGAACCAGGACCGCGCCCGCGAAGATGACCATGGAGCCGAGCTAGGCCCCAGCTCCCCCGATCGGTCAAAATTCTGCACCGGATCGCGCTTGCTCCCGCCAGGCCGAGCGATTAGACCCGCCACACCCGGGAGGGACGCGCGTGATCGAGGTTCGTGACCTCACGAAGCATTACGGGAGCCACGAGGCCGTCAGAGGGCTGACTTTCGACGTCCCCCGCGGCCAGATCTGCGGCTTCCTCGGCCCGAACGGGGCGGGCAAGAGCACCACCCTGCGCATGCTGACGGGCTTCCTCGCGCCGACGCGCGGGGCGATCTCGATCGGCGGCGTGGACGCCATCGCGGAGCCGCTCGAGGCGCGGAAGGCGCTCGGCTACATGCCGGAGGCCTGCCCGCTCTACCCCGAGATGCGGGTGGGCGAGTACCTCCGCTTCCGGGCGGCCCTGAAGGCGGTTCCGTCGGGCGAGATCGCCGGCCGGGTGGAGTCCTCGCTGAAGCAGGCCTCGGTCTCCGACGTGGCCCACCGCATCATCGGCCAGCTCTCGAAGGGCTACCGGCAGCGGGTGGGGCTCGCCGACGCGCTGGTCGCCGATCCGCCGCTCCTGGTCCTCGACGAGCCGACCGCCGGGCTCGACCCGAACCAGATCCGGCAGGTGCGCGAGCTCATCACCGAGCTGGCGAAGAACAAGACCGTGCTCCTGAGCACCCACATCCTCCCCGAGGTCGAGGCGCTCTGCGACCGCGTGCTGATCATCAACCGCGGCAAGCTGGTCTCCGAGGGCGAGCCCGGGACCCTGCGCGGACAGATCGCGGGGCGGCAGGTGATCCGGCTCGAGGGCCGGGGCGCCCGCGGCGCCTTCGAGGACGTGCTCGGCGCGCTGCCGCAGGTGAAGATCATCGACGGCCCCAAGGCGCTCTCGGGCAGCGGCGAGCATCAGATCGTGCAGGCGCGCCTCGAGGCCGAAGACCCGGACGCGGTGGAGATCGTCTTCGGCGCCATCGCCAAGGCGGGCCTCACGCTCCGCGAGCTGCGCCGCCAGGAGGCGTCCCTCGAGGACGTCTTCGCCGATCTCACCACCGACGAGCCGGAGGAGCCCGACGCGGACGACTCCGACCTGGACGAGAAGGACGAGGAGGAATGAGGGCCACCTGGACCATCCTCCGCCGCGAGGTCTACGCGCTGTTCGTGTCGCCGATGGCGTACGTCATGCTCACGACGTGGCTCATCTGGTGCGGCGTCACCTACTGGTTCCTCGCCAGCTACTTCGTCGGCCAGCAGTTCAGCGGCGGCCCGCAGGACAGCCCGCTGACGATGTTCTTCGGGCAGACGACGCTCTTCTACCTGCCGCTGCTCGTCTTCGTGCCGCTGATCACGATGCGCCTCCTCGCCGAGGAGCACGCCCGCGGCACCATCGAGCTGCTCATGACCGCGCCGGTGACCGAGACCCAGGTGGTGCTCGGCAAGTACCTCGCGGCCATCGTGTTCTGGATGGCGCTCTGGGCGCCGACCGGCCTCTACGTCTACCTGACGAGCGTCTACGGCCACGTCGACCTCGGCACCGTGGCCACGAGCTACTTCGGCATCCTGGGCGTCGGCGTGTACTACCTCGCGCTCGGCACGCTGATGAGCGCGCTCGCCCGGAACCCGATCGTCGCCGCGATCCTGACGTTCCTCGTCCTCGGCGGGCTCTTCCTGATCGGCGTCGGCCAGTTCCTCGCCGACGAGAACCGCGACCTCTTCGCCTACCTGAGCATCTGGGGGCACATGGAGTCGTTCTCGCGCGGCGTGATCGACTCCCGCTACCTGGTCTTCGACTCCACCGTCGCCGCGGTGGCCCTGGCCTTCGCGATCGGCGCGCTGAAGCTCCGGAGGATCGAGGGATGAGCGGGGATCGCGCGAGCGAGAAGCGCAAGCAGCAGCGGCTCTTCGCCGGGCTGAACGTCGTGCTCCTCATCGGGCTGGCGTTCCAGCTGAACTACCTCTCGTACCGTCACTACGAGCGCTGGGACTGGACCGAGCACGACCTCTACACGCTGTCGGACCGCAGCAAGGCGGTGCTCGCGGAGCTCGACCAGCCGTTCGAGCTCTACATCCTGATGAGCGAGCAGGACCCGTCGTTCCGGGATCTGCAGAACCTGATCGAGCGCTACCGGACCGAGACCGGCCAGCTCCAGGTCCACTACGTCGACCCGGATCGCGACCCGGGCCGCTACCGCGAGGTCAGCCAGCGCTTCGCCACCGGCGAGGTCGGGACGCTGGGGCTGCCGACCGACGTGGTCGCGGTGGCCGCGGTGGGGGAGCGTCACCGCACCCTCGAGCGCAGCGATCTCGTGCGGCAGAGCTTCGACCCGCTCGAGGACGAGGACACGATCGAGCTGGACGTGCAGGCCGAGCGCGCGCTCACCGGCGCGATCGTGCACCTCACCCAGGAGCGCCCGACGACCTTGTGCGTGACCACCGGGCACGGCGAGCTCTCGCTCGAGGGCGGGGAGCGCTCGCTCGGCGGGTTCGCGGACGAGGTGCGCGGCGCCAGCGTGGAGCTCGAGGCGATCGAGACCCGGGGCCAGTCCCGCGTCCCCGCGCGCTGCGACGCGCTCGCGGTGATGGGCCCGCAGATCGCGCTCGCGGAGGCGGAGGTCGACGTGATCCGCCGCTACGTGCGCGACGGGGGCAACCTCCTGGTCGCGCTCGAGCCGGTGCCGAACCGGGACCAGACCGGCTTCGTCTCGCTCGGCGTCGAGGACATGCTCCGCGACTTCGGCGTCCGCGCCGATCGCACCCTGGTGGTGGAGCCGAACGGCGCGCTCCTGCCGGCCGAGGTCGGCCACCCCGTCGGCCCGTACTTCGTGGTCGGCTGGGGCGAGCACCGCGTGGTCGAGCCCTTCCGCGGGCTCGGGCTGCCGCTGGTGGTGAGCGACGCGCGGAGCGTCCGGCCGATCGGCGACGCCGCCACGACCCTCGTGTCCACCTCGGAGCAGTCCTACGCGTTCAGCGCGGCGAGCGCCGACCCGGTCGGCCGCGAGGAGGCGGAGATCCAGGGCCCGGTCTCCCTCGCCGTGGCGACGCGGGTCGAGGTCACCGGCGAGACGCCCGACGAGGACGAGGAGGTCGAGCGCGAGGGCGTCGGCGGCCGCGTGGTCGTCGTCGGCGACGCGTCGATGTTCGAGAGCCGCTTCATGGGCGAGCCCACCATCGTCAACGCCAACCTCGCGGCCGCGATCGTCGGCTGGCTGACCCAGCGCGAGGCGCTGATCTCGATCGAGGGGCGCAGCATCGAGCAGGAGCGGATCCGCATGACCGAGGAGGACGTCGGCGGCCTCTTCCTCCGGGTCGTGGTGCTCATCCCGCTCGCGTTCGTCTTCCTCGGCTTCGCCGTGTGGTGGAACCGGAGGCTCTGATGTCGAAGCGCACCACCATCGTGCTCGCGGTGCTCAACGCCGCGCTCCTCGGCTTCATCCTGCTCTACGAGCAGGGCACGCTCTCCACCACCGACGTGGCCCGCCGCAGCGGCCAGGTGCTGCGGCGCTTCGTGCGCGACCGGGTCGACCACGTGGAGCTCGTCCGCGGCGACGGCGCCCCGATCGTCTTCGACCGCGAGCGCGAGGAGGACGACGAGCTCGGCGACTCGCTCGGCACCTGGACCCTGAGCGCCCCGATCGAGGCGCCGGCGGACGACGACGCGGTCGACAGCTTCCTGAGCGCGCTCGAGTGGCTCGACGCGCGCCGGACCCTCGAGGGCATCGCGCCCGACGACCGCGCCCGCATGGGGCTCGACGAGCCCCGCTTCGTGGTCCGCTTCCGGGTCATGGACGAGGAGGTCGCGCTCCGGGTCGGCAGCGAGGCGCCCACCGGCGACGGGGTCTACGCGGCCGTCGAAGGCGAAGACCGCGCCTACGTGGTGGGCACCGACTTCGTCGAGTCGATCGACCACGACGTCGACCACTTCCGCGACAAGGACCTGTTCGCCGGCTTCTTCGGCGCGGGCGCGACCGCGATCACCGTGTCCGGCGGCGGCCCGGAGATCCGGCTCGAGAAGACCGGCCCGCGCTGGCACGTGCGCGCGCCGGTGGTCGGGTTCGCCGACGACGGGCTCGCCGACCGGCTCGTGCGGGCGATCCGCGATCTCCGCGCGACCCGCTTCGTCTCGGAGGCGGCGGACGAGCTCGAGGCCCGCGGCCTCGACGCGCCCTGGCGCGAGGTGCGGGTGACGGAGGACGAGGGCGACGGCGCCCGCCTCCGCGTGGGCGAGGCGTGCGGCGAGCACGAAGACGAGCGCTACGCGATCGCCGGAGACGACGGCCCCGTGGTCTGCGTGCTCTCGAGCGACGTGCAGGCGCTCGAGCTCCGCCCGGAGACGCTGCGCGAGACCGCGCTGCTCCCGCTCGGCGACGACGCGATCGAGCGCATCGAGGCGGGCGACGTCACCCTGCGGCGCGGCGAGACGAGCTGGGAGATGGTCTCGGGCGGCGACGCGCAGCCGGCGGACGACGCGGCGATCGCGGCCTGGCTCGGGAGCCTGCGCGCGGCGACGGTCCGACGCTTCGAGGCGCTCGACGCCGGCGATCACGGCGTGGGCGACGCGACCGTGACCTTCCACCGCAGCGACGACGAGGCCGCGCTCGCCTTGCACCTCGGCGACGTCGACGACGAGGGCGCCTGGGTTCGCCGCGGCGACGAGGCGGCGCACGTGCTCGTCGACGCCGAGGCGGCCGCGCTGCTCCGCCCCGAGCCGCTCCGCTTCCGCGCCACCGCGCTGGCCAGCGCCGAATCCGGCGACGCGCGCTGGGTCGAGAGCAGGGTCGAGAGCAGCGCCGGCGTCGTGACCGAGCGGGCGGTGCGCGGGGAGGGCGGCGCCTGGCGCCTCGAGGCCCCGGTCGAGATGGAGGCCGACCGCGTCGTCGTGCGCGACGTGGCCCGCCGCCTGGCCACCCTGACCGCCGAGCGCTTCGTCGCCGACGCGCCCGCGCCCGAGCACGGCCTCGCGCCCCCGTCCCGCACGGTGCGCGTCCACTTCGAGCCCGAGGAGGGCGAGGCGACCGACCTCGCGATCCAGCTCGGCGCCCGCACCGTGGAGGGCACCTACGCCCGCCTCACGGACGGCCCGGTGTTCCTGGTGAGCCCCGAGCTCGCCGACGCGCTCGCCCGGCCCCTGGCCAGCCTCGACGCCCTGACCGTCCCGGTGGAGGACCTCACCGCGCTCCGGATCGAGCGCGACGGCGAGGTCACCGAGCTCCAGCGCGACGGCACCTCGTGGCAGCTCGCCGGCGGCGGCACCCCCGACGCCGATCGCACCCGCGCCCTGCTCGATCGTCTATCCACCCTCCGCGCCACCCGCGTGCTCCGCTACGGCGCCCCCGACGGGAGCTTCGGCCTCACCGCCCCCCGCCTGCGCGTGGTCGCCACCCCGCGCGCCGGCGACCCGATCACGCTCTCCATCGGCGCCGACACCGACGTCGACGGCCAGACCCTCGTCCCCCTGCACCGCGCCGGGCTCGACGTCGTCTACGCCCTCACCCCCGACCTCCTCCGCTCCGTCGTCGACTACACCCCCTGACCCCCGCCTTTCGGGCGGCGGGCTTCGGGGGCCAATTATCTCTCGCAAAGGCGCAAAGCCGCCAAGGGGGCTGGGTGGCAGCGGGATGGCCGTGGGCCGGCCTCTACCGCGCCCGCGCCTCCTCCGCGCCTCGCGTTGGCGGGCTTCGGGGGCAAATTATCTCTCGCAGAGGCGCAGAGACGCAGAGGCTGGGTGGTCATGGAGCCGGTTGGATCCGGCAGGTCCCCCGGTACCGGGGACGATCCTATTCAAACCATCGAACTCGGACAGGGTCCCCGGTACCGGGGACGATCCTATTCAAACCATCGAACTCGGGCCCGACACCGAGCCCGAAACCGCGTCCGACGCCGAAGCCGCGTCCGACGCCGAAGCCGCGTCCGACGCCGAATCCGAGTCCGACACCGAATCCGAGCGGGAGGCCGCCGCTCGGGGGACGCTCGTCGTCATATCGTCTTTCGGAATGACGGTATGACGACGAGCGTCCCCGACCTCCGCGGGCGGCTTTGGCGGGTTTCGGGGGGCAAATTATCTCTCGCAAAGGCGCAAAGCCGCCAAGGGGCTGGCGTGGCAGCGGGATGGCGGTGGGCCGGCCTCTACCGCGCCCGCGCCTCCTCCGCGCCTCGCGCTGGCGGGCTTCGGGGGCAAATTATCTCTCGCAAAGACGCCAAGACGCCAAGGGGTGGCGTGGCAGCGGGATGGAGAAGGGCCGGCCGGTACCGGGCCTGCGCCTCCTTCGCGCCCCTCCGCGTCTGCGCCTCCTCCGCGCCTCCTCCGCGCCTCCTCCGCGCCTCCGTTGGCGGGCTTCGGGGGGGCAAAGTATCTCTCGCAGAGGCGCAGAGACGCGGAGGCTGGGTGGTCATGGAGCCGGTTGGGATGGGCCAGGCCGGGCCCGGGGCTTGGTTGGGAGAGGCGGTGCCGGGCCTCCACCACTACCTCGGAGGCCTTTGCGCAGGCGACCCGGTAGTCTGGAACTACCTCGGAGGCCTTCGCGCAGGCGACCCGGTAGTCTGGAACTACCTCGGAGGCCTTCGCGCAGGCGACCCGGTAGTCTGGAACTACCTCGGAGGCCTTTGCGCAGGCGGTCCGGGTAGTCTGGAACTACCTCGGAGGTTTTCGCGCAGGCGACCCGGTGGTCTGGAACTACCTCGGAGGCCTTCGCGCAGGCGGTCCGGGTAGTTTGGAACTACCTCGAGGGCCTTCGCGCAGGCGGTCCGGGTAGTCTGGAACTACCTCGAGGGCCTTCGCGAAGGCGGTCCGGGTAGTCTGGAACCCCGTCGGGGGCCTTCGCGCAGGCGGTCCGGGTAGTTTGCTCTCCTCCGAGGGCCTTCGCGCAGGCGGCCGGGTAGTCTGGAACTACCTCGGGGGCCTTCGCGCAGGCGGTCCGGGTAGTTTGGTCCCCTCCGAGGGCCTTCGCGCAGGCGGTCCGGGTAGTTTGCTCTCCTCCGAGGGCCTTCGCGGAGGCGGGCGCGGGAGGTCGGGCGGGGGACGCTCGTCGTCATATCGTCTTTCGGGAGGCCGCCGCTCGGGGGGGACGCTCGTCGTCATATCGTCTTCGGAATCACGATATGACGACGAGCGTCCCCGATCTCCGCGGGCGTGCGGCGGTCATATCGTCTTCGGAATGACGGTATGACGACGAGCGTCCCCGATCTCCGCGGGCGTGCGGCGGTCATATCGTCTTCGGAATGACGGTATGACGACGAGCGTCCCCGGTCTGCGCGGGCGTGCGTCCCCGAACTCCGCGGGCGCGGGCACCACCCCGCTGCCGGGGCGCAGGCGTGTCGCGCAGCGACACACTCTCCTCGCCTCCCGCCTCCCGCTCTCCCCCAATTGCCCTCTTCCTCCCTTCCTACCTTCCTCGTTTCCCGCGAGTGAGCGGCCAACGAGTAGGAGGCGGGAGGAGGGAGAAAGAGGGGCGTTCCTCTATTCCTCTTCGGTGCCGGGCGGAGGCTCGAGGATCTCGTGCCCTCGGTACTCGAGCATGCCGTTCGAGACGTTGAAGCCGGCGCCGCTGACGCGGGTGAACTGGCCGGTCACCTTGACCTTGGCGCCCACCGCGAAGTCGGTCGGGATCGGGAGGATGCCGGACTCGGGGTCGGGCGGCTCGTAGCGGCCGCGCTCGGCGAGCTCCACCGCCTCGTCGATCTGCGTCTGGTTCTCGGCGTAGCCGGCGAGCATCAGCCGCTGCTCCTCGTCGCCGGGCTCGCGCACGTCGCTGATCCAGAGATGCGGCGCGGCCGCCGGATCACAGGTGCGACCCTCCGGGCACTCCGGGGGCGTGTAGATGTCGACGATGTAGCCGGTGACCGCCACCTCGGTGCCCATCGTGGTCGCCGAGCGACGGCGCACGCCGTAGACGCTGTACGAGCTGTCCGCGTACTGCGTCTCGTGCGGCGGAGGCGGGAGCGTGGGGACCGAGGGCAGGCTCGGGTTGACGTCCGGCAGCCGCTCGATCGTCAGGTCGCTGGCCGCTTCCTGCCCGCAGGACGCGGCGGTCACGCCGGCGAGGAACAGGATACATGCGAGTTTCGCACCGATCTTCATGGGTGGCTTCCCTCTGTTCGAGTCGAACGCGGCGGACCGTACCACGCCTTCGCATCGGGATTGAAGCATCGAAAGCGGGGTCACTCGCCGCAGCGGGCGGGGCTGCGCTGGCGGCGCTCGAGGGCGGCCCGCACCTGGGCCGGGGCGTCGGGGCGCGAGGCCAGCCGGGTCGCCGTCTCGGCGAGCTCGCCGCCGAGCACCAGGGCGAGGTCGACGGCCACCGCGGCCACGTCGACGTCGGGCGCCCAGGCGTCGGGCTCGAGGCCGCGGCGGAGCACCGCGAGCACGCTCTCCTCGGCGCCCTCGACGCAGAGGGTGCGGACGTAGCGGAGCGCGGCCACCGTCACCTGCGGCCACTCGTCGCCGTCGGCGAGGCGGGCGCGCACCAGCGGCCAGGCCTCCTCGTCGCCGGCTCGGGTCAGGCCGCGGATCGCGGTCGTGCGCACCCGCGGCGAGCGATCTCGGGCCGCGCGGCGCACCGCGTCCCGGCCGGCGGGCCGGCTCCACAGCGCCTCGACCGCCGCCTCGCGCACCATCGGCCACGAGTCGGCGCCGGCGAGCTCGATCAGGCGATCGTCGCCCTCGTCGAGCTGATCGAGGATGCGCACGGCCTGCACGCGGACGCGGGGATAGTCGTCTCCGAGCGCCGCCTGGGCCACGGCCAGCCGGTCGGGGGCCTCGCGCCGCTCCAGCGCCTGCACCGCGGCGGCCCGCAGCATCCACTCGTCGGCGTCCCGCGCGATCGAGGCGAGCCAGGCGTCGACCTCGGGCGCGCTCGGCAGATCGCGGGCGGCGCGCACCAGCCGCCACACGTCGGCGAACTCTTCGGCTCGGGCGGTCGCGGCCGCGACCCGGTCGCGGGCGAGGCTCCGCGACGGGCCGTAGTCGGCGAGGCCGAGCAGGGCGGAGGCGAGCGCCGCGATCGGCGGCTCGGCGTCGGCCCAGCTCTCGAACGCGCCGCGCGCCTCCCCGTCGCCGCGGGCGAGCGAGCGGGCCAGCCCCTCCCGGAGGGTCGGCCGGTCGCTGCCGCCGGGCGCCTCGATCGCGGCCAGCAGCGCGGGCACGACCTGGGCCGGGGGGTGACGCAGCAGCGGGCGGACCGCGTCGTCGCCGACCGGCGCCGGCTCGCGGATCAGCTCGCCGAGGTACTCGGCGGCGCGCGGGCCGAGCGTGCCGAGCGCCTCGAGCGCGCTCATTCGCACCGGCTCGGCCTCGTCGCGCCCCGCGGTGGCGAGCGCGTCGATCCCGGCCTCGATGTCGCGGCGCGCGCCGGTGGCGAAGACCCGGACCGCGCGGCGGCGGCCCTGCTCGTCGAGGCGCGGCCAGGCGGCGGCCACCAGCGCGAGCGCCTCCTCGCCGAGCCCGGAGAGCAGGCGGGTGGCCTCGTCGCCGCCCGAGCCGCCCTCGACCAGGATCGCCACCAGCCCCTCGAGCCCGCGGCCGAAGTCGAGCTCGGTGTAGGCCTCGAGCTCCGCGACCCCGGTGTGCACCGCCGCGTCCCGCACGCCCGCCGGCGCGTAGGCCTCGTCGAGCACGAGCGACACGCAGCGCCAGTCGAGCGGGGAGGGTGGCACGATCCAGTAGCGCTCTCCCGGGTGGAGCCCGGCGTCCTCGGGCATCTGCACCCGGACCCGGCCGCTCTCGCCGACCAGCCAGAAGCGCCGCGGCCGGCCGAGCTGCGGGCCCGCCTCGCCGGTGGCGCTCGCGACGATGGCGAAGGCGTGGATCGGGAAGCGCGCCGTCCAGCGCAGGGTGGCCAGCTCGCCGGTGCCCGGGCCGCCGCGGCCCTCGGCCCAGAACGTGTCCATGCGGCCGTCGGTCAGCGCGCGCGGCGGGGCGAGCTGGGTGGCGTCGCCGTGCCCCGCGTGGCTCGAAGCGCCGGTCGGGCTCAGGGAGCGCAGGAGCGGCGGGCCGCTGGGGCCGGGGGACTCGCGGGTGGCGGTGACGGTGATGGCGTCGCTGGTGTCGCCGCGCACCCGGGCGAGCACCACCGGGCGCATGCGCCCCGAGCCCGGATCGTACGCGCGCGGCATCAGCAGCGTGTCGTCCTCGCCGCACAGGGTCGCGCCCTCGCGCCGGAGGCCGACCACCACGTCGGGGCGCCCGTCGCTCGTCCGGTCCTCGAGGGTGAGCACGTCGGCGGTGCGCTCGCCCGGGTCGCCGTGCAGATCGGTGCGCCCGGTCCAGACGATGCCCGGGCGGCGTCCGTCCATCGCCACCACCGCCGCGGCGCGGGCGTCCCCGAGCTCGGCCCGCACGATCGCGACCCGGTGCCCGGGCGCCACCTCGACCGACTCCACCGTCGCCGCGACCGTGGCCCCCTCGACCGCCGGGAGCGGGAGGCGCGCCTCGGCCCGACCGGCGCGCAGGGTCGGCCCCTCGCCCGAGTCCGCGAGCTCGAGCGCGACCGAGCGCGGCGGGGCGCCGACGTCGACCGAGCGCGGGAGCGGCGCCTGCGCGCGCGCGGCCCCGGGAGCCAGGGACAGCGCGGCGGCGAGGAGGAGCGAGGAGCGGCAGATGCGAGTCACGGTGTCCTGACGGTGGGGGGCGCGTCGGCGAAGAGCGCGCGGAAGCGGCCCGGAGTCTCCCACAGCTGGGCCGGAGCACCAGCCTCGACCACCCGGCCGCTCTCGATCACGACCACGCGGTCGGCGCGCTGCACGGTGCTCAGGCGGTGGCTCACCACGACGACGGTGCGCTCGCCCATCAAGCGCTCGAGCGTCTCCGCGATGGCCCGCTCGCTGGGGCCGTCGAGCGAGCTCGTCGCCTCGTCGAAGACCAGGACCGGCGCGTCGCGATAGAGCGCCCGGGCGATGCAGATGCGCTGCCGCTCGCCCCCCGAGAGGCCCTTGCCGCCCTCGGCCAGGATGTGATCGAGCCCGCCGTCGAGCGCCCGCAGCAGGGGCGTGGCGCCGGCCATCTCGAGGCAGCGCTCGGCGCGCGCGCGGTCGGGCGCCTCCTCCGAGAGGGTGACGTTGGCGAGCACGGTGTCGCCGAAGAGCAGCGGCTCCTGGGTCACCCACGCGAACTGGGCCCGCCAGCTCGCCCGGGTCGTCTCCCGCGCGTCGAGCCCGTCGAGCCGCACCTCGCCCGCGTCCGCGTCGAGGATCCCCAGCAGGACGAGGAGCAGCGTCGTCTTGCCTTCGCCGCTCGGCCCGACGATGGCCAGCGACTCGCCCCGGCGGATGTCGAGGTCGACGCCGTCGAGGACCGGCCGCCCCTCGTGATAGGCGAAGCGCACGCCCCGGAAGCTCAGCCCGGTCTCCATCGGCGGGACCTCGCGCGCGCCGGGAGGATCGGCCGGCTCGAGCTCGAGCGACAGCACCTCCTCGACCCGGTCGAGCGCGCCGAGCCCGCTGGCCACCCGCTGCACGGTGGCCCCGAGCCCCTGCACCGGCCGGTAGACGAAGAACATCGCCGCGAAGAACGAGACGAAGGTGGAGGCGTCGAGCGCGCCGCTCGCGATCCGCTCGGCGGCGACCCCGAGGGCGACCACGAGGGCCAGCGCGCCGGCGAGCTGCACCAGGGGGCCGGCGATCGCGGTCCAGCGCGTGGCGTCCAGGGAGAGCCGCTCGAGCGCGCGGGTCTGGGCCTCGAAGCCGCGGCGGGCCTGGGCCTCGGCGCCGTAGGCGCGGATCACCGGCACCTTGTCGCCCAGCTCCGCCGCGTGGCTCGCGAGCTCCCCGTAGCGCTCCCAGACCGCGCGGTGGGCCCGCCGCACCTTCTTCGAGAGCCAGGCGACCACGAGCGCGATCGGCGGCACCCCGGCGAGCGCGATCAGGGCGAGGGAGGTGTCGAGCGCGAACGCCAGCCCGGCGAGCGCGGCGAGCGTGACGAGGTCTCCGACCACCGCCGCGAGGTTGGAGGCGACGAGGTTCTGGACCTGGAGGGCGTCGCTCGAGAGCCGTGAGGCCAGCTCGCCCCGCCGCTGCGAGACGAGCACCCGCGGCGCCGCCCGCAGCAGGTGCTCGTACATGCGCTCACGCACCCGCCGCACCACGTCCTGGCCGAGCCGGGTGGTGAGCATTCGCTGTCCGTAGGCGGCCACTCCCCTGGCCACCGTGACGGCCAGCAGGGTGGCCGCCAGCCCGGCCACGAGGCCCCCCGGGAAGCCGCGCGCCGTCCGGAGCAGCGCGGCCGTGAATCCACTCTCGCTGGACGGGCCGCCGACCGCGATGAGCATCGGCCCGGCCAGGAGAGCGTACGCCGCGGTCGTCGCCGAGCCCGCGAGCATGCAGGCGAGCGTGCCCGCCGCGAGCCCCCATCGCGGGGCGATGATCCCCAGTATTCTCGACACGGTAGACATCGATCCGAGACCGGCTCCAGGCGCGCGACGGGTCACCGACCTTCCCGCGCCGGCCGGCGTCCTCATAGTAAGCCCATGGCGTCGGGCAAGCGGAGGCGGAGCGGAGCGCAGGAGGGGTCGGTTGACCCCGCCTCCCAAAGTGACGATCCGGTGACGGAGCGTTCACTCCGTGGCACGAGCCGTGCAATCCTCGGCGGCCGCTCGGGCACCTCGCGAATGGGGACCGGGCGTTCAACCGCGCGTGGAACACGGGACCCCGGTCGGCCGTTGGTCGGCGCTGAAGGTGGCCCCGTGAGCGATGAGAGGAGATCGGATTCCATGGCCAAGCAGGCAGCCCAGACGGCCCGTCGGGGCACGGTACAGGCCGGAAAGACCCGCATCGACGGGACGGCCGAGCCGGACAAGAAGCAGCTGGCGGAGGCGGACGCCGAAGCGAAGAAGGCTCTGAAGGAGTTCGAGCGCCAGGGCGGTGGCGACTCGACGCTCTCGAAGTACTTCCGCGAGATGGCGAACCACCGCGTCCTGACCCCCCAGGAGGAGGTCGAGGCGGCCCAGGAGGTGGAGCGCCTCGAGATCGGTTACTGGGAGGCGCTGTTCTCGTACGCGCCGGCCTTCGAGACGGTGGCGGCCGTCATCGAGCGCTACGTGACCGAGGAGCCCCTCCCGGAGGTGGCCGTGATGCGCAAGATGGCGCGCTCGGCGACCCGCGGGAAGCTGTCCAAGAAGTCCCAGGCCAAGTGGGACGAGACCGGCCTGGAGCTCGCCACGAAGCTCCGCGGGCTCGACTCCGACCGCATCTTCGTGAACCAGTCGGACAAGGCCGTGCACCGGCTCGCCGGCGACTTCGCGGTCGACCGCGACATGCTCGGCGACGAGGTGCGCATCACCCCGGCGTTCAAGAAGTACCTGAAGACGGTGGAGCGGGCGAACGGCGCCCAGCAGCACGCGAAGAACCGCTTCGTGGCCGCCAACCTGCGCCTCGTGGTCAGCATCGCGCGCCGCTACAACCGCGGCCGGCTGCCCCTGATCGACTTGATCCAGGAGGGCAACATCGGCCTCATGAAGGCGGTCGAGCGCTTCGATCACAACCGCGGCTACCGCTTCAGCACGTACGCCTCGTGGTGGATCCGCCACGCGATCAGCCGGGCCCTGGCGGACAAGGGCCGCGCGGTCCGCATCCCGGTCCACATGCTCGACACCTACAACCGGGTGGCGCGGGCGACGCAGGCCATCGCGACCCGCACCGGCAAGGAGCCGACCCCCGAGGAGCTCGAGAAGGAGACGGGGATCGCGGCCGAGAAGCTCGAGAAGATCAAGGGCTACTGGGCCGAGACGCCGTTCTCGCTCGACCGCCCGGTCAACGACGAGGACGGCCGGAAGTTCATCGACTTCCTCGAGCAGGAGAACGTCCCGACGCCCTACGAGCAGCTGGTCAGCAAGACCTGGGGCGAGGAGCTCCGGCGGCTGCTCGAGACCCTGACGCCGATGGAGGCGCGCATCCTCCGCTGGCGCTTCGGCCTCGACGACGAGGACGAGCTGACGCTCAAGGAGATCGGCGACAAGTACAACCTGTCCCGCGAGCGCATCCGCCAGCTCCAGGAGCAGGCGCTCGGCAAGATCCGGCGCCAGATCAAGGAGTAGCCCACCAGGCGCCTTGTCGCCCCTTCGAACCGTGAGCCCCGCCCCGGCGTCGACCGGAGGCGGGGCTTCGTCTTTCAGGTCCGAAATGACGCCTTACAAGGCCGAAATGGCACGAAGTGTGTGGCCTGGGCGGGTGTTCAGGGGACTGGCGAGCCTCTACCGGTGCAGGTGACGGGCGAGCGTCGTCGCGATCTGGTCGGCGAGCCCGCGGGCCGGTCCGTGGCGGCCTCGGACGTCGTTGGCGAGGTAGCTGAAGGCGTACGCCTGCCCCGGCTCGGGGCCGAGCACGTAGCCGGAGAGGGCGATGACGCCGGCGAGGGTGCCGGTCTTGGCGCGCACCACCCGCGGGGCCGGCAGATCGCCGAGGCGCCGCCGCAGGGTGCCGTCGACGCCCCCGACCGCGAGCGAGCCGACGTACTCGGCGCGGATGCCCGGGTCGTTCCAGGCCGCGCGCAGCACCTCGGTCAGCCGCTGGGGCGCGATGAGGTTCCCGTCGAAGAGCCCCGAGCCGTTGACGATCTCGACGCCCTGGAGCCCGACGCCGGCCTCCTCGAGCTCCGCCCGCACCGCCGCGACCGCGTCCTCGGCCCGGCCCGGACGATGCCGCTCGGCGCCGATCACCTTGAAGAGCATCTCCGCGACGAAGTTGTCGCTCCACTTCCCGAGGGCGTGGATCAAGGTCGCCACCTGGTCGCTCTCGGTGGAGGCGAGCAGGGCGGCCCCGTTCGGGGTATCACCGACGCTCACGCCGTCGCCCACCCGGATGCCCTGGGCCCGCAGGGCCTCGGCGAAGACGTAGCCCACCCAGGGGAGCGGGTTCTCGATCCGGCGCCGGTAGGACACGCCCCGCACGTCGACCGGGATGGTGCCGCTCACCCGCAGGGTCATGCGGGGGCCGTCTCCGCGTTGATCCGCGATCACGTTGAGCCGGCCGGGCTCGGCGGTGGTGATGCGGTTCTGGAGGTCGAAGTAGCCGGCGCCGGCCAGCCGGACCTGCGCCGAGGCGCCGACCTCGCCGCCGGGCAGCACGCGCAGCACGTAGGCGTTCCGATCGACCGCGATCGCGGAGATCGGCGCCCGGAACGCCGCGACCTCGTTCGGCTGCTGTCCGAACGCCGGCGGGAGGATCTGATCGTCGAAGTAGGTGGCGTCGACGATGATCCGGTCGACCCGCCGCACCCCCTGGTCGGCCACGTCGGCGGCGAGCGCCATCAGATCGCCGCGGGTGAGATCGGGGTCGCCGTAGCCCCGGAGCGCGAGCCCCCCGCGGACGGCGTCTCCCTCGAGGTTGCCGTAGACCGCGGTGCGCATGGTGAAGTCCGGCCCCAGCGCGCGCAGGGCCGCGAACGCGGTCACCAGCTTCTGGTTCGACGCCGGGTTCATCGGCCGCTCGGCGTGGTGCTGGAAGATCGGCCGCCCGCTCTGGGCGTCGATCACCGCGATCCCGACGTCGTCGCTCAGCCCCGACTCCGAGACCAGCCGCCGCAGCTCGCCCACCAGCTCCTGCGCCTCGGCGGTCGCCGGCCGCCCCAGGAGGAGCACCAGCAGCGAGAAGAACCCGATTGTCGTCCAACGCATCACGCCTCCCTCTACCACGGCCCGCGGGCGCCAGATTCCCTGCCGCGCGACCGGCGGCTTGTCGAACCGAGGTCGGTGAGGCAGGTTCGCGCCGATGATCTTGCGGGACCCGGTGCACGGCCTCGTGGCCTTCGAGGGCGAGGCGGAGCGGGTGGTGATGGCGCTGATGGCCACGCGCGAGGTGCAGCGGCTGCGGCGCGTCCGGCAGCTCGGGCTGACCTCGCTGGTCTTCCCGGGCGCGGAGCACTCCCGGTTCGCGCACGCGATCGGCGCGGCTCACGTCATGGTCCGGCTGCAGGGCCACGTGCGGTCGCGGTCCGACGCGCTCCCCGAGGGCGAGCGGCTCGACGCGGCGTCGGCGCGGGAGGCGATCGCGGCCGCGCTCCTCCACGACCTCGGGCACGGCCCGTTCTCCCATCTCTTCGAGGAGGTGCTGCCCGACGGACGGGCGCACGAGTCGTGGACGGTCGACGTGCTCCGGGATCCGGGCACCGAGGTGCACGCGGCGCTCGAGGGGCTGGGGGAGGGCACGGCGGAGCGGGTGGCGTCCCTGCTCGTCGGCGAGCACCCGGTCCCCTGGCTCGGCCGGACCATCTCCGGGAAGCTCGACGTGGATCGCTGCGACTACCTGCTGCGCGACAGCCACATGACCGGGGTCCGCTACGGGCTCTACGATCTGGACTGGCTGCTGCGGGCCCTGTGCTTCGCGGCGCTGCCCTCCGGCGAGCACGTGCTCGCCATCGAGGGCCGCAAGGGGCTGCCGCCGATCGAGGGCTTCTTCCTCGCGCGGCAGTTCATGTACCAGCAGGTCTACCACCACAAGGCCACGCGGGCGGCGGAGTGCCTGATCCGTGCGATGTTCCGGCGCCTCGCCGAGCTCATCCAGGACGGGGCCGCCCCGCCGGGCACGCCGGCCGCGGTGCGGGCCGCGGTGCTCGGGGAGCCCCTCGACGTCGGCAGCTACCTGGAGCTCGACGATCCGCTGCTCATGAGCTGCTTCGCCACCTGGGAGCGGGCGGCCGATCCCCTGCTGGCGGACTTCGCCGCGCGCCTACGTCACCGGCGCTTGCCGAAGACCATCCCGCTGCCCGACCGGGCCGAGGACGCCGCGGTGTGGGACGAGGCCCGCCGCCGCGCCGAGGAGGTCGCCGCCGCCCGAGGCCTGCGCCCCGAGCTCTCGGTGTGGCTCGACGTGCCCGACGACGCCCCCTACGAGGAGCCCGAAGGCGACGGCCCCGACGGCCTCTGGGTCACGGTCAGCCACCGCCCGCTGGTGCGGCTGGGCGAGATGTCGTTCCTCTTGAGGCAGCTCCGCAACCAGACCATCGTGCGCCCGCGCCTGGTGTTCGTGGACGAGCTCCGCGACGACATCGAGCGCGCGGTCGAAGGAGTCCTGTGATGAAGCGCGTTTGGGTCTGCCTGCTGCTCTGCGTCAGCGCGACCGCCTCCGCGGACGAGGCGGCGCCGGTCTCGCTCGAGCTCGCGCCGTGGGCCTCCTTCGACGGGGTCGACCGACCGTATCGCTACGTGGTCGAGCTGCGCCCGCGGGGCACCGACCCGGTCGAGGTCGTCGCCGATCGGCGGCTCCTCTCGTTCGAGGTCCGGCCGAACGACAGCCGCCGGCGCTACCGCTGCCGACACCCGCAGGCGCCCCGCAGCGCCCCCGAGTCGCGCGTCCGCACGCTCACCCCCGGCGGGGCGGAGGACGGTTCGTGGCGCGAGTGGATCGATCTCCGGATGTACTGCACCGGCCGGGCGCTCCGGGCCCTGGACGGCGGCGCCGAGGTGCGCGTTCGCTACGGCTGGCCGCGGCGCACGCGGCGGCGCTGGGTGACCCGGGCGCCGGGATCGAGCTGGCGGAGCTGGACCGGCGGCCTCGAGCACGAGCCGCTGGTCTTCCCGCTGATGCCCGAGCTCGGCACCCGCCGGCTGGACACCGAGGACGGCGCCTCGCTCGTGGAGGCGGAGCTCCTCCCGGGCAGCGCGCGCACCGAGGCCGGGGTGCGGCTCCGGACCGCGCTGCGCGCGACCGAGGGGAGCCATCAGGTCTACGTGCGCCCCGACGACTGGTCCTTCCGGGTCGAGGGCCCGGACGGCGTGACGATCTGCCGGGCGCCCCGCGGCGGCGGCGATCCCCCGCCCGATCTCTACCGCCGCGTCACCACGCGGGCCGCCGTGCGCCACACCCTCGAGGCGAGCTTCTTCTGCCCGCGCGGCACCTTCGAGCGCGCGGGCGTCTACGAGGTGACCCCGAAGCTCCGCCTCGAGCACTCCGGCGAGGCCTACGGGCTGGACGCGCTGGTCGGTCGGTTCAGCGGCCCGCCCGCGCCCATCCGCGTCACGCGCGGGGAGGGCGGCTACGTCGAGCAGGTGCCGCAGGCGCCGGACGAGGCGGAGGCGGATGAGTGATCCCGTCGCGCGGCGGCTGGCGGCGGCCGCCCTCGGGGTGGCCCTCGTCGCGCTCGTGCTCGCCGGCTGGGCCCTGCACACGCAGCAGCGCTCGGAGGAGCGCCTCCGCGAGATCGGGCAGGAGCTGCAACGCAACCTGACTCCGGCGCTCCCGCTCCAGGGGCCGGGGCCCGACCTGGATTGGGACGACACCTGACGTCCGTTGAATTCCCGCGCCGCGGGGCGATACGTTCTGGCTGACCGATGCCCAAGATCTTGGTGGTCGACGATCAGCGCAACATGCGCACGACCCTCTCCATGATGCTGAGAGGGGCGGGATACGACGTGGACGAAGCCGGCGACGGCGACGAGGCGCAGCAGTCCGTCCTCGACGAGACCTACGATCTCGTGCTCACGGATCTCAAGATGGGAGGCAAGGACGGCATGGACGTCCTCCGCTTCTCGAAGGAGCGCTCTCCGCTCACCGAGGTCATCGTGATGACCGCGTACGGCACGATCGAGAGCGCGGTCGAGGCGATGCGCATCGGCGCCTACGACTACATCCAGAAGCCCTTCACCGAGGAGGAGCTCCTGGTGAAGGTGCAGCGCGCGGCCGAGAAGCGGCAGCTCGCCGGCGAGATGAGCGTGATGGCCGCGGAATTCCGCGAGCGCTACCAGTTCGCCAACATCATCGGCCGCTCGGCCGCGGTGCGCGACGTGCTCGGGCGGATCGTGCGCATCGCGCCGACCGACACCACCGTGCTCATCACCGGCGAGAGCGGGACCGGCAAGGAGCTGGTGGCCCGCGCGATCCACGCCAACTCGAACCGCGCCGACAAGCCGTTCGTCAGCGTCAACTGCGCCGCCATCAGCGAGACGCTGCTCGAGAGCGAGCTGTTCGGGCACGCCCGCGGCGCCTTCACCGGCGCGGTGAGCGCCCGCAAGGGCCTGTTCGAGGAGGCCAACGGCGGCACCTTCTTCTTCGACGAGATCGCCGAGACGCCGCCGAGCTTCCAGGCGAAGCTGCTCCGCGCCGTGCAGCAGGGCGAGATCCGCCGGCTGGGCGAGAACAAGGCCATCCACGTCGACGTGCGGGCCATCGCGGCCACCAACCAGGACCTTCAGGAGGCCATCGCCGAGAAGCGCTTCCGCCAGGATCTCTTCTACCGGCTCGCGGTGGCGCGCTTCCAGCTGCCGCCGCTCCGCGAGCGCCGCGAGGACATCCCGCTCCTGGTGGAGCACTTCCTCGACAAGTTCGCCAAGAAGATGCGGCGGCCGGTGAAGCTGGGGGAAGGCGTGATGGACTACCTCGTCCGCTACGACTTCCCGGGCAACATCCGCGAGCTCGAGAACATGGTCGAGCAGGGCGTGGCCCTCTCGGTCGAGGGCGTCGTGCACCTCGACGACATCATCCCGCCCGAGGCGCGCGAGCAGGCCCAGGCGGCGATGCCGAAGGCCCACGAGACGCTCCAGGACGTCGTCGACCGCGCCGAGAAGGAGGCGATCGAGTCGGTCCTCCGCGAGGTCGAGGGCAACAAGGAGCGCGCGGCCGAGGCGCTCGGGCTCTCCGCGACCACGCTCTGGCGCAAGATGAAGCGCCTCGACGTGTCGTGAGCGTCCTCCCTTTCATTACTGAAACGCCCCGTTTTCACGTCCGGGGCTGGGGGTGGAGGGATCGCGTTCGAACCCCTGCGTTTTGGGCTGCGACCGGGAGGCACGCCGGTTGCTTGACAACATGGCACCCCCCTCGAACCCCCAGGCACCACCCCCGATGACGCCGCGCATCCTCATCGTCGACGACCAGGAAAACCACCGTAAGAGCCTCGCCATCGGGCTCAGGCTCGAGGGCTACCAGGTCCTCGAGGCGGAGGACGGCGAGTCGGCCCTGGAAGTCCTCGGCGCCGAGAGCGTCGACCTCGCGATCGTCGACCTCATGATGCCCGGCATCAACGGCCTCGATCTGGCCCGGCGGATGCGCTTCCGGCACCCCGAGGTCGGCGTGGTGCTCACCAGCGCCTACCACCTCTCGGAGCGTCAGCTGCAGCGGGCGGAGATCCGGGTGATGGGCTTCGTGCCCAAGCCGTTCGAGATGACGGAGCTGGTCCGGTTCCTCCAGGCGAAGCTGCCGGCCCCGGCCCCCGTGCCGGCCGACGTCGCCGCCGGCTGAGGCCTCACTCCTCGCGCTGGACGCCCAGCGAGCGCATCTTCTTGTGAAGGTTGGTGCGCTCGACGCCCAGCAGCGACGCCGCCTTCGAGACGTTCCAGTCGCACTCCTCCAGGGTGCTCACCAGGTAGCGCCGCTCGGCGCGGTCCCGGTACTCGCGGAGGGTCAGGCGGCGGCCGTCCTCGTCGTGGATGGGATCCGGGAGCCCGAGCTCGCCGCCCGCGTGCTTGGCGGCGGACGCCCGGGCCAGCTTGCCGTCCTCGGGCAGGTCGTCGACCTCGATGGTGTCGCCGCTGAGGATGGCCATGCGCTCGACGACGTTGCGGAGCTCCCGCACGTTGCCCGGCCAGGGCTTGTTCTGGAGCCGCTCGAGCACCTCCGCCGCGACCGGCTTGTCCTTGAGGCCGTTCTCGGCGCAGAAGTCGCGGAGGAACGCGGCGGCCAGGGCCGGCACGTCCTCGCGGCGCTCCCGCAGCGCCGGGCTGCGGACGGGGACCACGTTGAGCCGGAAGTAGAGGTCCTCGCGGAACTCGCCCTCCGCGACCGCCTTCTCGAGGTCCTTGTTGGTGGCCGCGACCACCCGCACGTCCACCGAGATCGGCTTCTCCCCGCCGACCCGGGTGACCTCGCCGCTCTGCAGCGCCCGCAGGACCTTGGCCTGGGCGTTGAGGCTCATGTCCCCGATCTCGTCGAGGAAGAGGGTGCCGCCGTCGGCCAGCTCGAACATGCCCTTGCGCCGCGCTTGCGCGCCGGTGAAGGCGCCGCGCTCGTAGCCGAAGAGCTCGCTCTCGATCAGCTCGCCCGGGATGGCCGCGCAGTTCACCTTCACGAACGGCGCGTCGCGCCGCGGGCTCAGGCGGTGCACGGCGCGCGCGATCAGCTCCTTGCCGGTGCCGCTCTCGCCGGTGATCAGGACCCGCCCTCGGGTGGGCGCGACCTTCTCGATGTCGCGGTAGAGCGCCTTCATGACCGGGCTCTCGCCGATCATCTCGTAGCGGCGCTCGGCGTCGGCCCGGAGCCGCCGCACCTCCTGCTCGAGGGCCCGCTTCTCGAGCGCGTTCTTCACCCGCACGAGCACCCGATCGCGGTCGAGCGGCTTCTCGAAGAAGTCGGTGGCGCCGGCCTGGACCGCCTGCACCGCCTCGCCGACGCTCGCGTGGCCGCTGATCATGAGCACGGGCAGGGCAGGGTGCTCGGCGCGGATCCGCGTGAGCGCGTCGAGCCCGCTCATCCCGGGCAGGCGCACGTCGAGGATCACGAGGTCGGGGCCCTCCGCGACACGCTCGAGCCCGCGCTCGGCGCTCTCGGCCTCGTCGACGTCGTAGCCCTCGCCCTCGAGCACCATGCGCAGGGTGCGCCGGATGTTCTTCTCGTCGTCGATGACCAGGATGGAGGCGGCGCTCACGGCGCACCTCCGAAGGCGGCGTGCAGCGCGCGGACCGCGTCGTCGATCTCGGCGGTCGGCAGGATGGCGCTCCACCGCAGCGGCGCGGTGTGCACCGAGCCGGGCGAGAAGCCGGCGGCGGTGAGCACGTCGAGCGCGCGCCGGAGCGCGCCGGGGCGCTCTCCCAGGGCGCCGGACACGACGCTCACCGCGCCGAGGTCTCGCTCGACCTCCACTCCGGCTCCGAGCCCCGAGAACGCCTCCCTGGGGTCGGTGGGGCAGGCCAGCAGGAGCCGCGCCTCGTCGCCCTCCACGCTGGAGGCGCGCACGCTCGCCCCGATCGACTCGGCGAGGTCGAGGGCGCGCCCGAGGGCCGCGGCCCCGCCGCCGAGCCGGACCCGCGCGAGGTCCTTGCGCCCCACCACCGCGGCGCCGGCCCCCTCGGCTCCGGCGTGCACGACCGACTCGCGCCCGGCGGCGAAGGTGGAGCGGGCGTGGATGGCGATCCGGGCGCGCCGGGCGAACTCCACCGCGGTCGAGTTCAGGACCTTCGCGCCCGCCTCGCTCATCTCCTGCATCTGCTCGTAGCTCAGCTCCGGCAGGTGATGGGCGTCCGGGACCACCCGGGGGTCGGCGCTGTAGACGCCGTCGACGTCGCTGTAGATCTCGGCGCGCTCGGCGCCGAGCGCGGCCGCGAGCGCGACGGCGGTGGTGTCGCTCCCGCCCCGGCCGAGGGTGGTGATCTCGCGCCGGTAGCTCATGCCCTGGTAGCCGGCGACGATGACGACCTTGCCCCGCGCCAGCTCGTCCTCGATGCGGAACGGGCGCACCTCGATGATGCGGGCGTCGAAGTGGCGGTCGTTGGTGATGATGCCGCTCTGGCTGCCGGTGAACGAGATGGCGTCCTGGCCGAGCTTCTGGATGGCCATCGACAGGAGCGCCATCGAGACGCGCTCGCCGGTGGTCAGCAGCATGTCCAGCTCGCGGCGGGGCGGATCGCCGTCGATCTGATGGGCGAGCCCGAGCAGCTCGTCGGTGGTCTTGCCCATCGCGCTGACGACGACGACGACGTCCTCGCCCGCGGCGCGGGTGGCGGCCACGCGCTCGGCCACGCGCTTCAGCTTGGGAACGTCGGCGACCGAGCTCCCCCCGAACTTCTGCACGACGACGGTCATGGGGGGCTGGTCTAGCATCCCTCCGACCGAAACTGCGAGCCCGGGCGAGCCGCGGGCTATCCTGGGCGGGCATGCTCCGCGCCCCCGAGCTGGCCGACGCCGCGTCGCGCGCCGCCGAACGATTCGGAGACGCGTTCGCCGCCGCGACGCGCCTCACCCGCGACCGCGAGGCGGCCCGCGATCTCGCGATCGAGGCCCGCGCCGTCTTCGAGTCGCTCCTCACCGGGCTCGACGCCTGCGAGGGCCCGCACCCCACGCGCCCCGAGCTGCGCGAGGCGCTCGCGCTGGTCAGCCTGCTCGGTCGGCGGGCCGGCGACCTCGAGGTGACCCCGAGCGCCGCGCTCGCGCTCGCCCCCGCGCTCGTGTCCGCCGCTCAGGCCGAGGTCGACGCGGAGCTCTCGGCCCTCGCGACCCCGATCGCCGAGCTGCTCCTCGAGGGCTACGTGATGGCGCGCGAGGACCGGCTCCGCGAGCGCGGCGCGCGCGCCCTCGCCGACGCGGTCCCCATCCTGGAGGCGGCGCCCGGCTGCCTGGTGTTCGCGCCCGGCGGCGAGCAGGCGCCCGAGGAGCTCGAGCGGGTGGGGGAGGAGCTCGGGCGGCGGCTGCTGGCGCGCGACGCCAAGGCCTGCCTGGTGGACGCGGCCGGGCTGACCCCGTCCGCCGGGGTGGCGCGCCCGCTCTTCGCCGTGCACGTCACCGCGAGAATGCTCGGGGCCCGCTGCCTCTTCAGCGGGCTCGACGACGCGCGGTGGGCCGCGCCGTGCCGGGAGGCCGGGCTCACCCTGGCCGAGCTCGAGCGGGTGGAGCGCTTCGCGGACGGCCTCCGGATCGCGCTCGAGACCTGCGACCTCGAGCTGCGGCACAAGAGCGGCCTCGGCAACGTGCTCCGGCGCCTGCTCGACCGCGATTGACGGGGCGAGGCGACAGGCGAAGCCGATCCTGCGGCAGCGGGCGGCCAGCTCGCGCGCAGCGCGAGCGCGAAGCGCGAGGCGCCGACGGAGTCGGGAGGGGGGCCCCATTGGCGCTTTGCCCAATGGGGGGAGGGTTTGCACCAAACCCTCCGAAAAAACTCAGTTCTCGTCGGCGGCGGCCGCTTCGGCCTCGGCGGGGGCGGCCTCGGCGGCGGCGCCCGCCTGGCTCGCGCGGCGATGCTCGCGCTCGGCGACCGCGAGGCGCGACAGCTCCCGCTGGGCACGCGCGGCCACGCCGGCGTTCTGCGAGGCGCGCTCGAGGAGGCGCCGGGCCTGGCTCAGCTGGCCGAGGCGGCGGTAGCAGTCGGCGGCCTCGATCATCGCGTCGGGCGCCCCGCGGTAGCTGCCGTGCTGGCTGAGCAGGTTGTCGTAGCTGCGCACCGCGGCGCGGCAGTCGCCCGCCTCCCGGAGGCTGCGCGCGAGGTGGTGCAGGGCCGAGGGGACGAGCGAGCGGTCCGGCCCCGGGCGCCGCACCACCGCCTCGAACTCCTCGGCCGCGGCCCGGTACCGGCGGCCGCGGTAGTGGTCCATGCCCAGCTGGTAGCGCTCGCCGGCGCCGCCGGTGGAGGCCTGCTGGCGCTGCTGCGGCGCGGTGGGCGGCGGGGAGGGCTGCTGCTGCACGGAGGGCTGCCGCACGGAAGGCATGGGCGCCGTCTGGGCCTCCCGGGCGTAGGCCGGGGCCGTCCGCGCCTGCGAGGGCGGCGGCGACGGCGGCCGGGCGCTGCCCTCGGCCCCGTAGCTCCCCGACCCGTAGCTCTCGCCCTGGGCGAGCAGCGCCTCGGCGCCCTCGGCCATGTCGAGCATCGGCTCCTCGATCACCTGCCCCTGGCGCTCGGCCGCGCGCTCCTCGGCCTGCGCCATTTCGGTCGGCGTCTCCGCCTCGTCCACGGCGAGGTCGTCGTGGGTGGCGCCGGGCGCCTCGGCCTCTGGTCGAGGCGCCTGCGCGCTGGTCGCCTCGGTGGTGGCGACCCGGCGCGGCCGCTCCTCCTCGCCGTCGTCGCCGGTCACGATGCGGCCGGTGTGCGGATCGGTGCGGAGCTCCAGCGGCTCGGCCGGCTCGAGCGAGGCCGACGGCCCGACCTCGTCGCCGGGCGCCGGATCCACGATCGCGTGGGTGTCGGCCGGGTCGTGGCGGCGCAGCTCCGGGAGGTACCAGAGCCCGATGCCGACCATGAGCACGAGGGTCATCGCCATCGCGAACTGCGGGCGCATGGCGGAGCCGCCCACCCAGCGCACGAAGGAGGCCCAGAGCCCGGCCTCGTCGGCGTCCTCGCGGGGCGCGCTGACCGGGGCGGCGCGCTCGACCGGGTCCGGATCCGCGGCCGGGGCCCGCTCGGCCGCCTTCTCGCGGGCGGCGCGCATCACCGCGGCCCGGAAGTCGGTGGGGGGCTCCTCGAGGGCGAGGCGGGACCCGAACGCGTGCCCGAGGGAGAGCCGATCCCAGGCGTCGCCGCACGCCTCGCACCCCTCCAGGTGCGCGCGCGTGGCGTTCGCCTCGCTCTCGTCGAGCTCCTCGTAGAGCAGCTCGATCATCCGGTCGGTGCAGGTCTCGCAATCCACGGCTCAGCCCATCACTTCAGCTCTCGAACGTAGTCCTTATACTCATCCAGCGCTCGCTGGAGACGCTCCAGCGCGTAGCGCATCCGGCTCTTCACGGTGTTCTCGGGGACCCCCACCACGGAGGCGATCTCCTTGAACGCCATGCCCTCGACCTGGCGCAGCAGGAACACCTCCCGCTGCTCTTCCGGCAGCTCCTCGACCGCCTCGGCGATCCGCGCCTGGAGGTCCTTCGCGATGGCCGCCCGGTCGGCCTCCGGGCCGCCCGCCGCCTGCCGCTCCAGCAGGGTGGGGCCCTCGTCGTCCCCGGAGCGCGAGGGGGCGTCCAGCGATTTGTGTCGCCGGAACACCATCTTTCGGCTGTGGTCGATGCACAGGTTCCTCGCGATCGTGTAGAGCCAGGTGGACAGCTTGGAGTTGCCCTTGAAGTCCCGAGACCGCTGCACGACCTTCATGAAGACGTCCTGCAGCAGCTCGTCGGCGCGCTCTCGGCGCCGCACCGAGCGAAGGATGAAGTTGTAGAGAGGGCGCTCGTAGCGCCGCACGAGCCGCTCGAACGCGTCCGCGTCGCCCTCGTTGAATCGTCTCAGCAGCTCCTCGTCGGAGAGGTCGTCGGGGTCCTCCATCACCGTCCGAGCTCCTCGGATGAGCCGGTCCGGTGCGTTCCCTCGTCGAGACGGACGAGGTCGCGGAAGGATCTACGGCTCTCGTGATGAGGCAGATGGAGACTAAGGGGCATCGACCGGTGGCGGATTCTAACCGGGAGCGCGCCCGCGTCCCGAGTTCGTTGCAGCCCGGGGTACGCGCTCAGATGCTCGTTGACCGAAAAAATGGCGGTTGCTATACGCGCTTGAGATTCCGAAGGAATCGGAGTTCCCGTATGCTCCGGCGGGAGCCCCCGACGCGCGGCGTCGCTGGCTCCGGAATGCGCTTGTCAGATATGCTGCTGTTTCAGCAGGGGGAGATGCGATGCGCAGGGTGATTGCGCTCTCGGCGACCGTCACGGTTGCCACCTTCGTCGCCGGCACTGTCCTCTTCGCGGGGGGCGGGGCCATCGCTCAGGAGGAGGAGGCTGCCCCCGAGACGACCGACGCCGAGCTCGGCGCGGAGACTGGCGCTGAGACCGGCACGGACGACGGCACCGACGCGGCGCCGCCGGCCGGGACCGACTCGACCGACACCGCCACGAGCGCCGAGCGCGACGAAGGCATGGACGCCGGCACCTACGCCGTGCGCCTCCGTGACCTCGAGCAGCGCATCAACGAGCTCAAGGAGCAGATCTTCCGCTCCAAGGCCCGCCTGTCGCTCCTCGCCGAGACCGTGCTCCAGGGCGTGGTCGCCGGCGCGCAGGCCGTGATCGTGCACGAGAACCGCATGAGCTCGAGCTACCGGCTCGTGAAGGCGGTCTACGCGCTCGACGGCGCCCGCATCTTCAGCAAGGCGGACGAGGAGGGCTCGCTGGGCGAGCGCCGCGACCTCGACATCTACGACGGCAGCATCGTGCCGGGCGAGCACACCCTGACCGTCAACCTCGAGTACCGCGGCCACGGCTACGGCATCTTCTCCTACCTGAAGGGCTACCGCTTCCGCGTCCGGTCGAACTACTCGTTCACCGCGCCGGAGGGCAAGGCCATCACCATCCGCGTCGTCGGCTACGAGAAGGGCGGCCCCACCGCTCCGCTCGAGGAGCGCCCCGCGATCCGGTACCAGGAGCGGGTGCAGGCTTCGCGCCGCGGCGCCGAGGACGAGGGCGGCGGAGAGTCGGGGGAGGAGTGATGCAGAGGCGGCCCGAACCGCCCGCCCCCCGCGCGCGTACCTCGCCGGTGCGGATCGCGGCGGCGGCGCTCCTCCTCCTCGGGGGCCTGCCCTTCGGGTCGGGCGCGTCCGCGCAGTCCGTCGAGCAGGTCACGGCGGAGATCGTCGACCTCGAGGGTGACGCGCGGCGCCTCACCGGGCAGCCGCTGCGGCGATCCCGGCTCCGGAGCGAGACCTTCATCGAGGAGCGGCTGGCCGACGGCGAGCTGTTCTATCGGCTGCAGGACTACATCCGGGCCTCGATCATCTTCACCGACATCGTCGAGAACTACCCGACGCACCGGGCCTACCCGGACGCGCTCTTCCTACTCGGCGACAGCCTCTTCCGCGCCGGCGACTACCTCGGCGCCCGCACCCGCTTCCGGGAGCTGATTCAGCACACCGGCGAGCGGGCGTACCGGGATCACGTGCAGCGCGCGCTCGGACGGCTGATCGAGATCGCCATCCACACCCGCGACTTCGACGGGGTGGAGGGCTACTTCGCGCAGCTCAGCCGGATCCCGCCGAGCGAGATCGAGGCGACGACGAACTACTACCGCGCGAAGTACCTCTACAACCGCGCGGTGCCCACCGAGGACGTGCTCCGCGCGATCGAGCAGAACGAGATCGGGGAGGGCGGCGAGCAGGCCGGGCCGGTCGTGCAGATCGACCAGTCGATGCTCGACCAGGCGCGGCAGGCCTTCGAGGGCGTGCAGGCCGGCAGCCCCTACTACCCGCAGGCGCGCTACTTCATCGGCGTCATCTACACCGTGCGGGAGCAGTACCCGCAGGCGATCGAGGCGTTCCGTCGGGTGCTCCGCGCGCCCGCCGAGACCGAGGAGCAGCGCCAGGTCATCGAGCTGACCCAGCTCGCGCTCGGCCGGCTCTACTACGAGACCGACCAGCTCGATCAGGCGGTCGAGGCCTACCAGGCCGTGCCCCGCACCTCGACGAACTTCGACGTCGCGCTCTACGAGATCGCGTGGGTCTACATCCGCATGGGTGACAGCACCCGCGCCGAGCGCGCGCTCGAGGTGCTGAGCGTGGCCGCGCCCGAGAGCCGCTACATCCCGGACGGCAAGCTGCTGCGCGGCAACCTCCTGCTCCGCAACGGCCGCTTCGACGACGCCAACCGCATCTTCCGCGAGGTGGCGCGCGAGTTCGGGCCGGTCCGGCGCGAGCTCGACGAGATGATGAGCTCGCACGACGACCCGCAGGCGTACTTCCGCTCACTGGTCCGCGAGAACATGGAGAGCTTCGACGCCAACGCGTTCCTGCCGCCGCTGGCGCAGCGCTGGGCGTCGCTCGAGGGCGACATGGACCGCGCGCTGAGCGTGCTCTCCGACCTCTCGCAGGCGCGGCGCCTCGTGCGCGAGACCAGCGAGCTGGTGGAGCGGCTCGAGGCCGCGCTCGCGCAGCCCAACCGGGTGGCGATCTTCGCGGACCTGCGGCTCCAGGCCGAGCGGAGCACCGCGCTCCGCAACCGCGTCGCCCACGCCCGCCGCGACCTGCTGCGCGTGTACGAGCGCCGTCACCCCGGCCAGGCCCAGGATCTCGCCGACACGCTCTCGCAGATCCGCCGCCTGGAGCGCTTCTTCAACGGCATGCCGGTCGACGAGGGCGGCATGACCGACTTCGACGACGAGGTGCTCGGGCGCTACCGCCGCCTCGGCCGCGAGCTCGGCCGCCTCGAGGTCGAGCTCCAGGGCATGGAGGCGCGCATCGTGGCGATGGAGCGCTACCTCCAGGACACCGAAGAGCAGCGCGACGCCGAGGGCGTGGCCGCCATCCGGAACGAGCTCGCGGGCCACCGCGCCGCGGTCGACGAGTACCGCGAGAACATCCGGCAGCTCCGGATCGCGCTCGAGGCCTCGCGGCTCCAGGTCGGCCCGGGCGACGCCCGCTACGAGCGGCACGACCGCCTCCGCCGCGAGCACGCCCGCCTCACCGCCCAGGTCCAGGAGCGGCTCAGCGACTCGCAGATCTCGGGGCTGTTCACCCGGCTGACCCGGATCGAGTCGCAGCTCGACCAGCGCGACCAGGAGATCCAGGGCATCGTCCAGGAACGCGTGACCGAGATCCAGACCCAGCTCCGCACCGAGTCGGAGCGCATCGTCGGCTACCGCGCGGCGCTCGAGGGCCTCGAGACCGAGACCGAGGAGGTCGTCGGCGCGGTCACGTACCACAACTTCCGTCAGGTCCAGCACCGCTTCTACGACCTGGTCCTCCGGGCGGACGTCGGGCGCATCGACGTGGCCTGGGCGCGGCGCGAAGAGCACCGCACCCGCGTCGAGATCCTGACCCGCGAGCGCGCCCGAGAGATGCGCGCGCTCGACGACGAGTTCCGGGAGATCATGGACGAGACCACCGACGACGGCTCGGAGACCGAGGAGCTCGAGTAGTGCGCGTCCGATTGTCGAACCGAAGCGTGCCGGCGGCCCTCGCGCTCGCCGCGCTCCTCAGCGCGCCGACCGCGCGCGCGCAGGAGGGCGACGGCCCGCAGGGTCAGCCCACGGGCCCGGTGAGCACCGAGCCGCTGCCGATGCCCGGCCCCGGCGAGAGCCTCTCGGACATGCCGCCGCCGCCCTGGGCGAACACGGCGGACGTGCCCAACCCGGCCTTCCTCGACACGACCGATCGCCGCATCGACGACGACCGGCCGCCGCCGAGCCCGGAGCAGGTCCAGGCGCTGCGCGAGATGGAGGCCGAGGTCCGCGCCTTCATGCAGGCGGGCGGCGCCTACCGCGGCTCCGTCAACTCGATCCTCGTCCGCGAGTACCACCGCCGTCGCCGCGAGCGGCAGGCCGGCTACGCGCGTCAGATCCGCGAAGAAGAGCGCCTCCAGAACGAGGCGATGGAGCGCGCGATCCGCCTCTTCGAGGCGTTCATCCGCCGCTACCCGGACGACCCGACCTACACCCCGGACGCGATGTTCCGGCTGGGCGAGCTCTACTACGAGCGCGCGGCCATCGCGTACCAGGAGGCCGCCGCGGCCGGCGAGGCACCCGGCGTCCCGGACTTCAGCGAGACGGTCGAGCTCTACCGCGCGCTGATCCAGCGCTTCCCCGACTACCGCCGGATCGACGGCGTCTACTACCTCATCGGCTACTGCCTCAACGAGATGGCGCGCAACGAGGAGGCGCGCCTCGCGTGGCTCAACCTCGTGTGCGCGAACCGCTTCGAGTACACCGGCGAGCCGCCGCAGGCGGAGACCCCGGCCGAGGGCGAGGAGGGCTTCTCGGAGGAGGAGCACCCGGCGCTCGGGCTCGGCGGGTCGCTGGGGAACGAGACCACCGCCTTCGACGACCCCTACGCGGGCTGCACGCCGGTCACCCCGGACGCGCGCTTCGTGATGGAGGTCTGGCTCCGGATCGGCGAGTACCACTTCGACTTCGACTTCGAGCCGCACGCGCTCGACCGGGCGATCAGCGCCTACGGCAAGGTCCTCGCGGACCCCGAGGACCGCAACTACAACCTCGCCCTCTACAAGGTGGCCTGGGCCTACTACCGGGCCAGCCGCTACCCGGAGGCGATCGAGCACTTCGCCCGCCTGATCGACTGGTCGGACGAGCAGCTCCGCCGCACCGGCCGGGCCGGCACCGAGCTGCGCCGCGAGGCGGTGCAGTACCTCGGCATCACGTTCGCGTACGACGACTGGAACGAGAACCAGATCCCCGACCAAGAGGAGGGGATGCCGCGCGGGATCCAGCGCATCCAGAACCCGAACGTGCTCCCGCAGGACCGCGGGTGGACGAGCGAGATCTACTTCGAGCTGGGTCAGGTCTACTTCGAGGAGGCCAAGTACCCGGAGGCGGTCGAGGTGTGGGAGCTGGCGCTCTCGCGCTGGCCGAACTCCTCGCGCGCGCCCGAGATCACGGCGCAGATCGCGCGGGCGTGGCAGCGCCACCAGGAGATGGAGCGGGCCCTCGAGGCGCAGGCGCGCCTCGGCGACTACCGCGAGGGCTCCGAGTGGTGGAACGAGAACATGGACAACCCGGTGGAGCAGCGCCGGGCCGAGCAGCTCGCCGAGGGCGCGCTGATCAACGACGCCACCCGCCACCACCGCCAGGCCCAGATTCTCCGCCAGGAGGCCGTCCGTGAGCGCTCCGAGCAGCGCCTCCAGGAGGCGCTCCAGGAGTACAACCTCGCGGCGCAGGCCTACCAGGCCTACCTGAACAACTACCCGAACAGCCCGAACGCGTACGAGCTCCAGTACAACCTGGCCGACGCGCTCTTCTGGTCGGAGCAGTACGAGGAGGCGGCCCGCGTCTACGCCGCGGTGCGCGACAGCAACCTCGACGACCGCTTCCTCAGCGAGTCGGCGCGTCGTGTGGTCGAGTCGCTGCACCGCCTCGTGGAGCAGGCCGAGCAGGACGGCAGCCTGGACATCCGCATGGGCGAGGAGGACATCCCCGAGCCCACCGGCACCCCGCCGCGCGTCACGCCGATGGAGATGCCGCTGATGGTCCAGCGCCTGGCGCAGGCCCGCGAGGTCTACCTGGCGCGCGTGCCCGAGGAGCAGGACCGCGAGCAGGTCCGGGCCGCGTACGACTACAACAACGCGCTCCTCCTCTACTACTACGGCTACTGGCCGCAGGCGCGTCAGCGCTTCCTCCGGATCTACGAGGAGCGCTGCAGCGGCCCGAACGCCAACCCGACCGGCCAGGTCGCCTGGGACAGCCTCTACAACATGGCGGTCGCGATGGGCGACACGCCGGAGGCCGAGCGGCTCAGCCGTGACGTCCAGCGCCGGGGCTGCACCTTCACCCCCGACGGCCCGACCTTCGAGAACCCGGAGCAGCTGGAGGACTGGTGTGATCAGGCGGAGAACGCCGACTCCCCGCTCTGCACCGCCGGCACCGTGCTCACGAACGTGCGTTACCAGCGCGCGCTCGAGATCTTCACCCAGGCGGAGGGCGCCCAGGGCGACGAGCAGCGGCGGCTCTACGAGCAGAGCGCGACGATGCTGGTCAACGCGGTCAACGACGAGCCCAACCACCCGCAGGCGCCGGTCGCGCTCCTGCAGGCGGCGCTCGCGCTCGAGCGGACCCAGCGCTTCGACTCGGCGGGCCAGATCTACCAGCGCGTCATCGACCAGGTGACGCCGATGCTGGGCGACGCGGACGGCGAGCGGGAGACGGAGCTCGAGGGCATCCTCGCCACCGCCTACTTCCGCCTCGCCTACACCGCGAACCGCTTCTTCGACTACGACCGCGCGGTGCAGAACTACCTGCAGATCGCGGACTCGCGGCGCTTCCAGGACAGCCGCGACACCGACATGCCCGAGCGCATCACCGACGCGCTCATCAACGCGGCCCGCATCCTCGAGTTCCAGCAGAACTACCGCCGCGCGGCCGAGTACTACGAGCGCGCCGCCGGCCGCCTCACCGACCCGGCCGACCAGCGCAACGCCCGCTACCGCGTGGCCGAGATGGCGTTCAAGTCGGAGCAGTGGAGCAACGCCGCCCGCGAGATGCAGTCGTTCATCGACCGCTACCGCAACGATCGCGCGGCGACCGAGCTGGTCGTGCAGGCCTACCACCGCATCGCGGCGGCCCGGCGCGAGCAGCGGGCGCGAGAGAGCACCCAGCGCGACGCGCTGCAGGACGTGGTCAACGCGTTCCAGCGCATGAACGGCGAGCCCGGCAGCATCGCGGCCGAGTACGCCGCCGAGAGCCGCTTCCAGATCGTCGACCCGTCGATGCAGCAGCTCGAGGGGCTCGAGGTCAACCCGGGCCGGCAGCGCACCACCGAGGCGTTCGTCAACGAGCTCAACAGCCAGATCCAGCAGGGCTCGACCCGCACCCAGACGACGGCCGAGGGCTACGAGCCGATCCTCGCCTACCGCCGGCCCACCTGGACCATCGCGGCGCTCACCCGTCAGGGCCGGGCCTACGAGATCCTGGCGCGCGCGGTGCTCAACGCGACCATCACCATGCCCAGCGACCTCCAGAGCCAGATCCGTCGCGCCTCGCCCGAGGTGCAGGACGAGGTCCGGTTCACGTTCGAGGATCGCGTCCGGCAGATCCTGGACGGGCAGGTCCGCCCCATCGAGTGCTACGCGGTCGTCCGCTACGCGCTCGCGGCGCGCGCCGCCGTCCGCGGCAACATCGACAACGAGTACTCGCAGGAGGCGATCGACCGCCTCCAGGCCTACGGCGAGGAGCGCATCGCGGAGTGCATCGAGCAGCAGCGTGGCCAGGACGCGAGCCTCGAGGCCTACCGCACCGGTGAGTTCCGGCGCGCTCGACGGGGCCAGCACATCGACATGGACAGCGGGGTCACCGCGCCGCCGCTCGCCCGGGAGGACGACTGATGCGAGCCCTGCCGTGGTCTGCGCTGCGCGCGCTCCTCTTCAGCGGCGTGATCCTCGGGCTCGGCGTCTTCGGCGCCGGCTGCGACGAGGGCACCCAGGACGACGACGCCACGCCCGGCGACACCACCTCCGGCGGTGAGGACCCGGGCGGGGGAGGGCGCTCCGAGCTCGAGGCGCCCCCCGGGAGCGTCGAGCCCGACGACGACGACGAGCTCCCGCCCGGCGATCTCGAGAACCAGCCCGGCAACCCGCCCTCCGGCGGCGAAGGCGGCGGCGGGAGCCAGAGCCCCGAAGGCGATCAGGAGTCGCCCTGGGGGCGCCCGGAGGCCGACACCGGCCGCCCGCTCCCGCCGCGGCGCCCGATGAACGGCTCCGCCCAGAGCTCCTATCGGCGCGGCCTGCAGGCGGCGTCGTCCGGGAACCTGGAGCAGGCGCAGCAGGCCTTCCAGGAGGCGCTCCGCGCGGACGGCAACGCCTACAAGGCGGCCTACAACCTCGGCGTGCTCGCCGATCGCGCCGGGCAGGAGGCCCGGGCGCTGCAGCTCTACCAGCAGGCGCTGCGCATCCAGCCCGACTACGAGCGGGCGATCGAAGGCATCGCGCGCATCCACCTCCGCCGCGGCAACCCGAACGAGGCGGTGAGCTTCGTGCGGCCGCTGGCCGAGCAGTGGGTCCGCAACCTCGCCGTGCAGGCGATCTACGGCGACGTGCTCAGCCAGGCCAACCGCCCGGAGGAGGCGATCCAGGCGGCCCGCAGCGCGCTGCGTCGCGACGAGCGCTTCGTGCCGGCGATGGCCGTGCTGGTGAAGGCGAACCTCCGGCTGGGCCGCACCGAGCTGGCGCTGTCCATCCTCGAGCAGGCCCTCCAGACCAGCGACACCTACGCCGAGCTGCACTACCTGCGCGGCCGCATGCACCAGGAGGAGGGGCAGCTCCAGCCCGCGCTCGCCAGCTACCGGCGCGCGATCGAGCTCGAGCCCAGCTACACCGAGGCCCGCATGGCGCTCGGCCTCCAGCAGCTCGCGGCCGGCAACTACCAGGAGGCGCTGCAGCAGTTCCAGACCGCGTCGCGGCTGGCGCCCGGCGTGCCCGCGGTGAGGCTCGCGCTCGGCGACGCGCTCCGCGCGACCAAGCAGTGGCAGCAGGCGCAGGCCGAGTTCGACCGCGTCCAGGAGATGGAGCCCCGCAACGCCGAGGTCCACTTCAACCTCGCGATGATGTACCGCGAGGCGGGCGAGCAGTTCCCGGGCATGAACAACCTCGAGGCGTACCAGCGCGCGGTCAGCGAGCTGAACCGCTACCGCGAGCTGATGGGCCCGAGCCTGCCGCGCGACGACCCGTCGAGCACCTACCTCGAAGAGCTGGGGCGGCTGATCGAGCGTGAGCAGCGCGCGATCGAGCGCGACCGGGCGAGGGCGGAGCGGGAGGCCGCGCGCGCCGCGCGTCAGGCCGAGGAAGCGCAGGAGGGCGGCGGCGAGTGAAGAGCTGGCTCGCGCCGACGTTCCAGAGGGAAGCACCATGAAGACCATCCACGCACTCCTCCTCGCCAGCGCCTGCGCCGCCTGCGCGTGGCTCCTCGCCCCGAGCGACGCCGAGGCCCAGAGCTCGCGCGGCCGCCAGCCCCAGGTCATCCAGCTGGACGAGATCCGGATCGAAGGCCGCGTGCAGAAGCCCAACGCCTTCTACATCCTGAACCGCAGCAACCTCGGCTACGAGGTCCTCGATCTCCGCACCAGCTTCGTGCGCGAGGTGATCCGCAGCGTCCAGGACGAGCCCTTCTGAGTTTCCTGGGCGGGGTCGGGTCCGACCCCTCCCCCCCGCTGCGCCGTCAGACCCGTCCCCGCTGCGGGTGCTCCGCACCCTCCGCAGTGACGGGTCCGCCGGCTCCGCGGGGCCCCCCCAACCCACTCCGCGCGCGTCGCTCCGCTCGCGCGCGACCCCAGCGACGGGGCGCTGGGGGCCCCGCGGCTCGCGCTCGCGCTTCGCGCGAGCTGGCCGCCTGTGCTCGTCGGGCGGGGTCGGGTCGGGGGTCGGGTCGGGTCGGGGGGGCGGGTCGGGTCGGGGCGGTCGGGGCGGGTCCGGCGGAACCTTGGGCCGTGAGGGGGGCCTCACCTGGGTGCGCTCTCTTCGCGTTCGTGCTGGGCTTCGCTGACCGGTGATCGTCTTCCACGTCTTCCAGGGGCTCTTTCTCGTCGCCGTGCTCGGGCTGGTGATCGAGCGGGTGCGCGCGCTCGCCTACCGCTCGGCGCTCGACGCGGGGCCTTTCCGCCGGGCCCTCGTGCAGCTGCTGCGCGCGGGGGAGCACGAGCGCGCGGCCAGCCTGGTGCGCGACGCCCGGCCGGCCTGGATCGCGGAGTGCGTCTGGCCGCTGGTCGATCCGGAGCGGTCCGAGCAGGACCGGATCATCGACCTCGAGGACGCGCTGATGGACGTCCAGGGGCTGGCGGCCCGGGGCATGCGGGCGCTCCGGATCTCGGCCTCGATCGGCTCGGCGCTCGGGTTCCTGGGGGCGGCGATCTCCATCGGCTGGATCTTCGTCGGCGATCACGGGCTGATGCGGCTGCAGGCGGGCCTGGTCGAGAACATCGGCCTGGGGCGGGCGGTGATCGCCATCGCGCTCGGCATCAGCACCTCGAGCCTCGCCCTGGGGTCCTGGACGGTGCTCAAGAAGATCGCCAAGGAGCGGATCGCCGAGAGCCGCCGGGTCGTCGCCTCGGTCGAGGAGGCGCTGTCGCCCAAGGACCTGTCGCCCAAGGACGGGGTGAAAGATCCCGTCGAACCGTCCGTTGACCCGGACGAACCCACAGCACACTGATGCTCGCGCCTGGACCCCCAGGCCGACGCGGTGTTAGGCTTCGGCGGCGAAAAAACGACCGTCGCGCCTGGGAACTTCTCCCGCTGCGTGGCGTCGAACCCCCGGGACAGAAGTCTGAGAAGCCCCCCGCGCGCGCGGGTGACGATGGGGAAAGACCAGGATGAGCACCAGCCAACAGCCGCAGCGACAGGGTAGGGGCCGCCCCGGGGCGATGACGATGGCCATGCAGGCCGTCCAGCAGCGCCCGAGCGGCCCGAAGGTCCTGCGCATCGGCCTGATCCAGGGCGGCAAGATCGTCGAGGAGCGGATCATCCGCCGGCGAGAGACCGTCACCGTCGGCTCGTCGGAGAAGAACCACTTCGTCGTGACCGCGGGCGGCCTCAGCTCCCGCTTCGAGCTGTTCCAGCTCGTGGGCAGCGACTACATCCTGAACTTCACCGACGAGATGCGAGGCCGCGTCGGCCTGCCCGGCGGCGTCCAGGAGCTCGAGGAGCTGCGCAAGAGCGGCGGCGCCCGCAAGGCCCAGGGCTACTACCAGGTCAAGCTCAACGACACCTCGCGCGGCAAGGTCGTCATCGGCGACACGACGCTGCTCTTCCAGTTCGTGGTGCCGCCGCCCATCCAGCCGCGGCCCCAGCTCCCGGCGGCCGTCGTCGGCGGTTTCATCGCCGGCATCGACTGGCTCTTCACCGCCTTCGTGATGTTCTCCTTCATGACCCACTTCGGGTTCATCATCTATCTGGAGAACGCCGACTGGCCGGTGGAGCCCACGATCGCCACGATCCCCGATCGCGTCGCAGAGCTCATCTTCAACGAGCCCGAGCCGCCGCAAGAGGAAGAGGTCGAAGAGGTCGAGGTGTCCGACGAGGTCGAGGAGGAGGTCGAGGAGGTCGCCGAGGCGCCCACCCAGCAGCCCTCCGAGCAGTCGAGCACCTCGAGCTCCAACGAGCCCACGAGCAGCAGCGGTGAGAGCCGCGCGGACTCCGACGCCCGCCTCGCGGTCGAGGAGGCCCAGGCCCAGGTCGAGCAGATGCTGCTCGGCGCGCTCGGCGGCGCGGACGGCGCCTTCCAGGACGTCCTGGCCGGCGGCGCGGTCACGGGCAGCGCCGAGGACGTGCTCGCCCAGGCCGAAGGCGTCGGCGTCGCGACCAGCGCCGAAGGCGGCAGCCTCCGCGAGCGCGGCGGCGGCGGCCGGGTGGGCGGCCGGACCGAAGGCCTCGGCGGCCTCCAGGCCCGTCAGGGCGGTGGCGCCGGTCAGCAGCAGCAGGAGGGCGAGCGGATCGTCGAGCGCGTCATCCGCGGCCGGGTCAACGCCGGGGCGCTCGAGGACGAGAGCGGCTCGGGCGTCTTCGACCCGAGCATCGTCACCCGCCAGATCCGGGCCCGGATCCGCGCGATCCAGACCTGCTACGAGCGCGAGCTCCGCAACAACCCGACCCTGGCCGGCCGCGTGCTCGTCCGCTTCACCATCCAGCCCACCGGCACGGTGAGCAACGCCACCGCCCAGGAGAACACGACGGGCAGCCCGGCGGTCGCGAGCTGCGTGGTCAACACGATCCGCCGCTTCCGCTTCAACCCGGGCCCCGAGGGCGGCAGCGTGAGCTTCGCCTACCCGTTCGTGTTCGCCCCACAGCAGTAGCGAAGCACCGACGAACCCAGCGCGAGGCGCGGGCCTGTAGGCTCGCGCCTCGTTCGCGTTTCGGTGGTTTGCGGCTTGGTCCCGGATCGGGAGGGGCTAAAGCCGGAGCACGGCTCTGAACCCGCGTCGCTCCTCGCGCAACGCACCCCACAGACGACCCAGGCGAACGCGCGAAATGACGCAAAACGACTCGAAAAACCGACGAATCCAACGCGTTGACTTGAACGCGCCCGCCGATATACTCGGCACCCTATTCGGGAGGGGATCCCATGCTTGACGGACGACGAGCGCTCATCGCGCTCCTCGTGGGGGCCTTGCTCGGAGCCACCGGCTTCGGCATCGCCATCGCGCAGGACGCGGAGAACGAAGCAGAAGAAAGCGACGTCGATGACGATGGTGTGGACGCCGAGATCGGTGTCCGTCGCCGCGCGCAGCTGACCCCTCAGGAGCAGCTCGCAGAGGCCGAGCGCCTCGAGGAGCGCGGCACGCAGATCAGCCGCCGCGTGCTCGCCATGCTCGACGAGGCCCGCCGGGAGCGAGACATCATCCGGGTCACCTGCCTCAACGACAAGCTCGCCCAGATCAACGCGCGCCTCCGCCAGCTGCAGAGCCGCACGGAGACCCTGGAAGAGGCAATCAACATCCAGGACTCGGAGCGCCGCAATCACGAGTTCACCGTGATCACGGTCATCGGTCAGGCCTTCCGCACCCTCGAGCAGGAGGCGAACGCCTGCATCGGGCAGGACATCTTCGAGACGGGCACGACGCGTGTGGTGACCGACATCGACCCGGGGACTCCGGAGGAGGACCTCGTCGTTCGAGACCCGGCTCCGCCTTCGGTGCCATTCATCCCTCCTCCCGCGAGTCCGACCGAGTAGAACTCCGGCGAGCGGATTGGCGCCTGCCCGAGCGCGCGGCGCCTGACTAGATTCTCGTGCGAGCGAGCTCCGTGGAGAAACTCTTGCGAAAGCACACATGGCTTAAGGCGGTTCTGGGACTCACCCTGGTGTGGGCCGCGTTGCCGGACTCCGCGATGGCGCAGGGGTGGTTGTCCGATCGGAGCCGCGCGGAGGGCCCGGGCATCCGCGTCGGAGACTTCGAGCTGCACCCCGGCCTGGGCGTCGAGGTCGGTTACGACACAAATCTCTACTATTCGGATGGCGAGAGCGATCGCACCGCTGCGGTCGACTCCGGGATCCTCAGGGCCACGGCGCACCTGCTCTTCGCGACGCGCGGCGCCGAGCGGCGCCAGGAGGGTGAGTCCGGTGGTGGCGAGGGGGAGCGGGCCCCGCAGCCCAGCGTGACTTTTCGCGGCGGGCTGAGCGGCTCGTTCTACGCGTTCTTCAACGACCTCGACCGTTCCAACATGGAGGTCGACGCGAGCCTCGCGCTGTCGATTCTCCCTGGTCGGGCCTTCTCCGTGGACCTCACTGAAGAGTTCGGTCGCTCGGTGCGCCCCTTCACGGAGAGCTTCGACGACACTCTCAGCTACGCCCGCATCCAGAACGACGCCGGTCTCCGGGTGAACCTCGCGACCACGGGCCAGGTCTTCAGGGTCAGCGCCGGATACAATTTCCGCCTGGACTTCTTCGAGTCTGCGGCGCTCGACTTCGGCAACCGCTTCCAGCACGTCGTGAGCCTGCAGGAGACCTTCCGATTTCTGCCCCAGACGGGGATCTTCCACGACACGCAGGTCTCGTTCCTGGACTACGTCAACCCCGGCGGGCCGGTCCTGACCAACGATGGCGTGCTCGTCCGCTCGCGCGTGGGCATCAACGGCGCGATCACGAGCAACTTCTCGGTCCTGGCCGCGGCGGGCTACGGCGCCGGCTTCTACGACTCGACCAGCGGCACCTACGACCAGGAATACGAGTCCGTGGTCGCGCAGATCCAGGCACGCTGGCAGATCAGCGAAGAGACCCGTCTCACCTTCGGCTATGACCGCGACTTCCAGCCGTCGTTCGTCGGCAACTTCTATCGGTTCGACCGGGGGAGCGCCCAGTTCCAGACGATCATCAGCGGGGTCTTCCTCGTTGGCGTCGAGGCGTCCTTCGGCTACTACGAGTTCGGTGCGATCGTCCAGCCGGACGGGATGACCCCGGTCGGCAGCTCGCTGGGCCGTGGCGACTTCCGCCTGATTGGCAGCGTGTTCGGCGAGTACCGCTTCACGGACTGGCTGGGGGTCAACGCCACCCTCAACTACATCGGTAACTTCACGGACTACAGCTACCAGATCGACCCGGGGATGGCGCCCGTGTTCCTGGACCCGGCGGGCTTCAACAAGTTCCAGGCCTGGCTCGGCGTTCGTGTGTTCTACTGATGAACGTCCGCTGACGGGACGACAACGGACACCGTGATGTTGAGGTGCGCGAGTCTGCCGCTGCTGGCGGCACTCCTGGCTGGGTGCGGCCCGAGTGCTTTCTCGGCTCCGCCGCCGGCGCCCTCTCACGACGACACGTCACTGGGAGCGGGCGATGTGTTCGACGTCCGCGTCTACGGTGAAGAAGACCTGTCGACCATCTATCGGGTCGCGCAGGACGGCACAATCGACTTCCCCTACGTGGGCCGAGTCGTCGTCGCTCGACTGGAGCCTACCGAGGTCGCCGATCTGCTCGAGAACCGTCTCTTGGAGGGCGGGATTCTGGTTCGCCCGCAGGTCTCCGTGCTGGTCACGGAGTACAACTCCAAGCGAATCAGTGTCAGCGGGGCCGTTCGCTCGCCCGGAAACTACCCGATCAGCCCAGGTTTGACGGCGCTGCAGGCGATCGGTCTGGCAGGGGGGACCACCGACCTCGGCGATCGAGACGGCGCGATCCTCACCCGGCGGGTGTCCGGAGAGCTGCGGAGATACTCGGTCCCGCTGAATCAGATCACGATGGGCGCGAGGGAGGACATCCCCGTCCGCGCGGGAGACATCATCTTCGTTCCCGAGCGAGTGTTCTGAGTCCGGGGATTCAGGATGAGGATCTTCTATCTCTGCCCGTATGCGCCTGCCAGTACAGCGACTGGCGGGGGACCCGTGTTCGGTTGGCAGAACGTCGCGGCGCTCCAGGCTTTGGGGCACGAGGTCCATCTCGTCCCAACGACGGGGACTGCCATCCCGGACGACGTGCGGGAGCGGGTCGCGTCAGTCACTCACTGCCTTCCCATAGCGCCGAGTTGGAGGTCGCCCGATCGGGTGCTCTCCCGGGTGTTCCGGGACGAGACGTTGCCGTTCAGGTTCCGTGACTGGGGAGGGGTGCTCCAGCAGGTTCGGGCTGCTCTGGAACGCATCGGACCGGACGTCATCTTCGCTGATTGGATCGGCAGCCTTCTCTATCTTCCGCCCAACCTCGGGGTGCCCGTCGTGTACGCCCATCATGACTTCTTGCACCAGCTCAGAGCTGTGCGGGAGCGGGGTAGGAGCCGTCTGCGCCTTCGTCGACCGGATGTCTTGACGGCTTCGCAGTTGAGGAAGAAGGAGGAGGCGCTCGTCCGGAACAGTTCCCGGGTGCTCACGGTGTCAGCTTCCGATGAGCGCACGATCCGAGAGCTGGGGGTGGAGTGCCGCTACGTCCCCATCATTGGAGCTCCCATCGAGCGAATCGAGGCTGTGGAGCCCGCCCCCGTCAGGGCGGTGCTGCTCGGGCGGAGCAACACCGCGATGAACGCGACCCGGCGAAACCTCCGGGAGCGAATTTGGCCGCTACTCGACAGCGAGCTGCGGTCGCGCATCGAGTGGCATCAAGTCGGTGAAGTACCGCAGCGGTCAAACCCGGATTGGCGTTGGGTAGAGGAGAACTTCGTCGTTCACGGATTCGTCGAGAACCTGAGCGACGTGCTGCGGCCCGGCGATCTGTGTTTGGTTCCGTATCGAGACGACACGGGATTTCGGGCCAAGTTCGTGACCGCTGCGGCGCACGGCATGGTCAACATCGGCTACCGTGAGAGCTTCGCGTGCGCCCAGGAGTTTCGGCATTCCGAGACCTGCTTGGCTGCCTCGGATGACCGGGACTTCGTGCGTCTCCTGCGGCAGTGGTCGGACGAACCGGAGCTTCGCGCGCGGATGTCCTCTGCCGCGCGAGCCCTGTACGAGCGGGCCTTCGGCCTCAGCGGTGTGCTCCCAACGTACGAGTGGGCGCTCGGAGCGCCCCTGGTGGCTCGAGCCTAGGGTGGCGCCAGCTGCGTGATTGTGCCGGCCGACCCCCTCCAGTAGAGGGCACCGTCCTGGGCGTAAAGAAAGCCGCCGTTCGATGGCCCGCTGTCCGGAGGTGTGACGGCGTTGTGTACGAACAGCCCCCCCTCCATCTGACACCAGTCATTCGGAGGGTCATGAATCGCGACGTTGCCGACCACAGCCCCCTCGACGCGGCCGCCGCCGATCACGACCTCTCCGCCGTCGAGTGGGATCGACTGAAGACTGGAGGCATCGCCCGCGCGGAGCTCGATGTCGCCACCGCGCACGCTCGTGGCAGTGGACGAGCCGTGCACGCCTTGGCCCCGAATCAGCATGGGTTCACCAACGGCGGGGCCGTTGCCGAGGGTGGCCCCTTGATACAGGAGCTCGACCGGCTGTCGGATCGTGTTCCCGAACCAGAACCGCCTAACCTCGGACATGTGCCAGAGATATCCGGCGGTGGGATGGTCTTGCAGCTTGATGACCGGTCGCGCGTTGAGCATGAAGCTCAACATCCCGTCAGCGTCCAGCTGCAGCGTCTGGAGGGAGCGATACTGAAGGGAGGAGCGGCCCTCGCCAATCTTGAGGACTCCCGCATGAGGGGCCTCCCAGCTCATCAACGAGACGGGGTAGCGAGACGCCGAGGTCTCCCCGAGAACGCGCTCCCCTTCGTCGAAGGGCTGGGGGACGCAGCCTTCCGTGCCGCCATCCTCTCCCAGCGCTGCGGGTACAGCCGCGTACTCCGCGTTGGCGCACGCGAGAGCCAGCCCCCCGAACGCGCTGACGAGCAGGAGAGCGTTGTTTCGATGGCTCGTGTGGATAGACATTTGCACCGGCAACGAAATCATGCGGCGCGGAGGGTGTCAACGCAACGCGCGAGTCCTCAGAATCCGTCGTAGAGCCCGGTCTCGTGGGGGAGGGTGCCGGCTCGCACCGCCTCGACCTGCTCCGGAGACAGGGAAGTGCGCCACTTATCCGTCTGCTGCGAGGCTACCCGCTCGACGGAATACAAGTCCGAGCTCGCGGTCGACGTCATCTTCACGAGCTCGTCGCGTGCTGCCGCGCCGAGCGTACAGCCGAGCCGCGCCGAGAGCCGCTCAGCTTGCCGAACGGGCTCCGCGCAGAGGTCCTCGAAGCTGACCAGGGAGGTCGACAGTCCCTTCCGCGAGAGCTGCTCCCGTAGTCGGGCGTGAACCCAGCCCCACTCGTCGTTCGCCCTCGTGATGTCCGCGAGCCCGAGCGGTGGCAGCCCGTCCTTCTTGGCCTGTCGGATCAGGCTGTCGGTGCGTCCGCACGGGTGGCGGTGAATGAAGAACGGAACCGCTCCGAGCCGCTCGCTGGCCTCGATGATCTCCTCGACCATCGAGACCACTTTCACGCAGATGAGGTTCTTGCTCCGCGACCGGGGGGATGCGAGTCGAAGCCCGATCGCTGCGTAGAGGGCCGGTAGCTTGAGGGAGGCCGCCTCGGGCGCCTCGTCGACCCAGCGCCAGAACCGGTGCTCATCCGCGAGCGCGCGCGGCTCTCCGTACACGCTGCGCAGGACCTTCTTGACGGGCTCGTGAATGTAAAGGCTGTCGTCGGAGCTGAGCGCCAGGACGTTGCCGAGGAACGTCGTGCCGCTCCGACTCATCCCGGCGACGAGCCCGATGCGGACGTTCGCGCGTGAGGTATGCGCACGGACCGCGGCCGCGACGACCTTCCCGGCCAGTGGGCCGCCGTGGGCGAGACCGACTTCGAGGTTGCGACGAAATCGCGCCAGAGCCAAACGGCTGAGTGTCCGGGGCTCCATGTGCGCCCTCACCCCACCGCGTTGGCGCGACCTTCGCTGGGCGCATCAGGCCCGGAATCATCGTCGCCCCCGTCCTCCGAGGCGTAGTAGCCGTCCCGGCGGTAGTAGTAGTAGTAGTCCCCGCCTTGGTAGCCCTTGCGGCGGGGATCCATGTCGTTCAGGACGCCGCCCACCACGTTGGCCCCGACGTCCGCGAGCTGCCGGAGCGCGGACTCGATCGCGTCGCGTGTGGTGGCGTGGGCCTTGATCACGAGAAGCGCCCCGTCGACCTGAGGTGCGAGGACGGCGGCGTCGGTGACCGCGCCGAGGGGGGGGCTGTCGAAGATGACGCGGTCGTAGAGCTCGAGGGCGCGCTCGACGAGCTTGACGAAGCGCTGGCTGTGGAGGAGCTCGGAGGGGTTGGGGGGGATCGGCCCGCACGGGAGCACGTCGAGGTTCGGGATGCTCGTCTCGACCGTGACGTCCTCCAGCCTCTCTTCGCCCACGATGACGCTGGTGACGCCGCGTGCGCCGGAGATCTTGAAAGCGCGGTGGATGCGAGGGCGCCGCAGATCGGTGTCGACCATCAGGACACGCTTGCCGCTTTGCGCCAGCGAGATCGCGACGTTGGTCGTGACGGTCGTCTTCCCTTCTCGTGGGCTCGCGCTCGTGACGACCAGCGCCCTGATGGGATCGGCAGCGCTGATGAACGTCAGGTTCGTCCGGATGGTCCGGCAGCACTCTGCCGCGGCGCTCATCGGATGGCTGTGCACGAAGAGGTCACGGGTGACTTCCACACCGGTCGCGCTCGGTGGCCGGCGTCTCCCGTTCTCTCGCTTTCGACGCCGCGCGTACTGTGGCTGCGCCTCGTCACCCTCGTCGATGCGGGGGAGGATTCCCAGGATCGTCAGGCCCATGGCTTCGACCTCGGCGACCGACTTGAGCCGCCGGTCGAGCCGGCTGAGCAGGAACGCGAGTGCGAGCCCGAGGATGGCGCCTCCGCCGACGCCGCCCGCCACGTTGGTGAGGAAACGCGGGCTCACGGGAGCACCCGGGCGGAGGGCGCGGTCGAGCATCCGCGCGTGGGTGGTTCTCAGCATCCGGGTGAGATCGGTCTCGGTCGTGCGCTGGAGGACCAGATCGTAGAGCTTGGCGTTGTTCTCGCGCGCTCTGTTGAGCCGGCTGTACTCGATCTCGCGAAGGTTGAGCTCCAACCCCGCACTGTGCGCTTCGTCGAGCGCCTGACGAAAGCCCGACTCGACCCGGGAGACTTCGCGTAGGTCCGCGTCCGCGGCACGAAGAAGGCCGTTGATCTCCTCCCTGAGCTGGCGGCGGAGGTCGTTCACCTCGCTGTCGAGCTGCTGCATGCGCTGATGCTGCGGTCCATAGCGAGGACGAAGCCCTTCTTGGGCGGCGAGCTTCTCGCGCAGCTGGTCGCGCAGGCGCGAGAGCGAGTCGTTGTCGGGGAAGGCGGCGGCTGCCTCCTCGGGCTCGTCCCCGTCGGCGATGGTTCGAATTCGGACGGCGCGGGCCTGCAGCTCGATGCGACGGGTGCGTGCCTTCGTCAGGGCCTCGTTGAAGTGCTCGATATCACTCGCCACGAGGTTCTGGCGGTCCTCCATCGAGACCGAGAGCACGTTGTGCTCTTCCTTGAACCTGTGCAGAGCGAGCTCGGAGTTGTCGAGTTGGCTCCGGAGCGTATCGAGCTGCGTACCGAGCCACTCCAGCGCGCTGACCGTCGAGCCCATGCGATCCTCGAGGGTCTTCGCGATGTAGGCCTCCGCGACGGCGTTCGCGAGCGTCGCCGCCCGCTCCGGGTCGCGGTCGGTCACCGAAATTCGTACGATTCGAGTCTCCTCGAGGGGAGATATCTGGAGGCGCGCTTGCAAGACGCGGGCGGCGGCTTCCACCGTGCGCTCGCTCGGGGTCGGCGTCTCGGCGGGCGCGTTCCCGACGAGTCCGCTCAGAAAGGTGATGGCTCGCCCGACCGCCCCCCCGGACTCCGAGCCGTCGAAGCTCTCGAGGTAGAAGAACGACGGGTCGCGGTGTAGCTCCAGGTCTCGAACCACTCGCTCGGCGACGGCGCGGCTGCCGATGATGCGATTCTGCGTCGCGAAGAACTCACGCGTGGACCAGTACGAGCCCACGGGGCTGGCTACGTCTTCGACTTCGCGTCCCAGGGGGCTGGTAGGAGACGGGTCGTACTCGATCGTCGAGGACGCCGAGTACACCTTCGGCTGCCGCATGGTCCAAAGAGCCACGGCCGTTCCCACGAGCACCGTCGTTCCCAGGATGAGCCACCGGTAGGACCAGAGCAGCTGCAGGTACTGCCGAAAATCGACCGCGCTCGCGCGAGGAGCGGCTCCGCCGGCTGGTCTCTGGATCTGGATACTCATGAGTCGAAGGCCGGGAGGGTTGCCCGCAGGCGTCAGGCGGTCAAGGAGGGGTGGTTGACCGTTGCGCAGGACCCGCCGGGGGTTCAGCGAGTCTGCCTCGGATGTCCGAAGCCGCCTGGCAGTGCGAGGTCGTCTCATCGGCCACCCGGCAGAGGTCGGAGTAGGCCCGAAACGCTCGGCCGAGGTCGCCCAACTCTGCCGACAGGGCAGCGACTCGCTCCAGGCCCAGCGAGTGAGGAGCGAGACGGTTCGCTCTCTCGTAGGCCTGCATGGCCGCACCATGGTTTCGCATGGCGCGCGCCAGATCCCCTTGAAGGACCCAGACCTCGGCAATTCGCTCAGCGCGTCCCGTCGCGAGTCCTCGCAGTCGACCGCACGCTGCTTCCACGCCGGCCATGTCGCCGGCTTCGGCGAACGCGCGCGCCTGAAGGCGCAGGAGACGCTCGGGGCGGGGGGCCTCGTCGATGGGCGACTGGAGGTGCTGCGCGGCGAGGGCTGGGTCACCCAACGTCAGGTGAGCCTGTGCTCGGAGGTAGGACGCCGAATGCTGGGCGTCGTCTTCGACGCCGCGCAGCAGGGTGAGCGCTCGCTCGGGGGCTTCTTCGTCCAAGGCGCGGCGCGCCTCGCGAACGAACGCCCCCCGCACGCCAGAAGCGCGAAGATGGTCGTCGAGTCGTCGAGTCGACGCAGCGTCGGGTGGGAGGCACATGGCCACACGGTTGATGAAACTCGTCCCGATCGCGTCGCCCTTCGCGGACCGAACGAGATCCGCGGTGGCCTCTGGTTCCCGCAGGATCAACTCGCAGGCGAGGGCGTGACCGGAGCCCGCGGCCAACTCCTCGGCGCGGCGCAGTTCGGCAAACGCCTGCGCGAGATGCCCCCTCGTGGCGAGGTAGCGCGCTGTCACTACATGAGGACTGGACCACTGAGTGGCTCGCATCATCGAGTGATTCAGCCACCGAAGGGCGCGGGGGTCGGCGTGGGCAGCCGCCTCCGCCCCAGCGAGCAGGTAGAACGACGGCTCCGCAGGGTGGATCCGGATGGCGCGAGCCAGCGTCGAGCGGAACTCCTCCCGTCGTCTCATCTGCATCTGGTTGCCGAGTCGGTTCTCGAGCGCAGCGACACTCTCGTCGTCCAGTCGCCAGCCGTACGTCAGCGACAGAGTGAGCGTGAGCGCCGAGAGCGAGACGAGACTGGCGCGTGCGTTCCAGCGTGTGGGCCGGGAGCGCTTCCCAGACACCAGCGACGCGCCCAGCAGGGCTGCGACGACCGCCGCGACGCCGAGCAGCTCGGTCGAGAAGTCGACCATCTCGTGCGCCACGATGGACATCAGCCCCGCGAGCGCTCCGCGACGCGTCCAGGACCGCGCGCGCCGCGCCGCCCTCCAGAGGGCTCGCGTCACGACCACTGCGATCCCCAGAGCGACTGGAATGCCCCATTCGCTCGCCCACTGCGCGAACAGGTTCTCGGGGTGGGTGAACCGATAGGCGCGCCCATGCTCGGCCACGAAGGCAGCCGAGAACGCTCCGCGCCCCACGCCAGTCCAGGGGTGATCGAGCGCGAGCCCGAGCCCACCGGCGGCCAGCTCGAGCTTGTCGAGACCGCCCCCCTCGAAGTCCATCACCAGGCGGTCCCAGGCCGCGAAAGTTCCATACCCCGCCAACGCTGCGACCGCTCCTGCGAGCGCCCACCATTGGAAGCGAGACCGGGCGGCCTTCGGACCCCGGTGCTTCACGAGCCCCAGGACTCCGAGCATCGCGACGCCGAGAACCAGGGACGCCACACCTCCGCGAGACGCGGCCAATAGAGCCGTCATCCCGGTCAGCACACCCGCCGAGAGCCAGGCGTAGCGGAAGCGCCCGTGATCGCGATCGAGCCCCAGACCGACGAGGATGGGGACCCCCATCGCGACGAAACCGCTGAGGTGGTTTCGGTTCATCAGCGGGGCGAGCAGTACCGGCGACGCGCGACGCGGCGTGTACGCGCCGAAGACCGAATCGGCATCGGCGGCCAAGTGGGCGAGGGCGACGAACGCCATCACGGCGGCCGAAAGGCCTACCGCCCGGATCATCGCTCTTCGCCAGCCGAGGCTCGCGAGCGTCCACGCCAAGGTGAGCGACGTGAGGACGACGCTCAGCTTCAAGAGCTCCGTCCTCGTGGCGTGCGGCGAGTACGAGAACGTCATCCAACCCCTGGGCTCTCGGCCGAGGAGCGCATCCGCTTCATGGACGAGCGCATGGACTTCGGGCTGGAAGAGCGCCACCAGCTCGGCCGGCACAGGTACGGCCTGCACTCCCGTCCAGACGAGAGCAGCGGCGGCGGCGTACATGATCGGGCTCTGGGGTACGCGCGCGAGCTTCTCTCGCAGCACGACGGCGGCTGTGATCGCGCAGCCCCCGGAGTAGAGGGCCAACGTGGAGATTGCCCATCCCGCCTGGGCACCCAAGAGCTGGGGCGCCAGCACGACCAGTCCGCTCACCGCCAGGACGAGGGCCCGCTCGGGCCGCTGGGCCGGTGCGGAACCGGACGCTCGCGACCGGCGGGTTCCTCGGGGCATCTCGCCGCCGCTCTCAGTCTCCGGGACGCGCGGCGAGCAGCCGTACGGCCGCGGGACCGCCTACATCGCCGTCGCCGTCGCCGTGCGAGGTCACCGGGGATCCGAACTCTTGCGCACCGACATCGAACTCGGGGACGCAGGAGCGAAGCAGGGCGACGATTCGTTCGGACGGTGCGTCCTTCGTTGCTACGGCAAGGCTCTGGAGTTGGCGCATCACCGTCTCGCGGCGGGCAGGGGGGCGTCGACCCACGAAGATCTTGGGGTGGCGCGTCTTGTCGGCGTTCTCGGCGTCGATGCTCAGCTCCTCGAACAGCTTCTCGCCAGGCCGGATACCGCTGAACTCGATCTTCATGTCCTCGCCCGGAACGAAGCCGCTCAACTGGATGAGGTCTTGCGCGAGATCGACGATCTTCACCGACTCACCCATGTCCAGGATGAAGATCTCACCTCCTTCGCCCATGCTCCCAGCTTGCAGCACGAGCTGGCAGGCCTCCGGGATGGTCATGAAGTACCGCTCCATCTCCGGGTGCGTCACGGTTACCGGTCCGCCGCGGGCGATCTGCTCCTTGAAGATCGGGATCACGCTCCCAGTGGAGCCCAGGACGTTGCCAAACCGAACCGTGACGAAGCGTGTCTCGCTCCCCTCTGCGAGAGACTGGACGTACATCTCGGCGACTCGCTTCGTGGCTCCCATCACACTCGTGGGGTTCACGGCCTTGTCGGTCGAGATCATGACGAAGCTGCCGACGCCGAACTCGTCCGAGAGGTCGGCCACGGTCCGTGTCCCGAAGATGTTGTTCTTGACGGCCTCTCCGGGGTTCCACTCCATCATCGGCACGTGCTTGTGTGCCGCAGCGTGGAAGACGGCGGAGGGGCGGTACTCCTCGAACACACCCCTCATCCGTTCCGCGTCCGTGACGTCCGCCATGAGCGGCACGACATCCAAGCCCGCGTAGTCGCGCACGATCTCTCGGTGAATCTGGAAGAGATTGTTCTCGGCGCGTTCCGCGAGCAGCAGGCGGCTCGGGCGGAAGGAGGCGACTTGACGGCAGAGCTCGCTGCCGATTGACCCGCCCGCTCCGGTGATCAGCACGACACGGTCGCGCAGATCGTCTGCGATGGCGTCGACGTCCAGAGTCACCGGTGCCCGCCGGAGCAGATCCTCGATCGCGACCGGACGAATGCGAGTCAGCTCCACTCGGCCGCCGGCGATCTCGAACAGCCCCGGGATGATCTTGACGGGCAGACCCGCAGCCTCGGCGAGCTTGGAGATGCGCCGAACGGTGTCGCCGGGAGCGCTCGCCATCGTGATCAGGAGCTGTTTCGCCCCATGCTCCTCGCAGAGCGCGGCGAGGCGCTCGCTGGGACCGAGGACGGGGATTCCGTGGACCACGGTCCCGTGCTTGGCTGGGTCGTCGTCGAGGAAGCCCACGGGGCGAAGTCCCAGGTCGGGGCGATTCGCCAACTCCTTCGCCATCAGGACGCCGCCTTGGCCGGCCCCGATCATCATCGTGGGCAAGAGGTCACCCTCGGGAGCACGGCGCGCGCGGCCCCGGGCCTCTGCGTGCTCGCCGAGGACCCGTCGCAGCACCCGGATGCCGGACACGCCGAGCAAGACCATGACGAAGTTCATCGCGAGGACGCCGAGCGGGATGACCCCGTGCCTCAGATACGCGTAGTCGCTCTGCAGGGCGCCCAGGGCGATCCTCACCCAGACCAGCACCATGGTCGCGATCACGGCTGCGGCGAGGATGCGCCAGACCTCGCGGATGCCGACGTAGCGCCAAGAAAACCGAGGCACCCCGAATACCCAGAGAATGACGTACTCGCCGATCACCACGTAGGGGACCGTGAGGGCGAGGCGTCCCAGCATCTCGGTCGGCGGGCGCCAGTCGAAGCGTGCGAAGAACGCGAGGCAGAAGGCGAAGCCGAGCACCCCGATGTCGAGCACGAACTGGCTCAGTCGGAGCACGCTCGGCCTCCTGAGCACGCCGGGGCGCGTTCCCTTCGACTGTTTCTTCTTCTTCGACATGGGGAGATCAGGAGGGCCAGGAGAGCACGTACTCAGACACCGTGGTACTCGCGGTACCACCGAACGAAGCGATCGATACCCACCGAGAGGGGTGTCTGCGGGCGGAAGCCGGTGTCCGCGACCAGGTCTTCGATGTCGGCGTACGTCTCCTTCACGTCTCCTGGTTGCATGGGGAGCAGTTGCTTTTCAGCCTTCCGCTCGAGGCGCTCCTCGAGGATGGAGATCATGTCCATCAGCCCCACGGGACTCCCATTCCCGATGTTGTAGACCCGATAGGGCGCGTTGCTCCGGGAGGGGTCGTCGTCGTCCAGTGAATCGCTGGGCGTGGGCGGTCGGTCTGCGACCCGCAGGACGCCCTCGACGATGTCGTCGATGTAGGTGAAGTCGCGGCGCATGTCGCCGTGATTGAAGACCGCGATGGGCTTCCCGGACAGGATGGCGTCGGTGAAGAGGAACAGAGCCATGTCGGGCCGCCCCCAGGGTCCGTACACGGTGAAGAACCGAAGCCCGGTCGTGGGTACCCCAAACAGATGGCTGTACGTGTGGGCCATCAGCTCGTTGGCCTTCTTGCTTGCCGCGTAGAGGCTGACCGGATGATCGACGTTGTGGTGAGTCGAGAAAGGCATCCGTCGGTTCGCCCCATACACGGAACTGCTGGAGGCGTAGACCAGATGCTTCACGCCGTGATGTCGGCACCCTTCCAATACGTTCACGAAGCCAACGATGTTGGAGTCCGTGTAGGCTCGCGGGTGGCTCAGGGAGTACCTGACCCCAGCTTGAGCCGCGAGGTTGATGACGACGTCGAAGGCGCCGGTCTCGAAGACCTCGCTGATCGCCGCGTGGTCGGCCAGATCTCGTTCACGCAATGAGAAGCTCGGGTGGCGCCGCAGTCGTTCGAGTCGGGCGCGCTTCAACTCTACCGAGTAGTAGTCGTTCAAGTTGTCCAGGCCGACGACGCTCTCCCCACGCGCGAGCAATCGCTCGCAGACGTGATAGCCGATGAATCCTGCGGCCCCCGTAACGAGATAGCGGGTCATCGGTCAGAGGCTCCAGTAAGAGAGATCGCTCCGAAGCTGGCCGGGATCGAAGACCGACTTCACGTCCACGAACACGCCGCCAGTGATGACGCGCTCACCGAGCTGGGCCGCCCCCATCTCCAGGTATTCGGCGTGCGGCACCGCGAGCACCAGAGCGTCGAGCTGTGCCAGCTCGTCGAAGCTCGACAGGCGGAGCCCGTACTCCTCGTGAGCCTCGGCGGAGTCGGCGCGAGGATCGTGGACCACCGGCGTGATCCCGAACGCATCGAGCTCGCGGAGGATGTCCGGGACGCGGCTGTTGCGAAGGTCGGGGACGTTCTCCTTGAACGTGAGCCCCAGGACGCCGACTCGGCTCCCGCTGATGGTCCGTCCCGTTCGGATCAAACACTTGATGAGGGACTGAGCGATGAACGCGCCCATCCCGTCATTGATCCTGCGACCGGCCAGGATCACCTGAGGATGATATCCGACGGATTCGGCCTTGGCGGTGAGGTAGTAAGGGTCGACGCCGATGCAGTGGCCGCCCACCAGCCCGGGTGTGAAGGGGAGGAAGTTCCATTTGGTCCCCGCTGCCTCCAGTACGTCCCGAGTGCGGATGTCGAGACGATCGAAGATCAGCGCGAGCTCGTTCATGAGCGCGATGTTCAGGTCTCGCTGCGTGTTCTCGATCACCTTGGCGGCCTCTGCGACCTTGATCGTCGGGGCACGGTGCACGCCGGCTTCGACGATGGCCTCGTACGCGGCGGCCACGCGCCCCAAGGTCTCGCCGTCCTCGCCGGCCACCACCTTGACGGTCTTCTCGAGGGTGTGGAGCTTGTCTCCTGGGTTGATGCGCTCCGGCGAATAGCCGAGCTTGAACTGTCGGCCTTGTTCGAGGCCGGAGACGCGCGCGAGGATGGGCCCGCAAAACTCCTCCGTGACCCCCGGGTACACGGTGGACTCGTAGACCACCACTGCGCCCTCGGTCAGGAAGCTGCCTACCGTCTCGGAGGCGCGGCGAAGGGGCTCCAGGTCAGGCTGTCGGTTGCCGTCGATCGGAGTCGGAACCGTGACGACGATGAACGATGCCTGCCCGACCTCGCTGGGGTCGGAGGTGAATCGAATGCTCGAAGCCCGAAGCGCGCTCTCGTCGACCTCTCCGGTCCTGTCGATGCCGGAACGGAGCTCCTGGATCCGACGCTCCGAGATGTCGAAACCCACGACCCCTTCGAAATGCCGCGCGAAGCCCAACGCGACCGGCAGGCCGACGTAGCCGAGGCCGACTACGACGATGCTTTCACTTCCCATCGAGACCTCCAGAGAGCCGGACCTTGCATCCGCCGGTAGGGCGGGTCAAACCCCTCGGACCGTGAGTTGCGACAGCGCCCCGATGCGTTCGGATCCTCGGGCACTCATCGTCGGTGGGCGCGCCCGCCCCGCTTCTCGAGGAGCGCGATGAGGGCGGTCGATCTGGCCGTGACGGCCATCGCGGCGCCACTCGCGGCGCCTGTCGTGCTCGTCGCGGGAGCGCTCGTTCGCCTCGAGACGGATGGGCCTGCGCTCTTTCGGCAGACCCGGGTGGGGCGCGATGGTCGACACTTCACCCTCTACAAGCTCCGCACGATGGCGGTCACCGCGCCGAATCGTGCGACCCACGAGGTGTCCGCCTCCGCCGTCACGAGGGTCGGCGCGTTCTTGCGGAGAACCAAGCTCGACGAGCTTCCGCAGCTGCTGAACGTCGCTCGCGGGGAGATGAGCCTCGTCGGTCCACGGCCCTGTCTGCCCAGCCAGATGGAGCTCATTCGTCTTCGTGCGGCCAGGGGGGTCTTGGCCGTCAGGCCCGGGATCACCGGACTCGCGCAGGTGCGGGGCGTCGACATGTCCGATCCGAGCAAGCTCGCGCAGATCGATGAGCAGTACGTTCGCGAGCGGTCGTTGTGTGGCGACTTGGGGCTACTGTTGCAGACCTTCGTCGGGCGCGGCCAGGGCGACCGAGTCAGCAAGACCTGAGGTAGTCACCCGCGGTCACCGCTGGCGTCACTCGCAGGACCTCTCGCATCGACCGGTTGTCGGCAACGGCGTCGGTGCAGAAGGTGTCTAGTAGGCTCGACAGCGAGGGCATTCGAGAGCAGCCAGCCTGCGCGGCGACCTCGTCGAGCAGCCGGCCGGAGACGCGCAGCCAGCCAGCAGACAGGTCGAGGAAGAGCGGTGAGCGACCCACCGCCTCGGCGCGCGCTCGCGCAACCTCGCGGACGGAGTAGGGGGCGTCGTCCGTGGCCACGAATACCCGGGGACGAGTCTTCCCCCCGAGCAGCCGGTCGACGATGGCGGAGACCACGCTCGCGACGGTCGATACGTGGGTGAGGCTCTTGCGGGCGCGTCCGCCACCCACGAGGGGGACGATGGGAAGCCGCACGAGGCGGTCGAGTAGCCGAAACGACCCTGGTGCGCCGGCGCCAACGATGGCGCTCGGGCGAACGACCGCACTGGAGTCGAGCTGGAGAACCAGCCCCTCGGCTGCGAGCTTGCTGCGCCCGTAGGGCGTCACGGGCTGGCAGACCGTGTCTTCGGTCCAGGGCCCGGGCGCCGCCCCGAAAACAGCGGTGGAGCTGATGTACACGAGCGGTCTGGCGCCGGCCGCTCGTGCAACGCGGTCCGTCCCGTCCACGTTCACGTCCCACAGCTCGGCCTCGAAGGCATCACCCCGCGCGCGTCGGTGGACGACGGACGCGGCGTGAACGACGACGTCCGCACCTCGGACCCACTCCTCGACGCGAGCGGAGTCTCGAACGTCCCCGCGGATCCAGGTGACGCCGCTTCGGGAGGGAGGCCGGCTCCGAGACAGCCCTCTCACCGCTGCCCCCCTCGAACGAGCTCGCTCGACGAGCGCCGAGCCGAGAAATCCCGACGCGCCGGTGATCGCGACGCACAGCCCCGCCCAATCGGTCATCCGCTCTCCAACGCGCGTATGAGAGTCGCGTTCACGCGCGCGACGTCGTACTTCCGCTCTGCTAGCGCGCGGCTCGCTTCCCCCATGGTCTCGATGCGTTGGGTGTCCTCGACGAAGAGGCTCATCGCCTCGGCGAGGGCGCGGGCGTCCCCCACTGGGACCAGGACCCCGTTGACCCCTGGTTGAACGGTCTCGCGGCAGCCGGGGGCGTCCGAGGTGATGATGGCTCGGCCCACGGCCATCGCCTCGAGGACGGAACGCGGCGTCCCCTCCCGATAGGAGGGGAGGACGTAGACGCTCGTGTCTCTCAGCACCGGCCTGACGTCAGAGAGGAAACCCAAGTGACTGAGGACCCCCTCCGATTGCCACCGGTCGACCTCCTCTCGTCGAATCGCATTGGGATGCTCCTCGAAGGGGCCGACCAGGACGAAGCGGCTGTCGGGATGCCTACGGCGCACGAGTCCTGCGGCCTCGGCGAACTCGCGGACGCCCTTCTCGCGATGGAGGCGAGCGACGAGAGTGAACGTGATGGGCGAGGTGGGAGGGGGTGACGGTACGAACTCTCCCAGGTCGATTCCCGATCCGTTCACGAGTCGGACGTCGGCGCCCTCCGGGAGGAGCCCCAGTCGACGGAACAACGCTTCGTCGTCGGGGTTCTGGAAGAACACGACGCTCTGCCCCGCGAGCGCGTACCTGTAGAGGTTCTTGGCGACGACATGGACGAGGTGGTCTCGCGCGCTCCTCCGGCTCGTGAACGCGGAGCCGACCCCCGTGACCATCGCGACTCTGTGCGGAACCCGGACGATGGCAGACGCCATCGCCCCGTAGACGAGTGGCTTGATCGTGTACGTGAAGGCTGCGTCCACGTGAAGGTCGCGCAGGATGCGAACGAGCCCACGCAGCGTCACGACGTCCCTGATCGGGTTGATGCCCTGGCGCTGCAGTGGGTACGACCAGCCCGTCGCACCGAGCGCCTGGACGCTTCGCAGCGCCGTCCCGGTGAGATTCGGCGCAAGGGCGTGTACCTCGTGCCCGCGTTGCGCCAGATCGGAGATCAGCCTGCCCCGGAAGTTCACGAGGTAGTGCGGGTCGTTGCCAATGACCGCCAGCCGCATGACCCAATCTCAGGGGAACCCGAGCGGGCGGCTCAGCCTGCCGAAGAACGGTCGAGAAGCCGCGGCGTCGCTGCCCACGCGGAGCGTTCCCGCTGGAAACGTCCACGCGCCGGCGGCGGAGGTGCCGTCTCCCGCGTCGGCTCCGAGGATGCTGAGCTCGCCCCGTGCAGGATCCAGGGTGACTTCGAGCGCCCGACCCGCCGGGAAGGTCAGCGCGCTGGAGCTCAGATGCGTGGAACCGGAGAGCTCCACGGAGACGAAGGTCTCGCCGGCGCGCGCCTCGAGAGTCACCGCCCCAGCGCCACCGAACTCGAAGAGCACCCAGCTCTCGTCTCCCGTGACCAGCTCGGCGCTGCTCGCCTCCGGGCGAGCTTCGAAGGTCCATCGGTCCTCGCGCATTCCGCGCGGCGCCGAAGGGAAGACTAGGACATCCCCGGCTCGTGTGGTCAGGGCCGCCGTCGCTGGGATGTACTGGCTCGCAAACGAGCCTACCTCCGCCTGAGCGCCCCAGAGCCCGACGATTCGCGCCGCCGCCGAGCTGGCCTGCCAAACGCCGGCCCGCTCCATGTCCTCGCGACTCTCGGTGAGCCGTGTCCACGTCCCCGTGAACGTCCGGTCGGGGCCGAGTTGGTTGGCTCCACCCGAGCGCCAGTACTGCCGGAGCGTTTGATCGGCTCCGCGCCCGCTCGCGAAGATGGAGATCGCAGCCCTCGGTCGGCTCGGGCCGCCCCAGGGACCGCCGACCAGGAAGAGCGAGGCGTTGGCCTCGTCCTGGAACACTGCGCGCTCGGCGGTCGTGGCTCCGTCTGGCGCTCGCAGCACATCTGCGGTGACGCTCACGGACTGGGCATTCCAGCCATCGAGTCGCTCGGAGGCACCGATCCAGTTCGTCCTCGCGCCCTCGAGATAGATCGAGCCGTCCGGAAAGAGTCGTGGCTCATCGATGGCGTAGTGCGTCAGCGTACCGGTCGCAGGGTCGAAGTAGGTGGCCGCGCTGGCCCTCGAGAAGGCCCCTGCGGAGTAGCTCAAGAGCGGGCCTGGTGTCCGCCCTCCATCCACACCGGCGTCGAATCCCGAGTCCGCCCCAGCGTCGAGGCCAGCGTCCAGGCCCGAGTCCGCAGAGGCATCGGGCGGGCCGCCATCGGGGAGACCGGTGTCGGACGTCGTCGCGTCGATGCTCGCGTCCGTTGGCGTCTGGATGCAGATGCCATCCACACAGGCGCTACCGGCAGGGCACTCCGTGGTGGCCCGACAACCGAGGCGTCCGAGCCCACTCCGTTCGAGGCTGCACCCTGGAGCGCCGAGGCTCATCGCGGAGGTGACCGCGAGCGCGACCAACCATCTGCGCGTCATCCTGCGCATGGTAGGACATGCGCGGTCCTACGAAAACTCCTTCCCGGGTCTCGTCGTTGCGTTGCCTGTAGGAGCTTGGGGTTCCCAGACGGGTCGACGGAGCCGCACCTCGTGCATCAAGGCGTCGGTGAGCTTCTCGACGTTGTCGGGTTCGAGCACCTCGGGAAAACTGCTGGCGTTTCGCATGAAGCCGTCGTGAGAGGTCTCGTGCATCGCGACCACGAACGCCTCGAGCGCATCTTCGTCGTGTCGGTGCCGCTCGACCGCCGCCTCGAAGAGCGCCGGCCAATCGTCGAGCGCCGCTTTGCGACCTTCGTACACCTGGCCCGACCCGTTGAAGAACACCTGGCCAAAGGTGATGACCGGTCTACGGAAGATCAGCCCCTCCCAGCCCATCGTACCGGTGATCACGGCGATCGCGGCTGCGTGCTTGATCAAGCTCCACGTGTCCGCCTGCGGCCCCAGCAGACGCACGCCGGGGATGCTCTTGATGGCCTGGTAGAAGGAGAGGGGGCGCCGCCCCCGATTCGAGATGTGCTCCTTCACATAGAGGCGGCAGCCCGCCGGTAGGCTCTTGGAGATGTTCTCGATCAGCGTGACCTGGTCCAGGTACATCGGGGCCAGGACCAGCGTCGAAGCCTCGGGCTGGAAGTGGATCGGGAACAGAACGTACGGCTCGCCCGCGGGCGGCGTCTCGAACAGGTTCGTCCGAGGGAGCCAAGCCGACCGTGCGAGTCGCCGCACGCGCTTGCCGAGAGAGACGTGCGGTGCCTCGAGCGTCGGATTCGACGGATCGATCCGATATCGCCGGCTGAACGAGAGCAAGCGCGTCGCGTCGTGCGGGGTGGCGACCGGCAGCTTGGCCCGGCGCTCCATGCCTGCCGGCCTGACTGGCTTGTCGCGAAACGTCCTCAGGTAGGATCGCGCGACCTCGCGCTGCGTCTCGTCAAGCCCTCTTCGCCGCAGCTCCTCGAAGCGGGCCGTCGTGTGGCGCCACTCCTGAAGGTCGCGGTAGACGGACACGCGATAGCGAATGCGGGCGTCGCCGATGCAGTAGAACGGGATCTCTCGCTGACGGGCGACGCTCCAGTACATGTAGCTCGACAGGCAGGACACATCCTCGGAGAAGGCGAAGTCGGCCTGCGCTCGGTCGAACAGACGATGAGCTGACTCGTAGAGCGCGAGACACAAGTCGAGCACCTGCTGGTGGGTGCGGCCCTCGAGGAGGTGGCGCTCCGACCAGATCATTCGCTGGAGGGGAACGCCCAGACGCTTCTCGATCTCTCTCGCTGCCCCGGGGGTGCAGTGCCGCGACGCGGCCCGCGGCAACACGTCTCGAGTGAAGACCGTCAGGGGCGAGTAGCTCGGTCGGGCGGAGAGGCCTTCGAGCTGGTCACGTCCCCAGACGAATCCGGAGAACTCCTCCACGCCGTGACGAGCGGAGAGCTCAGCGGCCATCGCGTGGAAGAGGCGCTCGTGAACCGAATGAAAGACGAACGCCTTCACGACTGCACCTCTTGCATGGCTCGGCGTTCGGCTCGTTCCCAATCGGCTTGGGTGTCGATGTTCACGGAGCTCCCCGCCGGGGTCTCGAATCCCACGATGCGGCGACCGTAGAGGGACCCCTGGATCATGAGCACGTCACGACGGACGAGGTAGATCGAGCCGGTTCGACAGAAGGCCGGGGGCAACTCCTGTCTGCGGGGAATCGGCTCGTCGCGCCCCGTCGCTAGCGCCAACGCACCGCCGCGCTCGAAGAACACCCACTCGGGATTGTGTTCGTCCGGTACCCGCTCGACGGTCACGAGGGAGTCCGCGTCCTCCTCGGCGAACTTCTGGACGCACGCATCGATCAGGCCCGGAGAGCGGAATGGGGTCGTCGGCTGCAGCAAGCAGATGACGTCGTAGCGCTCGTTCGCCGATTCGACTCGCTCCACCGCGTGCTGGAGGACCGGAAGGGTGGGGCTGGCATCTGCGGCGAGCGCGGCTGGGCGCATGAACGGGACATCCAGCCCATGCTCCCTGCCGCAGCGTGCGATCGCGTCATCGTCCGTACTCAGGACGGCGCGACTGACCGAGCGAGCGCTCAGAGCACGCTCTGCAGTCCACGCGAGGAGCGGCTTCCCGCCCAACAGCTTGACGTTCTTCCCGGGGACTCCCTTCGAACCGCCCCGCGCGGTGATTACCGCGAGGACCCTCGGAGGCTGTGCGCCAGTTGCGGTCATCGGCGGCGTTATATCGGTGGACGTCCCAACGGGCCACCGTCTGGCGTCCAACCCCACGCCATCCTATGCCCACCGAATGTGCGGAATCTCGGGGGCAGTCGACGTATCCGGCGCGGCTCGGCTCGTCGTGGAGATGAACCGACGGCAAGGACATCGTGGTCCGGACGCCAGCGGCCTCTGGGTAGATCCAGATGGCCGTCACGCGTATGGGCACGTTCGGCTCAGCATCATCGACTTGAGTGACGCGGGGGCCCAGCCGATGGCGTCGGCATGCGGTCGCTGGGTCCTCGTCTTCAATGGTGAGCTCTACAACTACCGTGAGCTCCGCGCGCAGCTCACCAGCTATCCGTTCTCCAGCCAGTCCGACACCGAGGTGGTGTTGGCCGCGTGGTCACAGTGGGGGGAGGCCGCCCTCGACCGCTTCCTGGGCATGTTCGCTTTTGCCGTCTGGGATACCGACAGGCGCGAGCTGGTGGCCGTGCGCGACCGCTTCGGTGTGAAGCCGCTCCACTATCGGGCGGTCGGCGAGGGTCTCCTCCTCGCCAGCGAGATCAAGGCGCTCGTGGAGACCGACCGGCCAGCCTCTCCCGATGTCAGCACCTGGGCGAGCTACCTGGCGCACGGGCGCTACGAGGGCCCGCGTCGCACGTTCTGGGAAGGCATCGAGCAGGTCCCGGCGGGCCACCTCCTGCGTTGGCGCGAGGGGCGCCACGAGGTCGCTTGCTGGTACGACATCGCGAGTCGTATCGGCCTGAAGACGGACGAGAGGCCGACGGAGGAGGTCATCGAGGAATACCTGTCGCTCCTCGACGAGAGCCTCGCCTTGAGGTTCCGAGCCGATGTCCCGGTGGGCATCAACATCTCGGGGGGCCTCGACTCGTCGCTGCTCATCGCGCTGGTCCGTCGAATGCAAGGCAGCGCGGCCCAGGTTCGTGCCTACTCGTTCGCGACCGGGGACTCACGCTACGACGAGACGCCGTGGGTTCGGCAGATGCTCTCGGAGACCGAGCACGAGCTCCGGCTGTGTCACCTCTCGGCGGAGGAGGTGCCCGCACTCACCGAGTCCGTTCAGGAGGTCCAGGACGAGCCGTTCGGAGGAGTTCCGACGCTGGCATACGCACGCCTCTTCGAACGCGCGCGCGCCGACGGCACCATCGTTCTCCTGGACGGACAGGGGATGGACGAGCAGTGGGCCGGCTACGACTACTACCGGCGCGTCGCCGCCGACCGTCTGGCGGTGCCCGTCCAGGGGTCGAACGAGCCAGCGACGAGACCCGCCGCGCTGACCTCTGCGTTCGCCGAGTTGGCGCAGACCCAGCCGGCCCGAGAGCCTTTCCCCGACGCCCTCCGCAACCGACAGCTGAGGGACCTCACCCTCACCAAGCTTCCGCGCGCGCTGCGTTTCAACGACCGTGTGTCGATGCGTAGCTCAACGGAGTTGCGAGAGCCTTTTCTCGATCATCGCCTCGTAGAGCTCGCCCTTCGTCAACCCGCCTCGCGAAAGGTCAGCGAGGAGACGGGCAAGGTTCTGCTGCGTGAGATCGCGGGGAGGCTCGTCCCACCGGACGTCCGCTATGCACCGAAGCGGCCCCTGCAGACGCCTCAGAGGGAGTGGATTCGAGGGCCGCTTCGCGGGTGGGTCGAATCTCACATCGACCGAGTGCTCGAGGGGGCGCTCACGAAGCAGTGGTTCCAGGCAGATGTCGTTCGTCGGGAGTGGAAGCGCTTCCTCGCGGGCGAGTCGGACAACAGCTTCTACGTGTGGCAATGGATCAGCGCGTCGCTGCTCTTGTAGCCCGAGTCGTCTCGGTCGACGTGAGTACGTCCCTCGTTGCTTCCAGGTAGGCGCGCCCGAATCGTGCGTCGGGCTCGAGATAGTTGCCCTCCGCCCATTCGTTCCACGACTTCAGGAACACGAGTCGCCGCTCGCGAGGGCGCTCCTGTACGAGGTCGACGGCGTGTCGAAGGTGTCGAGCGTAGACCTCGGGCGTCGAATCGGACAGGACCATCCCCCAGCGCCCCAGCCTTGGGGTGTTGTCCCAGTTCGGGACGGCGGTCGGGTAGCGGTCCTCGAAGAGGCTGCTCGTTTCACAAGCTCGCGCCACCACGTCGGCATAGTCGTGTACCAAGGGGAGCAGCGCACGCCGGCTCCACTCATCGCCCATCGAGCCCAGGAATCGCAGCCGGGGCGCGCGGCCCAGCGCCTGGTGGAGCCCCGCCATTCGTGGCCGTTCGATGAAGATGCGAGCGCGACGACGAAGCTCGGACTTCATCCAGGTTCGACGCGGCAGGTGGGATACGAGCTGGCCGATTCCAGGGTCGATGCTGCCATCGAGGCCGAAGACTCTCGGGTCGAGCAGTCGATCCATGATCCCGAGCACATAGACGCCCCGGAACCCATCGCGGATCGCCGACTCACGAAGCAGATCGGTGAATCGGCGACAATCTGGGATGCCCTTCGGGCGGAAGATGATGAAGAGCGGCTTCCCATCGACGGTCACGTAGCGGTCGTCCGCGAACGCTTCGCGGAGGTATCGATAGTGGGCGAGGTGGTCCTCCAGGCCGGGGTAGGTCTGCTCCATCAGCATCTCGTACGGCCGCCCGACCCACGAAGCGGTCCAGCTGTGGTTCGCCCAAGCGAGGCAGAACGGCAGCTTCGGCTCGCCCATTCGCCTGACTGCATCGAAGGGGCGCTCCAGCAGGCGCTTCCCTCCGAACCAGTAGTGCCAGTAGGCGAAGGCTTCGACGCCATGCGAGCTGGCCAGGTCGGCCTGAGCTTGGCGAACCTCGGCGCTGGCGAGATCGTAGTAGCCGAGCTCTCCCGGAACGACCGGCTGAGCGTGCCCCCTGAAGAGGGGACGAGCCGCGCGTACGTTCGTCCACTCGGTGAAGCCCTCGCCCCACCAGCGGTCGTTCTCCGGCGTCGTGTGGAACTGCGGAAGGTAGAACGCCAGTGCCCGCGCCCTGGGGCGAGCCTCCTGGTCTCCATCGACCGCGTCGGGCTCGCGTCGCTCTTCGATGACTCTCGTCACTTGGTGAACACGAAGCGGTTCTCGCCCACGCCGAACTTTGCCTCGGCATGGGGGAGGGCCTGATGGATCTTTTCCACTCGGTCGAAGTCGGTGCCTCGCTCGAGACGACGGATCTCCTTCGCGCCGCTCTCCCGCAGAGCCGCTTCGATCTCCGACGGGGTGAGTCGCACGTTGATGGGCACCATGACGTGGTCGAGCATGTAGAAACGGCGGTTCGCGGGGATCCCGAGAGCGGTCAGCGCGCGACGCGCCACGGCGGACTGCTCGTCGCGCATCACGGCTCGCAGCAGCTCGATCGAGTCCCAGAACAGCCCGCCAGGGTTCTCGATGAGATAGAGCCAGCCCAGCCCCCCGGGCCGCAGCACGCGCAAGAGCTCCCTGATTCCATCGCTCCAAGACTTCGTGTGATGAAGCACGCCGTTCGAGAACACGACATCGAACTGATCCGAGTCGAAGGGCAGGTCGAGCATGTTCGCGTGGACGAACTCCACCCCCTCGACGTTCGCGGCGCTCGCTCGCTGACGCGCGTCCGCGAGCCCCGGCTCACTGATGTCGGCGCCGACCACGGACCCCGCGCCCAGCAGCTTGAGGGCCATCGTGTAGCGTCCGCCGCCGCAGCCAGCGTCGAGCACGTGCTTGCCCTCGAGCGCGCTCGTCGGGATGCCGTTGCGCTCCAGGCGTTCCGCGAGCAGGCGCTTCGGCTCGTCCCAGTACGACGTGTCGGCGAACTCCCGGAACAGCTTTCCGTAGTGGTCTCCGGTTCGCTTCTCGATGTCCGCGATCGCGTCCTCGGGCGAGTGCTTCCCCGACAGCGAGCTGGCGAGGCCGAGGACCGGTGCGCTCCGAATTACACCGGTGAGCGCGTCGATCGCGCTCACCGCAGCCGCCATGGGCTCGTCGTCCGACGCGATGATCGCCTCGACGCGGTCGAAGAGAGCCGGAACGCAGAAAGCGCGGAAGAAGGACGCGAGGTCGCTCTGGCCCAAGGCGTCAGTGGCTTCCACCAGAGCGTTTCCAGCTTGGCTCAGGGGATGACCCGCCTTCAGGCAGGGCGCGATTTCATCGAGAGGCATGACCTGGCTCATCCTGGGGCTCCATTCGAAAAACTGGGACGGGACAGTGGCTCGCCACCGTACATGGGTCAACGCGTCGGCCGTCCGCGCCGGCGTTTTGCGAGTGCAGTGGCGACGGCGCGAAGCTGTTGGGTCTGCTCGGGAAGGAGCAGTCGAGCTGCGAACAGGTAGACCAGGGCTCCGATGCCGGTACACGCGATCAGGCGAGCCCAGGCGGGAGCCGCGGCGAGCGCGTGCTTCGAACCGAGCACGCCGAGGCCCATGACCAGAGAGGCAGCGACGGCCTTCGCCGGAGCGATCCACCACCCGGTCACGTTCACCGCCGTGAGCCGCGAGATCAGCCAGTAGCTGAGAGGAAGCGTGAGCGTCAGCGCACCCGCGTAAGCGGCCGCGACCCCCGGGATCCCATACCGAGAGAGGACCACGAGGCTCGGGAGATAGGCGACGGTGATGGCCAGCTGCGCCCAGGTAAGGACCACAGGGCGCCCCACGGCCTGCAGGAGCGCGCTGTTGACGTACCCGAAGGCCATCATCACTCCCGCCAAGCAGAGCCAACGGAGGACGGGCACGGCCTGATTCCATTGGGATCCGAACAGTAGGCGCACCGCGTCATCGGCGACGACTGCCAAGCCGGTGAAGGCTGGCGTGGAAACGAAAGCCGAGAACGCCAGCGCGGAGAGGAAGGACGACCGCAGCAGCTCGGGGTCGTGTTGCTGTCGCGCGAAGGTGCTCATGGCGACGGCGTCACCCGACTTGCTGAGCAGGTTGGAGCAGATCTGAAGCACACGTCTGGCGACCGAGTACGCGCCCAGAGCGGCAGGCCCAAGCAACGCCGCGACCAGGAAGGCATCGAGTCGGGTCGAGATCGCCCTCAGCACTGTCGCGGCGGTGATGCTGCCGCTGAAGCGCAGCTGCTCCAGCGCCATCGGCCGAGACCACACGAAGCGAGGCTTCCACTGGCTCGCCCACCAGAGGGCGCCCGTGCTGACGACCTGACCGACGAGAATCTGAGTGACGAGCGCGTACGGTCCCCAACCAGCGAGAGCCGCTCCAAGTCCGCAGGCACCCCCGACGAGCGCGGCGAGACCGGTGCGCATCGCGAGCTGGCGAAACTGGAAGGAGCGCGTGAGCAGTGCGACGTGGACCTGTGCGACCCCGTGAAAGGGGAGACTCAAAGCCAGCGCTCTGAGAATCGGGGTCGCCTCGGGCGCGTCCGACAACGCGGCGATGTGGGGCGCGCCCGCGACGAGCGCGGCACACAAGGCCACGGAGATGGCGACGTTCGACCAGAAAGCCGTGCTCGCAGCTCCCTGCTCCGTATCCTCTCTGTGGACCAGAAAGGCGGTGGTGCCCTGGCCCACGAGCAGCACCGTCAGGTCGACCGCGGCCTGCCCGATCGCCACGAGGCCGAAGGAGGTCGGTGAGAGCAGGCGGCCGAGAACAGCGAAGACGCCGAAGGAGATGAGTCGGGCGGCGACGTTCTGGAGGAACGACCACAGGACCCCGGAGACGACCCTCTTCTGCGGCATGCTCGTCTGCTCAGAGCTCGGGCCAGGGTGCCCGCACACCGCAGGTGCGTTCGAGCAAGTCGATGTCGGAACGATAGTGCCTCGCGAGGGTCCGCCGAATTTCGGTCGACGGTCCGGGGGCCGATCGACGTCTGACGCCAAGCTCCGTTCGAAGCCACAGCTTGACCGCGTCATAGCGCGCTGTCGTCATGTACCGGCGCAGCACGGGCGTTCTGTGCGCACGGCCAGCGATTCGGCGGAGCACCGTCGCGAGCTCCGGAGCCCGGGCTTCTCCGCCGACGTTGTAGCGCCGGGTCATGTCGGGGGGGCGGAACTCCTCGTCGACCCCGAGGAAGCGGTAGGCCGAGGCCAGAGTCGCGGCGGGATCTCGGTCGAAGTCGTCGCTGAAGAGGACCAGGAGGCGTGAACGGTCGAAGTGCTCCAGGTAGCTGTTGAGTACTCGTCCGTACTCACCGAAACGGACGTAGTCGCGAGCGACATCGATGGGGCCAGCGTCTCCCTTGCTCATGCAATCTGCGATCGCTTGCTCGAACGGGCGAGTGTCGTCGCCTCGCATGGAGGACATGCGATGATGCGAGTAGGCGCGGTCGATCGGATTGCGGAGCAGCGCGATGAGCTTGACGTCGGGGAGGTGCTCTTTGATCCGCAGTGGCACGGACGGAAACATCATGTAGTGGGTGGAGGCCTCACCCAGGACGCATCCTTCCGGGGCTTCCTCGAAGTACGTCTGGCGGTACCAATCGAAACCGCGCGCGTACCTCTCGTCGACGCTGAAGAACTCCAGCTCCTTTGCCGCAGGGACGAAGATCTGGGGGTGTGCTCCCAGATGCCGCGCGAGCGAGGTGGTGCCCGCCTTCTGAGCGCCGATCAGTAGGAAGCTCACCGTACTCGAGGATGACACGGTCTCGTCGCCCTGGTCCTAGAGTCGCTCGCGCGACCAAGTGATCCCGCGCCGAACGACCCGCGCAGGGACACCGGCGAGCGCGACCCCGGGCTCGAAGTCGCCGCGGACGATGGAGCCACATCCGACGACCGAGTCGCTGCCGATGCGGGAGCCCTTGAGCACGGTAACGCGGGCGCCGAGCCACACGTGGTCCGCGACCTCGATGTCGGCTGCAGGGTTCAGGCGCTCGCCGGACGCGGCGTCGAGGACCGAATGGGAGTCCCCGCTGCGGAGCTCCACGTCGTAGGCGAGCATGCAATCGGCTCCCAGCCTCACGCGAGTGCCCCCCAGCGCGATCAACCGCGCCCGCTCGACCGTCGTCGCCGGACCGACCTCGATCCGAGAGTCGTCGTCGCGCGCGATCAGATGCGAATCGTCGTCGATCTTGGCGTCCTCCTCGATACGGATCGTCTGGCGAGACCCTTTCAAGAGGAGGCTCACCCCACGGAGTCGAACCCCGGGCGCGACCACGACGCGGTTGTCACTGCCCTCGAAACGGATCGCCACGTTCCGGAGCCGTGCGCTACCGGCGATGTCGAGCGTGTTCCCGTCTCCCTGCGCTGATGTTCTCAAGCCTCCGGCGAGCCGGCGTCGGACCTGTTCGACGACGAGGGCCCTCGCGGCACGCACACCCGAAGTTCGCGGCACGGTCGTCATGGGCAGTCAGTCAGTAGGTGAGCCGCTTGCTGTTGCGAAGAGGTGCCGTGGCGAGGATCTCGGCGATTCGCCGACCCGCATCTCCGTGCCCGTAGAGCCCGTCGCTCTCCGGTCGAGGTGACCTCAGCTGCGACTCCATGGCGGCGTAGATCTCGTCGCTCGAGTAGGACACGTCGACGACGTTGTGACCCCGATCTCGGCCAGCCTGCCGAGTGCCGACGTTGACCACTGGAACGCCGAGGAAGGCGCACTCTCGGATGCCGACGCTCGAGTTCCCGACCAGGCAGTCGGAGTTGTAGAGCAGGCGCAGAAAGTCCGTCGGCGCCATGTTCTTGAAGAAGTGAATGTTGCGGTTGTCGGTCAACTCCCGGTGAGCGCGAAGCCCCTGCGACGTTCCGTCTGAGCCGGCGTCGGGGTTGGGCCAGAACCAGAGCGTCGGCTTCCCGAGGCGAGTCACGGCCTGGAGGGTCTGTTCGACGTGGCGGCGAGCGGCGTCGTGCTCGGTGGTGACCGGGTGTTGCATGACGACGATGTATCCGTCGTCCAACCGAATGTCGGCGCCGACCCCGCCGTACTTCTCCATGGGGTCGAAGTCGAGGCCCGGGGACTCGAGGATGGACGCAGCGAGGTCGACGGACGGACACCCCGTGACATGCACGGTGTCGGGGTGTTCGCCCATCCGCACCACCCGGTTCCCCGCGGGCTCACACGAGACGAGGTGAAGGTCCGAGAGCTTCGTGATCGCGTGGCGAACCTTCTCGTCGATCGATCCGGTGACCTCGCCGCCCTGAACGTGGGCCAGCGGGATGTGCTGGTAGGAGGCGGCCACGGCTGTCGCGAGCGTCTCGTGTCGGTCGGCGACCGTCACGACCACGTCGGGCGACGCGTTGTGAAAGATGGTCGCCAGCTCCATGATGCCGACGGCGGTGGTCTTCGCCATCGCGACGGGCGCGCCCCCCTCCATCTGCATGTGCACGCGGTGTCGGATCTCGAAGCCATCGGCCTCGATGCGGGTGACCACCGTACCGTAGCGCTCGAGGAGCGCCGAGGCTGCCACGATGAGCTCGAGCTCCACGTCGGGGCGCGCTACCAGCGCGTCGAGCACGGTCTTGATCCGCGAGTAGCTGGGGCGGGCGGTGACGACGACCGCCACTCTTCGCTTCGACATCATGACTCCAGTTCAGTGGCGCAGATCTGCTCACCGGCCGCATACGAACGGTCCACACGGCGACCCAGGAGGTCGCGCCAGCGCGCGGCCGGGATGCCGGTGCCGGGCTTGCGGTAGTCCAGATCCGACTCGGCGAGCTCGTGGCCCGGCTCGAGAGGGCGAGCCGCGACGACGGACTTGGTGAAGAGGCGCCTCATCTCCTCCATCCGACCCGCGGCCGCTTCTTTGTCCACGGGGTGCGCTCTGACTCGCGCGAGGAACTTCGCGCCGCGGACCAGCTCCCCCAGCTCTCCGAAGGTGAGGCTCGATGGCACGTCCGGTCCGAACGCCTTCTTGCTGAGGGTCACGTGGACCTCCAGAACGTCTGCGCCGACCGCGGCCGCGCCGAGACCGGCGTAGATGGCACCCGAGTGGTCGGAGAGGCCGACCGCACAACCGTAGCGCTCTCGCAGCTCCTCGAGCACGTTCAGCCCCAGCTGCTCCGGAGGGCACGGGTAGGCGGACGTGCACTGGAAGAAGGTGAGCGGGACCGAGGCCGCGCGAGCCATCTCGTTCACGACGTCGAGCTCACCCCAGCTGCTCATACCAGTCGAGCAGAGGATCGGCTTCCTGGTCGCGAGCAGTCGCTCGAGCATGGGGAGGTTGCTGACTTCCCCCGACGCCACCTTCCAGGCCGGTACCCCGAGACGCTCCAGTAGCTCTACGGCGCGTAGCGAGAACGGAGAGCTCAAGAAGATGAGGCCTCGCTCGTCAGCGTGTCGCTTGAGCCCGGCCCACTGCTCTTCCGAGAACTCCATTCGCTCCCAGTAGTCGTACCGGGAGGCGTCCTGTGGGCTGAACTTGACGCGCCACGGCTCTCCACGAGTGCTCTCGGCGGAAGCGATGTGGGTCTGGAACTTCACCGCATCGGCGCCTTCATCTGCGATGGCGTCGATGAAGGCATGTGCGGTGCCCAGGCTGCCGTCGTGGGCCTGTCCTACCTCTGCGATGACTACGCACCCCGGCACGCCCAAGCCAACTCGGTCCTCACTCATGGGTCTTCCCTACCACTCGGTCACTGTTGCGCGAACCTCTAACACCATTCGTGGCGATGCGGCCACCGCCCCATCACGGCTGGGTCACGCGAATCCGCGCTGGTGAGCCCACTCCTCCAAGAGCATCGCGGCCCAGAGGGCCTGAGCGTGATCGTGCGCCCCGGCGAGATGGGCGCTGATGGCCTCGGAGAGCCCGCGGGGGGACACGAGCCCAGAGGAGGCGATGAAAGACTCGGCCGCGAGACCGCGCAGCCTCGGGGCCAGGGAGGTGCGCATCCAGCGTGCCATCGGCGGCGTGAAGCCCTGTTTGGGGCGATCCACCAGCTCCTTGGGCAGATAGCGCCGCAGGATCTGCCTCAGGGCGACCTTACGCTCCCGAACGCGGACCCGCTCGTCGAGCCCGAGGCCCACGGCCGCGCGCTGGACAGACTTGGCGAGGAGTGGGGCCCTCGTCTCGAGGCTGACGCTCATCGCGGCCCGGTCCACCTTGCACAGCCAGGCCTCCGGGAGCGTGTGCGTCGCGTCCCACAGCATGCCCGCCTCGACGACGTGCATGTGCGCAGCTCGTGTCGCGACGAAGTCCGCCACGACCGCCTGAGGAGGGGGGTGTGACGAGCCGAGCAAGAGCTCCAGGCTCCCACCGATCGTCGCGCCCCGGTAGAACCCGCTCCGCCCGAAGAAGTCCGCTGGGGATCTGGCACCCAAGCGGCCGAGGGCACGCGCGGCGCGAGGATCGGGGGCCAACCGCCCCAGGCGCGCGGCGGGCTCGCGAATGGCGTGCGGGAGATGGCTTGCGTAGGTGAATGCCCGGAGCGCGCTGTAGTAGCGGTATCCGCCGAAGAGCTCATCGGCGCCGTCCCCCGTGAGGGCGACCGTGAGCTCCTCGCGAGCCAGGCGTGAGACGGCGAGGGTCGGGAAGATGGAGTAGTCCGCCATCGGCTCGTCGAGCGCTCGGATGACGTTGGGCAGCTCGCTGAGGACGTCGTGCTCGGTGAGCACGAGTGTCGTGTTCTGCACGCCGATGCACCCGGCGATCTCCCGGGCTTGTACGCTCTCGTCGAAGGCGGGGTCATCGAAACCGATGGTGAAGGTCCGAACGTCCTTGGCGTTCTCACGCGCCATCATCGCGCAGACCAGACTCGAGTCGACGCCGCCGGACAAGAAGGCTCCGAGCGGGACGTCCGACTCCATCCGCGAGACGACCGCCTGGTGGATGGTCTCCTCCAACTCCTCGCTGCTCGAGGGATGCGACCGTCCGACCTCGTCGGCGAGCGACCAGAATGTCCGGCGGCGAGGCGGGCCGCTCCTGGGGAACGTCACACACGAGCCGGGCAGCACCTTCTGGATGCCTTGCACGATGGTGCGCGGTGCGCGCACGAAGCCGAACGACAAGTACTCGCGAGCCGCCGCCGGATCCAGCTTCCAGGGGCGGTCCCAGGCGAGGAGGGCGTCCAACGTCGAGCCGAACAGGACGCCGGATGCCGGATCATGATGGTAGTAGAGAGGCTTCTCGCCGGCTGGGTCTCTCGCGAGCAGGATCTCGTCGCTTCTCGCGTCCCAGATGGCGATCGCGAACATGCCGTCCAGGACCTCGAAGAGGTCGACGCCCCACTCGAGGTATCCGTGGACGATCGCCTCGCTGTCGCTGCGACCACGAAACCGATGGCCGCGTACCTCGAGGCGGGCTCTCAAGTCGTGGTGGTTGTAGATCTCGCCATTGAAGACGACCCAGACGGCCCCGGTCGGGTCCGTCATGGGCATCCGTCCCTGCTCGCTGAGGTCGATGACGGCCAGACGCCGGTGGGCGAGTCCGACGTGCCCTTGCACGAAGACACCGGCGTCATCCGGTCCCCGCGCCAGCATCGTGTCCCGGGCGCGAAGTAGCGCTGACTCATCCACCGGACGATCGATGTGGCGCGCCCCCACGAAGCCGCACATCAGCTGTCCTCCGTCGAGTTGGGCTCCGGCCGCTGGTCCGTGAGGCAGGCCTGAATGACCGCGACCACGGCCAACAGGAGCCAGAAGATGCGAAAGCGCATCCCGTTGTGAAAGAAGCTGTAAATCAATGTCGGGGCCAGGTAGGCGACCAGCGAGACGGGGAAACCGCGCACCAGAGAGAACATGAAGCTGGCGAACACCGCGAGCCCGACCGCGCCATAGTAGAAGAGGATTCCGGCGAAGCTGGAGTGGAGCTCCAGACCGAACGGGTTGAAGCGATCGTGCGCTCCTTCACCCGAGCCGAACAGCAGGTACTGCGGGTTGTTGACCAGGCGATCGACCCCCCGATCTTCCATGTAATCGCCGAGTTGCTGAGACTCGGCCTCCTCGATTCTGCGCTGCCACAGCGGATCATCCGACATCGGGTTGTCGGCGAGAAACCCCGCGAGCGCGATCGGCAGCGCGGCCATCAGGACGAGTCTCGGCCTGCGGATGAACGGGACGCAGCACAGCATGACGTATCCACCCAGCGCGGAGCGGGAGTACGTCAGGTAGGTCACGAAGCCGCCCGCCGCGACGGCTCCAACCACGATCCATCGGTTGAGCTTCGGCTTGACCACCGCGTTGACCAGGAGGACGACCGTCGCCGCGCCGAGGCAGTAGTACGCAAGCTGATTCGGGTTGTTGAACAGCAGTACGAGCCGAGTGCCATTGTTGAGATCAGGCCGCACGATCGCCAGGACGGCTTGGAACAAGAGCCCCGCCGCTGCAGCGAGCGCTGTCGTCCGGAGGACGCGCTCGGCGTCCAGGGCGCTGAACGACAGGAAGCCGATGAACACGATCGAGTTGAAGACCGCGAACGCGGCCGAGAACGCGAAGCTTCGATCGAAGCCGGTCGTGAGGAACCAAAATGCGTTGACGGCGCCGACGACCCCTACGTAGAGGTAGAGTCGGCGCGCCATCGCGGCGGAGGTGGGCTCCAGCTTCGAGGCGAACCGCAGGGCAGCGATCCCCAGGAAGAGCACCAAGGCAAGGTCGGCGGGCTGGGGAAGCCCGGACCGAAACACGTAGACCGGGACGCCCAGGACGATCAGGAACCAGACCGCGAGGGCGCCCCCTGGCCCCGACGTCTTCGTGGTGCTGGCTGGCGCAGCGGACACGCCGCTGCTCACGCTGGCCACAGGTCCTCGGCGAACTCCCGGACCGTGGCCAACGCGGAACGGTACTGCCGCACTGCGTCGTCGGACGCGGAGCCGTACCGGGCGTCCAACAGGTGGTGCTCCGCCCGCAGCGTCCCGAGGGCCTTGTAGACAGCCATCTTGGAGTAGGTCTCCAGGAGTGTTCGGCTCACCTCGAGCGGAAACGCGCGCCAATGCTTCACGTGGGCCTTGGCCCGATAGCGGTAGCCTTCGAGCGTCTTGTCCAGGGTCATCGCGGCGCGCCGATACGCGTAGAGAGCGCTCGAGGTCAGCGCGAAGCGCTCTCCGATCAGCGCTCGGATCAGCATGTCGGAGTCCTGCGAGCGCCGCAGTCGAACGTCGAAGCCGGCCCCTTGCACCTTGTCCGTTCGGATCATCGATGAGGGGAAGAAGAGGCTGGGCGGACGCGGCGCGGTCATCGTCGCGATGGCCGGAACACCCTCAGGCGTCTTCGGAGTCGCCTCTCCCACGATGTCCAGACTCTCGTCGAAGATGGCCATCGGCGCGCTGACCGCCTGCAACCCGGGCTCGGACTCCAGCCAAGCGACCTGATGCGCGAGTCGCTGCGGGAACATCCAGTCGTCGGAGTCGAGGAAGGCGAGAAGCGGCGCCGAGACGCGCTCCAGGAGGAACTGCCGAGCCGCGCCCCGGCCCCGGTTCGAGGGGAACCGGAAGACCCGAAACCGTGGGTCTCGTTCGGCCGCTTCGGTCAGAATTGCGTGGGTCCGATCTGCGGATCCATCGTCGACGCAGAGACACTCCCAGTCGTCCAGCGTTTGGGCGCGCACCGAGGAGATCGCGAGCCGAATGGTCTTTTCAGCCTCATAACAAGGCATCATGATCGATACGCGAGCCAACGCTGTCTCCGCCGATGGTGGGTGACGCAGAGCATTCTCTGCATTCACGCGCGGGCGTAATAGCGTGCTACCTAGCGCCACGCACTCTGTTGCAGGAAGGGAATCCATGCTGGAACGCTGGAAATATCGGCTTCGACGGCTGCGCGAGCACCCGGCTCCAGGGCGCTTCCTCGCGTCGCGCCTCCTGTGGCACAGCGGCGTATCCCGCCTGTTCACGGCCGAGCTGCCGGATGGCGTGCGGGTGCGCTTCTACCCGTCCGCTCTCTCGGCGGCGCTGTGGGCGAATCCCACCGGGAGGTCGGTCGACGCCTCGGTCATTCGGGACACCCTCGTGGCCGGTGATGTCTACGTAGATTGCGGAGCGAATATCGGGCAGCTGGCTCTGATCGCCGCGAAGTGTGTGGGCCCTTCAGGGCAGGTCGTCGCCGTGGAAGCGAACCCGCGCGTGGCCCGGTTTCTCCAGGGCAACCTGCTCCTCAACGACGTGTCCGACGTCCGAGTGGTCGTGGCCGCGCTCGGCGATACGGATGGTGGCGAGGTTCGTATCAGCGACCGGAGGGACGACGACCAGAACGCGATCAGCGACGAGGGGAGCCCGGTACCCATGAGAACCCTCGACTCGATTCTGGGGGCTGTCTCAGAGGTGACGCTCCTCAAGATCGACGTCGAAGGCTACGAGGCCCACGCCTTGCGCGGCGCCCGTGGGCTGCTCAGTCGCACACGCGTCGTGTACTGCGAGTTGTCGCCCGACAACTGCCGCCGCTACGGGAGCACACCCGGTGAGGTCGAAGACATGCTGCTCGGCGCAGGTTTTCTTCTGCGCGATCCGGGCAATCCGGACCACTTCCGCGGGAACCCGGTATTCGCCGAGCTGTCCGCTTCGGAGCTGCCTCCGACCGGCTACAACCTGCTCGCCGTCCAGTCCCGGTACCTGGACTGGTACCGGGACAGGACAGGCCGGGGGAGCACCGATACCGGCGAGCCCGATCAGCTCCCCTGAACGCCGACGCCTTCGTACGTGAAGCCCATCTTCCGGGTGCCGTAGCCGCTCCAGATGTTGCGGCCGTCGAGCAGGAGAGGCCGGTTCAGCAGCTCCTTCAGGCGCTCGAAGTCGGGGTTCTGGTACTGGCGCCACTCGGTGCAGAGCACGAGGGCGTCGGCGCCCTTCGCCGCCGCGTAGGCGTCCTCGGCGATCTCGATCTTGTCGCCGTACATCTCCTTGGCGTTCTTCGCGCCCTCGGGGTCGTGCGCGACCACGGTGGCGCCGTCGGCGAGGAGCGCGTCGATCAGGGTGAGCGCGGGGCTCTCCCGGAGGTCGTCGGTGCGGGGCTTGAACGCGATGCCCCAGACGGCGACGCGCTTGCCGCGCACGTCTCCGTCGAAGTGCTGCTTCAGCTTCCGGAAGAGGATGCCCTTCTGGCGCACGTTGACCTTGTCGGTCGCCGCCGCGAGGTCGAGCTCGAGGCCGTGGTCGCGCGCGGTGTGCACGAGCGCCTTCACGTCCTTCGGGAAGCAGCTGCCGCCGTAGCCGGGGCCGGCGTAGAGGAACTTGCTGCCGATGCGCACGTCGCTGCCGACGCCCATCCGGACCTGGTGCACGTCCGCGCCGACCTTCTCGCAGAGGCCCGCGATCTCGTTCATGAAGCTGATCCGCATCGCGAGCATCGTGTTCGCGACGTACTTGGTCAGCTCGGCGCTGGGCGGGTCCATGATGACCAGGCGGTCCTTGGCCAGGCTCAGCGGGTGGTAGAGGCGGCGCATCGCGTCGCGCGCGAACTCGTCGTCGGGGTCGACGCCCACGACGATGCGGTCCGGGTAGAGGAAGTCGTTCACCGCCGAGCCCTCCTTGAGGAACTCGGGGTTGCTGACGACGTGGATCTTGACCTTGGCGTCCTTGACCAGGCGCTTGACCCGGGCGTTGGTGCCGACCGGGACGGTGCTCTTGCAGACCAGGACGGTCTCGCGCTCGGCGTGCTCGGCCACGGTCTGGGCGACCGCGTCGACCGCGCTGAGGTCCGCCGCGCCGTCGCTGCGCATCGGGGTCCCGACCGCGATGAAGATGACGTGGGCGTCCTTGACCGCCGCCGGCACGTCGGCGCTGAAGGTCATCCGACCTTCGCGCACGTTCCGCTCGATGAGGTCGTCGAGGCCCGGCTCGTAGATCGGGATCTCACCAGCCTCGAGCCGCTCGATCTTCGAGGCGTCGATGTCCGCACAGATGACATCGTTGCCGGTCTCGGCGAAGCCCGCGCCGCTCACGAGGCCGACGTAGCCGCCTCCCACCATCGTTACCTTCATCGGTTCTCCTCCTGGGTCGACGCTTTCCTATAGGCACGTGGGTTGCCGCACAACCGTCCCCGGTTCGGGCGGGCGCGCATCACCCCACGTCCACGATCGTGCGAAAGTGCGCGACGGTCTGGGCGAGGCCGTCGGCGAGGGGGACCTGCGGCTCGTACGCGAGGCGGTCCCGGGCGAGGGTGAGGTCGGGGCGGCGGCGGGTCGGATCGTCAGCCGGCAGCTCCTTGAACACCAGCTCGGCCGCGCTCCCGGTAGCCTCGGTGATGAGCTCGGCGAGCTCGAGCATCGTGTACTCGCCGTCGTTGCCGAGGTTGACCGGGCCGTGCTCGTCCTCGTGGCTCATGAGCCGGATCAGGCCGTCCACGAGGTCGCTGACGTAGCAGAAGCTCCGCGTCTGCTTGCCGTCGCCGTAGACGGTGAGCGGCAGGCCCTGGAGCGCCTGGACGATGAAGTTGCTGACCACCCGGCCGTCGCCCGGATCCATCCGGGGGCCGTAGGTGTTGAAGATGCGCGCGATCCGGGCGTCGACGCCGCGGCGCTGCCGGAACTCCGCGCAGAGCGTCTCGGCGACCCGCTTGCCCTCGTCGTAGCAGGCGCGTGGGCCGACGCAGTTGACGAAGCCGCGGTAGGTCTCGGGCTGCGGGTGCACCCGGGGGTCGCCGTAGACTTCGCTGGTGCTCGCCTGGAGCATGCGCGCGCCGTCCCGCTCGGCCAGCTCCAGGCAGAAGAGGGCGCCGTGGAAGCAGGTGAGCGTGGTGAAGACCGGGTCGCGCTGGTAGGCGGGCGGGCTCGCCGGGCAGGCGAGGTTGAAGATCCAGTCGAAGCCCCCGAAGCCCTTGGGGAACGGCTTGGTGACGTCGTGCTCGACGAGATCGAACCTCGACTCGTCCTTCAAGTGCCCGATGTTGCGACGGAACCCCGTGACGAAGTTGTCGAGCGCGACCACGCGGTGGCCGTCCGCGAGGAGGCGGTCCACGAGGTGGGAGCCGACGAAGCCAGCCCCTCCGGTCACCAGGCATCGACGGGAGGTCATGGGCGTGCGCTTCTACCTCATCCAGGACGCCACAGCACGCCGAAGCTCACCGGGGGCTCACCGGGGGCGACGCGCGATCACGAAGACGCGGCCTCCGACCCAGCGGGCGGCCGCGCCGGGGAGGTGTCGATCGGCGCGCTGCGCGCCCGCGCGGAGGCGGCGGGGGAGGGCCCGGAGCAGGGTCGCGACGCTCGGCTCGCCGCCCTCGGCGACGTCCGCGAAGCGCGCGCGGAGGAGCGCGAGGTCGTCCGGCCCCAGCGGGTCGTCGGTGCCCCGCTCCGCCCGGACGAGGCGACGGCGGACCCGGGCAGCCAGCTTGATGGCGGGCGGCAGGTAGGGCTCGATCACCACCATCGCGCCGCCCGGGCGGAGCACCCGCGCCGCCTCCGGGATCACGCGGGCCCGGTCCATGTGGTGGAGGCAGTGGCGGGTGTAGACGAGGTCGAAGGTGCGCGCGGCGAAGGGCAGCCGCTCGGCGAAGGTCACGTGCTGGACGACGCGCTCGCGCTCCTCCGGGGTCAGGCGGGCCAGCGCGAGGCGCAGCATGCCCGGGCTGACGTCGAGCTGGTCCACCCGCGACGCGCCGGCCAGGAGGAGCGCCCGGGTGACCTCGCCCGATCCCCCGAGCTCCAGCACCCGGGCGCCGGCCAGGTCGGGGAGGCGGCCGGCGACGTGCGCGAGCCGCGGGTTGTCCCGGAGGCGGAGGTCGAGCCAGGCCATCGGGGAGCTCGCGGCCGGCCGCTGGACGACCCGGGCCTCGAGCACGGCCGAGCGGAGATCGAAGAGCCGGCGCTCGACCTCGACCCGCGCCGCGAGCTCCGGGTCGGCGGGCCGCTCGTAGACGAGGCGGCGCGCGCTCCGGGTGCCGACCGGGCCGCGGCGGGTGACGAGCCGCTCGCCCTCGAGCCGCGGCGCCTCGCCGTCGACCTCGACGCCCTGGAGCAGGTCCTCCATCTCGTCGAACCGTACTCGCTTTCTTGGCCCTGCCCAGGAATCTCCCCACACTCCGGCCATGCACGGCATGGTGTTCGCCGCCGGGCTCGGGACGCGGCTGCTGCCGCTCACCGAGAAGCTGCCCAAGCCGGTGGTCCCCCTGATGAACCGGCCGCTCGCGAGCTTCGCGCTCGAGCGCCTGGCGGCGGCGGGGGTGACGCGCTGCGCGGTGAACACCCACCACCTGGCCGACGAGGTCCCGCGGCAGCTCGAGCCGTTCGTGCCCGAGGGCCTGGAGGTGGTCTACGTGCACGAGCCGGAGCTGCTCGGGACCGGCGGCGGGCTCCGGAACGCGCTCTCCGCGCTCGGCCCGACCGACGAGCCGATCCTGGTGATGAACGGCGACATCTTCTTCTGGCCCGACTTCGAGGAGGCGCTGATCCTCCACGAGCGGCTGGGCGCCATGGCGACCACGGTGCTGCGGCCGGATCCGCGGGCCGCGAAGCTGGGCGCGCTCGAGGTGGACGCCGACCAGCGGGTGCGGCGCATGCTCGGCCGGCCCGAGGCGGTCGACGTGCCCCTGACCGAGCACATGTTCACCGGCGTGCACGTCCTGAGCCCCCGGGCGCTCCGGGAGCTGCCCGAGCAGGGCTGCGTGATCCGGACCGCGTACCGCCGGTGGGTGGACGACCCGGAGACGGTGGTCGGCGGCTTCGTCGACCTCGGCGACTGGCGGGACCTCGGCACCCCCGCCGAGTACCTGCGCGCCCACCTCGATCTGCTCGACGGCGCCCTGCGCTGGCCGACCGCCGACTTCGAGGGAGACGGCGACGTGGTGCTGGGGAAGGGCGCGCTCGTGCCCGACGACGTGCGGCTGAAGCGCTGCGTGGTGTGGCCGGGCACGGTGGTCGAGCACGACGCGGTCGACGCGATCCTCGCGCCCCACGCGACGGTCTCGGCCCTTGGCTAGGCCGGTCATCCGCGATAAGCGGCCCTGGTGATCCGGAACTTCGCGCTCCTCGGCGTCGCGGGCTTCGTGGCCCCTCGGCACCTCAAGGCCATTCACGACACCGGCAGCCGGCTGGTGGCGGCGTGCGATCCCCACGACTCGGTCGGGGTGCTCGACCAGTGGTTCCGGGACGCGAAGTTCTTCACCGAGTACGAGCGCTTCGATCGACACCTCGAGAAGCTCCGCCGCCGGACGGAGGAGGAGCGGCTGCACTACCTGTCGATCTGCTCGCCCAACTACCTGCACGACGCGCACGTGCGGCTCGCGCTGAGGCTGGGCGCCGACGCGATCTGCGAGAAGCCGCTGGTCATCAACCCGTGGAACCTCGATCAGCTCGCCGAGCTCGAGGCGGAGTCCGAGGGCCGGGTCTACACGGTGCTCCAGCTGCGGCTGCTGCCGAGCCTGATCGCGCTCCGCGAGAAGACGCTCGCCCTGAAGGAGCCGGCCGAGGTGGTGCTCAGCTACATGACGCGCCGCGGGGCCTGGTACGGCGTGAGCTGGAAGGGCGACGAGGCGAAGTCCGGCGGGCTGCCGACCAACATCGGCATCCACTTCTTCGATCTGCTCCAGTGGCTCTTCGGCCCGGCGCGGGAGAACGAGGTGCACCTGGCCGAGCCGGATCGCTGGAGCGGCTTCCTCGGGCTCGAGCGCGCCAACGTGCGGTGGCTGCTCTCGACCCGCTACGAGGACCTGCCGGAGGCGAGCCTGCGGGCGGGGCAGCCGGCGTTCCGCTCGATCACGATGGACGGCGAGGAGATCGAGTTCTCGACCGGGTTCACCGACCTGCACACCCGGGTGTACGAGGACGTGCTCGCCGGGGGCGGCTACTCCATCGAGGACGCGCGGCCGTCGATCGAGCTGGCCCATCGCATCCGGACGACCGCGCCGACCGAGGCGGGCGAGCGGGCGCACCCGCTGCTGAAGGAGAAGGCATGAGCGACGAGGTGGTCGAGACGCGGTACCTGATCGTCGGCGCCGGGATCAGCGGGCTGACGTTCGCCGACTGGGTGAAGTCGGACGACTACCTGATCTGCGAGGCCGACGCCGAGATCGGCGGCTACTGCAAGACCGTCCAGCAGGACGGCTTCGTGTGGGACTACTCGGGGCACTTCTTCCACTTCCGGCACCCCGAGATCGAGCGCTACCTGGTCGACCGGATGAAGGACCAGCGGGTGCTCGAGGTGGAGAAGCGCTCGCTGATCCACTGGAAGGGCGACCACGTCGACTTCCCGTTCCAGAAGAACATTCACCAGCTCCCCAAGGAGGACTTCGCGGCGGCGCTGCACGACCTCTACTTCCGGGAGGACGCGCCGGCGACGAGCTTCCAGGAGATGCTCTACGCCAAGTTCGGCCGGTCCATCGCCGAGATGTTCCTCGTCCCCTACAACGAGAAGCTCTACGCGACGGATCTCTCCACCCTCGACGTCGACGCGATGGGGCGCTTCTTCCCCTACGCCGACATCGACGAGGTGATCCGCAACTTCCGCGCGAGCGACAACGCGTCCTACAACGCGTCGTTCACCTACCCGGAGGGCGGCGCGATCCAGTACGTGCACGCGCTGATGCAGGGCGTCGACGAGGGGCGCCTCTCGCTCCGGGAGCGGGTCGAGCGGATCGATCTCGAGGCCAAGACGGCGACCACGTCGAAGGGGCGGACCATTCGCTTCGAGGCGCTGATCTCGAGCGCGCCGCTGCCGAAGCTGCTCGGCATGACCGGGATCGCGCACGACACCGAGGCGTTCACCTGGAACCAGGTGCTGGTCTTCAACCTCGGCTTCGATCGCAAGGGCCCCGAGGGGGTGCACTGGATCTACTACCCGCAGCGCGAGCTCTGCTTCTACCGGCTCGGCTTCTACGACAACATCTTCGGCACCGACCGGATGAGCATGTACGTCGAGATCGGCTACCCCCACGGCAGCGTCATCGACGAGGCCGAGGTCGCGCGCGCCAAGGCGCAGGTGCTCGCCGACCTCGCGAAGTGCGGCGTGGTCGACGGCCATCAGCTGGTCAGCAGCCACTCGGTGGTGCTCGACCCCGCCTACGTGCACATCACCAAGCGCTCCATCGCCGAGGTGACGCGCCTGAAGGCCGCGCTCGCGACCCGCGGGGTCTACTCGACCGGCCGCTACGGCTCGTGGACCTACTGCTCCATCGAGGACAACATCGTCGAGGCGCGGGCCCTCGCCGAGGCCTTCGACGCCGCCGGGGCTCCGCCCCGCGGGTAGCGCTCCGCTCGTGTCCGTCCGGTGACGGCCACCCTCGACATCGGGGCCGAGATCCGTCATCTATTCGCGGTTGACGCGCTCGCGGGGGCGTCCCGGGGTGGCCGCGGCCACTGGTGGGGGAGGCTCGTTCGCGCCGCGCACGTGGTGGGAGCAATCGAATGATGCGTACGAGCTTGACCTTCTCGGGCCTGCTGGCCCTCTCCATCGTGGCCACGCTGGCCACCGTCGGCTGCGACGCGCGGACGCCTCCGGCGCTCCGTGACAGCGGCGTGCTCGGGGACGGCGAGACGCCGCCGCCGCCCACCGGCTGCACCGCCGGAGGGCCGAGCTTCGTCTGCATGGGCAACACCGCCATCGGGTGCGCCGCGGACGGCAGCGAGACCGGCCGCACCATGTGCACCGACATGGGCCAGGTCTGCGTGCAGGCGGTGGGCTGCGCGACGTGCCGCCCCGGCAGCTTCAACTGCGACGGCAACGACGTCACCCGCTGCAACGAGGCGGGCACGGGCTACGAGCCGTTCATGGCCTGTGACGCGGCGGCCGGCCAGATGTGCAACTCCACGATCGGCGCCTGCACGAGCCTCTGCGACGACGCGGCCCGCTCCAACAGCTACATCGGCTGCGAGTACTGGCCGGTCACCACCCTCAACTCGCAGGTCGACGCGACCTTCAGCCCCGCGGTCGTGGTGGCGAACCCGCAGACGATGCCGGCCACGGTGACGCTCTCGCGCGGCGGCTCGGTCATGGAGACGCGCACGGTGGCGGCCGGCGCGACCGAGACCATCCCGATCCCCTGGGTCAACGAGCTCAAGGGCACCATCGGTGAGGAGCAGTCGATCCTGCTGTCGGGCGGCTCCTACCGGCTCCAGTCGAACGTGCCGGTGACCGTCTACCAGTTCACCCCGCTCGAGTACGAGCAGGGCGAAGCCTTCAGCTTCTCGAACGACGCGTCGCTGCTGCTGCCCGCTCACGTGATGACGGGCAACTACACCATCCTCTCTCGCCCGACGCTCATGCTCCGCCAGGACGGCTCGGAGAGCTCCTCCCCGGGCTTCGCCACCATCGTCGGCGTCAGCGAGACGCCGGTGCAGGTGACCGTGCAGTTCCGCGGCGACGTCGTCGCGGGCCCCGGCGTCTCGGCCCAGGGCACCGGCAGCTCGGCCACCTACACCCTGAACCAGGGCGACGTGCTCCAGCTGGTCGGCGGCGCGCCGTCGAGCTGCACGGTGGGCGATAGCGAGACTCTCGAGATCCCGTCGCCGATCCCGTTCTTTCCACCCACGACCGTCACGATCGACTACTGCACGGTGGGAGACCAGTACGACCTGACGGGGACCGAGATCCGCGCCACCGGCCCGGTCCAGGTCATCGGCGGGCACAACTGCGCGTTCGTCCCCTACAACCGCTGGGCCTGCGATCACCTCGAGGAGGCGATGTTCCCGCAGGACGCATGGGACGAGGAGGCCATCGTCGCCAAGACGCAGCCGCCGATGGGGCGCACCGAGCCGAACATCGTGCGCGTGCTTTCGGGCGCCGACGGCAACGCCATCACCTTCGATCCCCCGTCGGTTGCGTCCGGCCGTACCCTCAACCGGGGCGAGTACATGGAGTTCGAGGCGAGCCAGAGCTTTCGCGTCACCGGCACCGGGCCGATCCTCGTCGGGCAGTACCTCGTGGGCCAGGACTACGCGGGATATGGCATGGCCGGGGACATGGGGGAGGGCGACCCGGCCTTCTCGCTCGCGATTCCCACCGAGCAGTACCGGACCGAGTATACGTTCCTCGCCCCGAGCTCGTACCCGACGAACTTCGTCAGCGTGACCGCGCCGAGCGGCTCGACCATCACGCTGGACGGCTCGCCGGTGAGCGGCTTCATGCCCATCGGCTCGACCGGCTACGGGACGGTGCAGGTGCCGATTGGTGCGGGCCAGCACACCATCTCGGGCGACAACGCCTTCGGCATCGTCGTCTACGGGTTCGGCTCGTACACGAGCTACATGTACCCGGGCGGCCTGGACCTCGAGGCGATCAACCCGCTCATCTGAGTGCGCCGTCGACGCACCCCGTTCGTTGTCTTGCGCTCGAGGTGCGTCGACGACCAGCCGGCGACTCAGGGACCGGTCGGCGGAACGCGAACCGGGAACCCGGGCAGGCGGACCGGCGCATGGGCATCGGAGACATCAGCGGTGCCGAGGCGTCCGTCGTTGGCGCCCCAGCACCAGACTTCGCTCGTGTCGCTCAGGGCGCATGTGTGAAACAGGCCTACTTCGACCGCGGTGAAGCGTTGCGTGGTCGCGACGCGCGCCGGAGTGGCTGACGGCGCCGACGCTCCCCCCACGCCGAGCTCACCCCGCGAGTTGGCCCCCCAGCAATACGCGCGACCGTCGTTGACGGTCACACACGTATGGCCGCTCTCCCCTGGGGGGCGGCCGATTCCGAAGAACAGGTATTCGCTCCGGGTGCTCACGCTCGTCAGGGGCAGGGCAGGCAGACCACTGATCCGGGTGGGCGTCGAGATCACACTAGCGCCCGGCCCGACCTGGTTTCGCCCGTTTCGGCCCCAGCAGAAGAGAGCGCCGTCGGCGCGCGTCGCGCAGCTGCTCTCCGAAGCAGACTGGAGCGTGCCCCCGTCCACCTCCGGGTAGGTCACCACGCCTCCGCTCGGGCCCTGGCATGCCATGGTGCCTCCGGAGCGTCGTCCACAGAGACCGGTGACCGCGGCTGCCGGACCGATTGCGGTCATGACCCAACTCGAGCCGGTCCGTTCGTGTAGCGACACGCTGCCGGCCATCGTCAGCGCGTACAGGGTCGGCTCCGAGACTACGGCTCCGGCGAGAGCGTTGGTTCCGCTGGGCAGCGCAGAGAAGGCCGAAGCCACTGGGCTCGAGCCGAGCCCAGTTCCCCAGCACCAGAGGCTTCCATCCGTCAGCGCCGCGCAGGTGACCACCTCGTAGGCGTCCATGGAGAAGTCCGTGGACTTACTGATGATGGCGACGTCCAAGGCGGGTGCGGGCAAGGTCACGCGGGTCGGTATCGGGACGACCGCGACCGAGCTCCCGGTACCGACCTCTCCTTCACGGTTGCCGCCCCAGCAATACACATCCCCGGCCGCGGTCAGCGCGCACGTCGAGGTGGAGCCTGCGGTGAGCCTGACGGGCTCATCCACACACTCGGTCCCCGCGCAGAGATATCCGGCGGGGCAGACCAGTCCGCACCCGCCACAGTGCTCCGCCGTGTCGGGGCGGGGGCTCACCTCTTCATCGACTCGGGTATCGCAGTCCTCGTCGAGCCCATCACACGTCTCCATTCCACCGGGGTTGGCGCTCGAGCGCGAGTCGTCGCAGTCTCCACCGTTGGCGGTGTAGCCGCTGGGCTGCATGCACGCTTCGACCGTATCGCCGTCGTCACCGTACAGGTCACCGTCGGCGTCCCGGTAGAACGTGTTTCGCACGCGCTCATCGACCGCGTCGTCGCAGTCGTTGTCGATTTCGTCGCAGGTCTCAGGTTGGGCGGGGTTTGCAGCGCGCTGCTCGTCGTCGCAGTCGAGTCCACAACGAACGGCGCCGGTCGGTTGGCGGTTGCAGCACGACACCGAGACGTAGCCGTCCGAGTCGACGTCCGTCTCGGCAGGGCCGCTCAGCGTGCTGGGATCGCAGTCCTCGTCGACGCCGAGGTCATCACAAACCTCCGTCCTGCCGGGGTGGATCGCTCCGTCCGAGTCGTCGCAGTCCACGCCGCCGCAGTTCGCCGCGGCGTACCCGTCACCATCCGCGTCGGGATCGCTGTCGCAATCACTCTCGCATCGACCCATCACTTCGTTGCAAGACTGATCGGCGAGGCACGGATTACCTTGGGAAACGCACCCACGCGCGTCGGCGGCCATGTCGGCAGGTCTGCAGACCTCTCGGCCGTTGCAGAACTGCATGTCATCGCAGTCGCGGTCTCGTTCGCAAGTGACGGCGCCGGGGCCGGTGTCTCCCTCCCCAGCATCGCGGGTAGAGCCGTCCAGCGGAACACCATCTCCACCGCACGCAGCCAGCAGGTGCAGGGCAGCGATCGTGCAAAGAACTCGTACGTACATTCTCCCTCCCGGGCCAAAGTAGCACCCGCATCGGCCCGGGAAGGAGAGGGTTTCGCAGCGCCCCTCAGAACGCCGGGATGATGCCGTCGCAGCGGGCGTTGCAGTCGGGGCTGCACTCCAGCTCGTTCAGGCAGTCGTCGCAGTCGAAGACCTGCGCCTCGTTGGCGTCGCTGACGTCCGCGTAGCTCTCGCAGGCGTCCGTGCAGGCCGTCTGGTCGTAGCTGTCCATCACGCAGTCGTCGTAGCTCTCGCAGACCTGGGCGCACTCGAGCAGCTCGCCGATCTCGTTCGAGCAGCCGAGGGTGAGCGCCATGGACGCAAGCAAGATTCCGAGGGTCTTCTTCATCGGTTCCTCCGTTGGGGTTCGACGGAGGAATGAGCCCGACGGCGGCCGATCAAAGAGGGGTTGTTTTCCCCAGGTGGCAGGTTCGCCACGCCACCGACCGCCTCATCCCCAGCGGCGCGCGATGCGGGATCTGAGGCCCAGGGCGACGTGCATGGCGCAGCTCGCCGCGCCGCGGGGGAGGGTGCGGTTCACCAGGTGGGGGGCGATCAGGCTGAGCCGGGCGGCCCCTCCCCAGCGCCCGGTCAGGCCGCGGGCGGCGGCCGCGCTCAGCTCGCCCACCCGGTCGGGGCGGAGGTGGCGGAGCACCTCGCCGGCGAAGGCGTCCTCGGCCCCGTGGGCGATGGTCAGGGAGTAGCGAGCGGCGCGGGCGAGGCCGTGGCGCTCCAGGTGACGGGCGACCGGCTCCGGGGCGAGGCGGAAGCGGCTGGCGACGGCCGAGAAGTCGCGCAGCTGGGGCGCGTGGCTCGCCTCGTGGCGGCCCTTGGCGAAGTTGCCGACCAGGTGCGCGTAGAGGTCGAGCGGGGCCGGCACCACCACCACGCCCTGGACGAGCGTCTCGTCGATCCGGCCGCGCGCGAAGAGCTGGGTGGCGCTCAGCCCGTAGAGGCCCGGCGAGAAGAGCCGACGGTGCAGGTCGACCTCGAGCTGGGCGTCGGGGCCCTTGGAGCAGACGGCCGCGCGTCCCTCCGGCCAGGTGCGGTAGCCGGCGGCGCGCAGCGCGGCGACCGCGTCGTCGAAGCGCCCGGGGGGGACGAGCAGATCCGCGTCGGAGAGCAGGCGGTCGGCCGGGTCCTGGTAGACGATGTGCTGGAGCAGCACGCCCTTCAGGGGCATCGGCAGGATGCCGGCGGCGTTCAGGTGACGGACGGCGTCGGCGAAGTCGCGACGCGCGATCAGCGCCGCCGCGAGCCGCTCGGTGTGTCCCCAGCGCGGCTCCACGTCGGGTCAGCCCTGGATCTCGTGGGGGGCGCGCATCGCCCCCGAAGCATAGCGCCGAGGGTCAGCCCTTGCCGATCCACTTGGCCATCACGACGGTCACGTTGTCCGGGCCGCCGTTCTGGTTCGCGCGATCGATGAGCTTGGCCACGCCCTGCTTGAGGTCGTTGGTGCTGCTCGCGAGCTCGTGGATCTCCTCGTCGGTCACCGGGCCGCAGAGCCCGTCCGAGCAGAGGACGTAGAGATCGCCGGGCTGGGGGTGGTCGAGGCGGGTGTCCACCTTGACCGTCTCCTTCATGCCCAGGGCCCGCACGATGACGTTCTTGTGCGGGAAGTTGGCGATCTCCTCCTCCGTGAGCCGCTTCATCTTGATGTAGTCGTTGAGGAGGGAGTGATCGTCCGTCAGCTGCTCCATCTTGCCATCACGGATGCGGTAGACGCGGCTGTCGCCGACGTGCGCGATGAGCACGCCCTCGTCGATCACCAGGATCGACACGACGGTCGTGCCCATGCCGCGGAGCTTCGGCTCGCGCTGCGCGTTCTCGTGGATGCGCAGGTTGGCGAGCTTGATGCCCGTGATGAGGCGATTCTCTTCGTACCCCCGCGACTTGTCCATCTTGTATGGCCAGGTCGCTTCTGGGTCGGCGCTGGTCGCCTTGAAGAACTCACGCAGAGTGTCGATCGCCATCTTGGAGGCCACCTCACCAGAGGCGTGACCACCCATTCCGTCCGCGACGAGGTAGAGCTTCTCCTCGTCGATGACTTCGAAGGCGTCCTCGTTGTGAGTCCTCTTCATCCCGACGTTGGTGTCGCCGGCTACGAGGACGCGTGCGCTCGAGGCCACTAGCCGTATCCCTCCAAAATTCGGGCAGAAAGTTATCCCGCGCGGCCGACGCCCGTCAACGCTTTCTTGGTCGACGGGCCGGACGGCGTTCAGTGGACGAGCTTACCGCCCCCACCCACCGCGGTGGAAGCGTTCGATGCGCCGACGTCACTCGGACGCCACGGACGCTCGCGACGGCGCAGCCGCGCGGGCACCCCGTAGCGGGCGATGCAGAACAGCGCCCGGAACGCGTCCTTGAGGCCGATCTTCTTGCCCTCGGCGTAGGTCCGGCCGTGATAGCTGATGGGCACCTCGTACACGCGGACGCCGAGCTGGGCGATCTTCGCGGTCATCTCGGGCTCGATGCCGAAGCGGCTCTCCTCGAGCACGAGCTCGTCGAGCACCTCGCGGCGGAAGACCTTGTAGCAGGTCTCCATGTCCGTGAGGTTCAGGTCGGTGACCATGTTCGACAGCGTGGTCAGCGCCTGGTTGGCGACCGAGTGCCAGTAGTAGAGGACCCGGTGCGCGCCCCCGCCGGCGAAGCGGCTGCCGTAGACGACGTCGGCGTGACCGTCGAGGAGCGGGCCGAGCAGCGCCGGGTAGTCGTTGGGGTCGTACTCGAGATCGGCGTCCTGCACGACGACGAAGCGGCCACGCGCCTCGCGGAAGCCCGTCTGGAGGGCCGCGCCTTTGCCGCGGTTCTCGTCGTGCAGGATGATCCGCACGCGCTCGTCGAGCGCGGGGCCCTGGGTGAGGAGCTCGCGGGTCCCGTCGGTCGAGCCGTCGTCCACGACGACGATCTCGAGGCTGTCCACGGGGCTGGCCAGCACGCGCTTCAGCGCCTCGTGAATGGTCGCCCGCTCGTTGTAGGCGGGCATCACCACGGTCAGGGTGGGTACTTCGCTCATCGCGAGGAGGGGATGCCCGATCGGCCGGCGGCGCGCAACCCGTTGCACGCGGCGCTGGCGCCGTGTAATCCGCGGCCGTGGGCGTGGACTCGGATCTCGCGGAGCTGGCTGCGCTGACGGCCGAGCACCTGCGCTGGGAGATGGATCTCGGCAGCCGGGGCCTGCCCGAGGTCGCGCTCGACGCGCTCGAGCGCGCCGACGAGGCGGCGAGCCCGCCCCCGAGCCCCGCTGCGACTCCCGACCCCAGCCCGATCGCCAGCCCGGTCGCCAGCCCGATCGCCCGCCCGGGCGCGACCGAGGCGCCCGAGCGTCCCCAGGCCCCCGCCGCGGCGCCCGCGCCGTCTGCAGAGGAGGCGCCCGTCGACGCGCGGACGCGCCTGACGGTCCTGGCCGAAGAGGCGGCCAGCTGCACCGCGTGCCGGCTCCACGAGGGGCGGACCCGCAGCGTCTTCGCCCGCGGCAACCCCGACGGCGCGCTGGTGGCCTTCGTCGGGGAGGGGCCCGGCTACCACGAGGACCAGCAGGGGCTGCCGTTCGTCGGCAACGCCGGCCAGCTCCTCGACAAGATGATCGCCGCGATGGGCCTCTCGCAGGACGAGATCTACGTCTGCAACGTCGTGAAGTGCCGGCCGCCGGACAACCGGACGCCCAACCCGGACGAGGCGGCGGCGTGCATGCGGTTCCTCGAGGGCCAGCTCGACGCGGTGAAGCCCCAGGTCATCGTGGCCCTCGGCCGGCACGCGGCCGAGAACCTCGGGGTCGGCGGCGGCGGGTGGCGCGGCCGCTGGGGCACCTTCGCCGGCGTGCGCGTGATGCCCACCTACCACCCGGCCTACCTGCTCCGGAGCCCCGAGCAGAAGCGGCCGGTGTGGGAAGATCTCCAGAAGGTCGTGGCCGCCCTCGGCCGGGAGCTGCCGTCCCGGTGAAGCCCGAAGAAGACGACGATCTCCTCCCGCCGCTCCCTCCGCTGGCGGACGACGACGACGACGCGCTGCCCGACGCGGGCGAGCTCGGCCTCGACGCGCTCCTGCCCGACGACGCCGAGGCGGCGGAGTCCGTCGGCCTCGACGACGACACCGGCCTCGAGGACGACGCGCCGCTCTACGCTCTCGAGCTGCCGCCCGAGGAGACGGCGATCGACGAGGAGGACGTCGACGCCATCCCGGTGGAGGGCCTCGACGAGGGCGCCGAGTACGGCTGGACCGACGACGGCGCCTCGCAGGCCGACGAGGGCTGGGATCCGGCCGAGATGGACCTGCCCACGCTCAGCCCGCTCGGAGGCGATGACGGCGGCGAGGTCGGCCTCGACGACGCGATCGATCTCGGCGGTCGCGGCGCCGACGATGTGTCCCACCTCCCGCCGCTCGACGCCGACGAGGGCGACGAGGACGACGCCGGGGACGATCTCCTGCTCGACGTCGCGGCCATGATCACCGACGTGGACGAGGCGCCGGACCGCTCGCTCCCGGCGCCCCTCGAGGGCGTCGCCGTGACCCACCTCGGGCCGCGCGAGGGCGCCGCGGCGGTGCGGCCGCCGTACGTGGGCGGCGCCGCGTCGGTGTGGGTCGTGCGCGGCGAGGGCTGTGAGCGCCTCGGGAGTGGCGGCCTGGAGGCGGCGGAGGTGGTGGCGGTCGCCGGCGACGGAGACGCGCTCGTGGTCAGCACCGCCGCCGGAGAGGTCCTGCGGTCCGACGACGCGGGCGCGTCGTTCGCGCCGGTCACGAGCTTCGGCAAGGACGCCGCGCAGAGCTTCCACCTCCGGCGGGAGGCGGGCACCACGCGGCTCTGGGGCCGCACCGGCGGCGGCGCGCTCCACGCGAGCGACGACTTCGGCCGGACCTGGAAGGGCCCGCTGCTCCTCAAGCGGGTGGTGGCGATCGTGACCCCGCCGACCGGGGGCGTGATGGTGCTCTGCGCGGGCCGGGACGCGCCGCCGCAGCTCGCGTGGACCGAGGACGGAGGCGGCCGCTGGTCCGCGGTCGACGGCCCGGGCCTGCCGGCGGAGGGCGAGATGAGCCTGGCCTACGGAGACGGCTACGTGGCGGTGGCCTGCGCGGCCGACGTCGCGGGGCCCTTCCTCTCGTCGGACGCGGGCAAGACGTGGGCGCGGGTGCCCGGGCTGCCCCCGGCGGGCCCGATCGCGCTGGTCAAGGAGCGCGGCGGGCTGTCGCTCTACGCGGCGCACCTCGACGGAGACCGCGGCGTGATCGTGCGCCACCGCCCCGGCGGCGGAGAGGCGGGCCTGGTGCTGGACGTGGCCGAGGAGGCGGAGCGCCTGGGGCTCGACGGGCCGCACCGGATCGTCGACCTGAGCCTCGCGTGCGACGGCGACCGCACCGTGCTCCACGCGGCGACCGGGGTGGGGGTGTTCCGGGTCACCGTGGAGCCCGAGACGTGACCGCGAAGCTGGGGGTCAAGCGCCTCGAGCGACGGCTCCGCGAGGGCGCCGGGACGGACGACGGAGAGCTGCGGCAGACGCTCGGCGTCTCGTCCGACGATGACGGTGAGCTCGCCCGGGCGCTGGTGACGGCGGTCGGCGAGGAGGCGCTCGGCCACGTGAGCTGCGGGGCGGAGAAGGATCCGCGGGCCCCGGAGGCCCCCCCCGTGGTGAGCTCCGCCGACGCCTCGTTCCTGGGCCGCCTGACCGTCTCGAGCGAGCACGGGGCGGAGCAGCTCGGTGTGGCGGAGCTCGACGACGTGCAGACCCTGCTCGCGGTCCTGCGCGCCGGCGGCCTCGTGCAGCGGCGGGCGGCGGCGCTCCGGCTCGGCGCCCTGGTCGAGGAGGGCGAGCTGAGCAACGAGGACGTTCGCGGCGTCACCACGACCCTGCTCAACGTCCGGGACGTCGAGATCGCCTTCGAGGTGGCGCACGCGCGCGAGGCGCTCCCGGGGGCCCGCGGCCGGGCGGCGCGGCAGGAGAGCGAGGAGTTCGCCGAGGTCCTCGACAAGCTCCGGGTCGCCATCGAGGACTTCTGGTCCGGCCAGCTCGCGATCGAGCCGGTGGGCGCGATGCCGCCCGATCACCGCGCCCAGCTCATGGTGCGACTCCGCGACGCGCCCGACGTGGTGCTCGATCACCTCGCCTCGGTGCTCGACGGGAGCGACGGGGTGAGCGGCAAGAGCAACCGCCTCGCCATGCTCTCCTCGCTCCGCTACTCGGGGGATCCGCGGCTGACCCCGGCGCTGGTCGGGCTCTTGTCCTCGCGCAACGCCGACTTCGTGCCGGAGGCGGCGCGGGCGCTCGCGCGCATCGAGGATCCGCGCGCCCACCCCGCGCTCGCCGCGGCCTACGAGCGGAGCGTGGTCGACAGCGAGCGGGCGATCCTGGCCGGCGCGCTCGGCATCGCCGCGGACGTCCGGGGGCGGGACTACGTGCGCAAGCTGCTCGGGAGCGACGACGAGCGGGTGCTCGGGGCCGCGGTCGAGGCGATGGAGAGCCTCGCCAACGCCGAGGACGCCGAGCGGCTCGTGCCCCTGCTCGAGAAGAGCGACCCGGTGCTGCTCACCCACGTGATCCGCGCCCTCGGCAAGACCGGGGACGCGCGCGGCCTGCTGCCGCTGGCGGAGCTGCGGCGGGAGAGCGGCCTGAGCGCGCTCTTCGCCGACGCGGAGGACGCGGAGGCCGCCATCCGCGCGCTCATGGAGCTGCGCGGCGAGGAGCCGCCCGAGCACACCGAGAGCGTCGACCTGGCGACCGCCTCGCGGAGCGGCATGGCCGAGCGGGCGCGCGATCCGGCGGTGGTGCGCTTCTCGAGCTGGTTCGACTTCGTGATGGGCCACCTCTGGCTGGCCCTCGGCGCCGGGCGCCGGGCGATCTCCCGCTTCGAGCGCGCCGCCGCGCGTCGCCCCGGCTGGGCCGCGCCGCTGGCCGCGCTCGCGCTACATCACGCCCGGAAGGAGCGGCCGCCTCAGGCGCTCGCCGCGTTCCGGCGCGCCCTCGAGGCCGACCGCCCGTGGGTCGAGGGCAACCACTTCGCGATGCGCGCGCTCGCCCGGGTCTTCCTCCGCCGGGCCGAGGAGGTCGAGCGCAGCGGCCGCGTCGACATCGCGCGCGGGCTCATCGAGGAGATGCTCGCGCTCGACCTGCGGCGCGTGCCGAGCGAGCTGCGCTTCGAGCTGTCGCGTCGCCAGGAGCACCTTCGCCAGCGGAGCGCGGCGTGAGCGAGGCGATCCGCGAGGCCGCGCGGCGCGCGCTCGAGCGCGTCGGGGGAGGGCGGGGCGCCGGGGAGGTGACCCGGCTGACGGTCGACGTCCAGCTGGACGGAGTCACGGAGATGGTCACCCTGGCCCTCCGCGACGGCGAGCTGTCCTGGACGAGCAGCGGCGCCGCCGACGGTCCCCACGTGCGCGAGGCGCTGCGGTGGCTGGCCCAGAGCGCGCCGCCGGCGGAGGACGTGCGCGCGTCACAGACCGGGATGCGCGTCACCGAGACCGACCTGGCCCCGCGCCCGAGCACGCCGCCGCCGGCGCCGCCCGCCGAGGAGGCGCCGACGCCCTCCGCCCGGGGCCGGCTGGCCGACGCCCTCGACGACGTGGTGACCACCGTGGTGCGCGCGGGCGCGGGCGAGCGGAACGCGCCGTCGGTGGCCGAGAGCCTGGAGCGGCTGCGCAAGGAGGCGCCGCTCCCCACGCCCACCGGGCTCGCGCGCTGGCTCAAGCGGCTCGAGAGCGGGCTGGCGGCGAAGGACGTGGCCCAGGTGGCGCTGCTCCTCATGGGCGCGAGCCAGCTCGCCAAGGACCTCCGCAAGGAGCGCCCGTCGCGCAGCGCGCGCCGCCGCGTGGTCGGCTGGATGGGCGCGAGCGGGGAGCTCGGCGCGGTCGAGCGCCTCTCCGACCGCGTGCTCGTCGAGGTGGCCCGCGAGTGGCTCCCGAGCAGCGAGCGCGGCGGGATCGAGCGGCGCTATCTGGTCGATCTCCGCAACGGCGAGGTCTTCCGCGAGGAGCGCTCGCGCTCGAGCCCGGTGGCCTCGGTCGGCCCGTGCCCGCGGGTCATCCAGGTCGGGCTCGCCGAGGTGGAGGACGGCGCCTCGCCGCGCCGGATCCGCCTCATGCAGTACGCGGTCAGCCTCGGGCCGTCGCACGACGACCTGACGCGCGTGTCGAGCAACGCCTACCGCCGCTTCGGCGCGCTGGCCGACCGCTACCGCGAGCAGATCGGCGGCCACCCGGGACAGTCGGAGCCGTTCGCGATCGTGGCCCCGAAGCGCTGGGCGACCAACGGCGAGCCGGTCGCGTTCGACGACGACGGCACCGCGCTCGCCTTCGCGCGGGCCGACGACGCGGGCGGGGTCGCGGTCCTGCATCAGCTGACCGCCGCGCAGCCGCGCTGGCTCGGCGGCCGCCTCGTGCACGCGGAGGGGGCGCTGATGATCGTGCCGTGCGTGGTCGCGCTGCCCGACGGCTCCGGGACCCGCCTCTACCGCCTGCGCTGAGCCGACCAGCCGGCCAGACCGGCGACCAGGGCGAGCAGGGCGGCGCGCGAGAGCAGGGCCCAGCCGTGCAGCGCGGCGCTCTCGGCGGTGAGGGCCTCGAGGCCGCGGACCGCCAGCTCCCAGCCGCCGTAGACGATCGTCGAGGCGAAGACCGCGCGCGAGAGCACGCGGTTCACGCGCAGGACCTCGGGCGCGCTCGACCAGTGACGGGACAGCCAGCGGGTGAGCGCGCTCAGGGCGCCGATCGCGGCCGCGGCGGCGAGCAGCCAGGCGGCGCTCACCTCCACCGGCGTGCGGGCGGCGCCCCCGAGGGTCTGCAGCCCGGTGACGAACAGGCCGGCCACGCACGCCGCCCAGAGCGCCGACGCCGCGCCGAGCAGGACCGCGAACGGGCGCGCGCGGGCCGCCTGCTTGGCGAGCGCGCGGGCGCGATCGACGCTGCCCCGCGGGAGGATCAGGGTCGAGACCTCGCCGCCGCCCATCGAGGGCTCCCACGTCGACGGCGCCACCGACTCGCCCCCGGGGTCGAAGAGGGCGAGCTCCCGCTCGAGCTCGAGCGCGTCGCCGGGGCGATCGCTCGGGTTGCGGGCCATGGTGCGCTGCACGAGCGCCTCGAGGCCGATCGGGATCGACGGCTCGAGCGCGCGCGGCCGCTTCGGCACCTCGTGGAGCAGGCTGGCGAGCAGGGCCGCGGGCTCGTCGCCGGAGTAGGGCGCTCGCCCGGTGAGCATCCGGTAGAGGACGGCGCCCACCGCGTAGATGTCCGCGCGCGTGTCGACCTTCGCGCTCCCGCGGGCCTGCTCCGGGGCCATGTAGGCGGGTGTCCCGACCACCGCGCCCGTCCGGGTCAGCTCCTCCTCGCCGTTCAGCTTGGCGACGCCGAAGTCGAGCACCTTCACCACGACGCGTCCGTCCGCGCCGGTCTCGAGGAAGAGGTTCGAGGGCTTGAGGTCGCGGTGAATGATCCCCTCGGAGTGCGCTGCCGCGAGCCCCCGACAGATCTGCCGCGCGATCGGGACCGCCTCCGCCGCGGGCAGCTTGCCGACCCGATCGAGCCGCGCCTTCAGATCCTCGCCTTCGAGCCGGGCGGTCACGATGGCCGCCCGATCGTCGGGGGTGCGCAGGACGTCGATCACGTCGAGGACGTGGTCGGAGCGGATGCGGCTGAGCACCCGCGCCTCGCGGTCGAAGCGGCGGACCGCGTCGCGGGAGCGGGACTGGGCTTCGTGCAGGACCTTGATCGCGAAGTGTCGGTCGAGCCGGGTGTGCTGCGCTTCGTAGAGGCGCCCCATGCCGCCGCGACCCAGGTTGCGGACGACCCGGTAGGTGCCCGCGAGCACGATGCCCATCATCGGGTCCTCGCGGCTGGCGTCGACCCCGAGCGGGGTGCCGTCCCGCGGGCAGACGCGGTAGTCGCTCGGGAACTCCTCGCCGCAGGTGCGGCAGCGCCGGAGGTGGAGCGCGCCGGTGGCCAGGGTGTCGTCTGCGAGGGCTTCGGCCGCCATGGGCCTCGAACCTAACCGAAGCCTCTCGGGCGACCGAAAAACCGGCGAATCTCGGGGGCCTCCGTTGTAACTTGCCCGCCCCACGTCGCGTAGGCGCCAGACCCGAGGAGAGCCCGATGAGCCACTACTACGATCACGAAGACCTCGCGAAGTTCGGTGAGATCGGTGAGAACGCGCCCGAGCTGGCCGAGAAATTCTTCGAGTGGTACGGCGCGGTGTTCGCCGACGGCGCCCTGACCGCCCGCGAGAAGTCCCTGATCGCGCTCGCGGTCGCCCACGCCATCCAGTGCCCCTACTGCATCGACAGCTACAGTAAGGACTGCCTCCGCAAGGGGGCCGACATGGACCAGATGACCGAGGCGGTGCACGTCGCGGCCGCCCTCCGAGGCGGCGCGTCGCTCGTGCACGGCATCCAGATGCGCAATCGCGCCGGAAAGCTCTCGATGTGACCGAGCCTGCCGAAGAGAAGACCCGCTCCCTCGCCGCCCGCCGCCTGCCGCTCGCCGAGCCCGCGACCCAGCTCGCGCGGCTCCACGAGCTGCGCTTGCCTCGCGAGTTCCACGACGCCCTCGGGACCGCGGGGCTGTGGCCGCTGCGCGCGGAGCGGGCCCAGATCTTCCAGATCAACGTCGGGAAGCTCTGCAACCAGACCTGTCGTCACTGCCACGTCGACGCCGGGCCGGATCGGCGCGAGGTGATGACGCGCGAGACGATGGAGATCTGCCTCGAGGCCCTGGCGAAGACCTCGATCCCGACGGTGGACATCACCGGCGGCGCGCCCGAGCTGAACCCGGACTTCCGGTGGCTGGTCGAGGAGTGCCGCAAGCTCGGCCGGCACGTGATCGATCGCTGCAACCTGACGATCCTGGAGACGCCGAGCCACCGCGATCTCCCCGAGTTCTTCGCCGCAAACCAGGTCGAGGTGATCTGCTCGCTCCCTCACTACGCGCGGCTCAGCACCGACCGGCAGCGCGGCGACGGGGTCTACGACAAGTCGATCCGGGCGCTGAGGCGTCTGAACGACGTAGGCTACGGCGAGGGGGAGCTCCGGCTGGTGCTGGTCACCAACCCGGTCGGCGCGTTCCTCCCCGGCGAACAGGCCGCGCTGGAGCGGGAATGGAAGCGAGAGCTCGAGAGGCGACACGGGGTGCGATTCGACGCGCTCTACTGCATCACCAACATGCCGATCAGCCGCTACCTCGAGTGGCTGGAGTCCTCCGACAACCTCGAGGGCTACATGGACGAGCTGGTGCGCGCCTTCAACCCGGGCGCGGCGGCGGAGGTGATGTGCCGGAGCACGATCTCGGTGGGCTGGGACGGGACCCTCTTCGACTGCGACTTCAACCAGATGCTCGACATGCCGGTGGCCGGCGAGGCGCCGCGGCACGTGCGGGACTTCGATCTGGAGGCGCTGGAGGCGCGCTCGATCGCGGTGGACCGGCACTGCTTCGGCTGCACCGCGGGCGCGGGCTCGAGCTGCGGCGGCACCACTTCCTGAGCGTCGTGTTGGCGGGGCTCGCCGTCGCCTGCGGCGCCCCGGTCGACGAGCGTCGGGAGCCGCAGGCCGCGCCGAGCGCGGTGACGGGCGGGGACGCGCCGGCCGCGATCGACGAGGCCGGCGCGATGGAGGAGGTCGCGCCGGCGATCCGCGGCGTGGTCGGCGGGACCCACCTCGAGCCGCAGGTCATCACCCCGCTGGACTTCGAGCCGCGTCCCGTCGAGGCGCGCGCGCGGCTGGCGAGCCTGACCCTGCGGCCCGGAGGGAGCTTCCGTCCGCCGGCCGGGGCCTGCCAGGACGTGCTCCTGCTGGTGCGGAGCGGCGAGCTGCGCGGGGTGGGGACCGGGATCGCGCCGCCCGAGGCGCCGGCCACCCTGTACGCGGGCGACGCGGTCCGCTTCGGCGTCGAAGGCGACGGGCTCGTGCAGAACCTCTCCGAGCACCCGGCCCGGACCGTAGTCGCCTACGTGCGCGCGGCGGGCCGCGGGGAGCCGAGCCTCTCGGACCCGGGGCCGACCGGCTGCGGGCACGAAGACGCGCGCGAGGCTCGGGTGCGTCCCCTGCGGGCGACCTCGGTGCGCACGACCCCGCCGTTGCCCGCGCTGGGCGGCAAGCTGCGGGTGCGCATCCTGCTGGACGAGGAGGGCGCGGGGGCGCGGCACGGAGGGCTGAGCGTGCTGGAGGGCGACGCCGACGTCGTGGTGCCGTCGCACCGTCACCCGGAGAGCGCCGAGATCCTGCTCATCGAGAGCGGCTCCGGGGTCATGCGGGTCGGCGAGCGCCTGATCCGGGTCCGCCCGGGGGCCGCGCTCTACGTGCCGCCCGGCGTGCTGCACTCGCTGGAGGGCGACGGGGGCGCGCCGCTCAGGGCGATCCAGGTCTACACGCCGTCGGGCCCCGAGCAGCGCTTTCGCAGATAGGCTGCGCTGATATCCTGGGCGAGATGCCCCGGTTCTCCGCCGTGCTGCTCGCCTCCGTGGTCACCGCCAGCGCCTGCGGCGCCTCCGCGCTCGAGAGCCGCGCGGGGCGGGCGAGCTACTACTCGGACCGACTGGCCGGTCGCTCCACCGCGAGCGGCGAGCCCTACGACCCCGAGCGCCTGACCGCGGCGAGCCGGGACCTCCCCTTCGACACCCGCGTCCGCGTCACCCGGGTCGACACCGGCGCCAGCGTCGTCGTGAGGGTCAACGACCGCGGCCCCTTCGGCGACCGCCGCCGCATCATCGACCTCAGCCGCGCCGCCGCCGAGCGCCTCGACATGATCCGCGAAGGCGTCGTCGACGTCCGCGTCGAGGTCCTCGAAGAGTGACCCGGGGACGGAGTTCACTAGTGTACTTAGGTAGGTCTTCGCTCGACACCGCCTGGTGTAGGCTTGCTGCCTACGTAGGTTAACAAGTTCACTCCGTCCCCTATCCCCTAGCCTCCGGACGGGCGTCCGTGGCCGGGGACCAGGAGGGACTGGCGGTAGGACTCGTAGACGAACTGGTCGCTGTGCTCTTCGTTGTGGCAGCGGACGCAGAGGCTCTCGGGGACTTCGCGGGCGACGTTCACGGTCGCGCCGGTGGGGTTCTGGACGTGCTGGCTTCCGGGGCCGTGGCAGACCTCGCAGCCCACGTCCTGGAGGCGGTCGACGTGGGTCACCGTCGATCCGCCCGGGCGGAGGTAGCCGGTGACGTGGCAGCCGACGCAGCTGAGGTTGAAGTTCTTGTGGCGGTCCTCGAGGGTGGCGTACGCCCGGCCGTGCGCGTGGCCGCGCCACCAGCGCACCGCGGCGCCATGACAGGACGCGCAGGCCTGCGAGCCGAGGTAGTGCGGCTCGCCCTCGGGCGCGGGCTCCGGGGTCCAGTCGGCGAACAGCTCGCGGTTCCGATCGTTCACCCGCCGGTCGTGCTCACCCATGATCCGGGTGATGGCGGGGTCGCGCGCGGCCTCGGGCGGCAGCTCCTCGTAGCGCGCGGTGAAGACCTTGCCCTCGGCGGTCGGCGCCGCGCTCAGGCTCCGCAGCTCGGCCCGCATCTCCTCGAGGCGCCGCCGCTGCCTCGCCACGTCGGCCTCGGCGACGTCGTCGTCGCCCTCCCACTCGGCGATGCGCGCCTCGAGCGACTCGATCCGCCCCTGCAGGTGATCGCGCCGCTCCCGGCGGGTCCACACGCTCGCGTCGGTCCAGCCGTCGCCCTCGCCGAGCCGCAGATCGAGCACCACCAGCCCCTGCCCCTGCCGGCCCGCGTTCACCAGGATGGCCCCGCCGGGCGTGCTCGGCGGCGAGACGCTCGCCTCGTCGACCCCGCCGTGCACCACCACGTCGACCCCGTCCACCCCGGTGGCGACCTGGCGCGCCCCGCGTCGATCGGCGGTCACGAGCGCGACCACGAGCTCGGCCCCCCGCTCCCGGAGCTCGGCCACCGCCGCGCGCCCCGCCTCCCGGAGCGCCGCGTCGATCTGGACCGCGTCGGGCAGGCTCCCGTCGGCCGACTCGAGCTGACTCAGCCCGACGAAGCCGACCTGGCGCGATCCGATCCGGCGCAGCGTGGTCGCGGTGAGCACCGGGCTCGGCGCCGCGTCCTCCTCACCTTCCGCCGCCGGCGTCGCCAGGGTCACGCCGGCCGCGAGCAACGGGAAGCCCGCCTCGCCCGCGAGCGCGCGGAACGTGTCGGTCCCGTAGCCGAAGTCGAGCGGGCCCGGCGCGGCCGCGGTCAGGTCCACCCGCTCCAGGATCGTGTTGAGGGTCTCGGCCCGCATCCGCTCCTGGACGGCGGCTCGCTCGGCGTCGGCTCCGTGCGGGGCGCCGTGGAAGTAGAGGTTCCCGGCGGCGACCAGCGCGCTCGGCGGGCCCTCGCCGGAGAGGCTGCGGACCCGCGCGCTCATGCGATCGATCCCCCCGAGCGGCCGGCTGGTGCAGCCGCAGGGCTCGAGGTAGCCGTCGAGATCGGTGATCACGAGCAGACGCACGTCGGCCGGCGGGAGCTCCGCCTCGGCGAGCGGGGGAGGGGCCGGCGTGGTGGGCTCGCGCTGCTCCTCCGAGCAGGACCCGCCCGAGCCGGTGAGCAGCACCAGGGCCGCCACGCCGAGCGGGGCGAAACCGAGTCGTCGCTTCGGGCGCTTCACGGCCCCCGATCTAGCAATCCGCGCGCGCTCGCACCATCGCCGACGCGCCCGTTTCGCCCGCGCCACGTGTTCGCTTGACGCCCCCCACCTCTGCCGCTAGCTTCCGCCGTCCCGCAGCCGGGAGGCGCGCGGGCTGAGAGCAAAAAGGCTTTTCGAGATGGTCAAGATTCGACTGGCGCGTCATGGCGCCAAGAAGCGTCCCTACTACCACATCGTCGTCACCGACTCCGAGAGCCCCCGCGATGGGCGGTTCCTCGAGCAGGTCGGGACCTACGATCCGTCGCGCCCGGACGAGGACATCCGCCTCGACCTCGAGCGCGTGGACCACTGGATCGGCGTGGGCGCGCAGCCCAGCGATCGGGTCCGCAACCTGATCAACACCTGCCGCCGTCTCGGCGCGGCCGCCCCCGAGGCCGCCGTCGCTCCCGCCGCGGAGCCCAAGGCCGAAGAGTCGGCCGAGGCGGGCGCCTGAGCGGCGACGACGTGGACCAGCTCACCGAGCTGATCGACTACATCGCCCGCGCCCTCGTCGACGAGCCCGACGAGGTGCAGGTCGATGCGGTCGAGGGCGATCGCGCGCTGATCGTGGAGCTCAGCGTCGCGCAGAACGATCTCGGCAAGGTCATCGGCAAGGATGGCCGCACCGCCCGGGCCATGCGCACCCTGCTCGCGGCGACGTCCGCGCGCCAGCGCCGCCGGGCCGTGCTCGACATCCTCGAGTAGCCCCATGGCCGAGCCGGCCATGGTCGCGCTCGGCGCGGTGACCCGCCCCCACGGGGTCCGGGGAGAGGTGCGCGTGCACCGCTTCAACCCGGACTCCCCGCTCCTCCTCGATCGCGAGAAGGTGTGGCTGCGGGGGCCCGACGGGCTGCTGCGCGAGATGCGCGTCGAGCGCTCGCGTCCGCACGGGGAGCTGGTGCTCTACGTGTTCGAGGGCGTCGTGGGTCGCGAGGCCGCCGAGGCGCTCCGCGGCCTCGAGGTGTGTGTCCCGCGCGACGATCTGCCGCCGCCCGACGAGGACGAGCTCTACCACATCGACCTCGAGGGCCTGCGCGTGCGGGCCGAGGACGGCGCCGCGCTCGGCGTGGTCGCCGAGGTGATCCGCTATCCCAGCGTCGACTGCCTGCTGGTGGAAGGCGAGGACGGCGTGCGCGAGATCCCGATCCTCGAGCCCTACGTGATCGACGTCGATCTCGACGAGGGCGTGCTCACGGTCCGGCACCACGAGGACTTCGAGCTCCGGAGGAAGCGGTGAGGTACTACGTCGTCACCGTCTTCGAGGAGCTGGTGCGGGACTTCTGCGCTCAGGCGCTGCTCGGCAAGGCGCAGGAGAGCGGTCGTGTCACCGTCGAGACGGTGAGCCCCCGCGAGTTCGCGACCGACCGCCACCGTTCCATCGACGATACTCCCTACGGGGGCGGCAGCGGCATGGTGATGATGCCGGGCCCGGTGGTGGAGGCGATGGAGCGGGCGGAGGCCCGGGAGCTCGAGCGCGGCGGAGAGCGCCCCTGGCGCGTGCTCCTGACGCCCCAGGGCGAGCCCTTCCGGCAGTCGCACGCTCGCGAGCTCGCCGGGCGCGGCGCGCTCACCCTCGTGTGCGGCCGCTACGAGGGCGTCGACGAGCGGGCGCGGCGCCGGGTCGACCAGGAGCTGAGCCTCGGCGACTTCGTGCTGATGGGTGGGGAGATCGCGGCGCTGGCGGTGATCGAGGCGACGGCGCGGCTCGCGCCCGGCGTGCTCGGCAACCCGGAGTCCATCGAAGACGAGTCCCACGCCCGCGGGCTGCTCGAGTACCCGCAGTACACCCGCCCGGCCGAGTTCCGAGGCGAGGGCGTGCCGGAGATCCTCCTCAGCGGCAACCACGCGAAGATCGCCGCCTGGCGTCGCCGTCAGGCCTTCGAGCGCACTCTGCAGCGCCGGCCCGATCTGCTCGAGGGCCGCGAGCTGAGCGACGAAGAGCGCGCCTGGCGGGACGAGCGCGAGTCGTGAGCGTTTATCTCGCGCTGGTGCACCACCCGGTGCTCGATCGGGCGGGCGACGTGATCACCACCGCGGTGACCAACCTCGACGTGCACGACATCGCCCGGAGCGCGCGGACCTACGATCTGGCCGGCTACTTCGTGGTCACGCCGATCGAGGCCCAGCGCACCCTCGTCGAGCGCATCCTCGGTCACTGGCGCGACGGGGCCGGAGCGGCCCGGGTGCCCGAGCGCAGCGCCGCGCTGGCGCTCTGCGAGGTGGTCGACTCGGTGGAGGACGCCGCCCGGGAGATCGCCTCCCGCGAGGGCGAGGCGCCGGAGATCTGGATCACGAGCGCCCGGGCGACCGAGGGGCTGACCGACGCGGCGATCGCCGGCGCGCGCATGCGCGGGTGTCCCTCGCTGGTGCTGTTCGGCACCGGGCACGGGCTCGCGCCGTCCCTGGTGGAGGCGGCGACCGGCGTGATCGCCCCGATCCGCGGGGCTGGCGCCTACAATCACCTCTCGGTCCGGGCCGCGGTGGCCATCACGCTCGACCGCCTGTTCGGCGAGCGGGGCGCGAATCCGGCCGGGTCCGATTGACCCTGCCCGGACGTCGTGTTAAACGCTGCGACCCCGCGTCGGGTGGCATTCGCCCCACGCGCGAGCAACGGTAGGGCCCCGAGCCCGAGATACGAGGTTTTGCAGCCATGTCAGGCGTCGTCCCCGAGATTCAGGCCATCGAGGCCGCCCAGCAGCGCCAGCTCCCCGCCTTCCGCCCCGGCGACCAGGTCGAGGTGCACTATCGCATCAAGGAAGGCGAGAAGGAGCGCATCCAGGTCTTCAAGGGCGTCGTGATCCGCCGCAAGGGCGGCGCGAACCGCGAGACGTTCACCGTGCGCAAGGTCAGCTACGGGGTCGGCGTCGAGCGCATCTTCCCGGTGCACTCGCCGAAGATCGACAAGCTCGACGTGGTGAGCCGCGGTCACGTCCGCCGCGCGAAGCTCTACTACCTCCGCAAGCTCCGCGGGAAGAAGGCGCGCCTCCGCCAGAGCCAGAAGCTCTCCGGCGACATCAAGGGCATCAACGAGCTGCCCATCCAGGCGCCCGTGGCTCCCGAGGAGCCGCCCGTCGCGGCGACCGCCGGCGGCGCCGACGAGTAGCCCTCTGCCGCCCTCGTGGCGGCAGCGATGAGCCCCCTCTGCGATGAGCATGGTGGCTCCGAGCTGCGGAGCAGTCGAGTGATCGGCTGACTCCGCTGCTCGCGTTTCCGCGCCGAGATCAAGGCAGCTTGATCGTCTCGAAAGCGAGGACGCGGGTCTCGGGGTCCCCCCAGGCCTCCAGCTCGAGGCCGGCCTTGCGGCAGGTCATCGAGAGGAACGTCTCCGCGTCCCATCCCTGATCCACCGCGACCTCGGGGAGGAGCACGCCGCGGTGCGGTGCGCGCTCGACCAGCAGGCCGTGGCGGCCGACCTCGATCTGCTCGGGGCGGATAGGCGCGGGCGGGGTGAGCACGCTGATGCCGATCTGGAGCTGCGCGACCTCGTCGGCGGTGACCGGCGGGAAGCGAGGATCGCGGGTGGCGGCGGCGACGGCGTTGCCGCGCACCGAGTCGATGAGGGCGCGGCGCGCCTCGAGCTCCCCGATGCAGCCGCGCAGGGTCGCGTCGGGCTGGCGCAGGGTCACGAAGGTGGCCGCGTCGGCGCGGAGCACGGGGTCGCGCTCGGCGGCCGCGATCCGGGGGGCGCGGGGCTCCACCGCCGCCGCGATCGCGTCGCGCGCGGCCGCCACGAGCACGGCGGCGCGCGCCTCGAGGTCCGATCTCACCCGTCTCCCCGCCGCGGCGGGGGGATGGCGCCGGTCTCCCGGAAGCGGCGGTAGTCCTCGAGGATGCGGGCGTGGTCGAAGCAGAGCGGGGAGGGCGGGGCGTCGGGCGCGAAGATCTCGGCCTTCGCCGCGTCGTCGCCGCCGGAGGGGCGGCCGGTCGCGCGGCCGACGTAGACGATCGAGACGTTGTGCTGCCTGGGATCGCGATCGGGCGCGCCGTAGACGCCGAGCAGCGAGAGCAGCTCGACGTCGAGCCCCGTCTCCTCCTTGGCCTCCCGGACCGCGGCGTCCTCGGGCCGCTCGCCGTAGTCGATGAAGCCGCCGGGGAGCGCCCAGCCGGCGGGCGCGTTGGCGCGCTCGATGAAGACCAGGCCGCCCTCGGTCTCGATCAGCACGTCGACCGTGGGGTAGGGGTTTCGGGGATCGCTCATGAGATCGTCAGGGGGGACTCGGTGAAGTCGTCGGTGCCGGGCGCGTGGACCCAGAGCTTGCGGTCTCGCACCTCGCCCTCGACCACGCTGACCACCAGGAACGCGCACGGCCACGTCAGCTGGCCCTCGTTCGAGAAGGTCGCCGCGTCCTCCTCGCTGAAGTAGGCGCCGGCGTCGCAGTGCGAGTGGTAGATGACCTTGATCGGGCGGCCGCTCTTCTCCCCCGCCTCGAAGGCGCGGGCCGCGCGCAGCGCGTTGATCTTGAAGTAGGTGCGGCTCGTCCGCGGGAAGCGCTCGGGGTCGAGGCGGTGGTACTTGTCCGCCTCGTTCACCTCGCGCACCGCCTCGTCGAGCTTCGCCGCGTCGTCGGCCGGCCCGATCACGAAGCCGCAGGCCTCGCTCGGGTACTCTTCCACGGCGTGGGTCTCGATCGCCTCGAGCAGGGCCCGCGGGATGGACAGCCCGCCGCGCGTCCACGGAGGCAGCTCACCAGACATACTTCTTCTCCCACTTCATCGGCGCGAAGTACCGGTCGCCCCGGTCGCAGGCGATGGTGACCACGCAGCCCTCCTTCAGGGTCTTGGCGACCTCGAGCGCGCCCCAGACGTTGGCGCCGGCCGAGTGGCCGATGTGCAGGCCCTCCTCGCGGGCCACCCGGTCGGCCATGTCCCAGCCAGCGTCGGTCGCGACCGGCATGATCTCGTCCGGCACGCTGGCGTCGTAGATGTTCGGCACGATCGAGCTCGGCAGGTGCTTGAGCCCCTCGAGCCCGTGGAACGCGTCGTCCGGCTCGAGCGCGACGCAGCGGATCGAGGCGCGGTGCTCCTTCAGGCGCCGGGTCGTCCCCATCATGGTGCCGGTCGTGCCGAGCCCGGTGACGAAGTGGGTGAGCCGGTCGCCCACCTGGGCCACGATCTCGCTGCCGGTGCCGAGGTAGTGCGCCTTCGGGTTGGACGGATTGCTGTACTGGTCCGGGTAGAACCAGCGGTCGGGCTCCTCGGCCACGATCTCCCGCACCAGGCGGATCGCGCCGTCCGAGCCCTCCATCGGGTCGCTGTAGATCAGCTCGGTCCCGTAGGCCTGGGTGATCTCTTTCCGGGCCTGGGAGACGTTCGACGGCATCACGAGCGCGACCCGGAGGCCGAGCGCGGCGCCGTAGAGCGAGTAGGCGACGCCGGTGTTGCCGCTCGTCGCGTCGATGAGCGTGCGGTCCTTCGAGAAGCGACCGTCGGCCAGGGCGTCGCGGATCATCTGCAGCGCGGGCCGGTCCTTCACCGAGCCGCCGGGGTTGGCGTACTCGAGCTTCAGCCAGAGCTCGACGTCCCCTTCGCAGTCGCGCTCCAGGTTGCGGAGACGGACGAGCGGCGTCTGGCCCACCGCGTCGACGATCGACGTGATCGCGCCGTGCCTCATCGCTCGCCCGGCCCCCGGAGCGAGACGTCGAGCCGACCGGGCTGGCCGACGCCGACGACGCGCTTGATCGTCTCCACCGCCTCGAACGCGCCGGCGAGGAAGCGCGCCGCCTCGGCCAGCTCGGGCGTCGCGGTCGCCGCGGGCGCTTCTGCGCCGCGCGCCACCTGCAGCCCCGCGCGCTCGAGGTAGAGCGCGGCGACGTCGGAGCCGGCGGACACGCGCGCGTCGAGCAGGGCGCGCTGGCCGGCCTCGCCGATCTCGGGGAGCAGCAGCTGGCGCGCGTGGCGGCGCCTGTCCTCGGGCGAGAGCATCAGCCGCCGGCGATGGCGGGCACGATCTGCACCGAGTCGCCGTCCTTCAGCGTCGTCTCGAGGTTGTCGAGGAAGCGGATGTCCTCGTCGTTGGCGAAGATGTTCACGTGCCGGCGCACGCCCTTGTCGTCGAGCAGGCGCTCCTTGAAGCCCGGGTGGGCCGCCTCGAGGTTGTCGATCACCTCGGCGACGGTGCCGCCGTCGATGCTGACCTCGTCGGACCCGCCGGTGAGGTTCCGGAGGGGGGTGGGGATGCGAACGGTGATGGCCATGACGTCTCCAGTCTTCTCTCAGACGGCGCAGTCCGGCGGAGCATAGCGCTCCCAGGTCAACGCCTCGATGGCGCCCTCGCAGGCCGGACAACCCGGCCTCCGTCGGACGCGGCTCGCGCGCAGGCTCCCTTCGAGCCCGCGATAGCTCCACAGCTCCCCCGCCGCGCTCGCGTCGCCGCCGAGCAGCCGGAGGGCGAGGGTGGCCTCGATCGCGCCGAGCACCCCGACGACCGGCCCGACCACGCCCGCCTCGGCGCAGGTCTCGACCCGGTCGCGGGGGATGTCCTCGAACACGCAGCGCAGGCACGCGCTCTCGCCGGGTCGGGTGGCGAGCGCCCAGCCGCTCCAGCGGACCGCGCCCGCCTGCACGACCGGCACGCCGGTGAGCGCGCTCGCGTCGGCGGCGAGGAACTTGGTGGCGAAGTTGTCGGCGCCCTCGACCACCAGGTCGTGCGCGCGGAAGAGCGCCTCGGCGGTGTCGGGGAGCAGGCGCCCTCGCACGACCTCGGGCTCGGCGCCCTCGGCCTCCAGGCGGGCGGCCGCGCGCTCCGCCTTGGGGTGGCCGACGTCGGCGTCCTCGTAGAGCACCTGGCGGTGCAGGTTCGTGACGTCGACCACGTCGTCGTCGAGCACGGTCAGGCGGCGCACGCCGCTCCGGGCGAGCACCAGGGCGGCCGGCGAGCCGAGGCCACCGGCGCCGACCAGGAGCACGCGCGCGTCGCTCATTCGAAGTACTCGTCCAGGCTGAAGTACCGCTCGCCGGTGTCGCAGAGCACGGTCACGACGTCGCCCTCGAGCCGCTCGGCCACCCGCACCGCGGCGACCACGTTGGCGCCGGCGCTGATGCCCACCAGGAGCCCCTCCTCGCGCGCGAGCCGGCGCTTCATCTCCCACGCCTCGCGGTCGGTCACGCGCACGATCTCGTCCACCACCGCGGGGTCGTAGTTGCCGGGCACGAAGCCGGCGCCGATGCCCTGGATCTTCGAGGGCCCGGGCGGCTCGCCGCTGAGCACCGCGCTCGCGTCCGGCTCCACCGCGACGACGCGCGTGCCCTCCGGCCTCAGCACCCGGCCGACGCCGCTGAGGGTGCCGCCGGTGCCCACCGCCGAGACGAACGCGGCCGGGGCGGCGCCGAGCGCCTCTCGGATCTCGACCGCGGTGGTCCGGGCGTGCACCGCGGGGTTCTCGGGGTTGTCGAACTGCTGCGGCATGAAGGCGCCGCGCTCCTCGGCGATGCGCTCGGCCGCCTCGATGGCGCCCTCCATGACCCGGCTGGGCTCGGTCAGCACGATCTCGGCGCCGTAGGCCTCGAGGAGCTGGCGCCGCTCGAGGGACATGCTCGCCGGCATCGTGAGCACGAGGTGGTAGCCCTTGCGCGCGCAGACCAGGGCGAGGCCGATGCCGGTGTTGCCGCTCGTGGGCTCGACCACGGTGGCGCCCGGCGCGAGGCGGCCGTCGCGCTCGGCGGCCTCGATCATCGCCAGGCAGATGCGGTCCTTCACCGAGCCGCCGGGCTCGAGGTGCTCGGCCTTCGCCCACACCCTGGCGCCGCCGGCGGGCGCGACCCGGCGCAGCTGCACCAGGGGAGTGCGTCCGATCAGGTCGAGCACGCTGTCGACGACGGGGGCCGTCACGGGGATCTCCCTCCGAGCTCGCGGCTCAGATCACGTAGACGTACTTGCCGGGGGTGTCGCGGCGGTAGCCGAGCGCCTCGCCGCGCTCGCAGAGGTCTTCGATGGTGCGGGAGTCGAAGCAGGCCTCGATCTGCTCGGCGAGGTCCTCGAAGGCCTCCTCGGTGACCGCGCGGCTGGTGGCGTCGCCCTCGTCGTCGTCGCCCTTCTTGGGCGCGTTGAGGGTCAGGGGCCCCTCGAGCGCCCGGATGATGTCGCCGAGGCGGATGTCGGCGGCGGGCACCGCGAGCTGGTAGCCGCCGCGCGGGCCGCGCTTGGAGCGGACGAGCCCGGCGCGCTTGAGATCTTGGAAGATCTGCTCGAGGAAGCGAGGCGGGATCGCCTGCCGCTCCGCGATCTCCTTGATCTGCGTCGCCTTGCCGTCGTTGTGAAAGGCGATGTCGAAGATCGCCTTCACGCCGTAGCGCCCCTTGTTCGAGAGCTTCACCTTCCCCGGACTCTGGGAAGGCGCATCGGCATTGTCAAGAATCGCCCGCGGTCGGGCTCAATGCAGATACTTCAGCAGGACGAAGCCGCCGACCAGGATCACGGTGAACACCAGGGTCAGCTGCTCGAAGCGCTTCTCGATGAAGACGCGCACCTGGGGACCGAAGAAGTAGATGAGCGCGCTGACCAGGAAGAACCGCGCCGAGCGGCCGACCGCGCTGGCGGCGATGAGGGTGCTGAGCGCGACCCCGAACACGCCGGCGGCCACGGTGAACACCTTGAACGGGATGGGCGTGAACGCCGCGGTGAAGAGCGCCATCCAGGCGTTGTCCTGGTAGAGCTCCTGCACCTTGCCGAAGCGCTCGCAGGTGAAGCCGGGCATGTAGTCGAAGACCAGCGCGCCGCCCTCGAAGTCGGGGCAGGCGGCCGAGGTCCCGAGCGCCGACCAGAGCGACATGCCGATCCAGAAGCCGAGCAGCGCGCCGGTGACCGAGCCCACGCTGCAGACCGCGCCGTAGAGGAACGAGCGCTTGGGCTTGCTCAGGCACATCGCCATGAGCAGCACGTCGGGCGGGATGGGGAAGAAGCTCGCCTCGACGAAGGCGAGGACGAAGAGGGCGGGGACCGCGAAGCGGCTCTTGGACCACTCGATCGTCCAGTCGTAGAGCCGCCGGACCTGCGCGGTGGGCCAGCGATACCACGGGATCGGGGCGGCCTCGGAGTCGGACGACATGCGCGCGCGAGCTAGCACCGGGCCTCGGCACGGTCAACGCGGGCTCCGTTTCGCGGTACGCTCGGCGCGAGGTCCCGACCCGTGTGGCGATGCACCATCTGCGGAGCGAAGTGGCGCGGCGAGCCGAGCGTGTGCCCGCTCGACGGCGGCACGCTCGAGCAGCTGCCGGACGCCCTCCTCGGCCGCACCATCGGGGGCCGCTACGTCATCACCGAGAAGGTCGGCGCCGGGGGCATGGGCACCGTCTACCGGGCGCGGCACGACGTGGTCGGCCGGGACGTCGCCATCAAGTTCCTCTCGCCCGACCTCGCCGGCGATCCGACCAACCGCCGCCGCTTCCTCCGCGAGGCGAAGGCGGCCAACAAGATCGACCACGAGCACATCATCGACATCACCGACTACGGCGAGACGCCCGACGGGCTCGTCTACCTGGTGATGGAGTTCCTCGAGGGCGAGTCGCTCGCCGAGGCGATCGACCGGGGCGCGCTCCCGGTGTCGCGCGCGGTCGACATCGCGCGGCAGATGGCCTCGGCGCTCTCGCGCGCCCACGAGCTCGACGTGATCCACCGGGACATCAAGCCCGAGAACGTCTTCCTCCTGCGCCGCCCGCACGGCGGGGGCGACTTCGTGAAGCTGCTCGACTTCGGCCTCGCCAAGATGAAGGGCGAGATCCGGCTGACGGCGACCGGCGCGGTCTTCGGCACGCCCGAGTACATGGCGCCCGAGCAGGCCCGCGGCGCGCCGCTCACCGGCAAGGCCGATCTCTACGCGACCGGCTGCGTGCTCTACGAGATGCTCACCGGGGAGCCGCCCTTCGACGGGCCCACGCCCGACCTGATCCTGAAGCACATGCGCGACACGCCGCCGCCGCCGTCCGAGCACGCGCAGGGCATCCCCCGCGAGCTGGACGAGGTGGTCATGCAGCTGCTCGACAAGGAGCCGTCGCGCCGGCACGCGGACGCCTACCACCTCTACGAGGAGCTGCGGAAGGTCGCGGAGCTGCTCCCGCGGCCCAGCCTCTTCCCGACGATGAACGACGCGAGCTTCGCGGACGCGCTCGCGACCGAGCTGCCGCGCTTCGAGCGGGACACGGTCAGCAGCTCGATGGGCGCGTGGGTGGAGCGGCTCGCCCACTTCCGCGAGCTGACGGTGCGGGCCCACGCCGACCGCCCGCCCGCCTGGCTGACGGAGACCCTCGACGCCCTCGATCGCTCGGTCGGGGAGCTGTCTCGCCGCCGGGGCGAGCTGGACCGGAGCGCCTCGGCGGTGATGAAGCAGGAGGAGGAGATCCGGCACGCCCGCCTCCGGGTCGGCAACGCCATCGACGTCCTCGGCCGGGACGAGTCGCGGGCGCTGCGGGCGCTCGAGGAGCTCGGTCGGAGGCGCGAGGAGGCGCTGGCCCGCCTCGGGGAGCTGGAGGCGCCGCTGCGGGAGGCCTGGGCCTGGCTGCCGGCCGCGCCGTCACCGGGCGAGCACCTCGAGCCGGCCTCGGTCGCGCGCCTCCGGGACGCCGGCAAGCTGGCGAGCGTCTGGGTCGAGGCCCAGGACGCGGTCAGCACCCTCAGCCGGGACATCGCCCACCGCGAGCGCGAGCGCGACGACCTGACCTTCCAGGTCGCGCAGCTGAAGGGGCGCCTCGGCACGCTCAACGCGGAGGGCGACCTGGACCTCGACAAGCTGCGGGACAAGACGCGGCGGCTCGACGAGGAGGTGCAGCGCCTGCTCGACGAGATCGCCGAGCGCTCGGGGCGGCTCGTGGCGCACTTCATGGAGTTCGAGGCGCTGCGCGACGCGGTGCAGAAGGCGGGCGCGCTCGAGGCTGAATGAACCGGGGCGCCGTTCCGTCTGTGGTACATTGAACGAGGCCCACCAGCCGGTCTTGGGCTCGGGCCCCGGGGGATCTGACCGTGACTCGCACCGTCTTGCGAGCGGCGATGCTGTCCGCGGCCGCCGCCCTGCTGCTCTCGCCAGGCCCCTGCGCCGCGCAGGATCTGGGAGAGGCGGAGCTGCGCGCGGCCACCGCCCAGCTGAACGAGGGCAGCCCCGAGGAGCGCGCCCGCGCCGCCGATCTCCTGGGCCGGCGCGGCTATGACCACCGCGAGGTCGTGGTGCCGCTGCTCCGGACCCGCATCCGGGAGGACCGGGACTGGCGGGTGAGGGCCTCCTCCGGTCGCGCCCTCGGCCGGCTGGCGGCGCGCGACGCGGTGCCCGATCTCGTCCGGGCCCTGCGCGACCCGGTGGTCGACGTGCGGGTGGTGGCGGCGGCCGCGATCTGGCGCCTGCCCGATCCGGCCGCGGTCCCCGCGCTGCTGGAGCTGCTCCGCGACCAGGAGGCGGCGGCGCGCCAGTGGGCCGCGCTCGCGCTCGGCGTGATCCGGGACCGCCGGGCCACCCAGCCGCTCGTGACCTTGCTCCGCGATCCCGAGAAGGACGTCCGGCTCGACGCGATCCGCAGCCTCGGCCGCCTGCGCGATCCGGCCGCGGTGCAGGCGCTGGAGGCCTTCGCGCGCGACGGCGACCGCGACATGGACGAGCGCCTCGAGGCGATCAACGCGCTCAGCGCCCTCGAGGGGCCCGAGAAGGTCGACGCGCTGGTCCGCCTCCTCCGCTTCGACGACACCCAGATCCGGGCCCGCGCCGTCCAGTCGCTCGGGCGAGTCGGGGACGCGCTCGTGATCCCTGCCCTGCGCGAGCGACGGGCGGTGGAGCGCACCAGCTCCGTGCGCAGCGCCATCGACGCCGCGATCCAGGAGATCCGCGAGCGCCAGAGCGGGGGCGGGCAGGGCGGCGGCGTGCCCCTCAACCTCCCGCCGCTCCCCGAATAGGTGGCGCGCCGGGACTCTGCTAGATCCTCCGGCGTGCGGATCTCGGCCCTCCTCTCGCTGATCGCGCTCACCGCCTGCGACGCCGGGGTGGTCGCGTCGCCCGATCCCGCGATCGAGCCCGAGACCGTCGACGAGGCGCCCCGCGCGGCGGACTTCCGCTCGCCCCGGGTGCAGCGCGCGATGGAGAGCGCCTCGGGCGTCGTGCGCACCCGCGGCTTCAGCGTGCTCGGGGAGCCGTGGCGCGGGTTCCTGGTGGATCAGGCGGCCGACGTGCGCGAGCAGCCGATGCGCGCCGGCACCTGCTACCTGGTGCTCGGCGCGGCGTCCTCGGCCCTGCGCGAGCTGAACCTGCGGGTCTTCGACAGCGACGGCGGCGAGGTCGTGCAGGACGCGATGGACGGCCCGATGGCCGCGCTGCGGTTCTGCCCGGCCCAGTCCGGCACCTACTTCGTGGCCGTGCGCGCGGCGGCGGGGAGCGGCCTGTTCGAGGTGCGGACCTTCCGCGGCCCCACCGGGCTCGAGGTGCGCATCGACGATCTCTTCCGCGACGCGCCAGCCGAGCCGCCTCGCGAGGCGCGATGAGGCCGGCGGTCCTGGCGGTCGCGGTGGCGCTCGCCGCCTGCGGCACGCCCGAGGCCTCGCCCGAGCGTCCGCTCAGCCTGCTGCCGGACGAGGCGGGCCCGCTCGACGCCCTGAACCGGCGACACGCGCGGCTGCGGCAGCGCATGCACCGCCGGGGCTACGGCGAGGAGATCGGCCTGACCCGGGCGTTCGTGCTCGAGGATCGCGGGGTGTCGTTCCCGCTCGACCTCGGGGTCGGCAAGTGCAGCACCTTCCTCGCGCTCGGCGGCGGCTCGATCCGCGACCTGACCCTGACCCTGCACGACGGTCAGGGCGACGTGGCGGCCACCGAGTCGATCGACGGGGAGGGCGGGCTCGTGCACGTCTGCCCGCAGGGCGAGGGGCCCGCGCAGGTGCGCCCGCACCACCTGGTCGTCCGGGCGCGCGAGGGCGCCGGCGCGGTGATGGTCGCGCACTTCCGGAGCGAGCCCGGGGTGGGCGACGGCTTCGACGGGCTCTTCGAGGGGGTGCTCGCCCCGCGGGTGCCGTTCCGGGACGTGGAGGAGCACCTGGCCCGCAGCCGGAGCGCGCTCCGAGCCCGCGGGTTCACCCCGGTCGGCACGCCCCTGCTCGAGCGGGTGACGGAGGGCTCGGTGGTGCGGCTGGCGGTGACCCTGGAGCCGGGCCGCTGCTACGTGGCCACCGGCCGGAGCGGCGAGGGGCTGCGCGACATCGATCTCTTCCTCTTCGACGCCGCCGGGGTGGAGGTCGCCCGCGACCTCGCCCAGGACGCCGAGCCGTCGATCGAGCACTGCCCGACCGAGGCCGGCCGGCACACCGTGGAGCTGCGCGCCTTCGAGGGGGCGGGCGCGGTCGGGGTGATGGTGGCCTCGGGCCCGGCGGCGGAGCCCGACGTAGCGCCGGAGGAGGCGCCCGAGGCCCTCGAGCAGCGGGGCGACGATCCGGCGCTGGCGCTGGGGGTGATGGCGGCGCCGCTCCAGAACCGGGGCTTCGCGCCGCCGCTCTTCGTGAGCCGCGACGCCGCGATCGTGCCCGGGGAGGTGCGCACCCACGACGTCGTCATCGGCCCCGGGTGCGCGCTGATCGCCGGCGCGGCGTCGCACGAGGGCATGGACCTCGATCTCTACCTGGCCGACGACGGCGGGCGGGAGGTCGACCGGGACACCGCCGTGCAGTCGACCGCGCGGGTCCGCGCCTGCCGCGACCAGCCGGCGGTGATGCGCGTCGCGGTGAAGGGCTACGGGCGGGACGGCGCCTACGCGCTCGCGCTGCTCCGGGCCCCCGAGGGCGTGCGCTCCATCCAGGCGCTGCGGGTCGAGGAGGCCACCGCGCCCTACCGGCTGAGGGGGTACGCGCCGCGCTTCGTGCTCAACACCGAGCTCCGCGACGGGCCGCCGTTCCGGCGCGCGCTGGTGATCGAGGGCGGCGAGTGCGTGGCGGTGGCCGCGGCCGGCGACGCGGAGGCGGAGGACCTCGACCTCTACCTGCGCTCGAACGACGGCGCGCTGGTGGTGAGCGACTCGGGGCCGGACACCTACGCGACGGTCGCGCGGTGCGCGGAAGAGCGGGAGGCCCTGACCCTGGAGCTCCACCACAACGGCCGGGGCCGGGTCGTGCTCCACGTGCTCGGGACCGGGGAGCCTCGAGCGGCGTCCCCCGAGCCGACCGAGCGGCCGGGTATGTCCGCAGGCGAGGACGTGCCCGGGGAGTGACTGGTTTTTCCGCGGCCCGACCCCGGGACTGTGCTAGACGGAGCGCTTCTCCGGTTTCTTGACGGCGTTCGACGGCGCGGAGTACCGAGCACGTAGGGATTCGCGAGCGTGTTCGACCGGACACGCTTCACCCGGGCCCGGACTCCCAACCTGCCGAAAAGAGAGAAGGTCGCGCCGCTGGCCCGGCCTTCGCATCGCCCCTCGGGCGAGAGGAGCTGTAGAGCGATGAACGCAGAGAATTTCAAGGGCGCGCGCGTCGGGGTTCTGCTGGGAGGCCTGGGCTCGGAGCGAGAGATCTCGCTCAAGACCGGTGAGGGCGTGGCCAAGGCGCTGACCGAGCGCGGCTACGACGTCCAGCGCATCTACGTCGACCGCGATCTCGACCGGGTCCTCCGCCAGAGCCCGATCGACGTGGCCTTCATCGCGCTCCACGGTCCCTACGGTGAGGACGGCTGCGTCCAGGGCATGCTCGAGCTGATGGGCATCCCCTACACGGGCAGCGGGGTGCTCGCGAGCGCGCTCGCGATGGACAAGCTCAAGAGCAAGGAGCTGTTCCGCCTCTACAACGTCCCGACCCCGCCGTACTACACGGTGGACGCCTCGGACCTCGCGCGGCTCGAAGAGACCCACGGCTCGTTCGGCTACCCGGCGTTCGTGAAGCCGCGCCGGGCGGGCTCCAGCGTGGGCGCCGGCAAGGCCTCGAGCATGGACGAGCTGCGCGCCCGGATCGTGGACGCCGCCCAGTTCGACCGCTCGGTGCTCGTCGAGCGCTTCGTGGGCGGCCGCGAGATCCAGGTCGGCATCCTGGACGGGCGCGCCCTGGGCGCCATCGAGATCGTGCCGCGCGGGCAGTTCTACGACTACCGCTCGAAGTACCAGGCCGGCCAGAGCGAGTATCACTTCCCGGCCCGCCTCACCCCGACCCGCTACAAGGGCGTGCTCAACATCGCCGAGCGCGCCGCCGCGTGCCTGGGCGTCACCAGCGCCGCGCGCGTCGACATGCTCGTGACCGAGGGCGAGAACGAGTACGTGCTCGAGGTGAACACCCTCCCGGGCCTCACCCCGACCTCGCTCCTCCCCAAGATCGCGGCCGGCGCCGGCTACGAGTACGCCGATCTCTGCGAGGCGATCCTCGACCGGGCCACCGTCGGCTGCGCCGAGGCCCTCGCCGAGCGCCCGTCCGAGCCGCCGCAGGCGTCGGACGAGCCCACGGTCGCGGCTGGTTGACAGGCGGCGGCGCGGGCCGTAGCCCGAGCGCGAGATGCGGCCCGCGATCGCCTTGGCTCTGCTCGGGAGCGCCCTGCTGACGGGGTGCTGCGTCAACCCGTTCCGTCACACCCAGAGCTCCCGGACCCACGGGCAGCCCGACGAGCCGGAGCAGGCGGCGCGTCGCTCCATCCACCCCGCCCAGCCCGCCGTGCAGCCGGCCGGCGGGGCGAGCGGGGATCCCGGCGCCGGCTTCGACATCCGGCTCGTCCGGGTCCAGCCCGGTGTCCATCTCGATACGGAGCAAGCCTGCGACGTCATCTTCAGCGGACGTCCCGAGGCGGTCGAGGGCCGCGAGGCCAGCCGCTACGACTTCGACGCCGCGCACCGCATGGCCATCAAGTGCCACGCGCCGACCGGGGAGGGCTGGGCCGATCTGGTCTTCAGCCCCGAGTCGGCCTCGAGCGTGGACGAGGTGCGCCGCGGCAAGCGGGTGCGCATCCGGGTGCTGGCCGCGGACGGCGGCTACTTCGACTACCCGGTGGTCCAGTTCGTCCGGGTCGAGGGGGACAACCCCGAGCTGGCTCACGCCGCGCCGCGGGCCCAGCCGGCCTCGGTGGCCAACGGCTTCGACCTGACCAACCTGCGCGAGGAGCCCGGCCTCGTCGGCTCGACCCAGGAATGCGCGGTCGCCTTCGCCGACGAGATCGAGCTGGTGCAGCCGAACGACCGCCGCCGGCGCAGCTACCCGGCCGGCATCCAGAACCGCATGACGGTGCGCTGCAAGCACGCCGGCGGCGAGGAGCCGGCCGACCTCGTCTTCATGCCCGCCCAGGCGCTCGCGGCGCTCGCGGTCCGGCGCGGCGAGGAGGTCCCGGTGCGGGTGATCTCCCGCAACGGCGGCTTCGTCGACTACCCCATCCTCCAGTTCGCGGGGCAGTAGAGGAGGATTGCGTGGGGTGGGGGCGGGTGGTAGCGTCCGGCCCGCCTCGTCCGATGCCCCGCTGAGGGGGCGCGGTCCGGCCCGCGGGGCGCTCGCTCCGTCGGTCTCGAAGCTCTCCGGGGCGGCTCGGGCGCGACGCGCTACCGCCCCGGCTCTGCCGCGGTCGCGCACGGCGCGCCGCGCCTTTCTCGGAGAGAGATGACGTTCACGGAAGCTGCCGTCGAGGTGCTCCGGCTGGTGGGCCGGCCCCTCCACTACAAGAAGATCACGGAGATCGCGATCGCGAAGAACATGCTCTCGCACGTCGGCAAGGCGCCCGACATGACGATGAGCTCGCGCCTCGCGACGATGATCAAGAAGGACCGCGGCGAGGAGCCGATCGTCAAGGTGAAGCCTGGCGTGTTCGCCCTCCGCGAGTTCGACAAGAAGACCCTGGCCCTCGCCGACAGCGACTTCGACGTCGACATCGAGAGCCTGCCCGACCCGGAGCCCAAGGCCGACGGTGAGGAGGAGCGCACGGTGGACCGTCGCAAGCTCCCCGGCGCCGACGTGTTCCCCGAGGAGGAGGACGACGACGAGCCGATCCTCGCCAAGGTGGACGAGCCCAACAAGGGCGGCGGGGGCGGCGGCTCCGGCGGGGGAGGCGGCGGCTCCGGGGGCGGCGGCGACGACGACGGGGACGGTCGCGGTGGGCGCCGACGGCGCCGGCGCAAGCGTCGCGGCAAGGGGGACGACCGCCGGGATCGGAACGACCGCGGCGGGGATCGCGGCGGAGACCGGGATCGCGATCGAGATCGCGACGATCGGGGCGGCCGCCGCTCGGACCGCGACCGCGACCGGAAGCGCGGCGGGCGCCGCAAGGACCGCGAGAAGCTCGACATGAGCCGCACGCCGGAGGAGGGCGATCTCCTCGGCCGCGATCTCGCCGACGCCGTCTACCAGGCCCTCTCCGGCCAGCGCCGCGAGCCGGTGAGCTACGCGCGCGCGGCGGAGCTGCTGATCAGCAAGGGGCGCCTGTCCGGCTCGCCGGCCGCGCTCGCCCCGACGCTGTCGGCCGCGATCCGGGCCGACCGGCTGCGCGACCACGCGGGCGCGCGGTTCCGCGACGTCGACGGAGAGCTGGCGCTGACCGAGTGGTACCTGCCGCGCGACGCCGGCCGCTTCGAGCGCGACGCCCGCGCCGCGGTGGAGAAGCAGCGCCGCGACGTGCACCGCGCCTTCCTCCGCAAGCTCGAGGAGCTGCCGGCCGGCGGCTTCGTGGAGCTGCTCGCGACCTGGCTGAACGCCGAAGGCGTGGGCTCGCTCCGGGCGGTCCGCCGTCCGGGGAGCTCCGGCCACGAGCTCCACCTCGCCGGCACGCTGCGCCGCGGCCACGAGGAGGTGCACCTCGCGATCCTCGTGCTCCGCGACGGCCGCGAGCTCGACGCCGAGCGGATCGTCGAGGTCCGCGGGGCGCTGCATCACTACGGCAACGCCAGCGCGGCGTGGGTCGTGACCACCGGCCGGGTGAGCGCCAAGGCGCGCGAGGAGGTCGGCGTCGCCGGCGCTCCGCCCTGCGTCCTCTACGACGGCGGCGGGCTCGCCGAGGCGCTCGAGACGCGCGGCGTCGGGCTGCGCCCCGTGCCGCTGCTGCTGGCGGGCGTGGACATGGACCTGCTGGACGCGCTGCGCGGAGAGCCCGAGGACCTCGGCGGCGGCGGCCGCCGTCGCGGTCGGGATCGGGACGACGGCGGGCGCCGGGAGGAGGCGGCCAAGGAGGAGGCGGCGTCCGAGGACGAGGCCCCCGCCAAGAGCGCCGACGACACCGACGACTCGGAGGACGAGGACGGCGAAGAGGAGGGCCGCGGTCGTCGCCGCCGTCGCCGCCGCCGCCGTCGCCGCGGCAAGGACGAGGCGGAGGCCAAGTCCGACGAGGAGTCGGACGACGAGGACGAGTCCGGCGAGGACGGCGCCGAAGACGAGGACTCGAGCGACGACGCCGAGGAGACCGAGGCGGACGCGTCCGACGAGGGCGAGGACGTCGAGCAGGACGACGAGGACTCGGACGACGACGAGGACGAAGACTCGGACGACGAAGACTCGGACGACGAGGACTCGGACGACGACGAAGACGACGAGGACTCGGACGACGAAGACGACGAGGATTCGGACGACGACGAAGACGACGAGGATTCGGACGACGACGAAGACGACGAGGACTCGGACGACGAAGACGACGAGGATTCGGACGACGACGAAGACGACGAGGACTCGGACGACGACGAAGACGACGAGGATTCGGACGACGACGAAGACGAGGACTCGGACGACGAAGACGAGGATTCGGACGAGGACGAGGACTCGACCGACGACGAAGACGCCGAAGAGGACGAGAAGCCCAAGCCCCGGGCCCGCCGGCGGCGGGGCGGGCGCCGACGCCGCGGAGGCGGCGGGGGCGGCGGCGACTGAGATCGTGACCCTGGCTGACGCGCCTACGTGACGGCCGAGCACGGGCTCGGGGAGGGCTCGTGACCCATGATGGGGCAGCGCCCCGACGACGGAGACCCGAGTGCCCGAGACCCAGATCCCCTTCGAGGCGGTAGACCTCGCGACCTGGCGCGCGAAGGTCACCGCCGATCTCTCGGGCAGGGACCCGGACAGCCTCGACCGGAGGCTGCTCGACGGGGTGTCCCTGCCCGCGCTCTCCACCGCCGAGGAGGCGCCGCCGCCGCGGAGCGCGCCAGGGCGAGCGCCCTTCGCCCGCGGCCGGGACCTCGGGGTGTGGCGGATCGGTCAGGTGATCGACGCCGACCGCTCGCAGGCCGAGGCCGCGGCCCGCGAGGGCGCCGAGCAGCTGTGGGTGCGGGGCGAGGTCACCGCGGCGCTGGTCGAAGGCATCGGCGTCGCGTGGATCGGCGAGGGGCGCGCGGCCGCCCCGCCGGCGGTCCCGGTCTTCGATCCGCTGACCGCCCCGGACGACGACGGCGCGTGGGACGCGGCGCTCTCGCTCGCCGAGGGCGCGTCGCGGAGCCTGCTCGTCGACTGCCGGGGCGCGCACGAGGCGGGCGCGTCGGCGGTGCTGGAGCTCGCCTGGGCCTGCGCGGCCGGGCTGGAGCAGCTCCGCCAGCTGTCCGAGCGGGGCGCCGCGCTGGCCGCGCTTCCCGACCGCATGCGCTTCGCGTTCGCGCTCGACGCCGACTTCGTGGTCGGCATCGCGAAGCTGCGCGCCGCCCGGCTGCTCTGGTCGAAGGTGGTCCGCGCGCTCGGCGTCGAGGGGGAGGGGGCCTGGATCGACGCGTTCGGCTCGCACCGCGGCCTCTCGGTCCTCGAGCCGCACACCAACCTCCTCCGCGGGACGACGATGGCGTTCGCGGGGGTGATCGGCGGCGCGCAGTCGGTGCACGTCGCGCCCTTCGACGCCCCGACCGGCGGCGCCTCCGCCCAGGCGGCGCACCTCGCGCGCACCACCCAGCACCTGCTCCGGCACGAGTGCCACCTCGGCCACGTCGTCGACCCCGCCGGGGGCAGCTACGCCTACGAGCGGCTGACCGACGGCCTGGCGCGTGAGGCGTGGTCGATCTTCCAGGAGCTCGAGCACCTCGGCGGCGCGGAGCGCGCGCTGAAGGACGGCTCCTGGGCCGAGCGCGTCGCCGGGAGCGCCGAGGCGCGCCGCGAGGCGGTGGCGACCCGGCGGCGCGGCCTGGTCGGCGTGAACCGCTACGCGGGCCCCACGCCCCCGAGCGAGCGCGCGGCGCCGGCCCCGAGCCCGCTCGCGCCGGTCGTGGAGGCGGGCCCGTTCGAGGCGCTCCGGGCCCGCGCCCAGCGGGCGCCGAGCCGGCGCGCGGTGGTGATCGGCGTCGGTGAGGCCCGCGCGATCAAGCCCCGCATGGACTTCGCGCGCGAGGCGCTCGAGGTCGGAGGCTTCGAGGTCGAGGTGCTCGACCCGGCCGCGTCCGCCGACGCCGCCCTCGAGGCCCACGCGTCCGCCGCCCCGATCGTCTGCGTCTGCGCCTCCGACGAGGAGACCGAGCCGACCCTGAAGGCGCTGGCGCCGAAGCTCCGGGAGGCCGGGGCGCGCGCGGTGGTGGCCGCCGGCGCGCCGCGCGAGGGGCTCGACGCCGACGCCTTCCTGCACCGCAAGATGGACGCCGCCGAGACGCTCGACCGGCTCGTCCGCCGCCTCGAGGAGGACGCGTGAGACAGCTGCCCGACTTCTCGAAGATCGCCTTCGACGACCCCCGGACGGGCGTGACGAATGCCCCGGAGCCCGCCGACGCCGGCGAGGCGTGGGCGACCCCGGAGGGCATCGACGTCGCGCGGGTGCATGGCCCCGGCGCGCTCGAGGGGCTCTCGCACCTCGGCGGCAAGCCCGGCTTCCCGCCCTTCGTGCGCGGACCGTACTCGACCATGTACGCGGTGCGCCCCTGGACGGTGCGCCAGTACGCGGGCTTCTCCACCGCGGAGGAGAGCAACGCGTTCTACCGCGCCAACCTCGCGGCCGGGCAGCGCGGGCTCTCGGTCGCCTTCGATCTCGCGACCCACCGCGGCTACGACTCGGATCACCCGCGCGTGACCGGCGACGTCGGCATGGCCGGCGTCGCGATCGACTCGATCCGCGACATGCGCATCCTCTTCGACGGCATCCCGCTCGACCGGATGAGCGTGTCGATGACCATGAACGGCGCGGTGCTGCCGATCCTCGCCCTCTACGTGGTGGCGGCGGAGGAGCAGGGCGTCCGCCAGGACCAGCTCACGGGGACCATCCAGAACGACATCCTCAAGGAGTTCATGGTCCGCAACACCTACATCTATCCGCCGCGGCCCAGCATGCGGATAATCGCCGACATCTTCGCGCACACGTCGGCGCACATGCCGCGCTTCAACTCGATCAGCGTCAGCGGCTACCACATGCAGGAGGCCGGCGCGACGGCCGACCTGGAGCTCGCCTACACCCTCGCCGACGGCCTCGAGTACGTGCGCGCGGGCATCGCCGCGGGCCTCGACGTGGACGCCTTCGCGCCGCGGATCTCGTTCTTCTTCGGCATCGGCATGAGCTTCTTCATGGAGGTCGCCAAGCTCCGCGCGGCCCGCCTGCTCTGGGCCGAGATCATGCGCGGCTTCGACCCCCGCAAGGACAAGTCGCTCTCGCTCCGCACCCACTGCCAGACCTCCGGCTGGAGCCTGGCGGCCCAGGACGTCTACACGAACGTCATGCGGACCTGCGTGGAGGCGATGGCCGCGACGCAGGGGCACACGCAGTCGCTGCACACCAACTCGCTCGACGAGGCGCTGGCCCTTCCGAGCGAGTCGGCCGCGCGCATCGCCCGCAACACCCAGCTCTTCCTCCAGGAGGAGACCTCGACCTGTCAGGTCGTCGATCCGTGGGGCGGCAGCTACCACGTCGAGCGGCTCACCCACGAGCTCGCCGAGCGGGCCCGGGCTCACCTCCGGGAGGTCGAGGAGCTCGGCGGCATGGCCAAGGCGATCGAGGCCGGCATCCCCAAGATGCGCATCGAGGAGGCGGCGGCCCGGACCCAGGCGCGCATCGACGCCGGCCAGCAGCGCCTCGTCGGCGTGAACTGGATGCGGCCGGAGCAGGGCGAGACCATCGACATCCTCCAGGTCGACAACGCCGCGGTGCGCGAGGCGCAGCTGGCGCGGCTGAGCGCGCTGCGGGCCGAGCGGGACGACGGCGCGGTGGCCTCGGCGCTCTCCGCGCTCGAGCAGGCCGCGGAGAGCGGGGAGGGCAACCTCCTCGCGCTGGCGATCGACGCGGCGCGGGCCGAGGCCACGGTCGGCGAGATCAGCGAGGCGCTCGTGAAGGTCTACGGCCGCTACGAGGCCGAGATCCGGACGGTGAGCGGCGTGTATGGTGGCGAGATGAGCGGCGAGAGCGCGCAGGCGATCGAGGCGGTGCGGGCCCGGTGCGCGCGCTTCGCCGAGCTCGAGGGGCGCCGCCCGCGCATCCTGGTCGCCAAGGTCGGTCAGGACGGGCACGACCGCGGCCAGAAGGTCATCGCGACCGCCTTCGCCGACCTCGGCTTCGACGTCGACGTGGGCCCGCTCTTCGCCACGCCCGAGGAGAGCGCGCGGCAGGCGGTCGAGAACGACGTGCACGTCATCGGCATCAGCTCGCTCGCGGCCGGTCACCTCACCCTGGTGCCCGCGCTGAAGGCGGCGCTGGTGGCCGAGGGGCGCGAGGACATCCTCGTGGTCGTCGGCGGCGTCGTGCCGCCGCAGGACTACGAGAAGCTGCGCGCCGCCGGGGCTGCCGCGATCTTCGGGCCCGGCACCGTGATCAGCGAGGCGGCCGGCGCGCTCGTCGACACCCTCTTCGAACACCTCGGGCTCGAGGCGTGAAGCTCGACCTCGACGCCTACGTCGAGGGCGTGAGGACGCAGCGACGCGCGGTGCTCGGCCGCGCGCTCACCCTGGTCGAGAGCGACCTGCGCCGGCACCGCGAGCTCGCCCAGGATCTCCTGGCGCGCCTGCTCCCGGACACCGGCGGGGCCATCCGCGTCGGCATCACCGGCGTGCCCGGGGTCGGCAAGAGCACGTTCATCGACGCGCTCGGCATGCACCTGCTCGAGGCCGGGCGACGGGTCGCGGTGCTGGCGGTGGATCCGACGAGCGGGCGGAGCGGCGGCTCGATCCTCGGGGACAAGACCCGCATGGCCCGCCTCTCGCGCGACCCGCGGGCCTTCGTCCGGCCGAGCCCGAGCCAGGGCGCGCTCGGCGGGGTGGCCCGCAAGACCCGGGAGTCGATCCTGGTGTGCGAGGCCGGCGGCTACGACGTGGTCCTCGTGGAGACGGTCGGCGTCGGGCAGAGCGAGACCGAGGTCGCGGCGATGGTGGACTGCTTCCTCGTCCTGATGCTCCCCAACGCCGGCGACGAGCTGCAGGGCATCAAGCGCGGCATCGTGGAGCTCGCCGACCTGATCGCCATCAACAAGGCGGACGGCGACGCGAAGCCCGCGGCCGAGCGCGCCCGCAAGCAGTACGAGGGCGCGCTGCGCTACCTGACGCCGATCCACCCGGAATGGTCCCCCGAGGTGCGCTGCGTCAGCGCGCTGACCGGCGACGGCGTGCCGGGGCTCTGGGCGCGGGTCGAGGCGCACCGCTCCGCCCTCGAGGAGACGGGCGCGCTCGAGCGCATGCGCGCCGATCAGGCGGCGCAGTGGATGTGGCGCGCGGTCGAGCACGAGCTGTCGAGCCGGCTGCGCAGCCACCCCGAGGTCGCGGCGCTCGCGCCGTCCCTGGAGGCGGCGGTGCGCGACGGCACGACGCCGCCCACCCAGGCCGCGGCCCGCCTGCTGGCGCGCTTCGGCCTCGACGTGTGACCCGGCGCTCGGGAGGCGGCGGCGCTCACCGCTTGCGCTGCACGATGATGCGCTCGAACGCCTCGCCGATGGCGCGGGAGAGGATCTCGATCCGCTCGACGCCGACCGAGCCGAAGCCGACGTCGTCCGCCGCGAGGATCGCGACGACCTTGCCGCCCACGCCGACCGGCATCAGCACCACGTCGCCGCCGCGGCCACCCACCGCCGCGCGGAACAGGCCGTCGGCCGCGCTCTGACCCGGCTCGCCGACGTGAGGCTCGCCGGTCTGGAGCACCTCGCGGAACATCGAGGGGCTGCTCGTCGGGAGCCAGAGATTGCGCACCGCGTCGCGCGAGAGCCCGGCCCCCGCGCCGTCCCAGCCCTTCAAGACGCCCTTGCGCAGGGCGAGCAGGATGGCGGCCCGCGAGATGGTCAACGCGCCCTGACAGGCGAGCTCGACCACCTCGTCTCGGTCGCGGCTCGCGCGGATGGCGGAGAGGGTGCCGCCGATCGCCACCGGCTGGCTCGGCCGCGTGGGCGGGCGGCTCGCGAGGCGCTTCAGCTTGGTGGGATCGATCTTGTTCTCGGGGGCCTCGAGATCCCAGCTGGCGTGCTCGGGCGGGATGATGCTGCGGGCCGCCTCGGGCGGGGGCGTCCTGGTCGTGGTCGGCGGCGGTGCGGACGAGGGCCCCACCGGCACGACCGCGCGGCCTCCGAGCGGGCGCTCGAAGTTGGCCGTGATCGAGCGCTTGCGGGGCGGGGTCGACGACGGCGCGCTGCCGGAGGGGGGCGCGGTGCTGGAGGGAGCCGGGCTGCGGGGCGGCGCGCTCACCGGCTTCGTGCGGACGAGCGGCACGAAGCCGTCGTCGTCGTCGCTGACCACGCGCGGCCCGAGCAGCGCCCGCGCCTCGACCCGGTCGGCGCCCCGCGTGCTGCCCCCGAAGCCGTCGCCACCGGACGGGCGCCCCGTGCGCCGCACCTGGGTCAGCTCGAGCACCGGCGGCTCGGAGTCCTGCACGTGCGGCGGGTCGGTCGAGGGCGCGTTCGGGTAGGCCCGGCGGAGCGCGGCGCGGAGGTCGCCGACGCGCGCGACCGTCGGCAACACATCCGCGCCCACCGCCCGGGCGAGCTCGCTCACCGCGTGTCGATCGGTCGGCGCGGCCATCGCGACGATCAGGCCGGCGGCGCTCTGCCGGATCGGGAGCGCGCGGAGGCCATGAGCCATGGACGCGGGGACCTTGGCCAGCGCGCCGGGCTCGGCGCCTCCCAGGTCGGCGGCGTCCATCAGCGGGCCGTAGCCGAGCGCGACGAAGAAGCCGGCGAGGGCGTCCTCGCTCAGGCCGCGCTCGGCGAGCCCGAGCACCAGCGCGCCCTCGTGCAACGGCGCGGCGCCACGCACCTCGGCCACCTGGCTCCGGGTGACGAGCCCGGCCTGCACCAGCCGCGCGCCGAGGTCATCGACCATGACGCCTTGTTTCAGCACGCGCCGTACAGGTCAAGCCCCGGGGCGCTGCAGCGAGCCTCCCCGAGGAGCGATGTCGCGGCCCCGCCCCGCAGCGCCTAGACTCCGCGGCCGTGGCGCGCATCCTCCACATCGAAGACGACCCGAAGAACCGGCTCCTCGTGCGCAAGCTGCTGGCGGCGGCCGGGCACGAGGTCATCGACGCCGAGGGCGGGCTCGAGGGCGTGCGGCTCGCGCGCGAGACCGCCCCCGACCTCGTGCTGGTCGACGTCAACATCCCCGACCTCGACGGCTACGAGGTCACGCTGCGCCTGCGCGGCATGAAGTCCCTCGACGGGGTGCCCATCGTGGCGATCACCGCCGAGGGGGACCGCGAGATCAGCCTCGCGGTCGGCGCCGACGGCTTCCTCGAGAAGCCCATCGACGCGGGCCGCTTCGCCAAGCAGATCGCGCGGTTCCTGAAGGGCCACAAGGAGCGGCTCCGGACCCGGGCGTCGCAGCAGCTCCGCATCGCCGGCACCCGCATCGTCGAGCGCCTCGAGCGCAAGGTGGTGGAGCTGTCGGAGGCGAACGCGCGGCTCGAGGAGATGATGCACCTGCGCCGCGAGTTCCTGCGCAACCTCAGCCACGAGCTCGCCACGCCGATGACGCCGATCGTCGGCTACCTGCGGCTGCTGATCGGGGAGGAGCTCGGGCCGCTCAACCCGATGCAGGCCAAGAGCCTCGCCGCCGTGCAGGACTCGACCGAGCGGCTGCGCGGGCTCATCGACACCCTGCTCGACGTCAGCAGCCTCGAGACCGGGCGCATGCACTTCTACAACCGCCCCTACGACTTCGGGCGGGTGGCGGCGCGGGCCATCGAGCAGGCGCGCCCCCGGCTCGACGCGCGCAAGCTCGAGGTCCACATCGAGCCGGCGCCCGCGGGGCTCAACGCGACCGGCGACCCCGACAAGGTGCGCCGCGCCATCGTGCACGTGCTCGACAACGCGGCGAAGTTCTCCGAGCCGGGCGGCACGGTCGCCATCGGCATCGAGCGGCACGGGGAGGGCGCCGAGCTCGCCTACGAGCTGCGCGTCGCCGACGACGGCCCGGGCATCCCGCCCGAGAAGATCGGCAAGATCCTCGAGCCCTTCTACCAGGCCGACGGCTCGGTCACCCGCGAGTACGGGGGCGTCGGGCTGGGCCTCGCCTTCGCCCGGCGGGTGGCCGACGCGATGGGCGGCGGGGTCGAGGTCCACGCGCCACCCCGCCACGAGATCGCGGGCTGCGCCCTCGGCGGCACCGAGGTGGTCCTGCGCGTCTGCGCGCATCCGCCCGGCAGCGACGCGTGATCTACCTGGACCACCACGCGGCGAGCCCTCCCGCGCCCGAGGTCCTGCGGGCCATGGAGGCGGCGCGCGCGAAGGCGTGGGCCAACCCGGCGAGCGCGCACGCGGCGGGGCGGGCGGCCCGGGCGGTGCTCGAGGCGGCGCGGGCCCAGGTCGCGGCGGCGATCGGCGCCCAGCCCGCGGACCTCGTGTTCACCGCCGGGGGCACCGAGGCGTGCAACCTCGCGGTGGCCGGCGTCACGGCGGGCGAGGGTCCGATCCTCTGCACCGAGGTCGAGCACCCGGCCACCAGAGCGGCGGTCACCCGGGAGGCGGCGTCGCGGCGCGGAGAGACCCGCTGGCTCGCCGTCCCCGCCGGGCGGCCGCCTTCGGTCGAGGCGTTCGAGCGGGCGCTCGACGGAGCCTCGCTCGCGGTCGTGCAGTGGGTCTCGCACGAGACCGGCACCGTCTTCCCCATCGCCGCCTACGCGGAGGTCGCGCGGCGCGCCTCGGTGCCGCTGGTGGTCGACGCGACCCAGGCGCTCGGCAAGGTCGAGGTCGACGTCGGCGCGCTCGGCGCGACCGCGGTCGCCTTCGCGTCGTCGAAGATCGGCGGCCCGCCCGCGGCCGGCGCCCTGTGGATCAGCCGTGACTCGGCGTTGATCCCCCAGCTCGTCGGGGGCGCGCAGGAGCGCGGCCGGCGCGCGGGCAGCCCCGACCCGGCGGCGCTCGCGGGCTTCGGCGCGGCCGCGGAGAGGGTGCCGGCGCGGCTCGCGGCGATGCCGGACGTGGCCGCGCGGCGCGACCGGCTCGAGGCGGCGCTCGTCGACCTCGGCGCGTCGGTCAACGGCGAGGGCCTGCGGGTCGCCACGGTCACCAACGTCGCGGTGCCCGGCTGGAACGGCTCGCGCCTCGTCGCCGCGCTCGACCTCGAGGGGCTCTGCGTGTCGCACGGCGCGGCGTGCTCGAGCGGGGTCGACGCGCCGTCGCCGGTGATCGCGGCGATGTACCCCGACGCCCCGTGGCGCGCCGCGTCGGCCCTGCGCGTGAGCCTCGGGGAGGCCACCACCGACGACGACGTCGACCGCGCCATCGCCATCTTCCGCGACGTGATCCCGCGCAAACGTCCCGCCTGACTTTCGTTTGAAACGAAGTCGTTATCTCGAAACGAATTTCGGCTGTTCGAGCGATTTCGAGGTTTCTGCGAGCGAGCTGGAGCGGAGGATCGGTTCGATCCTCAACCTCCCGGAATGTGATCGAAAATCGGCTCGAGGTTCTCGGGTACGACGCGTTCGCTCGAAACGAACGAAGCGGATCCTTTCGGGTGATTGTTCTCCACGTCTGTTCAGTGTCGGGCTTGACGACCGCGCCGCGCGTGGTCACACCGCAGCGATCATGTCGGACCTCGGACGGGTGCTCGTGGCCATGAGCGGCGGCGTCGACTCCTCGGTGGCGGCCGCGCTGCTGCACGAGCGAGGCGTGCCGGTCGTGGGCGTGACCCTGCATCTCTGGGACGCCGGGCCCGGGCAGGCGGTGGGGCGATGCTGCGCCCCCGAGGACCGCGAGGACGCGCGCCTGACCTGCGATCACCTCGGCGTGCCCCACTACGTCTTCGACGAGCGGGCGGACTTCCGCGAGAAGGTGGTGGACCCCTTCGTCGCCGACTACCGCGCCGGCCGCACGCCGAGCCCCTGCGTGCACTGCAATCAGCAGGTGAAGCTCGGCCGGCTGCTCGAGATCGCCGAAGAGCTCGGCTGCGCGCACGTCTGCACCGGACACTACGCCCGGATCGAGCGTGACGCGGACGGCGCGCCGCGCCTGCTCCGTGGGCGCGATCGCACGAAGGATCAGAGTTACTTCCTCTACGGTGTTCCGGGCGAGGTGCTGTCGCGGTTGATCCTGCCTCTCGGCGACCTCGAGAAGGGCCGGACGCGCGAGGAGGGCCGGCGGCTCGGCGTGCCCAACTGGGACAAGGGCGACTCGCAGGAGCTCTGCTTCGTGCCCGACGGGGACGTCGGCGGGTTCGTCGACCGCGAGACGGGCGAGGCGCGGCGAGGCGCGATCGTCGACGAGGCGGGGCAGGCCCTCGGGGCGCACGACGGCGTGCATCGCTTCACGGTGGGCCAGCGCCGCGGCCTCGGGCTCGCGGGCGGGGGCGAGCCGAAGTACGTGCTGCGCATCGTGCCGGAGTCCGAGGAGGTCGTGGTCGGCCCGCGGGAGGCGCTCTTCGCGGAGCGCGCGCGGGCCGAGTCCGTGATCTGGACCGGCGAGGCGCCCGACGCGCCGTTCGAGGCCGAGGTGCAGATCCGTTACCGGCACCGCGCCGCGCCCGCGCAGGTCACGCCCATCCCCGGCGGCTTCGAGGCGCGGTTCCACGAGCCGCAGCGCGCCATCGCCCCGGGGCAGGCCGCGGTGGTGTACCGTGGAGAGCAGGTGATCGGCGGTGGACTCCTCGCGAACTGACTGGCGGCTCGACCGGGGCCACTCCCCCGGCCTGCGCGCGTGCGTGCTGTCCGCGTGCGTGGTGCTGGGCGCGCTCGGCTGCTCGGTCGGCCAAGGCCAGGGAGAGCTGACCGGATCGGTGCGCGCGCTCGAGTGCGGCATCGACGACGACGCCTACTCCCTCGAGCCGAGCTTCTTCGGCGGCGAGGTCACCGGGGGCTGGCTCAACATCCGGGTCCAGCGAGGCTCCGATCTGGAGCAGCATGCCGACGGCCTCGCCATCCACGTGCGGGACGTCAACGAGGTGAAGCAGAACCGGCTCGGGCTCCCGATCCCGGTGGAGGCCGACCACCTCGCGCTCGTCCAGATGTCGTTCTACCTGAACGAGGCTTGCCCGAGCGGGTTCCCGAGCGACCATCGCCTCCCGCCGGTGGTGATGGAGGCGGTCGGCGGGCAGATCCGCTTCGACAGCATCTACGCGCCCGACCTCGAGCCGGGCGACACCCTGGTCGAGGCGGAGCTGCTGAACGTGACGTTCACCGACCGCGACGATCCCGAGGGACGCGCGGCGACGCTCTCGGGTACCTTCTCCTTCTTCCAACAGCGCGGCGCGCCGGCGCAGCGCTTCCCCTGATCGAGGCGCCTTGAACGAGTCCCTGGAAGGCACGGTCCGCGACCTCTCCCGCTTCGGGGAGGGGGTGGTCAAGACGGAGCAGGGGCTGGTGTTCGCGCCGGGCGTGCTGCCGGGCGAGCGGGTCACGCTCGAGCGGGTGAAGAAGCAAGGCGGGGCGCTGCGGGCCGACCGCGCGCGGGTCCTCGACTCGAGCACCCAGCGGGTCGAGCCGGCCTGTCCCATCGTCGGCCGCTGCGGCGGCTGCCCGCTGATGATCGCGACCGCGCCGCTCCAGGCCAAGTTCAAGCGAGGGCTGCTCGAGCAGGCCATCGCCGGGCTGCCGGGCGCCGAGGACGTGCTGCTCGGCTGGATCGGCGCCAAGGAGGCCCTCGGCTACCGGATGCGCGCGCGCATGGGCTGGCAGGTCGGCGGGCGCGGCCTGCGCCTCGGCTACCACCCGCCGCGGAGCGATCAGCTGGCCGACGTCCGGGGCTGCGCGGTGCTGCACCCGGTGATCGATCGCGGCTTCCGCGACGTCCGGCGCGCGGTCGCGGGGCACCTCGCGGGCAAGGGCGAGCTGCACCTCGCGATGGGCGAAGGGGAGCGCGCGGTGGTGGCGATGCGGAGCGACGACGCGCAGCCGCCCGAGCTGTTCCGTCTGCTCGAGAGCCTGGTGGCCGAGGGCATGCTCGCCGGCGCCGCGCTGCGGGCGGGGGGCGCGAGCACCGACGCCACCTGGGGAGAGCCGCGCGAGCGCCGCGAGGGGGCCGACGGTGAGCCGCTCTGGGGCACCGTCGCCGGCTTCTCGCAGGCGAACGACGAGGTGAACCGAGCGCTCGTCGGCCGGGTCGTCGAGCTGGCGCGGCCGGCCGGTCGCAGCGTGCTCGAGCTGTTCTGCGGGCACGGCAACCTCACCGTCGCGCTCGCCCGCGAGGCCGAGAGCGTGGTGGCGATCGAGCTCGACGAGGCGGCGGCCGAGGCCTGCCGCGAGAACCTCCGGGCGCGCGGCCTCGAGGCGACCGTGCGGACCGACGACGCCGAGTCCTACCGCGCGCCGTCGCCGCCCCAGGTCGCGGTCATCGATCCCCCGCGGATCGGCGCGCCCGGCGCGGTGAAGCGGCTGGTCCGGCTCGGGGTGCCCGAGATCGTCTACGTGTCCTGCGACCCGCCCACGCTCGGGCGCGATCTGAAGCAGCTCTCGGACGCCGGCTACACGATCACCGACGCGATCGCGCTCGACATGTTCCCGCAGACCGCGCACCTCGAGTGCGTGGTGCGTCTCGAGAGGGCATGAGCTAGGGTCCGCGCGCCATGAAGTGCCCTTTCTGCGGCACCCTCGACAACCGGGTGATCGACTCCCGCCTCTCGCAGGGCGGCGAAGTGACGCGACGCCGACGGGAGTGCGAGGGCTGCGACCGTCGCTACACCACCTACGAGCGGGTGGAGCAGGTGCTGCCGTACGTCATCAAGAAGGACGGCAGACGCGAGCCCTTCGATCGCATGAAGATCCTCGGCGGCCTGCGCCGCGCGTGCGAGAAGCGCCCGGTCTCGGCGGAGCAGCTCGAGTCGCTCGTCGATCGGATCGAGCGCGCCATGGTCGAGACCGGCGAGAAGGAGGTCCCGAGCTCGCAGGTCGGCGAGCGCATCATGGACGGCCTCCGCGATCTCGATCAGGTCGCCTACGTCCGGTTCGCGAGCGTCTATCGCTCCTTCAAGGACATCCACGAGTTCATGGCGGAGCTGAGCGACCTGCTCGGCGACCCCCGAGGACGCGCGTGAGCGCTCCCCGGGACGTCGCGATGATGCAGCGCGCGCTCGAGGCGGCGCGCCAGGGTCGGCCGAGCCCCAACCCGCACGTCGGCGCGGTGGTGGCGCGCGAAGACCGGGTGGTCGCGGTCGGCCATCACGAGCGGGCCGGCGAGGCGCACGCGGAGGTCGCGGCGATCCGGAACGCGGCCGGCGACACCGCGGGGGCGACGCTCTACTGCACGCTCGAGCCCTGCAACCACTTCGGCCGCACCCCGCCGTGCACCGACGCGATCCTCGAGGCCGGCTTCGCCCGGGTGGTGATCGGCTGCGCGGATCCGGCGCCGCACGTGCCGGGCGCGGTCGAGAAGCTGCGGGCCGCGGGCGTCGAGGTCGAAGTCGGCGTCTGCGAGGACGACGCGCGCGATCTCATCGCGGACTTCAGCCGCCACATCTCCACCGGCCTGCCCTACGTGATCCTCAAGGCGGCGGTGACGCTCGACGGGCGCATCGCCACCGCCTCGGGCGACAGCCAGTGGATCACCGGCGAGCCGGCGCGGGCCGAGGCCCACCGGCTGCGGGACCGGGCCGACGCGGTGCTCGTGGGCGTCGAGACGGTCCTCGCCGACGACCCCTCGCTGACCGTGCGCCACGTCGAAGGGCGCGACCCCATCCGGGTGGTGCTCGACACGCACCTGCGCACCCCGCCGACCGCGAAGCTGCTCACCCAGCGCTCGGCCGCGCCGACCTGGATCCTGCACGGCCCCGACGCCCCGGCCGAGCGCCGCGCCGCGCTGTCGGGCGCGACCCTGCTCGAGGTCCCCACCGCCGGCGGCCACGTCGACCCCGCCGCCGCGATGAAGGCGCTCGGCGCGCGCGACGTCGTGCGCCTCCTCGTCGAGGGCGGCGGCCGGGTGCACGGCGCGCTCCTCCGGGCCGACCTCGTGCAGGCGGCGGCGGTGTTCGTGGCCCCCAAGATCACGGGCGACCCCGAGGCGCGCCCGCTGGCCGCGGTGGGCCCGCTCGCGTCGATCGCGGAGGGCTGGCGGCTCGTGCGCCCGAAGGTCCGTCAGCTCGGCGACGACGTCCTCTTCGAGGGCGCGCTCGCGCGCTGACGCCTGGCACGCGAGGGGGCCCGAAGCTATGTAGGGCCCGTGGCCACCCGCGAGACTCGACTCGACGCGATCGAGCGCGTGCACCGCGCGCTCGAGGACATCCGCGCCGGCCGGATGGTGATCCTCGTCGACGACGAGGACCGCGAGAACGAGGGCGACCTCGTGATGGCGGCCGAGAAGGTCACGCCGGAGACCATCAACTTCATGGCGCGCTACGGGCGCGGCCTGATCTGCCTGGCGCTGACCGAAGAGCGGGTGAGCCAGCTGGATCTGCCGATGATGGCCCCGGCCAACCGCTCGTCCCGCTCGACCGCGTTCACCATCTCGATCGAGGCGGCCGAGGGCGTGACCACCGGGATCAGCGCCGCCGACCGCGCCCACACCGTGCTCACCGCGGTGCGCCCCGACGCCCGCCCGAGCGACATCGTGAGCCCCGGGCACATCTTCCCGCTCCGCGCCAAGCCGGGCGGGGTGCTCCAGCGCACCGGCCACACCGAGGGCTCGGTGGACCTCGCGAGCCTCGCGGGCCTCGGCCCCGCCGGGGTCATCTGCGAGATCATGAACGAGGACGGGACCATGGCGCGCATGCCCGACCTGGTGCGCTTCGCCGACACCCACTCGCTCCGCATCCTCAGCATCGCCGACCTCATCCAGTTCCGGCTCCAGCACGAGCAGATGATCCAGCGGCTGAGCGAGGCCGAGGTGACGCTGCCGAGCGGCCGCACCTGGCAGGCCACCACCTACGGCTCGCCGGAGGGGGAGCGGCAGTTCCTCGCGCTCCGCCTCGGGGAGCTCGACGAGAGCCCGACCCTCGTCCGCATGCACACCGCGAGCGTGCTCGGCGACGTCTTCGGCGTGCGCACCCGCGGCCGGGTCGTGATGCGCGACGTGATCGACCGCGTGGAGGAGGAGGGGAAGGGCGTCATCGTCTTCATCCCGCCGTTCACCGTCGACCTCGAGGCCGACCTCGCGATGCGCACCGGCCAGAAGGTGCAGCGCCCGCCGCTCGAGCAGGGCGAGGTGCTCCGCGAGTACGGGCTCGGCGCGCAGGTGCTGCGCGATCTGGGCCTCAGGCGCATCCGCCTGCTCACCAACAAGCCGCGCCGGATCGCCGGCCTCGAGGGCTACGGCCTCGAGGTGGTCGAGCAGCTCCTCGTCAGCGACGAGGACGCCGTGCGCCGCTCCGGTGAGATGGACGCGCTCTCCCTCGACGAGACCGAGCCCACGCGTCATTAGGAAGCCCATGGCCAGCGAAACCATCGAAGGCAGCTACGCCGCGCCGACCGGAGCGCGCTTCGCGATCGTCGTCGGTCGCTTCAACCACTTCATCACCGACCGCCTCCTCGAGGGCGCGATCGACGGGCTGGTGCGCCACGGGGTGCCGGAGGACCACATCGTGGTCTCCAAGACCCCCGGCAGCTACGAGGTGCCGCTCGTCGTCGACCGCTTCGCGCGGAGCGGCAAGGTGGACGCGGTGATCGCGCTCGCGGCGGTGATCCGCGGCGCGACCCCGCACTTCGACTACGTGGCGGGCTCCGTCGCGCAGGGCTGCGGCGCGGCGATGAAGGAGACCGGCGTGCCGGTCGTCTTCGGCGTGCTCACCACCGACACCATCGAGCAGGCGATCGAGCGCGCCGGCACCAAGGCGGGCAACAAGGGCTGGGAGGGCGCCCTCGCCGCGATCGAGATGGTCAACCTCCGGCGCGCGCTCGAAGAAGCCGGCTACTGAGAGACCAGCATGGGCAGTCGTCGCAGAGGGCGCGAAGCCGCGCTCCAGATGCTCTATCAGATCGACGTCTCCGGCGTGACCGCCGAGCAGGCGGTGCACTCCTACTGGGCCTACCTCGGCGCGAACCGGGAGGGCGAGGACTTCGCCACCGAGATCGTCCGGGGCTGGGCCGCGCAGAGCGAGCGCATCGACGGGATCATCCGTGAGGTCAGCCAGCACTGGCGGCTCGAGCGCATGGCGAAGGTGGACCGGAACATCCTCCGGATCGCCACCTACGAGCTCATCGCCATGGACGACGTGCCGCGGCGGGTCACGCTGAACGAGGCGGTGGAGCTGGCCAAGCGCTTCGGGAGCGAGGGCTCCGCGGGCTTCGTCAACGGCGTGCTCGACCGCATCGCGAGCGACCTCGGGAAGGACTGATGGAGGTCCGCTTCGTCCCGCCGGATCTGCGCCGGCTCGACGAGCTGAAGTGCGAGGCCATCGCGCTCCCCTTCTTCACCGACGTGCGCCCGCTCCGGGGCGCGCTCGGGCTCCTGGACTGGCGCCTCTGCGGGCAGGTCTCTCGCCTGATCCTGCGCGGGCACGCGACCGGCGCGACCGACGAGGCGGTGCTCATCCCGACCCGCCCGCGGCTGACCTACGACAAGCTCTTCCTCTTCGGGGCGGGCGCGCTGTCGGAGCTCGACGACGCCGTCTTCGACCGCGTGGTGGAGCGCATGCTCGTGACCCTCGACCGGGCCCGGGTGCGGGTCTCGGTGGTCGGCCTCCCCGGGCGGAGCACGGGCGCGATCGAGCCCGAGCGGGCGATGGAGCTCTATCTGGAGCGCATGAGCCAGCACCCCGAGCACGACCAGGTCACCCTGATCGAGCCGCCCGACGCGCAGAAGCGCATGGCCCCGGTGGTCGAGCGAGCGAAGCGCCGCGAGCGCGCCCTCGCCGAGTGAGCGTCGTCCCTCTCACCAGCCACCCATGCCGACCGGGTAGCCCATCGAGTAGCGGGCGTTGAGCTCGCTCAGGGGGTGGAAGCCGCCGGCGTGCCGGAAGGCGTCGAGGCCGAAGGGGCCGGTGTAGCCGGCGTCGATCAGCGCGGCGGCCACCGCCTCGAAGGCGCGCTCCAGGGCCCGGGCCTCGTCCGCGCGCAGCGCCCCCTCGGCGCGCACGGACCGGCGCCACTGCCCGCGATCGACCTCCTGCGCGGTCACCACGCCCCGATCGACGCCCCCGCCCGGGCGCACGTGGCCGTGCAGCGCGACCTCGAGCTCCAGCGCGAGCCGGGGCGCCGCGAAGAGCGGGCCGAGGGTGAGCCCCTTGTCGATCCAGCCGAGGTCCTCGGCGGTGGGCGGCCCGTGCACGAAGCGGTGGCCGCGCCCGGCGAAGGTGTGCTCGCGGTGCACCATCCAGTGGCCGCGCTCGAGCGTGCGTCGGGCCGCGTCCGGGTCGTGGAGCGCGCGCTCGCCCTCGAGCGGGCAGAGGCGGTGCGAGAAGCTGCGGCCGTTGACGCGCCGGAGCACCTCGAACGGCGGGTCGTGCGCGGAGAGGCGGGCGGCGACCTCGGTCAGGCGGGCCCGCGCGCTCGGCGTCGGGCACCAGCAGCGGCCCTCGAGCCCGCGGGGATCCCCGGGCCCGTCGACCCAGACGTCGCCGGCGGGGAGGGTGGCGGCCACCGGCGCGGCGTGGGCGTGGAGCTGCGCGCGGAGCGCGGTCGATCGAGGGTGGTCGGGCCCGAGCGCGAGCTCCCGGTCGGCGTCGAGGTTCAGCACCCAGGCGCGCGGGGCGGGGCTCACGGCGCGAACGCCTCGAGCGCGTCCAGGAACGACTCGCTCATGCCCGCGCGTCGCCGGGCGTCCCGCATGATCGGCGCGCCCCGCATCACGATGGGGGTGAGCGGCGGCGGCAGGTGCGCGAGCCAGCGCTCCCACTCGAGCCCGCCGGCGAAGCGCTCGAACCAGCGGATCGCGAAGCGCACGTGCGGCTCCTCTTCGCGGCCCACCTGCTCCTGGAGCCGCGCCCCCGCCTCGTCGCCCGCCTCGCGGAAGAGCCGCGCGAAGCGCGCGCTGTGATCGAGGTTGGCCCCCTCGAAGCCCACGCCGAGCAGCGCGACGAACGCGGCCGGGGAGGTGACCGTCGGGACCCGCTCCCAGAACCAGTCCCGCACCCCGAAGTCACCGACCGCGGCGCCGAGCCGCTCGATGTGCGCGGCGTAGAGCCGGGTGTGGCGCAGCTCGTCGTCCGCGATGGCCATCAGCCCCCGGCGGAACGCGCGCGGGGTCTCGGGGAAGGCGAGCAGCGCCCAGCTCATCAGCTCCGCCGCCTGCAGCTCGTGGTGGAGGAAGGTGTGGAGGAGCTGGGCGCGCTTGCGCGGGTCCCGGAGCGCTCCCGCCTTCGGGGTCTTCGGAGGTCGCGACAGCAGGTCGAGCTCGGGCGGGCGGCCCGGGCGGACCTCGGGGCGCGGCGGCGGCGCGACCTCCCACCGATCGGGGCGCGGCGGCGGGGTCAGCTTGTCGGCGAGCGTGGTCGCGTGCACGAGCTCCCACGCCCAGCGCTCGACGGTGCCTGCCTCGGGGGCCATGCAGGAGAGCTACCACCGCATCGCGCCGCCGCCACGCCGAGGCGGGCGCCGCGCTGGCGTCACCGCTCGGGCAGCAGGTCGGCTCGGGGGCATCGGGCGCCGCACGCGGGGCTGATCGGCGGCGGATCGAAGGCGCCGCCGATTTCGGCGCAAACCGCGCTCTACGCGGGAGGGGAGGGGCGCGCGATGAACGCGCCATGACCCACCCCTCCGATGATGTCCCCTTCTCCCGGCGCCGCTGGCTCCAGTCGAGCGCCGCCCTGGGCGCCGCCGTGGTCGTCCCCGGCTGCGCGTCGGGCCCCGCGCCCCGCGGCCCGGTCCCGGCTCCCCCGCGGCGTCGGCCGGACGGCCCCCATGACGTCCTGATCGTGGGCGGCGGCCCGGCCGGTCTGTCGGCGGCCCTCGCGCTCGGGCGGGCGCGCAAGCGGGTGCTGCTCTGCGACGCCGGGCCGCCCCGCAACGCCGCCGCCTCCGAGGTGCACAACTTCCTGTCGCGCGACGGGGTCCCGCCGGCCGAGCTCCGGCGGGTGGCCCGCGCGCAGCTCGCCGCCTACCCCGACGTGGAGATCCGAGACGCCCGGGTCGAGTCGATCGAAGGCGAGCGCGGCGCTTTCCGGGCCGTCCTGGCCGACGCGCGCGTCGACGCGCGCCGCGTGCTGATCTGCACCGGCATGATCGACGAGATGCTCCCGCTCGAGGGCTTCCGGGAGCACTGGGGGCGCGCCGTCTTCCAGTGCCCCTACTGCCACGGCTGGGAGGCGCGAGACCGCCCCTGGGGCTTCCTGGTCCTCGGCGATCCCGGCGGCCACGTCCTCCCGTTCGCGCTGCAGCTGCCGGCGTGGACGGACGAGGTGACGCTCTTCACCGGGGGCGAGGGCGGGATCCCCGACGAGGCGCGCGGCGCGCTGGATCGCGCCGGCGTCCGGGTCGAGGAGCGCCCGATCGCTCGCCTGGTGGGGGACGGGCGCCGCCTCGAGGCGGTGGAGCTCGCCGACGGTGGCCGCGTCGCGTGCGAGGCGCTCTTCGCGCACCCCCCGCAGCGGCAGGTGGAGCTCGTCCGACGGCTGGGCCTCGAGCTCGACGCGCACGGCTTCGTCGTCGCCGACCCGCGGACGCGCGAGACCTCGACCCCGGGCGTCTACGCGGCCGGCGACCTGACCACGCGCATGCAGGCGGCGGTGGCCGCGGCGGCGACCGGCATGCAGGCGGGGGCGGTGCTCAACATGGACCTCATGTTCGAGCGCGCCGGCGCCGCGCCCTGACCGGGGGCGATGGATCGCGCGGAGAGGGCTGTGCGATGCTCGCGCCGCCATGACCCCGAAGCGCCTCTTCCCTCTACTGCTGATCGCGGCCGTCGCGTGCGGGGGCCCGCCCGACGCGCGGTCCGCGGCCGACCTCGAGCCGCCCGCGCCGCCGCCGCTCCCCTGGGAGCGTCAGCCGAGCGATCCGCCGGCCGTCGCGTCGCCGCTCGTCGCCCTCGTCGGGGGCACGGTGATGACCGCGGCCGGGCGGACCGTCGAAGACGGCGTCGTCGTGATGGAGAACGGCCGGCTCCACGCGGTGGGGGCGCGCGACGAGGTGCCGGTGCCGGACGGCGCCGAGATCATCGACGTCTCGGGGCGCTTCGTGACCCCGGGGCTCATCGATGATCACTCGCACATGGGCGTCTACCCGAGCCCGCACGTGCGCGCGACGGCCGACGGCAACGAGATGGTCGACCCGGTGACCCCCGGGATGCGGGCCGCCGACGCGTTCTGGCCGCAGGATCCTCAGCTCCCGCGCGCGGTGGCCGGCGGGGTCACGACCATCCAGGTGCTGCCGGGCTCGGGCAACCTCATCGGCGGCGCGGGCGCCATCGTGAAGCTCCACCTCGGCCGCTCGGTGAGCGAGATGGAGTTCCCCGGCGCGCCGGAGACGCTCAAGATGGCTTGCGGCGAGAACCCCAAGCGGGTGTACGGGAGCGGGCGGCAGTCCGCGCCGATGACCCGCATGGGTAACGTGCACGGCTACCGCGCCGCGTTCCAGGACGCGATCGAGTACGGGCGCGGCTTCGAGGAGTGGCAGGCCGAGCACCAGAGCTGGCAGCGGGATCGTCAGCGCTACGACGCCGCGGTCGCCGCGGGGGAGGTCGACCCGAACGCGGCCGACCCGGGGGACGGCCCGAGCGATCCCGGTCCGGCGCCGCTGCCGCCCGAGCGCGACTTCGGCCTCGAGCGTCTGCTCGGCGCCATCCAGGGGCGGGTGCTGGTCCAGATGCACTGCTACCGCGCCGACGAGATGGCGCGCATGATCGAGGTCGGCCAGGAGCTCGGCTTCCGCATCCGCTCGTTCCATCACGCGGTCGAGGCCTACAAGATCCGCGATCTGCTCGCGCGCCACGACGTCTCGGTGAGCACCTGGGCCGACTGGTGGGGCTTCAAGCTCGAGGCCTACGACACCATCGAGGAGAACCTGCCGCTGCTCACCCAGGCGGGCGCGCGGGGCATCCTCCACTCGGACAGCGCGATGCTGGTGCAGCGGCTCAACCAGGAGGCGGCCAAGGCGATGACCGCCGGCCGGCGCGCGGGGATCCCGATCACCGAGGATCAAGCCTTGCGATGGATCACCATCAACCCGGCCTGGGCGCTCGGCATCCACGAGCAGACGGGGTCGCTCGAGGCCGGCAAGATGGCCGACGTCGTCGTCTGGAACCGGAACCCGTTCAGCGTCTACGCCCGGGCGGACCTCGTGTTCATCGACGGGCAGCGCGTCTACGACCGCGCGGCGCCGAACCCCGTGTATCGCACCGACTTCGAGGTCGGGCAGGATCTGGAGCTCGCGCCGGAGGGCGACCGATGAGGCGCTGCACGCTCACCTTGCTGGCCTCCCTGCTCGCCGCGCCGGCCTCCGCGCAGACGCCCGCGCCGATCGCCCTCGTCGGCGGCACGGTCCTGCCCGGCGACGGCGCGCCGATCGAAGACGCCACCGTCGTGATCCGTGGGGATCGCATCGTCAGCGTCACCGCGGGTGGGGCGGCGCCGGCGGGCGCGGAGGTGCTCGACTGCCAGGGCGCCACGATCACCCCCGGCTTCGTCGGGACGCAGGTGCCGCTCGGGCTCGTCGAGATCGGGCTCGAGCCCTCGACGGTCGACGAGGCGCCCGAGGACGACGACGCCGATCCGATCCGCGCGTCGTTCTCGGTGGTCGACGGCTACAACCCGACCTCGACCCTCATCCCGGTCGCCCGCCGGTGGGGCGTGACCAGCGTGGTCTCGACGCCCTCGGGCGGGCTGGTGAGCGGCACCAGCGCCTGGCTCGACCTGCGCGGCGCCACCCTCGACCGCCTCCTGGTCGAGGAGCGCGCGGCCCTGCACGTGGACCTGGGCGACGGCGGGATCCGCGAGGGCGGCGGGGCTCGCTCGAGCGCGCTCAACCGGCTGCGCGAGGCGTTCGACGACGCGCGCCTCTATCGCCAGCGCCGGGCCTCGTTCGATCGGCGCGGGCTGCGCGAGCTGTCGATCTCGAGGCTGGATCTCGAGCGCATGTCCGAGGCGCTCGGCGGCGACTTCCCGGTGGTCGTGCGGGTGTCCCGCTCGCACGACATCCTCCGCGTGCTCGCCTTCGCCCGCGAGCAGGGCGTGCGGCTGGTGCTGGCCGGGGCCGAGGAGGGCTGGATGGTCGCCGCGCAGATCGCGGCCGCGGACGTCCCGGTGATCCTCCAGCCGATGACGAACCTGCCGGCGCAGTTCAGCCAGCTGCACGCGCGCTACGACAACGCCGCGCTCCTGCACGCGGCCGGGGTGCCGCTCATCATCACCACCGAGGGCGCGCACGAGCTGCGCAACCTCCGGCAGGAGGCGGGCAACGCGGTCGCCTCCGGGCTGCCGGCCGACGTGGCGCTCCGGGCCCTCACCCTCGAGCCGGCGCGCGTGTTCGGGGTCGACGACGACTACGGCACGATCGCCGCCGGCCGGGTGGCCAACCTGGTCGTCTGGACCGGCGACCCGTTCGAGGTGACCACCTGGGCCCGCCAGGTCTTCATCCGCGGCGAGAGCGTGCCGCTGACGACCCGCCAGACGCAGCTCTACGAGCGCTACCGCGATCTGGAGCAGGTGCCGCGAGGGCTCCGCGGGCTCCCGCGGGCGCCCTGATCACTCGGCGACTTCGACGACCACCGCGGTGATGTTGTCGCGCCCGCCGCGGGCGTTGGCGACGTCGATGAGCCGGCTGACCGCGACCTCGGGGCCGAGGGCGAGGATGGCCGGGATCTCCTCGTCGGTGAGGTAGCCGTGCAGGCCGTCCGAGCAGACGAGGAACCGGTCGCCGGGGCCCACCTCGATGCACTGGGTGTCCACCTGGACGTAGTCGCGGCTCCCGACGGCGCGGGTGATCACGTTCTTGTGGGGGCTCAGCGCGGCCTCGGCCTCGCTGATGATCCCCTGCTTCACCTGCCAGGCCACCAGGGTGTGGTCCTCGGTGAGCTGGTAGACCTTGTTCTCGCGAACGAGGTAGACGCGGCTGTCCCCGACCTGGGCCACCACCGCGTGCGACTCCATGACGAGCAGGGCGCTGACGGTCGTGCCCATGCCCTTCTGGTCGGGGTCGTTCTCGGCGATCGCGAACACCATGTAGGTGGCCGCCTGGACCGCGCTTTCGAGCAGGCGCTGGACGCCGCGCACGTTGTCGCCGGTCGGCCCCTCCTGCTGGAACTGCTCCACCGAGGCGTAGCCGCGCCGCACCATGCCGAGCACCGTGTCCACGGCCTCCTGGCTCGCGACCTCACCGGCCGCGTGGCCGCCCATGCCATCGGCGACGACGTAGAGGCCGATGTCGTTGTCGAGGATGAATGCATCCTCGTTCGACATCCTCCGCCGCCCGATGTCGGTCAATCCGACGCCGTACCTCTTCACCGTGATGATTCCTCGGCGGGCCCAAATCGGCGGGTGCCGTGCCCTCCCGGGAGGCTACCCCGTCCCCCAGGGGGCTCGCAATAACATGGAATCGGCCGGAAACGTCGCCGGTTCTCGGCCCCGAAGGGCTGGACGTTGAATCGACCCGGCCACATGGCCATCTATGGAGCGATGAGGATGTACGACGACAACCCCCGCCGCGCGGCCGCTCGCGCCGCGACGCTCGGCGTCATGACCACGCTCGCGGCCCTCCTCGCCGCGCCCACGCTCGCCCCGGCTCCCGCCGAGGCCCAGCAGGACGAGCAGCGCCGCATCGAGGTGGCCCGACGCCTCCAGGAGTCGACGGTGTCGGTGGTGAGCGGCCCCTCCACCGGATCGGGGTTCGTGACCGGGGACGAGCGCTGGATCGTGACGAACTCGCACGTGATCCGCCCCGCGCGCCGCTACGGCCTCGAGATCCGCTTCTCGAGCGGGACCACCCGCCGGGCCCGGGTGCTGCTCGACTCGCCCGATCACGATCTCGCCATCCTGGAGGTGGAGGGCACGACGCCGGCCCGGCCGCTCACGCTCGCCGACTCGGACCAGGTGGTCGTCGGCCAGGCGGTGCTCGCGTTCGGTAGCCCGTTCGGCCTCGACGGCACCCTGACCCAGGGCATCGTGAGCGCGCTCCGCGACGTGCCGCCCGGCTCGCGGCTCGGCGGCGGGGCGGTCCGGCGCCTCATCCAGACCGACGCGCCGATCAACCCGGGCAACTCCGGCGGGCCTCTGGTCAGCGCCGGCGGCGACGTCATCGGGGTGAACACGGCGATCCTCTCGCGCACCGGCGGCAGCCACGGCATCGGCTTCGCGGTCCCCTCCAACCACGTCACCGCGCTCCTCGACCACGTGCGGGAGCGGCTGCAGGTCGCTCGACAGGAGGGCGCCCAGCCCGAATCCGCCCAGCCCGAGCGGCATGCCCAGGCGGTGCCGGAGCCGACCCGCCCCCAGGCCCAGCGTCGGGCGCCGAGGGGCGCGTTCCTCGGCATCCTCGGCGACGACTTCCGGGCCCGCGGCTACGCCGGCGTGCGCATCCGCGAGGTCGTCCCGGGCAGCCCGGCCGAGACCGCGGGCCTCGCGGGGGCCGCCGATCCGGCCCCGCCCGCCGTGCAGCAGATGGGCGTGCCCTGGACCGGTCACATCATCGTCGCGGTCGACGGCCGCCCGACGCCCTCGATGGCCCACCTCCAGCGCGCGCTCTCCCGTCACCGGCCCGGCCAGCGCACCGTGCTCACCGTCACCGTCGGCCCCGGGGTGCTCTCCGGCCAGGCGGTCGTCACCCTCGGTCAGGCGCCGGCCGCCGACGCGGGCGACGCCGAGGACTGAAGCTTGCTGGAGGGTTTGGCGCAAACCCTCCCGCTGCTTCTTGCTGGAGGGTTTGATGCAAACCCTCCCCCCATTGGGCAAAGCGCCAATGGGGCCCCCCTCCCGCTGCTTCTTGCTGGAGGGTTTGATGCAAACCCTCCCCCCATTGGGCAAAGCGCCAATGGGGCCCCCCTCCCGACTCCGTCGGAGCTTCGCGCTTCGCGCTCGCTCCGCGACCCCAGCGACGG
>Ga0310345_10000103_pt1 | contig 175415 bp, 170 predicted proteins | sample HC15DNA20500_MG_FD_204667 | JGI IMG/M metagenome (GOLD analysis project Ga0310345, IMG submission 204667) | Marine microbial communities from station ALOHA, North Pacific Subtropical Gyre - HC15-DNA-20-500_MG | ecosystem: Environmental > Aquatic > Marine > Oceanic | place: Pacific Ocean... | reverse complement strand
ACCACATGCCGGTACGAGTCTTTATCGACGGCTCCACCCGCACCGACCGGCAGAAGCAGATCGGAAAGGTTGTCGGCGATATCGCAAGGCGCGTGCAGCATCTCGACATCGCGATCACACCCCGGCGTGACGACGCCAACACCATCATCACGCTGGTCCGCGACCGCGACCTTCAGAAAACCATCACGTCATTCTACGGCGCAGAGAAGGCCAAGGAAATTCACGACACGCTGGACCCGCAATGCCTTTCCGGATTTCGCAAGAACGAGAACTATGAGATCCAGCATTCGGACGTCATCCTGACGGTCGACAACAGCGACTTCGTGTTCCTCGACTGCGCCTATGAGGAATTGCTGCAATCCCTCGGGCCGATCAACGACACCGACTCGGTGCCGTGGACGATGTTCAACGACGATGTCTCGATGGGCTTCTTCGACATCTACGACCAGTACATCATGAACATTCTTTATGACCCGCGCATCAAGGCCGGCATGACCGTCGACGAGGTCCGTGAGGTGCTGCCGGCCCTTCTGCCGGACGTGCGGGCTTGGGTCGCGAAGGTCAACAACCTGCCGCGGTAGCCTTGCATCGCCCGAGCGCGGCTTTGCGCTTCGTCATTGCGAGGAGCTCTTGCGACGAAGCAATCCAGCTTCTTCATTTTAGAAGGGATTGCTTCGCTTCGCTCGCAATGACGTCGAGGTCGCCTAAGCCGTCTTGTCGAACAGTTCGCGGCCGATCAGCATGCGGCGGATTTCGCTGGTGCCGGCGCCGATCTCATAGAGCTTGGCGTCGCGCAAGAGCCGCCCGGTCGGGTAGTCGTTGATATAGCCGTTGCCGCCGAGCAACTGGATCGCGTCCAGCGCGCACTGGGTCGCACGCTCCGCCGCGTACAGGATCGCACCCGCGGCGTCCTCGCGCGTGGTCTCGCCGCGATCGCAGGCCTTCGCGACCGCATAGACATAGGCGCGGGACGCATTCATCGTCACATACATGTCGGCGACCTTGCCCTGCACGAGCTGGAAGGTGCCGATCGGCTCGCCGAACTGCTTGCGCTCGTGGATGTAGGGCATCACCACATCGAGACAGGCCTGCATGATGCCGAGCGGTCCGGCGGCCAGCACGGCGCGCTCATAGTCGAGACCGGACATCAGCACGTTGACGCCGCGTCCGACATTGCCGAGCACGTTCTCCTCCGGGACCTCGCAATCCTCGAACACCAGTTCGCAGGTGTCGGAGCCGCGCATGCCAAACTTGTCGAGCTTCTGTGCGGTCGAAAATCCCTTCATGCCCTTCTCGATCAGGAACGCGGTCATGCCGCGCGGGCCGGCCGCCGGATCGGTCTTGGCGTAGACCACCAGCGTCTCGGCAACAGGACCGTTGGTGATCCACATCTTGTTGCCGTTGAGGACGTAGCGATCGCCCTTCTTGTCGGCGCGCGTCTTCATCGACACGACGTCGGACCCTGCGCCCGGCTCGGACATCGCCAGCGCGCCGACGTGTTCGCCCGAGATCAGCTTCGGGAGATACTTTCGCTTCTGGGCTTCATTGCCGTTGCGGCGGATCTGGTTGACGCACAGGTTGGAGTGCGCGCCATATGACAGCCCTACAGACGCCGAGGCACGGGAGATTTCCTCCATCGCAATACAATGTTCGAGGTAGCCGAGCCCGGAGCCGCCGAAATCTTCCTCAACAGTCATGCCAAGCAGACCCAGCGCGCCCATCTTGGGCCAGAGGTCGCGCGGGAACTGGTTGGTCTTGTCGATCTCTTCGGCGCGGGGCGCAATCTCGTTCGCCGAGAAATCGCGCACGGTTTCGCGGATCGCATCCGCGGTCTCGCCGAGATCGAAATTGAACATGCTGTGTGCGTTCGGAATCATCAGGTTCTCTCCCCGGGTAGCTTTTGCCAGCCCCTTGTTTGGCGGACCATGCCACGGGCCGGTTGCGGGGAGAAGGGCCCCAAGTGCCGGAACGCGCCGGCGCCGTCTTGCGGCAAATCTGCCCCTAGATGCCGGGCAGATGGCCACAAAGCGGGACGCCGAAATGTCTCGTGCCTGACATTTCGGCGGGCAATTTGGTCAGGCGTCGCTGCCTTACGCCAGCGCGCGCGAAGCCTCGCGCACCTTGCGGGTCGATTCATCGACCGAGCGGGTCGCCTGCGCGATATCGGTCATGCTGGAGTTGATGTCGGTCACGCCCTTTGCCGCGACCTGCATGTTGGACGAGATGCTCTGCGTCACCGAGGCCTGCTCCTCGACCGAAGCCGCGATTGCCGCCGAAATCTCGTTGATGCGGGAGATCGTCTGCGTGATCGCCTCGATGACATTGACCGCGCTGGTCGTGGTCCCCTGCACCTCGGCGATCTGAGCGCTGATTTCATCGGTCGCCTTCGCAGTCTGGGTCGCGAGGCTTTTGACTTCCGATGCCACGACGGCAAAGCCCCGGCCCGCCTCGCCGGCGCGCGCCGCCTCGATGGTGGCGTTGAGCGCCAGCAGGTTGGTCTGTTCGGCAATGTTGTTGATGAGCTTGACCACATCGCCGATCTTTTGCGCGGCGATGGCGAGACCCGAAACGATGGCGCTGGTCTCGTTGGCCTGTTGCACCGCCTGCAGCGAGATGGAGAGCGCATCCGACGCCTGGCGGCTGATTTCACTCACCGAAGCTGCAAGCTCCTCCGCACCCGAGGCAACGGCCTGCATGTTGGACGATGTCTGCGTCGATGCGCTCACCGCCGACGTCACCCGCTCGGATGTGGAGGTGACCGCCTCGGTGATCTGCCCGAGGTCGATGTCGATGGATTTCTGCACCTCGCTGCGGCGGATGCGATCCTCGACCTGCGCCGTGGTGTCGGTGGCGAACTTCACCACCTTGACGAGCTTGCCATCCGCGCCCCGGATCGGATTGTAGGAGGCCTGAATCCAGACCATCCTGCCGCCCTTGCCGACGCGCTTGTATTCGGCGGCCTGATAGTCACCCCGGCGCAGCGCATCCCAGAAGTCGCGATAGGCGGCGCTGTCGCGATACTGAGGCTCGACGAACATGCCGTGATGCCTGCCCTGGATATCTTCCAGCCGGTAGCCGAGCGTCTTCAGGAAGTTCTCGTTGGCGGTGATGATCGTGCCGTCGAGGTTGAACTCGATCACGGCCTGCGACTTGTGAATGGCAGCGATCTGGCCTTCGTAATCGGCGCTCTTCAGCTTCTGTTCGGTGATGTCGGTGGCGAACTTCACCACCTTGTACGGCTTGCCGCCGCGGCCCATCAGCGGGTTGTACGACGCCTGGATCCAGATCTGGCGCCCGCCCTTGGCGATGCGGGGAAACTCGCGCGACTGGTGCTCTCCCCGGCGCAGCGCGTCCCAGAATTCGCGATATTCGGGCCGGTCGCGCAGTTCGGGGTCGACAAACATGCTGTGGTGTTTGCCCTGAATTTCGTCCAGCCGGTAACCCATGGCAGTTAGGAAATTCGGATTCGCGGTCACGATCGTGCCATCGAGGTTAAACTCGATGATCGCCTGAGATTTGCTAAGCGCATCGAGCTTTGCCGCAAGCTCCTGAGAAGACTTGAACAATTGCATTTTCTACGCCCCTGGGTCAGATCGACGCAGCAAGGCTAGGGTTAACTGGTTAAGCAACTTTTACGCGAACATGTTTGTAATGGTTCCCTCTGATGGAATCCGCATTGTCCTACCGCCTGACGCTTTGGAGCGACAAAACTCCGGCTTGCTGCGGCGGTAGCGACGCGATGTAATTCTCCTAAGCAAGCCTCCGGGACCAACCCACGGAAGCACGTCAAAGGGAGACACCCGATGCACGGAACGCTCGATCCTGCGCGGCATTCGGAACTGAACGCGGCGCGCGAGAAGGCCTATTCCACGCCGATCGAGCAATTCAATCCGGGGGACCCCGACCTTTTCCGCAACGATACGTTCTGGCCGTACTTCGAACGGCTGCGCAAGGAAGACCCGGTTCACTACTGCAAGGACAGCCAGTTCGGCGCGTACTGGTCGGTGATGAAGTACAACGACATCATGCATGTCGAGACCAACCACCAGATCTATTCGTCGGAGGCGAGCCTCGGCGGGATCACGATCCGCGATGCACCGCCCGAGTTTCGCCGGCCGATGTTCATCGCGATGGACCAGCCCAAACACAGCGCCCAGCGCAAGACGGTCGCTCCGATGTTCACGCCGACCCATCTCGACGAACTGGCCGGAACCATCCGTCAGCGTGCCGCGCAATGCCTGGACGCACTGCCCCGCAACGCGACCTTCGATTGGGTCGACCGGGTCTCGGTCGAGCTGACCACCCAGATGCTCGCGACCCTGTTCGATTTTCCATGGGAGGATCGACGCAAGCTCACGCGATGGTCCGACGTCGCGACCGCCCTTCCCGGCAACACCGACATCATCGCATCGGAGGATGCGCGGCAGGCGGAGTTGCAGGAATGCGCCGCCTATTTCTCGAGACTGTGGAACGAGCGGATCAACGCTCCGCCGAAAAGCGATCTTCTCTCGATGATGGCGCATGCCGAAGCGACGCGGGACATGGACCCCAAGACATTTTTGGGAAACCTCATTCTCCTGATCGTCGGCGGCAACGACACCACCCGCAACTCGCTCTCGGGCGGCCTCTACGCGCTGAACGAAAATCCGGCCGAATACCAGAAGCTGCGCGGCAACCACGCGCTGGTCGACAGCATGGTGCCTGAAGTCATTCGCTGGCAAACGCCGCTGGCCCATATGCGCCGCACCGCGCTGCAGGATACCGAACTGCGCGGCAAGCAGATCAAAAAGGGCGATAAGGTCGTGATGTGGTACGTCTCGGGCAACCGCGATGACGAAGTGATCGAGAACCCCGACAGCTTCATCATCGATCGCGCCCGGCCGCGCCAGCATCTGTCGTTCGGCTTCGGTATTCACCGCTGCGTTGGAATTCGCCTGGCGGAATTGCAGTTGAAGATCGTCTGGGAGGAGATTCTCAAGCGCTTCGATAACATCGAAGTGGTCGAGCCGCCGCATCGGGTGTATTCCAGTTTCGTCAAGGGCTACGAGACCCTTCCGGTGCGGCTGGCATCATAGCAAAGCCGGCATCCGGCAATAAGAATCGGGGCGTCAAACACGCTCATTACGTATGGGACATAAGGAAACGAACAATGCACGGAACAATCACCATGGCCCGCGACGAGCGCCAGAAGGCAGCACGCGAGAAGGCCTATTCAATGCCGCTGTCGGAATTCCACGTCGGCGCGCCTGAACTGTTCCGGAGCGATACGCTGTGGCCTTACTTCGAGCGGCTGCGCAAGGAAGAGCCGGTGCACTACTGCACCACCTGCCCGGTCGGCGATTACTGGTCGGTCACCAAGTACAACGACATCATGCATGTCGACACCAACGCCGCGATCTTCTCGTCCGATGTCAAATACGGCGGCATCAGCCTGCGCGACGTCGGCGAAAACTATAGCTGGCCGAGTTTCATTGCGATGGACGAGCCAAAGCACGGCCCGCAGCGCAAGACCGTGCAGCCGATGTTCACGCCAGTGCATCTCGACCGGCTCGCCGTTCTCATTCGCGAACGCTCGGCAACCATCCTGGACAACCTGCCGCGCAACGAGACGTTCAACTGGGTCGATCGCGTCTCCATCGAACTCACCACGCAGATGCTGGCGACGCTGTTCGACTTCCCCTGGGAAGACCGCCGCATGCTGACGCGCTGGTCCGACCTCTCCACGGCGCTGCCGAAGAGCGGCATCTACGAGAGCGAAGAGCAGCGTCTGCGCGAGCTTGGCGAATGCGCCGACTACTTCACCCGCCTGTGGAACGAGCGCCTCAAGAATCCGGGCAACGACCTCATTTCGATGATGGCGCACAGCGATGCCATGCGTCACATGAACCGCGACGAACTGCTCGGTAACCTGATCCTGCTGATCGTCGGCGGCAACGACACGACCCGCAACTCGATGAGCGGCTCGGTGCTGGCGCTGAACGAAAATCCCGACCAGTACGACAAGCTGCGCGAGAACCATGCGCTGATCGACAGCTTCGTTCCCGAAGTGATCCGCTGGCAGACTCCGCTGGCGCATATGCGCCGCACGGCGCTTGTCGACACCGAGATCGGCGGCAAGAAGATCAGAAAGGGCGACCGCGTCGTCATGTGGTACGTCTCCGGCAACCGCGACGGCGAGATGATCGAAAATCCCGATAGCTTCATCATCGACCGCGCCCGGCCGCGCACGCATATGTCGTTCGGCTTCGGCATCCATCGCTGCGTCGGCATGCGGCTGGCGGATTTGCAGCTCAAGATCATCTGGGAAGAAATCCTCAAGCGGTTCGACAACATCGAGGTTGTCGGCGAACCCAAGCGGATCTACTCAAGCTTCGTGAAGGGCTACGAGGAACTGCCCGTTCGCATCAACGCCTGATTGGTGCATTATTCAGCATGACAAAAGTCAATTCCCTGAAACTGCTGGACGCTGTCATGTCGGCGCCCGGCTTTCCAAAGTCGTCCGGAATGCACATCGTGCACGCCGAGCCTGGCCGTGTGACCATCGCCCTGCCGCGCAAACCTGAACTTCTGCAATTCGCCGGCCATTTTCATGGCGGCGTGATCACCGCGCTCGCAGATCAGGCTGCGGGCGCCGCGACGACAACCGCGCTCCCGGAAGGCAAGATCGGGGTGACCGTCGAAATCAAGATCAACTTCCTGAGCCCCGCCGATGGCGATGAACTGATCGCCCGTGCGGAGGTTCTTCAGGCCGGCGGCACGATTGGTGTCGCCAAGGTCGAAATCTTCACCAAAGATGCAAAATCAGAACGCAGATGCGCGTTCGGGACGGCTACAATGCGCGCTGTCGATCTGCCAAAGCCAATGACATGACACATCAAGAAACAGACTTCTCCGACATCCGCGAGTCCGTTGCCAAGCTTTGCGCCCAGTTCCCGGGCGAATACTGGCGCAAGCTGGACCGCGAGATGGCGTATCCGAAGGAATTCGTCCAGGCGCTGATCGACGCCGGGTACCTGTCCGTGCTGATCCCGGAAGAGTACGGCGGCTCCGGCCTGAAGCTGTCGGCGGCGGCCGCGATCCTCGAGGAAATCCAGCGCTCCGGCTGTAACTGCGGCGCCACCCATGCCCAGATGTACACCATGGGCACGCTGCTGCGGCATGGCAGCGAGGAGCAGAAATCCAAATGGCTGCCGCGCATCGCCAGCGGCGAACTGCGGTTGCAGGCCTTCGGCGTCACCGAGCCGACCAGCGGCACTGACACCTCCTCGCTCAAGACGTTCGCGAAGCGCGAAGGCAACGATCACTACGTGGTCAACGGCCAGAAGATCTGGACCAGCCGCGCCGAATATTCCGACCTGATGATCCTGCTGGCACGCACCACGCCGAAGGAGCAGGCTGCCAAGCGCACCGACGGACTCTCCGTGTTCATCGTCGACATGCAGGAAGCGAAGAAGGCCGGCGGACTGACCATCCGGCCGATCCGCACCATGATGAACCACGCCACCACCGAAGTGTTCTTCGACAACATGAAGGTGCCCGCCGAAAACCTGATCGGCGAGGAAGGCAAGGGCTTCCGCTATATCCTGTCGGGCATGAACGCCGAGCGCATTCTGATTGCGTCGGAGTGCGTCGGCGACGCCAAATGGTTCATCAAGAAGGCCAGCGATTACGCCAAGGAGCGCACCGTGTTCGGCCGTCCCATCGGCCAGAACCAGGGCATCCAGTTTCCCATCGCCAAATCCTACGCCAACATGCGCGCTGCCGAACTGATGGTGAAGGAAGCCACCCGCCTCTATGAAGCGGGCAAGGACTGCGGCGCGGAAGCCAACATGGCCAAGATGCTCGCCGCCGATGCGTCGTTCGAGGCTGCCAACGCCTGCATCCAGACCCACGGCGGCTTCGGCTTTGCCGAGGAATATGACATCGAGCGCAAATTCCGCGAGACGCGGCTCTATTCGGTCGCGCCGATCTCGACCAACCTGATCCTGTCGCATCTGTCCGAGCACGTGCTCGGCATGCCGCGCTCGTATTGATTGTCATTGTGTGTAGGGCGTTTGCGGCGAAGCGATCTGTCTCTTTCTTCTCCCTCTCCCCTCGGGGGAGAGGGTTGGGGTGAGGGGGTTCGGATCCTCGAATGAATATTGATCCCCCTCACCCGGCGCATACGCGCCGACCTCTCCCCGCCGGGGAGAGGTGAGGAAAGCAGGAAGTGGATTGCTTCGCTACACCTGCAATGACAAAACAGAAATCGCACGTCCCAGGGAAATATGCCGATGCTGCCGCTTGAAGGACTGACCGTCATCGCTGTCGAGCAGGCGGTTGCCGCACCGTTCTGCACCTCGCGGCTGGCGGATGCCGGAGCGACCGTGTTCAAGGTCGAGCGGCCGGAAGGCGACTTCGCCCGCGGCTATGACGCCGCGGCGAAGGGCCAGAGCAGCTATTTCGTCTGGCTCAACCGCGGCAAGAAATCCGTGGTGATCGATCTTGCTACCGACGAAGGCCGCAAGACCCTCGAAAGCCTGATCGCCGGCGCGGACGTGCTGGTGCAGAACCTCAAGCCCGGCTCGATGGACAAGCTCGGCTTCACCCGCGAGCGGCTGCGCAAGGATTATCCGGCACTGGTGATCTGCACCATCTCCGGCTACGGCGACGACGGCCCCTACGCCGACCGCAAGGCCTATGACCTGCTGATCCAGGCCGAAAGCGGCCTCGCCTCGATCACCGGCGGCCCGGATGCACCGGCCCGCGTCGGCCTCTCCATCGTGGATATCGCCACCGGTGCGACGGCCCATGCCGCGATCCTCGAGGCCCTGATCGGCCGCTCGCACAGCGGGCAAGGCGCCGACATCCGCATTTCGATGTTCGATGTGATGGCGGACTGGCTCGCCGTTCCGCTTCTGAACGCGGAGGCCGGCACGCCGCCGAAGCGGATCGGCCTCGCCCACACCTCGATCGCGCCCTACGGCGTGTTCACGTCGAAGGACGACCGCGACATCCTGATTTCGATCCAGAGCGAGCGTGAGTGGAAGAAACTCTGCGCGGAGGTCATGGCGATGCCGGACCTGCCGAACGACCCGCGCTTCTGCAACATGGTCGAACGCGTCCGCAACCGCAAACTGACCGACGACACCGTAGGCGGCGTGTTCAAGACGATGACGCGCGACGATCTGCTCAAACGCCTGACCGATGCCGACATCGCTTTCGCCGAGGTCAACACCATGGACGATCTGTCGGTGCATCCGCATCTGCGCCGGATCGAGGTCGCAACTCCGAACGGCCCGGTCGCCTATCCAGCGCCCGCTTCCATCGTCATCGGCGAACAGCGGCACTACGGCGCCGTACCGGCAGTCGGCGATTCCACCGGCGAACTTCCGCGAGGCAAGACATCATGACCGCGAAACCCGATATCGATCATCTGCGCCAGTGGATCGGCCGCACCCAGGAAGCATCCGATGTCATCACCGGGCAACTGGTGAAGGGCCTGCGCGCGACGCTGTTCCTCGACATCGGCAATCCCGTCGACGGCGACGCCGCGCCGTTCACGACGCACTGGTGCCTCGCGCAGCCGGTCGTGCCGATGAGCGAAATTGGCGCAGACGGCCATCCCGCTCGCGGCGGCTTCCTGCCGCCCGTGCCGCTGCCGCGCCGGATGTGGGCCGGCGGACAGATCGAATTCATCGACCCGCTGCGGGTCGGCGACAAGGTCACGCGCTCGTCGCGCATCTCGGACGTGACGATGAAGACCGGCTCGACCGGGACATTGTGCTTCGTCTCGGTCGAGCACACCATCACCACGCCGCGCGGCGTCGCCATCCGCGAACGCCACGACATCGTCTACCGCGATATGCCCACACCCGGCGATAAACCCGCCGCCGTTCCAGCACCTGCGCCTGCCGGAAAAATCCGCGAGACCCACATGGCCGATCCGGTGCTGCTGTTCCGCTATTCGGCGCTGACTTTCAACGGCCACCGCATCCACTACGACCGCGACTACGTCACCAAGGTCGAGGGTTATCCCGGCCTGATCGTGCATGGTCCGCTGCAGGCGTCGCTGCTGATCGAATTCGCCGCCCGTCAGCGCGGCGGCAAGGCGCCCGCAAAGTTTGTTTATCGCGGAGTCAATCCGCTGTTCGATGGCGCGGAATTCAGCGTCAACGGCAATGAGACCGATGCGGGACTTGAGGTGTGGACGGCGAATGCTTCAGCCGCGCCGACCATGAAGGGCACTGCGAGTTGGTGAAGCAACTCTTCATTGCGAGCGCAGCGAAGCAATCCAGAGCTACAGAAAGAATGGATTGCTTCGTCGCATTGCTCCTCGCAATGACGGAGTAATCCGTAGCGATTCCTATTTCTTGCCGAACGTCTCGCGCATGCCCGCCTGAATCTTGGCCATGCCGCCGATCCAGCGATCGTAGTTGTCGGTTTTCTTGCGCATGTAGTCGAGCACCTGCGGATGCGGCAGGATCAGAAAGGTCTCGCGGTCGATGCCCTCCAGCGCACATTGCGCGACTTCTTCCGGCGTCAGATTGCCGTCGTGGGACTGCGGCCCCTTCGGCATTCCCCTGATCATGTTGGTTTCCACGCCCTGCGGGCAGAGGATCGAGACACGGATGTTGTGCGCCTTGTGCGAGATCGCGAGATTCTCCGCAAACCCAACGGCTGCGTGCTTGGTGGTCGAATAGGCGCTGCTGCCGACCTGCGACAGCAGGCCAGCCGCTGAAACGGTATTGAGGAAATATCCGCCGCCGCGCGCCCGCATGCGCGGGACCAGATGGCGTGCAGCATAGATGTGCGCCATCACATTGACGGCCCAGCTCTTCGCCCATGGCGCATCCGACGATCCACCGGCATTCTCCGACAGCGGATCGAACTCGCCGATGATACCGGCATTCGAGCAGAACAGCTCGATCGGCCCGAACTGCTTTTCGGTTTCATCGATGACGCGGAGAATGTCGCTCTCCTTGCCGACATCGCAGGCGAACGATGCGCCGCCGATGGCGTCCGCGACGGTCTTGGCGCGCGCGCCGTCGAGATCGGCGACAACGACCCTGGCCGCGCCCTCGCGATGGAAGGTTTCAGCAAGCGCCTGACCGATGCCATTCGCGCCGCCGGTGACGACGACGATTTTTCCTGCAACTTTCATACGGATGTTTTAGAAGGGAAAGGTGGAGAGATCAATTGGCCTGCAGTCCAGCCTGCAATGCGAACGCCCGTTCAGGCCGTCATTGCGAGCGAAACGAAGAAATTCACGTTTGAAACAGAAAGAAAGCTGGATTGCTTCGTCGCAAAAGCTCCTCGCAATGACGAAGGGAAAACTCTGCTCAGGCCGCGACCAGAACCATATCGAGCACCGCAGTGTAGTGCAGCGCAGCAGCCAGCAGCACGAAGGAATGCCAGATTGCATTCTGAAACCGCAGCCGCTCCCAGGCGTGGAAGACCACGCCGAGTGAGTAGATCAGCCCGCCTGCCGCGATCAGCCACAGCGTCGAGTTCGGCAGCGAAGCCACCAGGCTGTCGTAGGCGATGACACCGCTCCATCCCATCGCGAGATAGAGCCCGACCGACAGACGATCGAACCGGCCGGGCAGAAAGATCTTGAGCGCGATACCGGCTGCGGCGACCGACCACACGCCGATCAGCAGCGCGGTCGACATGAAACGATCGTTCATCTGCGCGAGGAACGGCGTGTAGGTGGCGGCAATCAGAATGTAGATCGCGGAGTGATCGAAGCGGCGCAGCAGCCATTTGGCGGGCGAGACCGGCCACAGATTGTAGGTCGCAGACAGCCCCAGCATGGCGAGCAGTCCGGCGACGTAAACCGACACCGAAACGATTTCCTTGGTTGAGGCATACAGCGCGGCGAGAACGACAAGAGCTATCGCGGCGATCAGTCCGAAAGCAATGCCGAGCACATGAACGACACCGTCCGCGATCAGTTCGGCGCGATCGTAGTCCCAGCGCACCACGCCACCGCCGGCGACGCGGGCATGAGAGCTGAGTTGCTTCAACCGGAAGATCGTCATGGGCACAGCCGGGGTTATCGGTCCACTTTACATAAGCAACAATTATAAACCTGGTGACGGTCAAAGAAACCTGAAAGGGAGGGATCAGGATTCAAACCGGAAACTTGATTTCCGCCCCATAAATCTCCAGCTTCATAAAACTGTCGCGCGGCGCTTTCCTTACGTCATTGATCCCCTCAGTCCGATAAAGTCTTGATCGAATTATGGCACCCAGCTTTTCGGACATTGTCGAAGAGACCCGCCTTTCCATCCGGTCTTTGATCGATTACGGCGAAAGCCTGTTCAATCCCACCGTGCGGCTTGGCGTCACAGGCCTGTCACGCGCCGGCAAGACCGTCTTCATCACCGCACTCGTCCACGGCCTCTTGCGCGGCGGCCGCTTCCCGGTGTTCGAGTCACTGGCGACGGGGCGCATCGCCCGCGCCCGGCTTGAGCCGCAACCCGACGACGCGGTGCCGCGCTTTGGCTACGAGGGGCACGTCCGCACATTGATCGAGGACCGGCAATGGCCCCACTCGACCACGGACATCAGCGAACTGCGGCTTGTGATCGAGTACCAGCGGCAGAACGCGGCGGCGCGCACGCTGACGCTCGATCTCGTGGACTATCCCGGCGAATGGCTGCTCGACCTGCCGCTCCTGAACAAGAGCTACGAGCAATGGTCGGCAGAGAGCCTCGCGCTCTCGCGGCGCGAGCCGCGCGCGCGGCTGGCAAAGCAGTGGCACGCGCATCTTGCCACCCTCGAACCGAAGGAGCGCGAAGACGAACAGGCAACACTCACGGCCGCAAAACTGTTCACCGACTATCTGCGCGCCTGCCGCGACGAGCGCTTCGCCATGAGCCTGCTGCCGCCCGGCCGCTTCCTGATGCCGGGCAATCTTGCAGGCTCGCCTGCGCTCACTTTCGCGCCGCTGGATTTGCCGCAGGATGGCGCCGCGCCGGACGGCTCGCTGTGGGCGATGATGAGGCGGCGCTACGAGGCCTACAAGGACGTGGTGGTGCGGCCGTTCTTCCGCGATCACTTCACGCGGCTCGATCGCCAGATTGTGCTGGTCGATGCGCTCGCGGCTTTCAATGCCGGTCCGGAGGCATTGAAAGATCTCGAAGGCGCACTGTCCGGCATTCTCGATTGTTTCAACATCGGGCGCAGCACATTCGTCAGTTCGCTGTTCCGGCCGCGCATCGACAAGATCCTGTTCGCCGCCACCAAGGCCGATCACCTGCACCACACCAGTCACGACCGGCTCGAAGCGATCCTGAAACGCATGGTCGAACGCGCCGCCTCGCGCGCCGAGTATGCCGGGGCATCCGTCGACGTGGTCGCGCTCGCCGCCGTGCGTGCGACACGCGAAGCCATGGTGCAGCAGGGCCGCGAGAAACTGCCCTCGATCCTCGGCACGCCCGAGGAAGGCGAGATGTCCGGCGACGAGGTGTTTGACGGAGAGACGGAAGCGGCGACCTTCCCCGGCGACCTTCCGGCCAAGCTCGACGACCTGTTCAGCGGCGATGGCACATTCCGCGGCCTGTCCAACACCGCATCCGACCAGACCGACTTCCGGTTTCTGCGCTTTCGTCCGCCTTTGCTCGTCCGCGAGGGTGGCGAAGAGCCTGCGCTGCCCCATATCCGCCTCGACCGTGCGCTTCAGTTTCTGATCGGAGACAAGCTGCAATGAGTGACAAGCCGCATCACCGCAAGCCGGCCGCGTTCAAGCTCGACGATCCCCGCGTCATCCTGATGGATGCGGAGGACGATCCCGCGCGCCCTGCGCGCGGCAAGGTTCACATCACCCCGGAAGCCGATCCCGCCCTGCTTCCGGTCCCCATCGACGAACCGGCCGCCCATGCCCGCAAGGGCTTCGGCTGGGGCGGCGTGTTCTGGACCGCGCTCGCCGGTCTGGTCATGCTCGGTCTCGGTCTCGGCATTTCCAATCTGGTCGAGGACCTGTTCAACCGCAGCACCAGCCTCGGCTATATAGGGCTGGTGTTCGCGATACTCGCCGTCGTGGCGCTGGTGGCCATCATCGCGCGCGAGGCGCTGAGTCTGGCGCGTCTGGAGACCATCGAGAAGCTTCATGCGCGCGCCAACGCGGTGCTGCTCAGCGACGACCGCAAGGAAAGCGACGTCATCGTCCGCGACCTGCTCAAGATCGCCCATGACAATCCGAGGCTCGCCCGCGCCCGCGCCGCGCTCGAAGAGCATGGCCGCGACATCATCGACGGCGCCGACATGGTGCGCCTCGCCGAGCGCGAACTGATGACGCCGCTCGACCAGGAAGCGCGGCGGCTGGTGTCGAGCGCCGCGCAGCGCGTCTCGCTGGTCACCGCTGTCAGTCCCGGCGCGGTCATCGACATGCTGTTCGTGTTCGCGGCCGCGCTGCGCCTGGTGCGGCAACTGGCCCGGCTTTATGGCGGACGGCCCGGCACGCTCGGCATGATCCGGCTGATGCGCCATGTCATCGCGCATCTGGCGCTGACCGGCGGCATGGCCGCCAGCGACAGCCTGATCCAGCAGATGCTGGGGCATGGCATCACCGCGAAGCTGTCGGCCAAGCTCGGCGAAGGCCTGCTCAACGGGTTGCTCACCGCGCGGCTCGGCCTCGCCGCCATCGACGTGACGCGGCCGCTGCCGTTCGAGGCGCTGCCGCGCCCGGCGCTGTCGGACCTCGCCAGGGATCTGCTGAAGCGTGTGGGCGGCGACGATCAGAAATCCTGAGCCGCCTTCGCTCAAATGGAAAACCTGAGGCATTTCAAAGCCAGAAACGTCGGTGAACCTGTTCTCCGGGTCGCGCGACCAATCTGCAAGGGGTGGATTTCCGTCAACCCGCGCAGATCGCGCACTTCAGGAGTACGACCATGTTTCGCAAACTTGCTCTGGCAATTGCCGCGTCCGCTGCCCTCGGTGCAGCCGCCCTCGCCCCCACCTCCGCGTCCGCCGGCGGCTGGCATGGCCATCACTGGGGTCATGGCTGGGGCCACGGCTATGGCTTCGGCTTCAGCCCAGTGATCGTGAGCGGCGGCTATGCCGATGACGGCTGTTACGTGCAGCGCCGCGTTCGCACGCCTTACGGCTTCCGCTGGCGGACTGTGAACGTCTGCTACTGATTTCGGGCCTGGCCTGAATCGAAAATCCCGGTCGCGTTACGCGGCCGGGATTTCTCGTCAGTTCAGCAATCGCCATTTGTAGAACGGCGAATCCGGAGGCGGCGACAGTTCAGGCGTCCATCCGGTAACTGTCTTGAATGCGAACGGCTCGATCACCACACCGCGCCATGTCCGATCAGCTTGTCCGACAAGACGCAGCACGGCCGGGGTCTTCGTCTCGATCACGTTGCCGTCGTTGGGTGCGCTGTCGACGTACAGCCCGATGCCGGATGTCATGGCCGCGCTTGCGGTATCCCTGAATCCGATGAAGCGGCTGCGCTCATTCACCTGCACCACCGGAATGCTGTCTTTCAGATGCCAGCGCAGTTCCGCGTAAATCCGATAATCGAGGGTCGCGATCCATGTCGCGCCGACCTTCTCCGCCGTTGCTTTGGCCTGTCTGGCGATCTCGCCATAACCCGCCTCTTTGGCAATCGGATCTTGTTTGGCCGCGACCGCGAAATTGCTGACGCTGTAGTAATAGAAAATCGCAACATTCAGCACGAATCCGAGGATCACCGCAGCCCTCGCCCATGGCGCTGCTGTGCGCGCAATCCAGCCTGAATGATTTTCTTTTGCGATTTCGACAAGGTTGATAGCAGCGGCAGCAAAGGCGAACGGCCAGATCAGCATCGGCCAGGTGTCGCCGATCCGCAGCGAGAAGGATTTCCAGAGGAAGTAAGCGAACGGCGCGAGCGCGCAGGTCGAAATCAGAATGAACGCCGGATTCTGCTGACGATAACCGCGCCACGCCAGCATCACCGATCCGGCAAGCGCCACCGGGAACAGGATCGGGCCGACCAGCGCCAGTTGAAGTCCGAAGAAATCGCCGACGGTCCGCGCCGAAATGCCATGATCCGCACCGGCGCGGATGAACTGGAATTTGAACGACGCCCAGTCGTGTTGCCAATTCCAGATCAGCACCGGCGAGAACACCAGGAGCGCAATGACCAGCGCGATCCACGGATACGGGCTGCGCAGCCAGTGCATCCGCCACGGGGGCACCAGCAAAAACGCCAGTATTGCCGGGGCAAAGAAAATCGCAGTGTATTTCGACAGCAGCGCCAAACCGCCGAACAATCCCGCCGCGAGCCACCAGCAGCCGTCATTGCTTTGCGTCAACCGCACCAGCGACCAGACCATCGCGAGTGAAAACGGGATCAGCGCGACATCGGGCAGTATGCGCGACGCGAACATGCCGTACTCGGGCGCAACAAGCGGCATCAGCACGGCGAGAACCACCGCGCTGCGATCGCGCGTCAAACGCCAGACAATATCGCCAAGGAGCGCGACGGCGATCCACATTGCCAGCAATCCGCCGAAGCGCGCGCCGAAATTGGTATCCCCGAAAATCGCCGTTCCGAACCGTACGACCCAGGCGATCATCGGCGGATGATCGAGATAGGACAGCACGTTTTCCCTGGAGAACGTCCAGTAATAGGCCTCGTCCGTACGCAGATCGGCCGTGGCGGCGTAGACCACCTGCAATGTCACAACAACAGCAACGGCAGCGGCCGCGACAAGCATCGCGCGCGGCGTCAGACGCCCCGGCTCTATCGTTCCGGCAGTGTTCGCTCTCCCCATGCGGTTAGCTTTTCCGCGACCGCGCCGGTGAAGTCAAACACACGTTTGCTTCACCGTCTTGTCAAACGATCGCACGATCATCGGCCATGGCGCTGCCGCAACATCTCCGTTAGGATTCTGCCGCCTCCGGACGATCCGGGCGCGATATGGCTTCGGACCCTTTTCAGCATGGCAGAGACCGCTGCATCACCCCTTCGCCGCGTCATCCGCGGCATCGGAATTCGGCAGGTGCGGCTGGTCACCGGCCTTGTCCTGTTTGCCTATGTCATCAGCCATTTCGCCAATCACGCACTCGGCAATGTCTCGCTCGGCGCGATGGACGATGGCCTCTATTATCATGCGGTGTTCTGGAAGAGCTGGCCGATGACCATCGTGCTCTACGGCTCGGTGGCGATACATCTGGGCCTGGGAATCTGGGCGCTCTATGCGCGCCGGCACTTTCGCTGGACCGGCGTCGAACTTACACAGCTCGTGTTCGGCCTCAGCATCCCGGTGTTCATCATCAGCCATGTGATCGGTGTCCGCCTGGCTGCATCCTTGTTTGGCCATGAAAAGGATTACCCGCAGGTCTTTTTTGCCTACTGGGTGTACCGCCCGGAGATGCAATGGTCGATGTACGCCGTGCTGCTGGTGTCGTGGATTCACGGCTGCATCGGAATTTACTTCTGGGTCCGGGGAAAACCGTACTTCAGGAAGATTGCATCGCTGCTCCTGGCTCTCGCGGTAATCCTGCCGACGGTGTCGATGCTGGGCCTCTATCAGGCCAGCCGAACGGTGCAGGTCGCAAGCACTGCTCCCGAATGGCGCGCAGAGATCCTGTCGCGCGAAAAGATCGGCACCCCCGCCGAGCAGGTCACTCTCGAACAGATCAGTTCGTACACGTTGTACGGGTACTTCGGCCTGATCGGCCTCGCCCTTGTTGCCCGCGGCGTCCGTGCGCTGCTGGAGCGCCGCCGCGGCCTCGTCAGGCTGTCCTACGGCAACGGCAAGACAGTCCGGATCCCGGTCGGCCTGAGTGTCCTTGAGGCCAGCACGCGCTTCAACATTCCTCATTCGAGTGTTTGCGGCGGCCGGGCACGATGCTCGACTTGCCGCATCCGCATCATCGGCGATTGCAGCGCGTTGCCTGAACCATCGAACCGCGAGACCTTTGTGCTGGATCGCGTCGGCACCGGCGGCGATCCCGCCATTCGCCTGGCCTGCCAGCTACGCCCTCACACCGATCTTGCGTTCTTCCAGATCTTTCCCGCGCATACGGATGCGTCCTCGGCTGCCACCATCAGGCCCGCGCTTCCGGGCCGGGAACGCTACGTCGTCAGCATGTTCGTGGACATGCGCGGATCGACCAAACTCGCCGAAAAACTTCTGCCGTTCGATACCGTTTTCATCATCAACCGCTTCCTGACGGCTGTCTCACAGGCCGTGGTCGAATGCGGCGGACAGCCGAACCAGTTCGTCGGCGACGGCCAACTGGCGCTGTTCGGCCTGTCCACCAATCCGCAGACGGCCTGCCGGCAGGCGATCGAAGCCGCGTCGCGGATCGCGATTCATGTCGATGCGCTGAACGAATTTCTCGGTGACGACGTGCCGGAACCGCTGCGGTTCGGGATCGGCATTCATGCCGGCGAGGTCATCATCGGCGACATCGGGTCCGAGGAACACACCGTCTTCACCGCGCTGGGCGATTCCGTAAATGTCGCTGCGCGCCTGCAGGACATGACCAAGGCCCTGTCCTGCGAGGTCGTGGTGTCCGGGGACGTGCTGAAAACGGCAAATCTTCCGGCGACCAATTTGCCGCAGGTCGAGGTTCCCATCCGCGGCCGGGTCGAGCCGCTGATCGTCTACACGGCCGAAAAAGCCGGAATGCTGTCGGATCTCGTCGCCGATTTCGCAGTTGCAGCAGCGTGAAACCGCCAAATTCGAGCAAAGTTTGAGCGAAAGCGGCTGGCGCCATCGCCATTTTCGCTATCAAGGCTCGCACTTACCGCGTATCCTGCGTGCCGTTGGACACGCCCATCCGCGGGGTTCGACACTTACTATGGGTCTTACCCTCTGGAGACTACGGAATGGCTAAAGGTACTGTGAAGTGGTTCAACCCGACGAAGGGCTACGGTTTCATTCAGCCCAGCAACGGCGGCAAGGACGTGTTCGTTCATATCTCGGCAGTTGAGAAGGCAGGTCTTTCAACCCTCAACGAGGGACAGTCGGTCGAGTACGAAGAAGTCGCAAACCGCGGCAAGACCTCCGCGGAAAATCTCAAGGTTTGATAGGAAGGTCCGATTCAGAAGAACTGGATCGGACCTTTGATTGTGATCTGCGACGCGTGATCAGCCCTTCTCATTAACCCCAAGGGCCACGCGGTCTGCCACTCGCATTTGCCGGCGCGGCTGCGAAGTTTCCGCGCGGCCCGAGTTCGCCAGCAAGGCGCTGCAACTCGCGGACACGGTTCTCGGTCGACGGATGAGTCGAGAACAGGTTGTCCATCCCCTGCCCCGACAACGGATTGATGATGAACATGTGCGCGGTCGCAGGACTGCGCTCTGCATCCATGTTCGGGATCTGGTGCGCCGCGTTGTCGATCTTGAGCAGCGCGGAGGCCAGCGACATCGGCTGCCCGCAAATCCGCGCGCCCATATTGTCGGCTGAGTACTCGCGGGTCCGGCTGATGGCCATCTGCACGATGGTCGCGGACAGCGGCGCCAGGATCATCATCGCCAGCGAGCCAACGATGCCCGGACCATTGTCGCGGTTGCCGCCGAAAAACATCCCGAACTGCGCGATCATCGAAATCGCACCCGCGATAGTCGCGGTGATCGTCATGATCAGCGTGTCGTGATTCTTGATATGCGCCAGTTCGTGCGCAATCACGCCAGCGAGTTCTTCACGGTTCAGCATTTGCAGCAAGCCGGTCGTCACCGCCACCGCGGCGTGATCGGGATCGCGCCCGGTCGCGAACGCGTTGGGCTGCGGATTGTCCATCAGATAGACCTTCGGCATCGGCAATTGCGCGCGGCCCGCAAGCTCGGCCACCATCCGGAACAGTTCCGGCGCGCTGCGCTCATCGACCTCCTGGGCGCCGTGCATCGACAGCACCATGCGGTCCGAGTTCCAGTAGGCAAACATGTTTGTGGCGGCGGCGATCACCAGCGCCACCACGGCGCCGCCCGCTCCGCCGATCAGATAGCCGACCCCCATGAACAGGGCCGTCAACCCGGCAAGCAGAACTGCAGTTTTGAAATAACTCATTTCCTCCTCCCAACCGGCGTTTTGCCGGGGATACTGTCTCCACCGTCATAAATGGTGAGGACGAGGGGCCTCCTTCAAGATGGGGTCCTGCGGCGGCGCGTCGCGCGTCGTGCCCTTGAAACCCGGATGCCATGTTCCAGCCGCAACCGTCACCCGGCGAAAGCGGGCAGCTCAGGCCGACATTCTCATTTATTACATTATTTTCATCATATAATAAGGTCCGAGAGAGGACCTCAGATGACAATCATGAATATCGGCGGCGACGAGCTGACCTCAACCCGCAAGACTTCATCCCTCGCGCGCATCAGCGTGCTCGCGGCACTGGCTGCGGTCGGGTCCTTTGCGACAAACATTCTGCTGCCGTCCCTGCCCTCAATGGCGAAAGCGCTCAACGTCTCGACTGCCGCAGTCTCGTCAACGATCAGCGTGTATCTCGCGGTCTTCGCCGTCGGACAGTTGATCGTCGGTCCCTTGTCCGACCGTTACGGGCGCTGGAAGCCCGTCATGTTCGGACTTGGCATCTTTGTGCTGGGAAGCATCTGGTGCGAATTCTCTACCAACCTGCCGATGATGCTGGTGGGCCGCACCATTCAGGCGCTCGGCGCATGTGCCGCCTCCGTCCTGTCGCGCGCCATCGCCCGCGATCTGCTCAGCGGCGAAGACCTGACAAAGGCGCTCGCCTTCATCATGGTCGCAATGTCCGCCGCACCCGGCTTCTCGCCGCTGATCGGCGGATTTCTCGATGCCACCACCGGATGGCGTTCCGAATTTCTCGTGGTCGGCCTGTTCGGGGCCGCCGTCGCATTTTGCTATTTCAGATACGTCGGTGAAACCCATCGGCCCGACGGCAAGATCTCGATCCAGCTGAGCGCGATCCTGCGCGGATACTGGGGTCTGCTCACCGACCTGCGTTTCATCGCGCCAGCCGGAGCGATGGGGCTGTACATGGGCGCACTGTTCGCGATGTTCTCGGTCTCGCCGCGTGTCCTGATCGACGGACTGGGATTCTCGCCCATTCAGGTCGGAACGTTCTTCGCGACAACGGTGCTGGCGGTTTTTGCATCAGGAATGGCGGCGCCTCGCGTGGCGCTCAGGCTGGGGCACGCACGCGCAACCATCATCGGCCTTGCCATCGCAACGCTAGGCGGTCTGACGCTGCTGGCGGCCCACTGGACCGCCCCTTCGATCTGGACCTACTTCATCCCTGTCATGGTCTTCCTGACCGGATTCGGGATGGTCGCCCCGCTCGTGACGGCGACGGCGCTTCAGCCGTTCGGCGATCGAGCCGGCCTTGCCTCGGCGCTGCTGGGATTTCTGCAAATGGCCGGCGCGTCGATCGGCGTGGTGCTGACCGCATCGATTGCGAGCCCGACCCTTGCCGTTGGCGTCGTACAGGCGGCGCTAACCATGCTCGGATTGATTTTGTATCTCGCCGGGGAGCGCCGGGCATGAACCCGAAAAGTGGAACCGGTTTCGGGACCGATCACGCCTCGTCATAAAAGATAAACGGTGTGCTTGAGCGGTCTCCAAGACGCGCTCAGCAGGACGCGCCCCAACCCTTGGGGAACGGGATCATCGGCCAGGCGCCGGAATCGGCGCCGGATCCGGAACAATCGGACGCCTTGTCGCCGGGCTCGAGCACGCCGCCGCAATACGGGCAATTGTTGTCGTTCGCTGCCGACGGCACGCCATCAGTCGCGTCGATGACCTCGTGGGCGAAAAAATTAACCACCCGGAGGCGCGGAATCACTCGATATGCAGGCATGCTCATCCCTCTTCATCAGAGGCTGCATCATGCCTGCGAGATCATGCCGGTCCGTTCAGGGGAACACTCAAATTTTAGCGGTCCCGCGCTTTCTGACAACGAGATGAAACGGGTTCCGAGAATGCTTAACGAGAGACAATCAGACCGCGGCTAGTCACGACGACCCAGCGGCCGTCCTGACGGCGGATCGCATCCACCCGCCCGATCCCCGGCAACGGATCGCCCGGAATCACGTCGAAGATTCCAGGGCGGCCGCTCACCGTGGCGATGCCGTCGGACACTTCGCGAAGTGTCCAGCCTTCAACCACCGGAAGCCGGCCGGGCTGCGCAGCCGCAGGCTTGATCGAGCCGGTGGTTTCCGGAGCAGCACTCGCGGCCTGTACGGGCGCCGGCGCCTTCAGCTTTTCGACGGCCTCGCTCAGCTTCGCAAGCTTCGCGGCAGGCTCGGCCTGCGCCTTCTCGACACGATCGATCCGCTCCCCGATCTTCGCAGATTGCGCAGCGCTGCTGGTCTTGAGCGCGGCGAGGTCCGCGTTGATTTTCGCAATCGCGCTTTCGACTGAACGCGCCTGCTCGGCAGCGCTTGCAGCTGCAACAGAAGCGTTCTGATCGCTTTTCAGGTAATGCCCGGCGCCCACTGTCGCGAGCGAGCCTCCGATGGCGCCGACCGCGGCGGCGATGGCCACAATCGCGGCCATCGAGAGCCGGCGGCCTGTGGCAGGCGCGGCATTGAACTGCTGCTCGCGCGCGGCGCTTTCATTGACGATGTCTTCCCAGGAACTGTGCGACGACAGGCGCTGCAAGGTGATTTCCTTGGAAGGCTGCCTGGCGACCTGCGCGGAAGCGCTGTCCTGCGGCGCGTCGGCCGCCTTCGCCTCATGCCGGACCATATCGCCGGCATCCGGCACCAGCGATGCTTCGCCGTGATTGCTGGAATCCTTGATCTCGCCGTCGGCAATGGGGTCGGTCATGAGCGCTAACTCCGAATGGGTTTACTATTTGGTAACCACGAATTGGTTGACAATTCGTTACCCGGGGCATGATCCCGAAAGTGGAAACCGGCTTTCGGAATAGATCATGCCCAGACAGGAGAGCGCTTCGCGAAGAGAGATCGAAACTCACGTCCGGCACGCGCTCCGTCCGTGAGTTTTGTATCAATTACAAAATGAACCCAGTATTTATGAAGTTCGACTTGTGCTCGCGTACGATGTCGTCGAGCAGCCGCTTGGAATCGTCGGTCTGCTTTGCCGCGATCATCGAGCGGATCGAGAACGAACGCAGCGCGTCGGTGACCGAGAGCGTGCCTTCCGCCGAATCCTTGCGGCCGGTAAACGGAAACACATCCGGTCCCCGCTGGCACTGACAGTTGATGTTCACCCGGCAGACCTGATTGACCAGCGGGTCGACGAGTCTCCCGATGGTCTCTGCGTCTTCGCTGAAGATCGAGACCTGCTGGCCGTGCTCGGAGGTGATGACGTAGTCGAGAGCCGCATCGATGTCGTCGAACGCCATCACTGGAACGATCGGACCGAACTGCTCTTCGCGATACAGCAGCATGCCTTCCTTCACCGGATAAACCACCGCGGGATAGAACAGCGTGCCGCTGCTCGCGCCGCCGCCCTCGTTGATGACACTGGCGCCCTTCTCCGTGGCGTCGGCCACCAGCCGCGTCATGTGCTCGACCTTGCCCAGTTCGGGCAACGGCGTCAGCGTGACGCCCTTGTCCCACGGCATGCCGGCCTTCAGCTTGGCAAGCTCTTCCGTGAAGCGCGCAAGAAATTTGTCCACGATGGAGCGATGCACGATCAGCATCTTCAGCGCCGTGCAGCGCTGGCCGTTGAACGACAGCGAGCCGAGCAGGCATTCCTTGACGGCAAGCTCGATGTTTGCATCGGGCAGCACGATGGCCGCGTTCTTGGCATCGAGCCCGAGAATGGCGCGCAGCCGGTTGACCTTCGGATGCATTTTCTTGAGATGGTCCGCAACGCGGCTCGAGCCGATCAGCGTCAGCACGTTGACCTTGCCGGACTCGAGCAGCATCGGCACCACCTCCGAACCCTTGCCGTACACCGTGTTGATCACGCCCTTCGGGAAGGCGCTGCGGAACGCTTCGAGCAAGGGCTGAAACAGCAGCACGCCGAATTTCGGCGGCTTGAACACCATGGTGTTGCCCATGATCAGCGCCGGGATCAGCGTCGCGAATGTTTCGTTGAGCGGATAATTGTAAGGCCCCATACAGAGCACGACACCAAGCGGCGTGCGGCGTATCTGGCCGATGGTGCCTTCGACAATCGTGAACCGCGAATTGTCGTTGTCGAGATGCTTCAGCGCCTCGATGGTCGCTTTCATGTATTCGACGGTCCGATCGAACTCCTTCTGCGAGTCCGGCAGCGTCTTGCCGATCTCCCACATGATGAGGTTCACGATCTGCTCGCGGCGCGCCACCATCTGCCGGGTGAAATCCTGCATGCAGGCGATGCGCTGTGCGACCGTCATGGTCGGCCACTCACCGCGCCCGCTGTCGTAGGCGGCGACCGCCGCATCCAGCGCAACCTTCGCCTCGGGGATGCCGCCGACGGGATAGCTGCCAAGTTCAACCTGCTCCAGCGAGCCGTCGGGCTTACGCACGCAGATCGCCGAACGCACGATCTCCACCGCTCCCGTCCACGGCCTCAGTTCTCCGTTCACCAAAGTCTCGCGCTGGTGGACCGGCGGCGGCACCCCGCAATCCTTCAGACGGTTTTCCTCGGGAAACAATTCTTTCAACTGCTGCGACGTGAGCATCGGACACCTCATCGATTTGGCGTGGTCCGCACATGCCTGGCGAAAATTTGCCGGGATTGAACAGGGCGGATGACCGGCGTGAATCATCCGGTCTTTTGAAGGGACCAGACTAGTCTGCCAGACGAATGAGTCGAAATGATTATGTGGCTGACTTTTTTATGAGCACCCACCGCCGTCATTGCGAGCGAAGCGAAGCAATCCACTTTTTTGGAGAAAGCGTGGATTGCTTCGTCGCTTATGCTCCTCGCAATGACGTACACGACAATGTGAGCCTATCGCCGACAAATTCGACGCGCCTAGCCGCGGTAAATCCGCTTGAACTGCCGCTCGGCCGACGCCATCGCGCCCTTGAGGTCTTCGCGGCCGGAGCAATAGTTCGCGAACATATCCACCACGACGAAATCTGCGATCGCGGCCGCGGCGCTTTCATTCAGCGTGCCGATGCCGGCCGGGGTCGAGGCCAGCTTGGCGACGTCACGATAGGGCGTGTTCTTCGGATCGACGGTCCAGATCGGATTGGCGTCATAGGCGAGCAGGAAATGCGACAGATAGCCCTGCGCCGCCTCGATCCACGGATTGAACTGCGGTCCTTCCATCAGGAACGCGGTGAATGCCTTGCAGGCTTGCGGGTACTTGGTGAAATTGAAGATCAGGATCGGGAAGCCGAGATGCTGCTCGCGCACCTGGCCGCTGATGCCGACCGGCAGATGTGCGTGATCCATGTCCGCGGCGATGGCGGGATTCTCCTTCTTCGCCGCGACATAGATCGAGATGCCGTTGGTCGTGAGATGAAGCTGGCCGGCCAGAAACGCCTTGTTGTTGGAGCTATCGTTCCACGAGATGACACCGGGAATGAAGTTCTCGTAGAGTGACTTGACGTACTCCAGCGCTTTCGCCGTCTCTGGCGAGTTGATGATCACCTTGTTGTCCTTGTCGACGGTGTAGGCATTGTGCGCCCACATCGCCCACGCAAGCCAACCGTTGGCGTCGCCTGTGGCGTGGCCGAGCGCCATACCCGCGGGCGTGCCATTCGCCTTCAGGCCCTTGATCAGTTCGCGAAATCCGCCGAGGTCTTTCGGGAATTCCTTGAAGCCGCACTTCTGCATGGCGGCGACACGGTAGTTCACAAGGCCGCCGCTCGCGGCCACCGGAATGCCGAGCCACTTGTTGCCACGCTTGCCGTAGGCCACACCCGAGGGCGCCCAGCCACCATACTTCTTGCCGAGATATTCGGCGACGTCAGTCACATCGACGCACTTTTCGGGAAACAGATGCGGCAGCGAATAAAGGCCCCACACCATGTCGAGCCCCTGCCCGGTGTTGGCCGCGACCGAAGCCTTGGGCTGAATGTCATCAAACGATTCATTGGAGATGTTGATCTTGACGCCGGTCGCCTTTTGGAAGGCGTCGACGATCTTCATGAAGGCGACATCCTCGGCCTCCACAAACCGTTTCCAGCGCAGCATGTTGATGGTGGCGCCGGCTTCCGGCTTCCATTGGGCGGTCTGCGCCCAGGCCTTGGCGGTGCCGAGCATCTGGTCGGCTGACAGGGTTGCCGCGGCGGCCAAAGCCGCAGCGCTTCCTTTGAGCAGAGATCGGCGATCCGGCGTGAACTCGGTCATAGTCGTCTCCTCCCTGATGATTGGCCGTTGGCCGGCCAATGCTTTTTCAAATCAATGTCTGCGTGTGCGGAAATCCCTCTTGAATGGGCTTGGCAAGCCGCGCCCCGGCGCCGCCGATGTAATCATCAGCGCGGCGCACGATCAATGCGCGGTGCACGACAGTGCAGAGCACAATCGGTGTGACACTTTAGCGAGGTGATTTCTTGAGAAGGACGTTTCGGCCTGCGCGACGGCGCGCGAGCAACCGTGACGCCATCCAGATGGAGACGTCAGAGATCGAGAACGACGGCCCCAGAAACGGCATCGGTGATGCCACGGCCTTCGCCCTGATCCTCGAGGACGGACCGAAAGCTGTCGAGTGTCTTGATCATCGCGGGGCGTGCCGCAACCAGTGCGTCCTGACTGGGCCACGCGCCGATGAGGCAGAACGTTTGCTCGCCGGTCTGTATGATAAAGCCGCGCTCAAGGCCCGGCCATTTGGCCTTGCCGTTCCGGTGCGCATCAAGGAAGGCGGCCTGTTCGCCGGACTTTACCTTGAACTTAACGACATTGTAGACCTGCATGATGCGCTCCAAAAATGTGTTGGAGAAAATCGCACTTAATTCAGCGGTGAGCACGCTGATAGCAGAATGGCGCTCCCTAGGGGAATCGAACCCCTGTTTCAGCCTTGAGAGGGCCGCGTCCTAACCGCTAGACGAAGGGAGCAAGCGCGGACAAGGGAATAGCCTCGAAACGGGGCGACTGCAAGCGCATGCCACAGCCGCGGCGTGCTTTCCGCTGTGATCCGACGCGAGCAGGACATCCTGTCCCGGCGCTTCTCGCCTCAAGGCAGTGCCAAGGCCTTTCGTCCCCGACCACCCTCTTTTTCCTGCCAAACCGCTGTCCTCCAGTTCCCCGGCTTGCCGGTTCGATGTAGGACCTTCGCATGACCCGCAGAGCCACATTGCAGGACTGGATCGCCGCGCATCCCGGCGCGGTGTCGCTCGCCACATTGGCTGTCCCCTTCGCGATCCTTGTGATCTCGGCTCTGGAAACGGGTCCTTCGGCATTCTCATCCCATTTCGCAACCGGCATAAAGGGTTTCCTGAACTACGTGGACGCCTTCTTCATTTCGGCGTCGTTCATCGTGTTCTTCGCGGTCATCCTCATCCTCGAGCGGCTGCGGCCAGCCGATCCCGATCAGGCCCTGCTGTCGCGCGGACTGTTGTTCGACACCGGATTTGCGGTCGTCTCGCTGCTGGTTCATTTCCTGTTCGTGTCGCTGTTCGCCCTGTTGTTTCTGAGTTTCTTTCAGCGCCACCTGCCGCCGCTCTCGGGCCTGATCGAACACTGGCCGAACTGGCTGCGCGTGGTTGTCGTATTTGTCGCGGTGGATTTTGCCGGCTGGCTCAGCCATGTGATCCGTCACAAGGTCCCCGCCCTTTGGCATTTCCACGCGCTGCATCACTCGCAGAACGCCATGAACTTGATGACCGAGTTCAGGCTGCATCCGTGCGACCTTCTGGCCCGGACTCTCACCATGTCATTCGTGTTTGTTCTGGTGCTGGTGCCGATCGAGCAGGCGTTCGTTTTTGTGCTGCTGCAGAAATATTACCTGATGTTCCTGCACGCGAATGTCGATATCGGCTATGGACCGCTCGACCGGGTGTTCGTGTCGCCGCGTGTCCATCGCCTGCACCACGCGATGCGCTCAGATCTGCACGATCAAAATTATGGAGTCTATCTTTCGATCTGGGACACCATATTCGGCACCTTCCGTCAGGTACCTGACCGCGCGATCGAAACCGGCGTCGAGGGTTTCCCCAGCGAGCCAACCGGAGCCTGGGTGCAGATGCCTCTGACCTTTCTCCGCCAGTTCGCCTTTCCCGTCACGCAAGCCGCGCAGACCCTGCGCGACGCGTTTACGGTTCGTGAGCGAACCTGAGCCGTCCCACCGGCTTCAGGGTCTTTGCGTCATAGGTGCGGATTTCGGTCGTGCCGCCGATCTCGACCGTCACCGCCAGCCGCTCGCCCGCGCTCGCCGTGGAGACGATCCGCGCCCCCTTCGGCAGGGTCGCCGTCACATCGGTGATCTGAACGCTTCCATCGGTGCGGAAAAGACGGTAGCCGATGGCAACCAGCAGAGCCCCCACCCCGATCGCCGTGGTCAGGCCGGCAATCAGCATCATCCGGCGCACCCGCGCGATCAGCGCTGCTTGCTCGGGGGTCGGATCGGGCGCAACAGTTTCAGTCATGCAGCAGTCTTCCGAAAATACGCGTCACGAGGTCACGGTCGAGGGCGATGAAGGATCGCAGCGGCTGGACCGCGTGCTGGCCGTCCGCAGCCCCGACCTGTCGCGCTCGCGCCTCAAGGCGTTGATCCTCGCGGGCCAGGTCAGCGTGGGACCTGCCCCGGTTCGCGACCCCGCTTATCATGTCAAAGCGGGCGATACGATCACAATCGACGTGCCCCCCGCCGCGCCCGCCGAGCCCGAAGGCGAGGACATCCCGCTCGACATCGTGTTCGAGGACGACGACATCATCGTCATCGACAAGCCGAAGAACCTCGTGGTCCATCCCGCCGCCGGGCACGAGACCGGCACGCTGGTCAACGCGCTGATCGCCCACTGCGGCGCAAGCCTGTCCGGTATCGGCGGGGTCAGGCGGCCGGGCATTGTCCATCGGCTCGACAAGGACACCAGCGGATTGATGGTGGCCGCCAAGAACGACCGCGCCCACCAGTCGTTGTCGGCGCAGTTCGCCGACCATGGCCGCACCGGCGAGATGCGCCGCGGCTACATGGCCTTTGTCTGGGGCGTGCCGAACCGGAAAAGCGGCACCATAGATCAGCCGATCGACCGGCATCCGCACACCAGAGAGAAAATGGCGGTGCGCCAGGGCGGCCGTGACGCCGTGACCCATTGGGAGGTGATCGAGAGCTTCACGGGTAAGGACGGCAAGCCGGTCGCCGCCCTGCTCGCCTGTCAGCTCGAGACCGGCCGCACACACCAGATCCGCGTCCACCTCGCCCATCTCGGCCATCCGCTGCTCGGCGACGACGTTTACGGCTCCGGTTTCAAGACCAAGGCCCGCCAGCTCGGTCCGCAAAGCCAGGCGGCGCTTGCCGCTCTTGGCAGGCAGGCCCTCCATGCTTATTTGCTGGTCCTGGAGCATCCGGCGTCCGGAGAAATTCTTCACTGGGAATCGCCGCTGCCGGAGGATTTGGTCCTCCTCGAGGCCGCCCTCCGTAGCACAGACTAAAGGTGGTGCGCTAAAAAGCCGCATGGTTACAAACATTTAACCCGTGTCACGGGTTCGTGACCCCGTTTTGTTCTTCCCTCCCCCTCGGGTTTTGGAGTATGTTGCACCTGCGCTCGGGATCGTCCCGGCGCGGAACATTGCAGTGCTTCTGGCTTTGACACAGCAGATGGCCTGCCTCGCCCGCCGCTATCGGGGGCGTGAACTCTGGAGGGCGCACCATGGCCCGTGCCGCTACTTTGCCGGTTCTCAACGGAGAATCCGGTCTTGCACACTACCTGACGGAAATCCGCAAGTTCCCGATGCTGGAACCGCAGGATGAGTACATGCTCGCCAAGCGCTGGCGCGAGCACGACGACCGCGACGCCGCGCACAAGCTCGTCACCAGCCATCTTCGGCTCGTGGCCAAGATTGCCATGGGTTATCGCGGCTATGGCCTGCCGATTTCCGAGGTTGTCTCCGAAGGCAACGTCGGCCTGATGCAGGCTGTCAAACGCTTCGAGCCCGAGAAGGGCTTCCGTCTGGCCACCTACGCGATGTGGTGGATCAAGGCGTCGATCCAGGAATACATCCTGCGTTCGTGGTCGCTCGTGAAAATGGGCACCACCGCGAACCAGAAGAAGCTGTTCTTCAATCTCCGCAAGGCGAAGAGCAAGATCTCCGCGCTTGAAGAGGGCGATATGCGCCCCGAACAGGTGAAGCAGATCGCGACCCGCCTCGGCGTGACGGAACAGGACGTGATCGACATGAACCGCCGCCTCGGTGGCGACGCGTCGCTCAACGCTCCGATCCGTGACGACGGCGAACCCGGCGAATGGCAGGACTGGCTGGTCGATACCTCGCCCAACCAGGAAGCCATCATGGCGGAGAACGAGGAGTTCGATCATCGCCGCAGCGCGCTGACCGGCGCGATGGGCGTGCTCAACGACCGCGAGCGCCGCATCTTCGAGGCGCGTCGTCTGGCCGAGGAGCCGATGACGCTGGAAGACCTCGCCGCCGAATTCGGCGTGTCGCGCGAGCGCGTGCGGCAGATCGAGGTCCGCGCCTTCGAGAAGGTGCAGGCGGCGGTGAAGACCGCTGTCGCCAAGCAGGAGCACGCCGCACTGGAAGCGGCGTACTGATCTCTTCCGCATAACAAGTTGCGAAAGCCGGCCTTCGGGCCGGCTTTTTTGTTGTAACCCTCTCCCCGCATGCGGGGAGAGGGTGGCGAGCATCGTCAGATGCGAGACGGGTGAGGGGCTGTCAACTTCACAATGACCAACGCCCCTCACCCGCCCTCGTTTCACTCGGGCACCCTCTCCCCGTAAACGGGGCGAGGGAAACGTAGCATCCCGCCCCTCATCCGGAATAATTCTTGCAAAGCAGGGAGCGGCAGCACGATGCTGCGGACCACGGGGCAAGGACCGATCATGAAACAGGGATGGAACATGCAGACGCACCTTCGGCGGCTGGCGATTTTGACGTGTCTGCTCGTCTCTGCATCCGCCAGTGCGCAGACATGGCCGACAAAACTGATCAAGGCCACCATCCCGTTCGGCGCAGGCAGCGCGACGGACGTGGTGCCGCGCATGTTTTTTGATCGGCTGTCGGCTGAACTGGGGCAATCGATCGTGGTGGAAAACCGCGCAGGCGCCGGCGGCACGATCGGCACCGCCTCTGTCGTCCGCTCCGAACCGGACGGCTATTCGATCCTCGCCCATTCGTCGGCGATCACCATCGCGCCGGCGATCTTCACCGAACTCACCTACGATGCCACCCGGGACCTGTCGTCGGCGCTGATGATCGGCTACAGCGCGAATGTGATGATCACCTCGCCGTCGAAGCCATGGAAGACGGTGCAGGAGTACATCGCGGCCGCCAAAAAGCCGGACGCCGCCGCCAGCTTCGGCTCGGTCGGCATCGGCAGCGCCGTTCACATCAGCGCGGAAAAATTTCGTCTCGCCGCAGGCATCATGCCGACCCACATTCCGTATCGCGGCGGCTCGGAAGTCATCACCGACATTCTCGGCGGCCGGATCGATTTCTATTTCTGTCCGCTGGCCACCGCGCTGCCGCTGATCCAGAGCGGTCAGGTGCGCGCCCTGCTGGTTTCGACGCCGACGCGCGTCGCCGATTTGCCCGACGTGCCCTCGCCGCCCGAGGTCGGCCTGAAGGACGCCGACAGCGCGATCTGGTTCGGCGTGTTCGTGCCGTCGAAGACGCCGAAGGACGTTGTCGACAAGCTGTATGCCGCCGGCACGAAAGTTCTGGCGACGCCCGACATGCAGCGCGACCTGAAGAAGCTCGGCGTCGAGCCCTGGCCGATGAAGCCCGATGAGATGGACAAGCTCGTCGCAACTCAGACTATCGCCAGCGCCGAACTCGTCAAGGCCGCCGGGATCAAGTGATTTGGTGAAGCTCGTGCAGGCTTTGCGCACGCGGTGCTCACGACGGCTTTTGCGTGCGGCGCTTGCGCCGACGCAGTAATTCCGCGTAGGCGAAATCGATCGCAGCGCCCTGCTCGAGCCATCCGAGCAGCCGGTGGCGGAAAGCAGTTCGACAAGAAAACGCCGGACCGGCGCAATACCGCGCGCGGCGGCACGCGCCGTCAGGACACGTGCGATATGCGCGGAGGAAATCCATCTCCGCGCGCGCAACAACGAGTTCGCAATATGCGAAATCTCGCGCCGTATGCTCGGCGCGCGTCTCGCCGGTCAGGCGCGCATTCTCCGCGCCGCTGAAACCATAAGGACCTTCCAGCCTGAACCGCGCCGTCATGGGCAACGCTCCCGTTGATGGATTTGATGACGTGGAAGAGCGGGCACGCGCCGTCTGTCGCACGCATCGCGCACGCCGGCCTCGCCTCACATGGCCCCCTCGCAAGCATGAGGGGACGGAACGCCGAAAGGCGCACGTGGGTGGAGTAACGCGCAGCGGACATGCCGCAACGCGCATCGCCTTTCGGCGCTCCGCCGCGGCGATTTTTGGCGACGGGATCGTTCTTCCGGGACAGGACGGACGCTTTCACGCCCCGATCCGGCGGGCTTTCGCCTGCCTTCATCCTGTCCGCGTCCAGCCACTGAAGGCGGGGCCACGTAGTTGGCCCGGACGATGACCCGAAGCCTCCCGGACACGAGGGAGAACGTCTCTCCCGCGCGCGCAGGCGCCGCATCCCGCCCCGCGCATCGAAGCGTCCCAGGACACGCCCCTCAAGTGAGGCGGGATGGCGTCAAGATGGATCAGGCGGCGGAAAATGTCAAGGAATATTTTCCTATATCGATTCAGCCTTGTTGAGGATGACGACTCATAATCAAGTGAAGATGCGCAATGTCCTCCCTGGTCAGGCCTATCTCCACCGCGCCGAACTCCGGCTTCGTCGTGAAGCTAACTCATTTCGGTCGTCCCCGCGAAAGCGGGGACCCAGTCTTAAGATCTACTGCTTCATTGCTTGAAGAAAGCATGGATCCCCGCCTTCGCGGGGATGACTGGTTGAGAGCAACGCTGACCGGTCGAAAGTTTGCGGCTCGTCGCTTTTGCTTCGGGATTGAACGCGCGACCGCAACATCGCCCTATTGCGAGAGATAGCCCCGCATTTCGCTTCGCTTCGTCCGGGCTCCAAGGCTCGTCATTCCGGGATGCGCCGAAGGCGCAGGCCCGGAATCCAGACCTGCCGGACTCTTGCGCGAGACGATTGGATTCCGGGTTCGCGCTTCGCGCGCCCCCGAATGACGGCCGATTTCTTCACCTCGCCCCGTTCTTACGGGGAGAGGTCGGATTGCGCAGCAATCCGGGTGAGGGGCTACTTCCTCGAAAGTCGCGCCATCGCATATGTTGAAATCGCGCCCCTCACCCCAACCCTCTCCCCAGCGAAAGGGCGTCTACGCCCGTCTTCGACGGGCTATGCGGGGAGAGGGAGCAGGAAGATTTCATCGAAAACACTTCGAGATTCCGGGTTCGCTCGCAAGCGCTCGCGCCCCGGAATGACGAGCAGCCCTACTCCACCTTCGCACCGGCGAACTTCACCACCTTCTCCCACTTGTCGGTCTCGGAGACGATGATCTTGCCGAAATCCTCCGGCGTACCGATCAGCGCGACGCCGCCCATGTCCGCGATCTTCTTCTTCATCTCGGGCTCGGCGAGGATCGCGTTGATCTCCTTGTTGAGCTTGTCGATGATCGGTTTCGGCGTCTTCGCGGGCGCGCCCATGCCGAACCACGCGCTGGCTTCATAACCCTTCACGGTATCGCCGACGGTCGGAACATCGGGCAGTTCAGGCGAGCGCTTCTCGGTCGTCACCGCCACCGCGCGCAGCGTGCCCGCCCTGATATGCGAAATCGCGGACGGCATGTTGTCGAACATCACCTGCACGCGTCCGCTCAGGAGATCGGTGATCGCGGGAGCCGAGCCGCGATATGGAACGTGCTGCATCTCGACACCGGTCATCGCCTTGAACAGTTCACCGGACAGATGGATCGAGGTGCCGTTGCCCGATGAAGCCATGTTGACCTTTCCCGGATTGGCTTTCGCATAGGCGATGAATTCCGCCACGGTCCTGGCCGGAAAATCGTTCGGCACGATCATCACATTGGGCACGCGCGCAAGACCGGCCACCGGCGCGATGTCGCGGATGAAATTGAAACTCAGCTTCGTATAAAGCGAGGCGTTGATGCCGTTGGCGGGATTGACCAGCAGCACCGTGTAGCCGTCGGGATCCGCATTCACCACGGATTCGGTGCCGACATTGTTGCCCGCGCCCGGCTTGTTCTCGATGATGAACTGCTGACCCAGCCGCTCCGACAGCCGCTGGCCGATCAGGCGCGCGAGAATGTCGGTCGCGCCGCCGGGCGGATAGCCCACCACCCACTTCACCGGACGCGTCGGATAATCCTGCGCCGAAGCGCCGCTAATTGAGATGAGTGCAGCAAAGCCCATCGCGATCAGACCGACCGCGGCGCGTCGTGAAGCCATGTCGTGTTACCCCTTGTTCTCTCCCCGGCTGCCGCGACTTGGCGCGCGGTCAGCATGTGTTGATGGACAACACGCGAGCGTAACAAACAAAAACGAGAGCGAACAAGGAGCGCGATGCGCGCATCGTGCTTATGGCAGCGCACAACGCGTCGGGAACAGAGTACCGGGTTACAGATAGTCGCGGAAGTAATCCGCCAGGCTGTCGTCACTGCCCGTCATGCCGAAGTCGATCGGCTGCTCCAGCAGCAGCGCGCTGGCCTGCGTCTTGTAATCCGGCGAGACGTCGTCAACGCCGGGAAGCGGCTGACGCAGGATATCCAGATAGGATTTGTAGTTGTCCAGCGAGCCGCTGAAGATGCAGTTGCAGACGCCGGGATCGGCATAGACATATCGCGGCGTGCCGCCGGCCCTGTGGATCACGAAGCGATGCGGCGGCAATGCCTTCAGCGCGCGCTGGCCCGCCGCGTCGTTGGCGAGCTGGATGCGGAACCCGGCCGAGCGCAGATAGAACGCGTTCTTCTCAAGGAACGGCTTGCTCGGGGTGACATGCTGAGCCACCAGCGGCCACGCCAGCATCACCACTATCATTGCGGCAAGCGAGGCGAGCGCGCGCCAGGTCCGGGACATCGTTATCGGAAACATCGTTTGATCCTTCGCAAGACATAAACAAAGTCATCTGGGAGTCATAAACGCGGTCAGTTCGTCATGAAACGCGGGTCGCCAAGCCATCACGTCTCCTTGTGCGCTGCGTGAATTGTGTCGCGGGAACACGGGACGCAACGCCATTCGCGTTCACGATTTTGTCGCAGGTGTGAAAGCATGCATCGCATCGCGCGAATTGTCGAATCGCAGGCACAAGATGTGGTGCGATTGCGGGGGCAACTCGTCAAAGTGCGCTGCGGAATCTTCATCACCTTGAAGGAAATGTGACTGGAGCGTTTCCAATTTCACATCGCTGTATGCGCATTGCAAATCGCGATGCCGACTCACATCTGCCCCATTGCGGAAGCATGGTCCGCCCGCTCACCGGGAGCGCGATTGCAGAAGCATCATCCGATGCAATCGCACTCTGAAATGTCCGAAGAGGAGAAGTGCATGGTCGGTCGCCCGCAGGGAAACCTCAATGAAAAATTCGATCCGGATTACGTCGCCACGTTGAGAAAAATTCTCGACATCGCCGTCGAGCAGATTGCGCAGGAGAACCGTACGCCTGCGACCAAGGCGAAGATGGCCCAGACGATTGTCCGGCGCGCCGCCGACGGCGTGACCGATGCCAACGACCTCGTGTCGAGCGCCGTGCGCGTCGGGGAGACCCGCGCGGCGTGAGATGCCGACATCTGATGAGAGATAATGAACCCGCAACACATACAGCCGTCATCACCGGGCTCGACCCGGTGATCCATCCAGAATGAGTCTTGAGGAAGATGATGGATTGCCGGGTCAAGCCCGGCAATGACATTCAGGGAAGTGACGGGCTCAGTCGCCTTATGACAAAACCACGATCAGGACGCCGCGCTCTTGGGCGCGGCGTGCGGACGCTTCTCGACATCAAGCCTTGGCGCATTGGTCGCGAACTGCTCGTCCTGCGGCATCGACGGCAGAACGCCGCTGGTCTTGGCCTGATCGATCACCTGCGCCAAAAGCCTGAGGCCGAGCGGCGCCAGCGCCCGCTCCCACAATTCGCGCGCGGTCTCGTTCTTCTTCACGAACACCCAGTCCTGCGCGGCGATCGCGCCCGCATCGAGCCGGTCCGACAGGTGATAGATCGTGCCGCCTGCGATCGCGTCGCGCTCCTTGATGGTCCATTCCACCGCCGCGATGCCGCGATGGCGCGGCAGCAGCGATGGATGGTAGCCGATGCCGCCATGCCTGGCGGCCTTCAGCGCACCATCGCTGACCATCGCATGGCTGTGGGCCGTGACGATCAGGTCGGTGCCCGGCGCGATCTCCGAAGCCACGATGAGCTTGGGCTTTGCCTGCACCACGACCTCGACACCGGCGGCACGGGCCGCCGCGGCGAGACGGTCCTCGCCGTCCGCGACCACGACACGGATCACCTCGATGCCGTGACCGCGCATCATGTTGAACGTCTCGACGCCGAAATGACGCGAGCCAGCGAGAGTTATTTTCATGAGCCCTCTTTGCGCATGATCTGATCGGAAAACCGGTGCCCACTTTTCCGGATCATGCGTTTACTGACCCCAGGCCGTGAATGCTTCGTTGAATGCACGCTCGCCCGGCGCGCCCTTCTCGATGGCGATGATCGAACGGCGCTGGTTGGCGTAGACCAGCGGAATGTCGAACCACGACCGCTCCTTCAGAAGCTGAAGATTGCGCGCCTTGTCGGCCTCGACATTCGACAGCCCGACCAGGAAGAATCCGTCGGTGACCTTCACCGCGAGTCCCGCCAGCGGCGTACCGCGCGCCTGCTCGTTGGACTTCATCAGCACGCCGGGCACGTTGGCGATGGTGGTGCCGAAATCCGGCGGCAGCACGAAGGTCAGTTCCGCGGTGTGGCTCGCGGGCAGCGACGCATCGGTGTTGCGGCGGATCGAGAGCGACATCTTGATCTTGCGCTCGGGAATATCGATGTCGGCGCGCACGCCGATATCCGGCGGCTGACCCGCGGGCACCTTGACCGCTTCGGTGCGCCAGATCACGGAGCCGACATACTGCTTGCCCTGCGGCGCCGAGGGGTCCTCGTCATAGAGCACCACGCGCTGCGCCACCGGCGCAATCTGCGCCGAGCCGGGCTGGCCGACGCGGTCGGTGATCTTCGGCCGCGTGCCGGCGGCATCCTTCGGCGCGGTGTCGGCCTGCTGCGCAGGCTTGGTGAGCGACTTGAACAGCGAATAGGCTTTCGGCCCGCCCCACACCGCGCCGCCGATCGCGATGATCGCGACACAGACCGCGATGGCGGTCTTGAGCGGAAAGCCGCGCTTCTCCGTTTCGGGTTCGTCGCGGGAGGCACGCGCGCGCGACGAGCCGTTCGGCTGATAGCGTCCGGCTTCCTCGATGGATTCGTCGTAGCTGTAAGGCGCCGTACCACGCTGATCGGGAAAATCCTGAGCCTGGCTGCGCCGCGCTGAACGGGTCGCGCCGCCGAGATCGTTGGCATCCGCAACCACATCGCGCATGCCCGAACCCTGCGGCGGGCGGCGCTGCGCACGTGCGTCCTGCGTGAACTCGTCGAGCATGCGGGTGTCGTCGCTGCGCTGATCGCGCGCACGGACATCACGCATCGACGACGGCAGGCCCGGCTGAACCGGCGGCTGCGCGCGGGTCAGCGGCGGGGGTTGATCGCCGCGCAGATTTCGCGGCGGGCGCTGGTCCGGCGCTCCATTGGCCTCGGGCCGTGGAGCGGGCCGGCCGGGGGCCGGCGGCGGAGCGTTTCCGGTTCGCGCGCTGCGGGCGCTTTCACGTAGCGCGTCACCCGGACGCGGGCCGTCCCGCCGGCCGGGCAGCGGCGCGCGCGGCTGGGCTGACGGCGAAGGTGGCGCAGCGGGCGGCGGCGGCGCAGCCGGGCGCTCGGGCGGTGGTGCTTCGCCGCCTGGCGCGGCCTGATGCGCGGCGGCGCGGCGGACGGCATCGGCCTCGACCCTGCGCACCGCGTCCTCGAGCGCCAGCCGCTCGCGCGTGATTTCGGCTTCACTCAAGGCAGGCTGCACGCCGCGCAACTGGGAAATCAGCGCCGTTCGCGCCCGTTCATAAAGCGCACGGCGCTGCTCGCCGGGAGCACTGGGGTCCAGTCCGGCGATGGCGCGGGCTATGAGCGGGTAGTAATCAGCCATCCTTGTCCAGTCTGCAGGATTCTCCGCGAACCCTGTACTTAAAAAACGTCAATCAACAGAACACAGTCCACCCATGACGGGCCATGTTTTGTTCAGGCCTCGAACGGGTTTTGCACGAGGATCGTATCCTCGCGTTCCGGGCTGGTGGAAAGCAGCGCGATCGGGCAGCCGACCAGTTCCTCGACCCGGCGAACGTACTTGATGGCCTGTGCCGGCAGGTCCGCCCACGACCGGGCATTGGCCGTCGGCTCCTGCCAGCCTTCGATGGTCTCATAGATCGGCTCGACCCGCGCCTGCGCGCCCTCGCCCGCCGGCAGATGATCGATCTCCTTGCCGTCAAGCTTGTAGCCGACACAGACCTGGATCTCGTCGAAGCCGTCGAGGATGTCGAGCTTGGTCAGCGCGAGGCCATGAATGCCGCTGGTCCGCGCGGTCTGCCGCACCAGCACCGCATCGAACCAGCCGCAGCGGCGCTTGCGCCCGGTGTTGACGCCGAACTCCTTGCCGCGCTGGCCGATCAGTTCGCCGATCTCGTTGGTCAGTTCAGTCGGGAACGGTCCCTGTCCGACGCGTGTGGTGTAGGCCTTGCAGATGCCGAGCACATAGCCGACCGAGCTCGGGCCCATGCCGGTGCCGGTCGCAGCCTGCGCCGCCACCGTGTTGGACGACGTGACATACGGATAGGTTCCGTGATCGACGTCGAGCAGTGCGCCCTGTGCGCCCTCGAACAGGATGCGCTTGCCCTCGCGGCGCTTTTGATCGAGCAGACTCCACACCGAATCCGCGAACGGCAGCACGCGCGGCGCGATCGCCGTCAGTTCTTTCAGGATGTCCGCGCCGTCGATCTCCGGCAGATTGAGGCCCCGGCGCAGCGCATTGTGATGCGTCAGCAGACGATCGATCTTGTGCGGCAGCGTCTGCGGATCGGCGAGATCCATCAGCCGGATAGCGCGGCGGCCGACCTTGTCCTCATACGCCGGACCGATGCCGCGCTGGGTGGTGCCGATGGCGTTGGCCTTGCTGGCGTTCTCACGCACCGCATCGAGTTCGCGATGCAGCGGCAGGATCAGCGTGACGTTCTCGGCGACGCGCAGATTGTCGGGCGAGATCTTCACGCCCTGTCCCTGCAGCTTGTCGAGTTCGGTCAGGAATGCCTGCGCGTCGAACACAACGCCATTGCCGATCACCGACAGTTTCGACGGCCGCAGCACGCCCGAAGGGAGCAGCGCGAGCTTGTAGGTGTTTCCGTTGATAACGAGCGTATGGCCAGCGTTATGGCCGCCCTGAAAGCGAACGACAATGTCCGCCTGTTCCGACAGCCAGTCGACGATCTTGCCTTTTCCTTCGTCGCCCCACTGGGCGCCGACGACGACAACGTTAGCCATTTCCAGACATTCTCCCGCAACCCGCAAATCCGCTGGTGTTCCAGCGCCTTGCAGCTTGGGCCGCTCGCTTGCGAGGCATGTCACCGGATAACGGATGCGCGCATGGGACGCAAGCGCCAACGGCTGTTGACGTATGCGCCAGATGGGGTGCAAATCATTGATATCCCCAAATAATTCCGGTCAGCCCCGACCTTCCCTGCAAAGCCAATAATCCGCCATCGACATGAACGATCCCGCCCCGCGATCCGCGACATCATGGCTCATGAACAGGCCCTATCTGCTGCTGTCCCTGTCGTCCCTGTTCTGGGCGGGCAACATCGTGCTGGGACGTTTCATCGCGGCTGATTTTCCGCCCATGGCGCTGTCCTTTCTGCGCTGGGCCTTCGCCTGCCTGATCGTCCTGCCGTTCGCGTGGCCGCATATGCGGGCCGAGTGGCCGGTGCTCCGCAAGCATCTGCCGATTCTGACGCTGCTGACCCTCACCGGCCTCGCCGGCTACAACGCCATCGCCTATCTCGGGCTGCGATACACCGAAGCATTGAATGCGCTGCTGATCCAGTCGTCAGGGCCATTGATCGTAGCGCTGTGGTCATTCGTCCTGCTCGGCATCCGTCTCACCTGGCCGCAAACCATCGGCATCGGCATTTCACTGCTTGGCGTCCTCACGATTCTGTCGCGCGGCGATCCGGTCGCCCTCACCTCGATCCACCTGAACAAGGGTGATCTGATCTTCACCACCGCGCTGATCATCTTCGGGCTCTATTCCGTGCTGGCGGTGAAACGTCCGGCGATACACCCGCTGACCTTCATGGGCTTCACCTCCGGTTATGCGACGGTGTTGCTGATCCCTGCCGTGATCGCGGAGGCTGCGAGCGGTCACACGCCATCGCTCTCCGTGAACAACGCACTCACGCTGGCTTATGTCGCGATATTCCCGTCGATCCTCGCCTATCTGTTCTTCAACCGCGGCGTCGAACTGATCGGCGCCAACCGCGCCGCGCCGTTTTTCCATCTGATCCCGGTGTTCGGATCGGTGCTCGCCATCGCCTTCCTCGGCGAGCGGCCACAGCTGTTCCATGTTGCGGGCTATGCGCTGGTGCTGACCGGTGTCGTCATCGCCGCGCGGCGCACGTCGGCGGTTGCTGAAGCTTAAGTCATAACATTTCAGCGGTCACGATTTGCCGCAAGCACACGATTTGCTCGCTCTCCCGCAGGCGGGGAGAGGTAAAAAAACAGCGCGATGGGCGTTCAGCGCAACGGAGCAATCCGGGATTGTCGGTTGTGAAAGGTGCGAAACACCGGCACAACTTGACGCATCCTCTTTCCCAAAGACCCATGACCGTCGCTGATCCGCCCTTGCGCCAGTCCTCGCTCGCTTCACGGCTGGCGAACCAGCCCTATCTGCTGCTCAGCTTGATGGCGCTGTTCTGGGCCGCGAACATCGTGCTCGGGCGCTTTGTTGCCGGCCATGTTCCGCCGTTCACACTGACATTCCTGCGCTGGGCCGGAACCTTCCTCGTCGTCGCTCCCTTCGCATGGCCCTATCTGCAACGCGACTGGCCAACCATGCGCCGGCACATGCCGCTGCTGCTGGTTCTGGCGCTGACCGGCTTCGCGCTCAACAACGCCCTGTCCTATTGGGGACTGCAACACACACAGGCGCTGAACGCGCTGCTGATCCAGTCGTCGGGCCCGCTGTTCGTGGCGCTGTGGGCGCTGGTGCTGTTCGGCGTGCGCCTGTCATGGATGCAGGCGGCCGGCATCCTCGTGTCGCTGATCGGCGTACTCGTCATCATTCTGCGCGGAAACCTTGCCGCGCTGGCGGACATCCAGATCAACGCCGGTGACATCAGTTTCGCCGGCGCGCTGTTCGTGTTTGGACTGTACTCCGCTCTCATGACGCGGCGTCCGAAGATCAATCCGCTCTCGCTGATCGCGTTCACCACGGGGGCCGGAGCGCTGATGCTGTTGCCGCTGGTGGGATGGGAAGTCTCGATCGGCGACAGACTGACACTCGACACGCTGACGATCGCCACCGTCATCTTCGTCGTGATCTTTCCCTCGACGCTGGCCTACATCTTCTTCAATCGCGGGATCGAACTGATCGGCCCCAATCGCGCCGCGCCGTTCTTCCATCTGGTGCCGGTATTCGGTTCGGTGATGGCCATCGTGCTGCTCGGCGAGAAGCCGGAACTGTTCCATCTGGTCGGTTACCTGCTCGTGCTGGCAGGCGTTGTCACCGCATCGCGGCGCGGATCGGCCGGGAAACGTCCGGCTTCCTAGAACCGCACCACTGGCTGGCAATCCGGCGCGATTTCGCGCAATCTCCGCCTCAAGTGCCGGCGTCGTCACCGCCTCGGTGAACCGACGACCGCACGTCAAAAAGAGCAGGGCGGAGACACCATCAATGAACTTCCTGAAATCAAAGATATCGCCAATGACATTGGCGCTCGCCATCGCGGCCGGCGTTCTGGCGGCCGGACCATCGGCGGCGCAGACGGCGTGGCCCGCACCGGGCAAGAACATCACGCTTGTGCTTCCGTTCGCGGCGGGAAGCGGCACCGACAGCACGACGCGCCTGATCTCGAAAGAACTGGCCACGGCGCTCGGCACCAATATCGTGATCGACAACAAGCCCGGCGCCAACGGCTCGATCGCCGCGAGCTACGTCGCGCGCTCCGAGCCGGACGGCTACACGATTTTCGTGACCACCAACACGTCGCATTCGGCCAATCCGTATCTCTTAAAGAACATGACCTACGATCCGATCAAGGATTTCACGCCGATCGCGCGCACCGGCGACCTGCCGTTCATGCTGGTGATCAATCCGGAGATCCCGGCGAATTCGGTCGCCGAACTGGTCGCGCTCGCGAAGAAAGAGCCGGGCAAGTACTCCTACGCCAGCGGCAGTTCGTCGGCGATCGTGTCCGGCGCGACGTTCGCAACCCTTGCCGGCATCGACCTGCTTCACGTTCCCTACAAGAGCTCGCCGCCCGCCCTCACCGACGTGATCGCCGGGCGGGTGTCGATGATGTTCGTCGACGTTCCGACCGGCCTGCCCCATGTCAACGGCAAGGCGCTGAAGGCGCTGGCGGTGACGACGATCAAGCGCTCCGCGCTGCTGCCGGATCTTCCCACCATGGACGAAGCCGGCGTGAAGGGTTTCGACATCACCTCGTGGCAGGGCTATCTCGGCCCGGCCAACCTGCCGAAGCCGATCGTGACCCGGCTGAATGCGGAAATCCGCAAGGTCGTCGAGCGGCCCGATATCAGGAAGGAGCTTGCCGACCGCGGCATGGAAGCTTTCTCCGGCACGCCTGAGAGCTTCGACAAGTTCCTGAAAGAGCAGCTCGTGGTGTGGGAAAAGCTGATCCGCGAAGCCAAGATCGAGAAGCAGTGAGTTAAAGCTGACTTTCGAGCAATCCACGATGTCGTCCCCGCGAAAGCGGGGACCCATAGCTTGGAAGCGAACTTGTGGTGACCGAAGATGGGGTAACGTACCACGTCTACATTCTCGCGAGCCAACCCAACGGCACGCTCTATATCGGCATCACAAACAATCTTGCTCTTCGGCTATCTCAGCACAAGGGCGGACGCGGATCGGAATTCGCGCAACGCTATGCCGTTAATCGTCTTGCCTATGTTGAAGGGTACGACACGCCCTCAGATGCCATTCGCCGGGAGAAGCAACTCAAGAAATGGAACAGGGCCTGGAAAATCGAACTCATCGAAAAGAACAATCCGGATTGGCAAGACCTGTCTGACCTCGCCATCTTCGGAATTTCTTAGAAAAGGTGGGTCCCCGCTTTCGCGGGGACGACATCTTGTTTGTAGTAGCGATACTTCGCCACCGAGGTATTACGCCGCCCGCACCTTGCCGAGGAATTCGTCCACCGCCGCGCGCAGCATGCCCGACTGCTGGTCGAGATCGCGGGCGCTGGAGAGAACATCCGACGCCGCCGTGCCGGTCGCCGCCGCGGCCGAACTGACGCCGCCGATGTGATCGCTGATCTCGGTCGATCCCGCCGCCACCGACTGGATGTTGCGTGCAATCTCGCGGGTCGCAGCGCCCTGCTCTTCGACGGCGCTGGAGATGTTCATCGTGATCTCGCTCATCCGCGCGATGGTTTCGGTGATGCCGCCGATCGACACCACCGCCTCGCTGGTGGTGGCCTGCATGGCAGCGACCTGAGCCGAGATTTCCTCGGTGGCCTTGGCGGTCTGGTTGGCCAGCGCCTTGACCTCGGAGGCCACCACGGCGAAGCCGCGGCCGGCTTCGCCGGCACGCGCCGCCTCGATGGTGGCATTGAGTGCGAGCAGATTGGTCTGCGCCGCGATGGAGTGAATGAGCTGCACCACTTCGCCGATCTTCTCAGCGCCGCTGGAGAGAACCTGCACCGTCGCATTGGTGCGCTCGGCGTCCGCCACCGCCTTGGTGGCGATCTCGTTCGACTGGTTGACCTGGCGGGCGATCTCGGCGACCGAGCTGGACAGCTCTTCCGCCGCTGCCGCGACCGTACCGACGTTGCTCGATGCCCGCTCCGACGCCGAACCCACGGTGGCTGCGCGTGCGCTGGCATCGCGAGCCGACGCGGTCATGGATTCCGCCGTGGTCTGCATACCCGCCGCCGACGTCGCCACGGAGCGGACGATGCCGTTGACGCTACTCTCAAAGTTGCTGGCAATGCTGTTCATCATGGCCTGCCGTTCCGCAGCGGCACGTTCCTTGGCCGCAGCCTCTTCCTGCTCGAGCCCGCGGATGCGGATCGCGTTGTCCTTGAAGACCTGCACGGTCGTGGCCATCTTGCCGATTTCATCACGGCGGCCGATGCCCGGAATGTCGTCTTCGAGCTGGCCATCCGCCAGCGTCTGCATGCGGGTGCCGAGCAGACCGAGTGGACGGGTGATGCTGCGGCCGATGAACCAGGCCACCGCGCCGGAGACTGCGCCGATCAAGACAGTCGCCGCAATGAGCGCCCAGACGATGGGCATCAGCTTGGCGTCGAGATCGTCGAGATAACCGCCGGTGCCGACAAACATGTTCCAGCCGGGAATTGCGACCGCGTAAGACATCTTGCGGATCAGTTCCTTGGTGCCGGGCTTTTCGTATTCGTAGCGCAGCGTGACATCGCCCTTGGCGGCAACGCCGTCGCGCAGTTCGCGCGCCAGCTTGCGGCCGTTGGTTTCGACATCGAGCTGATTGCTGCCGATCTTCTTCACGTCCGGCGTCGCGACCGTAATGCCGTCCATCGTATAGACGAACATGTAGCCCGTGCCGTTCTCGTAAGTCATGGTCTGGGCACGCTTCGCAAATTCCGCGATCGCAGCTTCCTTGGTCATCTGTCCGGCATCGACCTGCTTCTGCAGTCCGATCGCCATGTTGCGCGCGGTATCGACCAGCGCGTGGGTCTGCGCTTCACGCCCGTTCACCAGCTCCCGCTGCATCATATAGGCTGAGTAAAGACCGGCTGCGCTGAGGCCAAGCAAAGTCACACCGACCAAAATTCCGAGTTTGGCGGTGATGGGCAGGTTGTTCAAAAATTTCACGATGAAGCTCCGGGGCGGGCCACGCTTCTGCGTGGATTCGTCCAATCAATTATCGAAATTTCCTTTCGGGTTGGTTACACCCGCTATTGCAGAAATTGCCCCGAAAGATTCCAGGCAGCGACGCAAGTCCGGCAACGATGATGCTGACTTGGCCGTTCTCGCCGCCGCGATCGTATCGAACCGTCAGAATGACGAGCCGCCCGACAGTAAGCCCGGCGCCCGCTCACGAAATGGATTTCTGAGCGTTGTGCCCGGGGTGTCCGCAGGCGCCGCACCAGCCACAGGAAAAGCATAGCCAACGATTGTCTTGACCACGACGCGATCGGACGCCGGCGTCAGGCCATAGCCCACGCCAAAGTTCACATCGAAATCGCCGACCTTGAAATCGGTCACCGCGAAAACGGTGTGCTGCTGATTGCGAAGCGCCGCGAAGTGCCCGATCTCGCCGAAGTCTGCATAGTATTCGAGACCGAGTTGCACATCCTGCGCGACCTTCTCCGCCACCCGCGCCGCCGGAGTGAAATCAGCCACGCCAAGGCGGCCAAGCCCGATGCCCACAATCGGGTTCACGATGAACTCGTAGTCGCCCTTTCGCATCCCGATGATCGGACGAATCTCAAGCCCCCAACGGGTCTGCGCGAATTTCGGCATCTCGTAGCTCAGCTCGAAATTGACACCGTAGAAGAAGTCCCGCTGAGCCGCGCTCGGCGAGACGAACAACGATCGGAGTTTGAAGCCGTCGGAGAGGAACTGACGGTCCTGCACGGCAAACGGCAGATAGAGGCCGAGCTCCCACCACTCCGTCATGCCGTAGGCGAATTCCGGCGTACCGTTGAGACTTCCATCCGACCTGAAACCACCCGGGAAGGGCGGCAGCGGTTGTCCGCGCGCGACATAGTTCAGATGCTGCTGGATGGTGAATTGACCTACGGCAGCGATCGACGCGTCATAGACTTGGATCTCATCGGTCGCGTGGGCGACCGTGCAGGCGCAGCCGAACGCAACCCCCACGCCAGCGAGCAGCCGCCACGCCGTGCGATGGGACCAGCTCGTCGTCCGGCAACGCGCCCCGTTCGCTCCCGCCGTCACCCGCATCGGCCCCTTTGAAAAGCATAATTTAGAACGATTCTAAATTACGTCGCCGTGGCCGTTGCTGTCAAACGCGAAAGGCGGCCGCAGGACTGCAGCCGCCTTTCAAATTGAAATATCCTTCAGGACAATACGTCCCTCAGAACGTCAGCGCTTTGGCCTGCTTGACCTGCGGCAGCGCCGCCACCTTCGCGAGGACATCGGCCGGCACCGCGCCGTCGACCTCGACCAGTGCAATGGCGTCGCCACCCTGCACATTGCGGCCGAGATGGAAGGTCGCGATGTTGATCTTGGCATCGCCGAGCAGCGAGGCGAATTTGCCGATGAAGCCCGGCTTGTCCTCGTTGGTGATGTAGATCATCGACTTGGCGAATTCAGCATCGACCCGGATGCCCTTGATGTCGACCAGGCGTGGCTTGCCGTCGTGATAAACCGTGCCGGACACCGAACGCTCCTGCCGTTCGGTCGCGACCGTCACGGTAATCAGACTCTCATAATCGCTGCGGGCGGCACGGGTCACCTCATCGACCACCATGCCGCGCTCCTTCGCCACCACCGGCGCAGAGACGACATTGACGTCGCCCAGCATCGGCCGCAGCAGGCCGGTCAGCGCCGCCGAGGTCAGCGCCTTGATCTTCATGTCCGCGACCGCGCCCTCATAGGTGATCGTGACCTTGGTGATGCCGGTTTCGGTCAACTGGCCGGCGAACGAGCCGAGCTTTTCGGCAAGTTCGATGAACGGCTTCAGCTTCGGTGCTTCTTCCGCCGTGATCGAGGGGAAGTTGACGGCGTTGGAGATCGCGCCGGTCAGCAGATAGTCCGACATCTGTTCGGCGACCTGCAGCGCGACGTTCTCCTGCGCTTCCGTGGTGGATGCGCCGAGATGCGGGGTGCAGATGACATTGGCATGACCGAACAGCACGTTGGTCTTGGCCGGCTCTTCCACGAACACGTCGAACGCAGCGCCCGCGACATGCTTGGAATTCAGCGCATCGACCAGCGCCTGCTCATCCACCAGACCGCCGCGCGCGCAGTTGATGATACGCACGCCCTTCTTCATCTTGGCGAGCGAGGCCGCGTCGATGATGTTCTTGGTCTTGTCGGTCAATGGCGTGTGCAGCGTGATGAAGTCGGCGCGCTTGAACAGGTCGTCGAGTTCGACCTTCTCGACGCCGATGTCCTTGGCGCGCTCCGGCGACAGGAACGGATCGAACGCGATCACCTTCATGCGCAGGCCGAGCGCGCGGTCGGCGACGATCGAACCGATGTTGCCGGCGCCGATGACGCCAAGCGTCTTGCCGGTGATTTCGACGCCCATGAAGCGGTTCTTCTCCCACTTGCCGGCCTGGGTCGAGGCGTCGGCGGCCGGGATTTCGCGGGCCAGCGCCAGCATCAGCGTGATGGTGTGCTCCGCGGTGGTGATCGAGTTGCCGAACGGCGTGTTCATCACGATGATGCCCTTCGCCGTAGCGGCGGGGATCTCGACGTTGTCGACGCCGATGCCGGCGCGGCCGATGACCTTCAGGTTCTTGGCCTTCTCGAGAATCTTCGCCGTCGCCTTGGTGGCGGAGCGGATGGCGAGGCCGTCATAGTTGCCGATGATCTCGGCAAGCTTGTCCTTGTCCTTGCCGAGTTCCGGCTGGAAATCGACCTCGATGCCGCGATCCTTGAAAATCTGCACGGCGGCGGGAGACAGCGCGTCGGAAATGAGAACTTTGGGTTTGGTCATGGGATGTGATCCATCTTTCGTCATTCCGGGGCGCGAGCCTTGCGAGCGAGCCCGGAATCCAGACGAGGTTAAAGGGATTTGTAGTTGGATTCCGGGTTCGCGCTGCGCGCGCCCCGGAATGACAAGTCAGGCCGCTTTCGCGAGCGAAGCCTTGGTCTCGGCGAACGCCCAGTCGATCCACTGCGTCAGAATCTCGACGTCCCTGGCCTCAACCGTCGCACCGCACCAGATGCGAAGACCGGCCGGCGCATCGCGGTAATGCGCGAAGTCGTAACCGGCGCCTTCCTTCTCGACCGCCGCAACCAGCTTCTTGGCGAAGTCAGCCTGCGCATCAGCAGAGAGCGCGGTGATCGCCGGATCGACGACCTTCAGGCACACCGACGTGTTGGAGCGGATCGCCGGATCGGCGGCAAGGAAGTCCACCCACGGCGTCTTCGCCTTCCAGTCGGCGAGCACCTTGGTGTTGGCATCGGCACGCGCGATCAGCGCCTTGAGACCGCCAACGGACTTCGCCCAGTTCAGCGCATCGAGATAGTCCTCGACGCAGAGCATCGACGGCGTGTTGATGGTTTCGCCCTCGAAGATGCCGGCATTGAGCTTGCCGCCCTTGGTCATGCGGAAGATCTTCGGCAGCGGCCACGGCGGCGTGTAGCTCTCGAGCCGCGCGACGGCGCGCGGCGACAGGATCAGCATGCCGTGCGCGGCTTCGCCGCCCAGCGCCTTCTGCCAGGAGAAGGTCACGACATCGAGCTTCGGCCAGTCGAGCGGCTGCGCGAACGCGGCGGAGGTCGCGTCGCAAATCGTGAGGCCTTCGCGGTCAGCCGCGATCCAGTCGGCGTTCGGAACGCGCACGCCGGAGGTGGTGCCGTTCCAGGTGAACACGATGTCCGAATTCTTGTCGGCCTTCGACAGATCGGGAATCTCGCCGTAGCCAGCGTGGAGCTTGACCACGTCCTTGAGCTTCAATTCCTTAACGATGTCGCTGACCCAGCCTTCGCCGAAGGATTCCCATGCGATGGTGGTGACCGGGCGCGGCCCGAGCAGCGACCACAGCGCCATTTCGACGGCGCCGGTGTCCGACGCAGGCACAATGCCGATCTTGTAATCGGCAGGCACTTCAAGCACTTCGCGCGTCAGTTCGATCGCGAGCTTGAGTTTGGCCTTGCCGACCTTCGCGCGATGCGAACGGCCGAGGGCTGCGTCCTTGAGATTTTTGGGGTTCCAGCCAGGGCGCTTGGCGCAGGGGCCGGAGGAAAAATGCGGCACGTTCGGCTTGGAGCCGGGCTTCGCTACAGTCATGTTCTATCCTTCCAGATAGCTAGCCTCCCGTTGGGGGGAGGTGTCCCGCCGCCGTCAATATGGAAGGTTTCGGATTTCGTCAAGAAACTTTGCCCCGCGCGGATCACAAAGCCGGGATGCAGGGCGTCCCTTCCCGCCGGGTCAGGCGGGCCGCTTCCACTCTGCGAGCGGGATATTCGGCATCTCGAAACGCTGTGTCGTGCGGGTGTACCAGCCGCCTTCCATGCGTCCGATCAGATCGAGTTTCTCCGCGTCGACATACTGCCGCGTGGCATCGATCACGGCGTGATCCTGCACATGGATCATCAGGATGCGGCCGAGCACGAGGCTGAAGCCGCCGAGCGCGACCTCCTGCATGAACGTGCATTCCATCGAGACCGGCGAGGCTTCGATGCGCGGCACCTTCACCTTCTCCGATGGCACGAGTTTCAGGTCCGCCTCTGCCGGTTCCTCGACGCCCTTGGGAAATGCGATCGAGGTGATCCGCATCTGCTGGGCGAGACTGTAAGGCACAAGATTGACCACGAACTGTTCGTTGGCGCGAATGTTGGCGCGGGTGTCCTTCGGCTCGCCGGGCCCCTTGCTGCCGATTCCGACGCCGACTGTCGCGGGCTCCGACCCGAACACATTGAAGAACGAGAACGGCGCGGCGTTCACAGCGCCGCTGCTGTCACGCGTGGTGATCCATGCGATCGGCCGCGGCAGCACGGTGGCCAGCAGCAGCTTGTAGCGTTCGCCGGCCGTCATTGCTTCGAAATCGAATTGCATGGGTCCTCCTCGCGCAAAGCCGCCCTCGGCAACGCCGCCGTCTTGAGTGACTTGCAATTCGCAAGCCGGATCAACGGAAGACTAGATGCTTTTTTGGAACTTACAACGCTGGACGGAGATTCACCTGCGCATGGGCGATCTGCCCTCTCTGTCAGGACCTGTTATTCCGGCGCCGCGCCGACCGGCGGTCCGCCCGGCGGACGGTGCAGGAAGGTGATGGTGGCGAAAGCCCCGACCCACGATCCGACCGCGGCAAAGGCCACATAGATCCAGTTCTCGGTGTAGCTGATCACCGCGTAGGACGAGAGCAGATACCAGATGCTGCTCCAGGATGCCGCGGGGACGCGTTTGCGCGCCACCACCGCCGACGTGAACATGACATAGACGGCATCGGTCGCGGCGGTGGCGAGCAGAACGGCAATGGCCGTGAGGGGATTGATGGCCGGCATGGGCTCTTCCTCGGCTGGATGACGAACCGGCCCGAGCTTACCCTGCATTCGCCGCCTTCCGTCCCCGGAATCAGAGGCCGAGCCGCTTTTCGGACTCGCCGATCCAGCGCCGCACGGCGTCATAGCCGTCGAGATGAAAGCCGCCTTCGTGGGCCGCGCGGGTGTAGGCCAGCAGCGCCACATCCGCGAGCGAGAACACGTCCTCGACCAGGAACTTCGTTTTCTGCAACTGGTGCTCCATCAGCGCCAGCGCGGCATAGCCCCGCTTGACCTTCTCCGGATCGAGATCGCCCAGCGACTTGCCGAGATAGACCATCTGAAACCGGCAGACCGCGATGTAAGGCTCGTGGCTGTACTGCTCCCAGAACAGCCACTCATCCATCTTCGCCGACAGGAACGCCTCCGCGGGGATCAGGTCGGTGCCGCGCGCCAGATAGCGGATGATGGCATTGGATTGCGCCAGCGTGCGACCGTCGTCGAGTTCGAGCACCGGCACCTGCCCCGCCCCGTTCAGCTTGAGAAACTCGAGCGTGCGGCTTTCACTTTTCATGGTGTCGACATCGATCCAGGTGTAGCGGCGCGAAAGCTTGTCGCACACCCACTTCACTTTCAGGCAATTGCCGGATTTCAGATCGCCATAGATCTTCATGACCGCACCTTCCCGATGGCTGCCGCCTCCGAATGGAGCGATAGCCCAACAGGCAAAACGGCCCCTGTCAACGACAGGAGCCGCAAAAGAGAATTTCGGAGAAACGGTTCGGTCAGAACCTGTAGCCGAGACCGCCGCGTACGGTGTTGATGTTGGTATCGATGGGACCGGTGAAGCGGATGTATTCCCATTCGGCGCGGCCGAACACGTTTCCAAACAGCATCACTTCGGTGCCAAGGCCCATCGTGTATCCGACCTTCAACCGGCCGTGCTGATTTTCGGAAGCTGTGTACGTGACGGGGCCGTAAGCGTTTGTCGGCGGCGGACCGGGATTCGTGCCCTGCGCATCGATCACGTTGGTTCTCGTGCTGTCGGCGAGTCCGAACGCAACGCCGCCAAACAGATAAGGAAGGAAACTGCCGATGGCGTATGCGGCACGGCCACGGAACGTGAGAATGTCCGTGAACTTGATGGACGCCGACGACGTCACGAGCACATTGTTGTTGATACCGTCCGAGGTGGTGAACTGGCGCCCCATACTGCCGGCTGCGGCGCCCCCGAAGTTACCGTGCATATAGCTCGCATCGACGCCGAGCACGGCGTCGCCCCACTGCGCGTTATAGCCGGCGAAGCCGCCAAAGGCGCTGCTCTGATGCGAAACCTTCCCGCCGATCACCGGCCAGCTCGAAACCTGGAATTCCTTTTCGATCGTCGTCAGCGCCAGTTGTTGCGCCGTCATGTTGCTCGTCGCACCATTGAAATTGTGGTCGGACGAGCCGTAAGCCGCCTGCCCGCCGGCGTAGAAGCCCTGCCATCTGACATAGCGCGGACTTTCGCGGAGCATTCCGCGCAGGACCGGCAAGTCCTCGGGATAATCTGCGGCCTGCGCACCCTGCGCGGCTGCCGCCATCATCATCGCCAACACGATCCGACGCATCACGAAACTCCCGTTACCAACGCTTAACTACGTTCGATCATGCCGCGTTAACCCTAATCATTCGTTATCGCCGCGCACTCTGCGCAAAAGAAAACGGCGCGGAAAAATCCGCGCCGTTAAAGTTTGGCAGGAGAGACGAAGCGAGAAGAAATCCAATCAGCCCTTGCGGATCAGCGGAGGCAGCATCGGCGGAGCGTAAGCCGGCACCGGGTCGATCGCCCAGCGCACGCCGAGCTTCAGGTCGTGCGAAGTGAGATGCTTGAAGGTCGTCGGATTGTTGATGTTGTTGGTGCCATCGTAAGCGATGACGTCGCCGGTGATGCCGTCACCCATGTCGAGGTAACGGTAGGCCAGTTCGAGCGTCAGGCTCGGATTGATCTTATAGGCAAGGCCGGCGTGAACCGCCCAGGCGAAATTCCACTTCGATGCATCTGCTGCGTAAGCGGAGCTTGGCCCACCGGCGAAACCACCGTTGCTCGTCGTTTGTCCGACGTCAGTGTAGTTTGCCATCGTCACGCGAGCGGCACCGACACCGGCACCGATGAACGGTGTGATGCACCACCAGGTTCCGAGATCGGCATAGGCGTTGGCCATGATCAGCCATTCGGACTTGTTGCCGGTATACTTGTTGAAGCCGTTTTGCACGGCACCGCCGCCATTGAAGGTGTTCACTTCGTAGCCGTTCAACGTCGAACTCGCGCGGTATTCACCGGTTACGTCCGCGCGGAACCAGTTGTTGAAGCGGTAACCTGCGCCGAGACCGAAGATGCCCGCGCTGTTGAAATCCGCCTTCTGATTCTGGCTAGTGAGACCGGCTTCGAGCGCGTTGCTCAGGTGCTGGACCTTCTGATTGCTGAAGCCGATGTCGCCGCGCAGATACCAGCCGCCGAAGTCCTCGACCGGAGGCGGCACATACATCGGGGGCGGAGGAAGATCGGCAGCGAGCGCGGCCGAGGAAATGAATGACGCCGCGCCGGCAGCAAGAAGATTCTTCAGAGTACGCATTGGTCCGGTCCTTTCGCCGGTGAGGCAGACAAAAGCCTCACGCTCAAAACTCATGGGCGGACCATGGCACCAAATGTTTAAGCGGCACTTAACCCTAATTCTTAACCGCGATTTTTAATCTGGCTTAAGCGAGACGGTAAACATTTACACAACGCGCGAGGCCTGACGCGCCGCAAATCCTAACGATGTGTTGATGATTGAGTCAGCGATGCTGACGTAGTGGCGGCGAAGTCTGCTTCGGACTTTTCCGTCATTGCGAGCGAAGCGAAGCAATCCATTCTTCTATCCAGGACATGGATTGCTTCGTCGCTGCGCTCCTCGCAATGACGAGACAAATGCCAGGCACGAGGCCCGGCATGACGTCGATAGTTGTGCAACTTAAAGTGCGAGCGTCAGAGCTTGTGGCGCTTGATCTGCGGCAGGAAGATCGCAAGCAGGCCGATGGCCGGAAGCCACGCGCAAACCTGATACACGAAGTCGATGCCCTTCCAGTCCGCCACCTGACCGAGCACCGCGGCGCCAAGACCGCCGAAGCCGAACGTCATGCCGTAAAACAACCCCGAGATCATGCCGAGACGATGCGGCATCAGTTCCTGCGCATAGACGATGATCGCAGGCGTTGCCGACGAGATGATGAATCCGATCAGGATGCTCAGCACCGCGCTGGCGAACAGGCCGACATGTGGCAGCGCCAGCGTGAACGGCAGGGCGCCGATGATCGAGAACCAGATCACATACTTGCGGCCGAACCGGTCGCCGAGCGGACCACCGAAGAACACGCCGACCGCGCTCGCGGCGAGAAACAGGAACAGATAGATCTGCGACGCCTGCGTGGTGATGCCGAATTTCTGAATCAGGAAGAACGTGTAGTAGCTGCCGATGCTCCCGGAGTAGAACGCCTTGGAGAACAGCAGCACCATCAGCACGGTCAGCGCAACCAGCGTGCGCGCCGATGACCGCTCTTCGTCGGCCACGGCATGGCTGACCTTGCGCTGTGCGACGCGCGGCCTGTACCAGCGCCCGATCTGCCACAGCACAACGATGGCGAGCGCGGCAACCAGCGAGAACCAGGCGATGCTGCCCTGCCCGAACGGCACGACGATCAGCGCCGCGAGCACGGGACCGACCGCGCTGCCGATATTGCCGCCCACCTGAAACACCGATTGCGCCATGCCGACCCGGCCGCCAGAGGCCATGCGCGCGATGCGCGAGGATTCCGGATGGAAGACCGCCGATCCGGTGCCGACCAGACCGGCCGCCAGCAGGATGACCCAGTAATGATTGGCGACGCTGAGCAGGATCAGGCCAGCGAAGGTGAAGCCCATGCCGAGCGCGAGCGAGAACGGCTTTGGATACTTGTCGGTGTAAGCGCCGACGAACGGCTGCAACAGCGACGAGGTAAACATGAAGGCCAGCGTGATCATGCCGATCTGGCCGAAGTCGAGCGCGTAGTTGTCCTTCAGGATCGGATAGACCGACGGAATCAGCGACTGCATCAGGTCGTTGAGGAGATGCGAGAAGCTGATGGCACCGATGATAGCGTATGCGGGTGCGCTCGAAACCGGGGCGGGGGCCGCCGGAGCATCCACAACGATCGGCGCGGCGAGGGTGTCTTCCGACAGGACAACGGGCTTGTTCACGGCAGATTCCGGCAAATTCAAAATCGAATGGAATTCAAATACAAATTCGGCGGCGAGGTCACCAGTCGCGATTCCCCATGGCTGATGTGCCGGATTGATCAGACTGGCGGCAAGTCGCGCAGACCCCGTCATCCTGAGGTGCGAGCACTTGCGAGCCTCGAAGGATGGCGGTGAGATCTGCGTCCTGCATTCGCGCATCCTTCGAGGCTCGCCGCAAACGCGGCTCGCACCTCAGGATGACGCGGCACTGTGCAAAATGGGTCCCGGCCGGAGCCTGTCATCGGACGACGCTTTGCGCCGATCCGTTGGCCGGGACGACGTAGAATTTTAAGCCGCCGCGGACGCCGTCCCGAGCGCCGAGACGATCATGTCCACGGCTTCCTCGACCAGGTCGCGATTGTCGCCCTCGCCCATCACGCGGATGACTGGCTCGGTCCCGCTTGGGCGGATCAGCAAACGGCCGCTGCCGTTCAGGCGTTTCTCCGCATCGACGATCGCGGATTTCACGCCGGGATTGTCGAGCGGCTTGCCGGTGCGGTAGCGCACGTTCTTGAGAATCTGCGGCATCGGCTCGAAGCGGTGGCAGACCTCCGACACCGGACGGCCGAGGCGCTGCACCACGGCGAGAACCTGCAACGCCGCGACGAAGCCGTCGCCGGTGGTTGCGAAGTCGGACATGATGATGTGGCCCGACGGCTCGCCGCCGAGATTGTAGCCGCCCTTCTGCATCTGCTCGAGCACATAGCGATCGCCGACCGGCGTGCGCAGCAGTTCGATGCCCTGCTCTTTCAGATAACGTTCAAGGCCGAGATTGGACATCACGGTGGCGACGATACCGGGCTTCGCCAGCCGTCCATCGTCCTTCCAGCTCTGCGCGATCACGGCGAGAAGCTGGTCGCCGTCGACCACATGTCCGCGTTCGTCGGTGATGATGACGCGATCGGCGTCGCCGTCGAGCGCGATGCCGATATCGGCGCGCATCTCGCGCACCTTGCGCGACAGCGCTTCCGGCGAGGTCGAACCGCAGTCCTTGTTGATGTTGAAGCCGTCCGGCTCGACGCCGATGGAGATGACGTCCGCGCCCAGCTCCCACAGCGCTTCAGGCACCACCTTGTAGGCCGCGCCGTTGGCGCAATCCACCACGACGCGCAGGCCGTCGAGGCTGAGATCGCGCGGCAGGGTGCGCTTGGCGAATTCGATGTAGCGATCGTGCACGCCGTCGATGCGGCGGGCGCGGCCGAGACTGGCGCTCTGGGCGAGACGCTTGTCGAGGTTCTCGTCCATCAACTGTTCGATCTGCGTCTCGACATCGTCGGACAGCTTGAAGCCGGCGGGACCGAACAGCTTGATGCCGTTGTCGTCGAACAGATTGTGCGAGGCGGAGATCATCACGCCGAGATCGGCGCGCATCGATTTGGTGAGCATCGCCACGGCCGGCGTCGGCATCGGGCCGAGCAACAGCACATCCATGCCGACAGACGTGAATCCGGCCACCATGGCGTTTTCGATCATGTAACCGGACAGACGGGTGTCCTTGCCGATCACCACGCGATGACGATGGTCGCCGCGCTGAAACACCAGACCGGCCGCCTGCCCGACCTTGAGCGCCAGTTCCGGCGTGATCAGGCTGTTGGCACGACCGCGGATACCGTCGGTCCCGAAATATTTGCGCACCATGAATTCCCCTGTTCCGCCGAGTCTCTGGCCAGGCTCCGAAAAACACCTGCTTGGCTCTGGCGAACGCCCCATTCTAGCGGAGAGCTCGTTATAAAGCCTCTGGGGACGGGATTTCTTCAAATAATATGATGAATCATTACCGCCGCCCGGCAGAGGCGACGGCTCCTATCTCTTTGATTTATAACGTTTTGTCCGCACTGGACGCTCCAGCCGGAAAACCGGCCTTGGGGCTAGCCCTTCCGTCTGCTGTCCTCATCGTGCCTGGACGGCGACGGCTGGGTCACGCTGACCGGGTCGGAGCCCGGAAATGATTCTTCCAGCCCGGCCTCGAGGTCGTCGTCGAGCTTCTTCTTCTCCGGGTCTTTCGGCTTGTTCGGGTTTTTCTGCTTTGTGGCGGCCTCGGCCATGATGTGCTCCTGCGTGGGTTCGCAGGGATAACGTCCGGGGATGCCGCCTGTTCCGGATTTTAGTCCTTCGGACGAGGTTCGACGTGCGGGTCCGGCTGGGTGAGTTTGACGGGGTCGGAGGCGGGAAAGGTCTCTTCAAGCGCCTCGTTCAGTTCGTCGTCCAGTTTGCGCTTTTCGGCTTCAGCCTTTTTGACGGCTTCCGGATCGGCCTTTTTCGTGGTCATGACGATCTCCCGGCATGGCAGGTGTTTGCACACGCTCCAGCCATGGTAAATGATTGTCGCAACAAAAAATTCAATGAGGACGCGTCCATGAAGAACATTACCTGCATCGAGGACCTGCGGCAGATTCACAAGCGCCGCGTGCCGAAGCCGTTTTTCGATTATGTGGACGGCGGCTCCTATGCGGAAGAAACCCTGCGCGCCAACATCAGCGACATGCAGAAGTTCAAGTTTCGCCAGCGCATCCTCGTCGACATTTCGAAGCGGCAACTCAACACGACCATTCTCGGCGAACCGGCTGCGCTGCCGCTGATCCTCGCCCCGATCGGCTCGGGCGGGCTTCAGTATATGGACGGCGAAATCTACGCCTGCCGCGCTGCGCAGAAGGTGGGCATTCCCTACACGCTTTCGACCATGTCGATCTGCTCGATCGAAGACGTTGCCGCGAATGTCGAGAAGCCGTTCTGGTTCCAGCTCTATGTGATGAAGGACCGCGGCTTCGCGAAATCGCTGATCGAGCGCGCCATCGCCGCGAAGTGCAGCGCGCTGGTGCTCACGGTCGATCTGCAAGTGCTCGGCCAGCGCCACGCCGACGTCAAGAACGGCCTGACGGTGCCGCCCAAACTCGCGACGCTGAGAAACCTCATCGACTTCGCCACCAAGCCGGCCTGGGTCATGGGTATGCTCAAAGGGAAGAGCCGGAATTTCGGCAACATCACCGGCCATGTGAAGGGCGCGGGCGATCTCGGCTCCACCTCGGCGTGGGTTGCGTCGCAATTCGACCAGTCGCTGAACTGGAAGGATGTCGAATGGATTCGCTCGATCTGGCCCGGCAAACTCATCATCAAGGGAATTCTCGATGTCGTCGATGCGCGTGAAGCTGTGAAGACCGGCGCGGAAGCCATCGTCGTCTCGAACCATGGCGGACGTCAGCTTGACGGCGCACCGTCTTCGATTTCGGTGTTGCCGGAGATCGTGCAGGATGTCGGCTCGCAAACCGAGATCATGTTCGACGGCGGCATCCGCACCGGCCAGGACGTGATGCGCGCGCTGGCGCTGGGCGCCAAGTCCTGCATGATCGGCCGCGCCTATATCTATGGCCTCGGCGCGGGCGGACAGGCCGGCGTGGAATTGGCGCTCGATCTGATCGGCAAGGAGCTCAGCACCACGATGGGCCTCACCGGCATCAACCACATCAACGAGATCGATCGCCGCGTGCTGACGGACTATATGCAGACCAATGCGGTGAGCAGCCCGCGGAATTGATTGTCATTGCGAGCCAATGGATCGGCGCAAACCGTCGCCGATGACAGGCTGCGCGGGGCAATCCAGAACAAGAAGACTGGATTGCTTCGTCGCTACGCTCCTCGCAATGACGGTGAAACATCCCTGCTTCACATCGGCGGCGCGAGACCGTCGTTGCCCGCGACGGTGCGATGATCGACCGCGCCGTTGGTCATGCAGGTTACTGACAACTCCAGGACGTGGTCACCTTGTCCTCGGCCATGGTCGCCGTGCAGTTTTTCTGCTCAATTTCGTTCGAGCCCGGCGTCTTCAACTTCACGAAACCGGCAAGTTCGCGGGGACCGCGACGGAGCATACTGATTTCCGTGACGGTGATGTTCTTGGCAGCAAAGTCATCCTGCATGCGCTTCTTGACGTCTTCGATGAACGCCGGGTTGAAGCCCTGCGCGCCCTGATAGACGGTGGTGGCGCTGTAGATCACCAGCGCGAGCGCGGCGAGCACGACGAATTTTCCGGTTCTGTTCACAGGCGCCCCTTCATGCTGAAGGCGCCCCTTTAGCGTCGCACGGTGAGAATCTCAAGCTGTCCCGGTGTCGCGGATTCAGACTCGTGTCAAATCCGCCTCGACCAGCGCGCGCAGCTCCGGCGTCACTGTGGGACGACTGCCAAACCACAATTCAAACCCGCGCACCGCCTGATGCAGCAGCATGCCGAGACCGTCGGCTGTTTGCAGGCCGCGCGCTTTCGCGGCTTTCAGCAGATCCGTCTCAAGCGGCACATAAACCAGATCGGCGACCGTCGCGCTTGCCGGAAGCGCGCCGACATTCACATCGAGCGGCGGCTGCCCCTTCATGCCGAGCGATGTGGTGTTCACCAGAAGGCCTACACGCGGGAGCACATCGCCAACGGCATTCCATGCCAGCGGCTGCACCTGTGCGCCGAACTGATCGGCCAGCACCTGCGTTCGCGACGCAGTGCGGTTGGCCAGATGCACACGCCTGATGCCGCGTTCGATCAATCCGAAAATCACCGCGCGTGCCGATCCGCCCGCGCCGAGCACCAGCACATCTTCGGTGCGATCCCAGCCCGGCGCGCTGGCGTCGAGATTGCCGATGAAGCCCTCGACATCGGTATTGGTCGAATGCAGTTCGCCGCCATTGAAGTAGAGCGTATTGGCCGCGCCCACTGCACGCGCACGCGCATCGGGCGCAGAGAGTGCGAGCGCCTGCTCCTTGTGCGGGATGGTGACGTTCGCGCCCTTGTAGCCGCGCGCCGCAAGATGTCCGATGAAATCCGCGAACGCTGCCGGCTCCACAGCTTCGATGCGATAGTCGCCGTCGATGCCGAACGACGTCAGCCAGTATTTGTGAATCAGCGGCGAGCGCGAATGCGCGGCGGGCCAGCCGATCAGACATGCCGCAGGTGTCACGCTCACAAATCGGGCTCCGGTTCGACCAAATCCACATACGAATTGGTATGTCGATTGGTCAAATCACGCAGCCCCCGGCGCTGTCAAATCGTTTGATCCAGCCGCTTGATTTCCGCGACGGCGCTCGCGATGTCCGAGCGGTATTTCGCCTGCGGCGGCCGCGCGCCATAGGACAGCAGCGTTCTCCGCACGGAAGGCGATGCTCCGGTGATGAACACCCGCACGCCGTGACGCCGCGCCTTGACCGCGATCTGCGCGATGGCATTCGCCGCTGTGGAGTCCAGCAGCGGCACCGCCTTGAAGTCGATCACCAGCGCCTTGTAGCCGGACAGGCGATCGAGCACCGACGCCACGGCGGCGACCGCGCCGAAGAAGAATGCGCCGCTGATCCGATAGACCATGATGTCGCGGTCGGCCGCGAGGGCCGGATCGTAGGGTTCGCGGTCGCCGTTCGACCTGTCGGCCTTGTCGTCGACGGTGAGCGGCGCGTAGGTGTCGATGCCGGTGATCTGCGACATGCGGTGAATGAACAACAGCGCGCCGAGCGCGAAACCGACCACGATGCCTTCAGTGAGATCGCGGAACACAGTGAGCAGGAATGTCGCGAGCAGCACGACGGCATCGCCCCATGACGAGCGGATGAGTGTCGCGAACTCATGCTTCTCCGCCATGTTCCACGCCACCACGGCGAGCACGCCTGCGAGCGTCGCCAGCGGAATGTAACTCGCCAGCGGAGCAGCCAGCAGCATGAACGCCAGCAGGAACACCGAATGCAGCATGCCGGCCACCGGCCCGCGTGCGCCGGCGCGGACATTGGTGGCGGTGCGTGCGATGGTCCCGGTGACGCAGATTCCGCCGAACAACGCCGAGCCGATATTGGCGAAACCCTGCGCCACCAGTTCAGAGTTGGAGCGATGACGGCGGCCGGTCATGCCATCGGCGACCACGGCGGACAGCAGCGACTCGATCGCCCCGAGCAATGCGAACGCCATCGCGTCGGGCAGCACCGCCTGAATCTTCGCCAGCGTGATAACGGGAAGCGACGGGACCGGAAACGACTGCGGAATGCCGCCGAAACGCGTGCCGATGGTTTCCACCGGCAGCGACAGCAGCGCCGCCCCAGCGCCGGTGACGACGACCGCGATCAGCATGCCGGGCCAGGCCGGGCGCAGCCTGCGAAGCCCTTCGATGATGGCGATGGTCGCAACCGAGATCGCCACCGCGGCAACGTTCGTGGTGCCGATGGCGCGTCCCAGTGTTTCAAGTTTCGGGATCAGTTCGCCCGGTTCCTTGCCCGCAAGCGTGAGGCCGAGCAGATCGCGGATCTGGCTCGCGAAGATGATGACGGCGATGCCGGCGGTGAAGCCCACCGTCACCGGATAGGGAATGAACTTGATATAGGTACCGAGCCGCAGGAATCCGGCGGCGACCAGAATCAGTCCGGCGATCATCGTCGCCAGCAGCACGCCATCGATTCCATGGCGCGCCATCGATGCCGCAACAAGCACGATGAACGCACCGGCGGGGCCGCCGATCTGGAAACGGCTGCCGCCGAGCAGCGAGACAAGAAAGCCGCCGAAGATCGCTGCGTAAAGTCCGCGGTCAGGCGTGGTGCCGGAGGCGATCGCAATCGCCATCGACAGCGGCAACGCAACAATGGCGACGGTCAGGCCCGCGACCACATCGGCGCGAAAGACATCGAGGCCGTAGCCCTCGCGCAGGACCGTGACGAATTTCGGAGTAAACAGTTCGGCGAATGTCGGCTGCGGCTGGCTCGGCTGTGCGCTCGATGCGTCCATGTGTTCTGCGCCCGCGTGTCATGCCGGCGTGTCGCCGGCTTTTTAACTTTGCGGCGGCTCCCTGAACCGCACGCCCCGGCCCCCGCCCTCGCTCCTGGCGTTGTCGCCGATCAGATCCACGCCGGCCCGGTTCAGTGCGTCGACAACCTTGGTCAGAGAGTCGACAACACCACGAACAACGCCGCCGCTGGCCTCCATCCGCTGGATGGTCGGAAGCGACACACCGGACATTTCCGCGAGAGTCTTTTGGTCGATACCCAAAAGAGCCCGCGCGGCCCGCATCTGCGAAGATGTGATCAATGACAAAATTCCATCTTGAGAGACCATAATGCAAGTAAAAAACGGCCTTAATGATGTATTATACATCATCCAAAGCCGTTTTGTAGGCTGATTTTTGCAAAGATCGCGGCGGTTTCACCTCTCCCCGTTCGACGGGGAGAGGTGAAGAATCTCGCATTTCACGCGAGACGTTGCCTTATGCCGCCGTGCGATGCGCGGCGATGATCTGCTCCGCCGCGCGGCCGGTGACTTCCGACATGTGGTCGAACTGCCGGGTGAAGCCGCCGGCTCCCGCTGTCGCCGAGCGCAATTCCACGATCAGATCGCCGATTTCGGCTTCGGGCATCATCGCCCGCACCCGGTCCCAACCGGTCCAGCCCTCACGGGTATCGAAGCCGAGAATCTGGCCGCGACGCCCCGAAAGGATGGAGTTGATCTTCGCGGTCGCATCGGTCGGACAGACGATCTCGACCACATGGATCGGCTCCAGCAACACCGGTGCGCATTGCGGCAACGCTTCGGTGACACCGATACGCGCCGCCGTGCGGAACGCCTGATCGGACGAGTCGACGCTGTGATACGAGCCGTCGGTCAGCGTCACTTCGAGATCGATCACCGGGAAGCCAAGCGGCCCGCGCATCATGCCGTCGCCGACGCCTTCTTCCACCGCGCCGATATAGTTTTTCGGCACGGCGCCGCCGACGATCTTTTCGCGGAACACGACGCCGCTGCCGCGCGGCAACGGCTTGATGTCGAGCACCACGTCGCCGAACTGGCCATGGCCGCCGGACTGCTTCTTGTGACGCCCGCGCTGGGTGATAGTCTTGCGGATGGTCTCCTGATAACCGACCGGCGGCGCGTGCTGCTTCACGGTGACGCCGAAGCGGTCCTTTAGCCGTTCGACCGCGACGCGCAGATGCATCTCGCCCTGCCCCCACAGCACCATTTCGTGTGTGAGGGGATTGTGGACGACGCTCAGCGACGGATCTTCCTCGATCAGACGCGTCAGCGCCTGCCCGAGCTTGACGTCATCCTTGCGGTCCAGCGCGGACAGTGCCGTCGCCAGAACAGGCGGAGTCGCCACCACATCGGCGAGTGCAGCGGGCGTGGTCTTGCCCGTCGTCAGCGTCTCACCGGTGTGGACCGGATCAAGCTTGCCGAGCGAAACCGTCTCGCCGGCAGCCGCGGATGCACGCTTGCCGTCGGCGCCGCCGTTCGGCACGGCAATTCCAGAGACCCGGCCGCTGCCGCCGCCGGACGACTGCACGGTGTCGCCGTCGGCGATATGCCCGCGCAGGATGCGCGCCAGCGACAGCTTGCCGCCATGCTGAAGATGCGTGGTCTTCATGACATAGGCGAGCCCCGTCTTCTCGTCATCAACACCGAGGCGTTTGGCAGTGGCCGTGACATTGGGAGCTTCATGGCGCAGCGCCTTCATCAGCCGCAGCACACCGTTCTCGCGCGTCGCGCAGCCGAGCAGCACCGGACAGATCTGCCCCTCGCGCAATTCGTTGGCGAGATCGTCGAACACCTCGTCGCGCGGCGGCGGAATATCCTCAAGCAACTGTTCGAGCAGCCGGTCATCATGATCGGCGAGTTTCTCCAGCATGGTGAGCCGGGCTTCCTTCTCGCGATCGAGATCGCCTGCCTCAAGGTCGATCACCTCGGACGGCATATGCTCGCGATAGACAAAGGCGCGCTCCAGCGCGAGATCGACGAAGCCTGCGATGAGATCGCCCTTCCAGATCGGAATCTGCCGCAGCACCAGCGGCGTACGCGAGGCCGGCTGCAACGTCGCCAGCGTTTCGCGGATGCGCTTGTTCGCCTTGTCGATCTTGTTGAGGAACAGGAAGCGCGGAATCCCGAGGTCTTCGAGCTCGCGCATGATGATCTGCAATTGCGGCAGCTTGCGCTCGTCGGCCTCGCACACGATGACCGCGGCATCGACAGCCGGCAGCGCGGCACGCATGTCGTGCGCGAATTCAACGGACCCCGGACAATCGATGAAGGTGTAGCTGTCGCCCATGAAGGTGGTGGTCGCGGCTGTCAGCCCGACACTCATGCGATGGTTACGCGCCTCCGGAGACTGATCTCCGACGGTGTTGCATGCTTCAACGGTGCCTGCTTTGGGAATGGCCCCGGTCCGGGCCAGGATCGCTTCAAGTAACGTGGTCTTGCCACTCTGGAACGGGCCCACCAGCGCAATGCACCGGGGACCACGGGGACTTCTCAGGTTGTCTTGTCCCATTTGCCGTCTCCTCATGGAGTACGGCCCGCATCGAGCACTTCCCGGCGAAGGGTCATCCGGTCGCCGCCGGAACGCTCTCACTTCATAGCTACGCGCATTCCGCTCGCACCGCTCCCACTTCTGCGGAATGCGTTCACGCGGGTCGGCATCAGGATCGTCTCAAGGCGCGGTACGGTTGGCAAGCGGGAAACATGCCGCTGCGCAGCATCGCGCGATCACCTAAAATTGCTGTCCCATTGGAGACATTATCGAAAACAAAAGGCCCGCCAAGGCGGCGGGCCTTTGCAAAAAATATTCTGTGCGCGAACCTCAGAAGCGGCCGGGACGCAGTTCCATGCTCTGTACGCCGCCGGCGACGCTCAAGCCGGTCTGTCCCTGCACGCTCAGCGGTTGCAGGGCGAAGGAATTGGCCGAACCGCCGAGCATGGCGTTTCCGCCGAGACCGACGCCCACCGCAGCGCTGGCGTCGACGCCGGCGTAATTGCCGGACAGGTCGCCCATGCCGATACGCGCGGTCGGTGCGAACACCGCCCATGACAACGCGGTCTCAGTCGTGATGCCGAGATCGACGCCGATCTTGGTGATGCGCGCGGTATAGAGATCGTCCGGGCGGCCGTCGGCGCGGAAGACGCATCCGAGATTGGTGACCGAACCGACAATCATGCCGACATTCGGACCGCCGCGGCATTCAAGCACGCCGACCTGGGTGCGCCCTGACTGAGCATGAACGAGGACAGCCGTCGCGACGAGGGCTGCCGAAGCAACGGACAGGACGGTGGAAAGGCGGCGCATGGGATGTCTCCGGCTGTATGGCGCGAATTGAAGGATCGATGCGAAAAAGACCGTGAAAGGTCCGCGCATCTAGTCATACCGGCGGGTAATGTTCAATTCCCGCCCTGCCGATAGCCCTTAAAGAGCAACAAAAAAGGCCCGCATGTGCGGGCCTTTTTCATTCCGGTTTGTTAACTCAACCGCGATGGTGGTGGCGGCGATGCTTGCGCTTCACCAGGCCGGCCGGCTCAAGTTCGAGGCCGACAACGCCGCCGGCCACGTTCAGGCCGGTCTGGCCCTGCAGGCTGAGCGGCTGGAGCGCGTAGGAATTCTGCGAGCCGCCCCACATCAGGTTGCCGCCGCCGCCGAGACCGAAGGAGACGTTGCCGCCGACGCCGCCGTAGTTGCCGGCAAGATCGCCGCGGCCGAGACGCTGGGTCGGGGCGTGCACCGCCCACGCAAAGCTGGTGTTTTCGGTCACGCCGAGGTCAACGCCGACGCGGGTGACATGCGCCAGATAAGGCTCGGGACGGCGGCCTTCGCTGCGGAAAACGCACTCAAGCGTGGTTTTGGACGCGACGACCATACCGACGTTCGGGCCGCCCCGGCATTCCAGCACGCCGACCTGAACGGCCTGCTGTGCGTTCGCCGTGGCGAACGAGGCGACGAGTGCCGCGAACGCGGTACCGAGAACTGATGAAAGACGCATGGAATTCAACTCCGGATTGCTTGTTTTGATAGGCGCGCGGACAAAAGGGAAGCGCCGTGTCAAAAACATGGCAGCCTGCTTATTTCCTATCAAACTGCCGACATTCTTTAGCAGTGTTGCCTTATCGCAGGTTTCCGCCAACGCTCGTTGCCGTTTTGCCTAGCAAGAAGCTCACCAAAGTGTCTTCTGCACGCGCGCCCAGAAGCTCCGATCCCATCACAGTCAAGTGACCGGTGTCCCGAAACAGCCAAAGGCCGCCATTCATCACCTCGCACACACTCGGGCAGAGGTAATCTTCCGGAAACAGTGTCGTCACTTTGTCAGGATACCGCGCCTTGATGCTGCGGAAAGTCTCATTCCATGGCGCCGTCTGCGTTCGCACTTCGGCCAGGGTCGGAGGAGCGCAATCCGGCGGCGGGGCGATGGACAGACGCCTGATTTCCGTTTCGTACTTTTTGCAGTGGGTCAGCACTTCGCCGCCGATCAGCAAGATGCGCCGGTCCGGGCCACCCATCTTATCAATCGTCCGGGACAGCGCCGCCGCAATCGCTTCGCGGTACTGATTGTCGGTGTTCGCCGGCAGCGGGCGGCCATCCTCTCCGGCGAGATTGCGATAGGACCGCCACGCCTGTGCGATCAACACTGGCGCAGCGCTGCTGCGTACCTTCTCGAATGTAGCGTCCCGCTCGGCGGCACAACGCGCCGCGGTGGAAGCATGGCCCAGCCGGATGCCGTCGAGCATCAGGCATCCGCCGTAAGCGTAGGATTCGCCCCGCATGCCAAGCTTGAGCAGCAGCGGCTGCAACGCGGCGACATACTGCTGTGCATAGGAGTCGCCGATGATCTGCACGCCGAGCGGTCCGGCCGTGTCGCCAAACACGCACAGATACTCCGAGCACGGCGCGAAGGCGAACGCCTGCTTGTGCATGACCGCTCGCTGCGCCTCGTTGAAGCGCCATGACCAGCCATCCTGACGGAAGGCTGTGTGCGCCGGAACAGCGACAACGGCAATCGCCACACCGCAGGCACCGAGAAGTTTCCAGAACGGCCTCACCTCAGGCGCACGCGACCGGAATGGCACTTCGACCAGACGATGAAGCATCGTCGCCAGCCCGAACATCACGGCAAGGGCCACGAGTTTGACCCAGACCACGTCCATCCAGTCGCCGATGACATGGCGGCCGAACACGATCACGGGCCAATGGCACAGATACAGCGAATAGGAGATGGTCCCGATCCAGACGGCGGCGGGGTTGCCGAGAATGCGCAACTGCGTGGAGCCGCGGCCACCGTAGATCGTAAGCGCAGTCCCGGCGGCGGGGATCGCAGCGGTCAGTCCCGGGAACGGCGTCGCCGCCGTGTAGAAGATCATGGACGCGAAGATCAGAACCAGCCCCATTGCGAACATCGCAATAGCCTGTCGAGGTCCGGGAGATCCGCGCCGCTCGGCCAGAACCACGATCGTCCCGAACGCAAACTCGAACACGCGGAAGGGGGTCAGGTAGAAGGCGGCCGCAGTGTCGCGCGGCAGCCAGAGCTGGGCCGCGATCAACGAAGCCGCCGCGAGCGTCGTGATCGCGACAAAAAGGAAAGCCGAGTTCTTCGCCCTTGTCATGAGCAGCAGCAGCGCGGGCCAGACCAGGTAGAACTGTTCTTCCACCGACAGCGACCACAAATGCAGCAGCGTGCGCTCGTCGCTCGAGGCGGCGAAATAGTCGTGCGCCCCTTTCCAGAAACGGATGTTGACGATGGAGAACAGCGACGAGACGACGTCGCCGGCCAGGACACGCAACTGCTCCGGCGAAGACAGCACCAGCCCCACTGCGAACGAAGCTGCGATGGTGACGAACAGCGCCGGGAAAATGCGCCGGATCCGGCGATCGTAGAAAGTCAGCAGCGAGAAGCGGCCATCCTGCAGATCGTTCAGGATATTTCGCGAAATCAGGTAACCGGAAATGACGAAGAACACGTCGACACCGACGAATCCTCCGGGCAGGGCCGAGAACTTGAGATGACAGAAGATGACGCCGAGGACTGCAATGCAGCGCAGGCCATCGACGTCAGGGCGATAGACGCCGTGAGCGAAATGTCGAGGCGCGGTCACGACAGCAGCCTCGACATATCATCAGCGCCTCAGCGCAGGTTTCCGCAGAAACGCTGGATGCGCTTGCAGGCTTCCTCGAGGTCCGAGGTTTTCGTCGCGTAGGAGATGCGGAACGCCGGGCCGAGGCCGAATGCGGACCCCTGCACCACCGCGACGCCTTCGGTCTCCAGAAGCTCGGTTACGAAGTCTTCGTCGGTCGCGATCTTTTTCCCCGATGGCGCGGTCTTGCCGATGGTGCCCGCGCAGGACGGATAGACGTAGAACGCGCCTTCGGGGCGCGGACAGTCGATACCGCTCGCCTGATTCAGCATGGCGACCACGAGATCGCGGCGCTCCTTGAACACCTTGTTGTTCGCCGCGATGAAGTCCTGCGGACCATTGAGCGCCTCGACGGCCGCCCACTGCGCGATCGACGACGGGTTCGAGGTCGATTGCGACTGGATGGTCGCCATTGCCGAGATGAGCTGCTGCGGCCCGCCCGCATAACCGATACGCCAGCCGGTCATGCAGTAGGCTTTCGATACGCCGTTCACGGTCAGCGTGCGATCGAACAGTTTCGGCTCGACCTGCGCCGGGGTGGTGAACTCAAAATCGTCGTAGACGAGATGCTCGTACATGTCGTCGGTCATCACCCAGACATGCGGATGCTTCACCAGCACGTCGGTGAGCGCCTTCAGTTCGGCGTGGGTATAGGCCGAGCCGGTCGGGTTCGACGGCGAGTTGAGGATGATCCACTTGGTCTTCGGCGTGATCGCCTTCTCCAGCGCGGCCGGCTGCAGCTTGAAGCCGAACTCCGCCGTGCAGACCACAGGCACGCTCTCGCCGCCGGCGAGCGCCACCATTTCCGGATAGCTTACCCAGTACGGCGCCGGGATGATGACTTCGTCGCCGGGGTTCAGCGTCGCCATCAGCGCGTTGTACAGCACCTGCTTGCCGCCGGTGCCGACCGTGATCTGGTTCGGCTTGTAGGTCAGGCCGTTCTCGCGCTGAAACTTCGCGATGATCGCGTCCTTCAGTTCGGGAATGCCGTCCACCGCCGTGTACTTGGTCTTGCCGGCCTCGATGGCATGGATCGCCGCCAGCTTGATGTTGGCGGGCGTGTCGAAGTCGGGCTCGCCTGCGCCAAGGCCGATGACATTGCGGCCCGCGGCTTTGAGCTGACGTGCTTTATCCGTGACCGCGATGGTCGCGGACGGCTTCACACGGTCAAGCGCAGCGGACAGAAACGGCATCGTGTTCTCCTAAAGGATGCTGAGGGTCGCGAAGGCCCGGATTCGCGGGTTTTAGCGGGCGGGGCACCCTAAAACGGGCGACGCTGCATCGCAAGAAACTTCGCCCGAAACACACGAAATTGCGCCGCAGACTAAGGAAACCTTAAAGCGCCCGCCCTAGGGTCGATGCGCCCAGGGGCCGATGTGCCCGCGCCCTGTAACATTCGTAAATCCTGGCGAGAAAATGAGCCATATCTGGCAAGATCTGCGGACGGGAAGCTGGCTCACGCCGGCCCGTATCCGCAACTATGCATTGCTGGTCCTCGCCATTTCGGTGGCCGGACTGATCGGGCTGCTCGCCACCTCGGATCACATGATCGATCGCAACGGCAAGCCGATCGGAACCGATTTCTCCAATGTCTACGCGGCCGGTGTCCTGACCCTGTCGGGCAAGGCGCCTGACGCCTACGATCCGAAGCTTCAGCACGCCGCCGAAATCGCCGTGTTCGAGGGCCGCGATGTCCCGTTCTTCGGCTGGCACTATCCGCCGTTTTTCCTGATGGTGGCCGCGCTGCTGGCGCTGATGCCTTACGGCTTCGCGCTCGCGTGCTGGCTCGCGGTGTCCCTCCCCGCCTTCATCGCAGCCGTCCATTCGATCGTGCCGAGGCGCGAGACATGGCTGGTCACGGCGGCATTTCCGGCGGTGTTCGTCAATGTCGGCCACGGCCAGAACGGATTTTTCACCGCGGCCCTGCTCGGTGGCTTTCTCACCTTGCTGGACCGGCGCCCCGCCCTCGCAGGCCTTTGCCTCGGCCTTCTCTCCTACAAGCCGCAATTCGGAATCCTGATTCCGCTCGTGCTGCTCGCGACCGGCCGCTGGACCACGATCGTCAGCGCCGCAGCGACCGTGATCGCGCTGATCGCGATGTCGACACTGCTGTTCGGCATGAACGTCTGGCACGCCTTCGCCGAGTCCGCGACCTTCACACGTACGATCGTACTCGAGGCCGGCGGCACCGGCTGGGAGAAGATCCAGTCGCTGTTCTCCGCCGTGCGGATGTGGGGCGGCGGCATCGATCTCGCTTACGCCGCGCAAGCCGCGCTCGCGCTGGTGCTCGCGGTGACGATCATCAGGCTGTGGCGCTCGCAGGCATCGTTTGAACTGAAGGCCGCGGCGCTTGCCATCGCGAGCCTGCTGGCGACACCCTATGTGCTGGACTACGACCTCGTCGTGCTTGGCATCGCCATCGCGTTTCTTGCACGTCACGGCTTCGCACGCGGCTTTCATCCTTATGAAATATCGCTGCTCGCACTGGCCTGGGCTGCGCCGTTCCTGACCCGCAGCATCGCGGGCCTCAGCGGCATTCCGCTCGGCCTCTTCGTCATGATCGCGCTTTACGCCATGACCCTGCGCCGCGCAGCGAGCGACCTCGGCATTCATGCAATCGGGAGCAGCCGTCTTGTCAAAGCTTGATCGCGTCCGCGACGAAATCGATGACCTGTTCCCGCACAGCGCGATGGTGCGCAACCGCTCCATCGCAGTGCTGCTGCCCTGCTACAACGAAGAGACCGCCATCGCCGGCGTGATCGACGGCTTCAAGCGCGCGCTGCCCGGCGCGCGGATTTACGTCTACGACAACAATTCCACCGACGGCACCTATGAGGCCGCGGTCGCTGCCGGCGCCATCGTCCGCCGCGAAACGCTGCAAGGCAAAGGCAACGTGGTCCGCCGCATGCTGGCCGACATCGAGGCCGACATCTACATCCTCGCCGACGGCGATGCGACCTACGACCCGACCGCCGCCGGCGCGCTGATCGAGGCGCTGGTGACACGCAATCTCGATATGATGGTCGGCACCCGCAACGGCGGCGACGGCGCGTTTCCGCGCGGACACCGTTTCGGCAATCACCTGTTCAACCGCATTCTCGCAAATATGTTCGGCGACGGGTTCACCGATATTCTCTCGGGCTACCGCGTGCTGTCGCGGCGCTTCGCGAAATCGTTCCCGGTCACGTCCAGCGGATTCGAAATCGAGGCGGAACTGTCGGTTCATGCGCTCGATCTCAAGATCGCCACCGGCGAGATGCCGCTGCCTTATGCGACGCGGCCCGAAGGTTCGCAGAGCAAGCTGCGGACCTATCGCGACGGCACGCGAATCCTGCTGACGCTGATCAAACTCTACAAGGAGACGCGGCCGCTACGTTTCTTCAGCGCGATCGGCGCCATGCTGCTGCTGATCTGCCTTGGTCTCGGTGCGCCGCTGATCGTCACGTATCTGGAAACCGGCCTCGTGCCGCGTTTTCCCACCGCGATACTCGCCGCCGCCATCGCGCAGCTCGGCTTCCTCTCTTTCGCCATCGGTCTCGTGCTTGAGGCCATTGCGCAGGGCCGCCGCGAAGCCAAGCGCATGCGCTATCTCGATCTTGACGCAGTTGCGAACAAACCCTGACGATCACGGATTACCGGCATTTTTTCACGCCAAATTGCGTGAAATTGACGTCCGCGCGCATGCTCCGCAGAATAAAATCTCTCATGGCTGCGCGGCTGTGCGCGATTTGACTTTTTCTAACGCAAAGGCCTTGCGGCGAGGGTCCCAGAACCTCATTGTTACATCGGCCTGGGGGCAGGCAGGGGTGGCAGTCCGGTTCGCGCCGCATGTCTCCGGCGGTACTTTCGAAGGCCTGTATGTACAAACTTTACTCGATGCAGCGCTCCGGCAACAGCTACAAGGTCCGCCTTGCGCTGGCGCTGTTGAATGCGCCGTATAAAGCCATCGAGGTCGACATTCTGCGCGGCGAAAGCCGCACGCCAGAATTTCTCGCACGCAATCCGAGCGGACAGGTGCCGCTGCTCGAAGTTGCCGATGGACGTTATCTCGCAGAGTCCAACGCGATCCTCTGGTATGTCGCGATCGGCACATCGCTGGCGCCGGAAGACCGCATCGATCGCGCGCAGGCGCTGCAATGGATGTTCTTCGAACAGCACGCGCTGGAGCCGAGCGTCGGCGCTGCGTATTTCTGGCTGGTACTGGTGCGCGGCGGCCGCGACCTGCAGACCCATTCGCTGGAAGACTGGATGGAGCGGGGCTACGCCGCGCTGCGCGTGATGGAAAATCACCTCAAGACCAATGACTATTTCGCGGCCGGGCATCTGACCGTCGCGGACATCGCGATGTATGGCTACACCCACGTCGCCAACCAGTGCGACTTCGATCTCTCCGGCTATCCGTCCGTGAAGGCCTGGCTGAAGCGAGTGGAAAGCGAGCCGCGCTTCGTGTCGATGGCCTGGAAGCCCGCCGAAATCGCGGCCCCGGAAACGGCTCCCGGAACCGAAACCGGCCTGACTGCCGAGGCCTAAACCAGCCGATTCGCGGGAGGATAGCGGGCATAACCCGCTGATTTTCCTCATCTTGCCTCGCTTCCGCCACGTTTGACCGCAGCGTGCCGCAATCTCGACAGCGATTCCTGACACATTCCGGGCAGTGGTGATTCGCCGCCCGATTTGAGGATGCCCGACCATGATCCGGTCGCCCGTTTCAGGAATTGGTTTCGGACTGCGGTCCGCGCGTGTTGCATCGTTCCGACTAACGAATGCCGTCGCCGCCTCGCTCGCGGTGGCGTCGCTGTCGTTGTGCCTGCTCGTCACCGTCACGGCGTTGTCGATCAAGGTCGTGGCCGCCATGCCGATCGCCGGCTGAGCCACTTTCCCCTGCACACCGAGACTGCCCCGCGGCCGCGCGATGACGTGCGCGGTGGAGATAACGGATGAAAACGTCTCTCGTTGTGGTTTCAGCGTCGCTGACGCTCGCGATCATCCTCGTCGCAGGATTCCTGATCGCGACGCAGGCGCGCGGCCATGACATCTATGACGGCGGCACTCACCATTTGTGGAAAATAAAGAACGCACCGGCGGCGATGAACGCAAAGCCGATCGCGTGATTCCAGCCGAGCGGCTCCTTCAGATACAGCACCGAGAATCCGGCAAACACGATCAGCGTGATGACTTCCTGCATGGTCTTGAGCTGCGCCGCCGAATAGACCGCGCTGCCCCAGCGATTGGCTGGCACCGCGAGCCAGTATTCGAAGAAAGCGATGCCCCAGCTCACCATGATGACCAGCGGCAGCGAATGATCCTTGAACTTCAAATGGCCGTACCAGGCGAAGGTCATGAAAACGTTGGAGGCGAGCAACATCAGGATCGGCAGGAGAAACGGCGAGACCGTCGTGGGCATGGGTGTCCTTTCGGGTAATGATCTGGCGAGCTAAGGTTGAACCGCGGGTTGTAGCGGCACGGCAGGAACGGGTTGGTCTGGAAGCGTTTCCGGCATCCATAGGTAAAACAGCACGAGAGCGGTCCCGGCAACAGCGGCGAGAAAGTAGAATGCCGCACTGTATCCGGCGGCCATGATAATCATTCCGGCGACCGCCGTGCTCAATGCGCCGCCCAGACCGGCCGCCGTCGCAATCGCCCCCTGGCTGACGTTGAAATGACCGGTGCCTCTGGTGAGGTCCGCCACCACCAGCGGAAACATCGCGCCATAGATCCCGGCCCCGATGCCGTCGAGCAGTTGCACACCGACCAGCCACGCGGGATTGTCGGAAAGCGGATACATCGCTCCGCGAAAGGCCAGCACCGCCAGCGCCACCGCGAAAATCGGCTTTCGCCCCCAGACGTCGGCCTTCTTTCCGACAACGATCGCCACCGGCACCATCACAAGCTGAGCGGCGACGATGCAGGCGGACATCAGCGTGGTGCCGAGTGCGGGATTTGCCAGCGCCAGCTTCTGCCCGACCAGTGGCAGCATCGCCGCATTCGAGAAATGAAACAGCACGGTGGCAACTGCGAAGATCAGAAGCGGTCGGCAGGTCAGGAGAACGCGGAATCCGGACGCCCTGTCCTTCATGTCCTGTTCGCCGCCATGCGACACATCGGCCAGCCCCCGCGCCATGCGATCATCAATACTTTCTGCCGGAATCGACAGCGTCGCGAAGATGCTGGCGACGGCCATCGCGGCAAGCAGCCAGAACACCACGACAGGTCCATAGAAATAAGCCAGCCCACCCGCGAGGATCGCAGACACGGCGTTTCCCGCATGATTGTAGGCTTCGTTGCGTCCGATACGTGCGGCAAATGCTTTGGGCCCCACGATACCCAATGCGATAGCGGCGACCGCCGGCGCGAAGATCGCGGCGGATGCACCCGCGACAGCCTGTGTCGCCGCGACCAGCCAGAACTGCGGGACCAGTGGCAGCACCAGACAGGCAATCGTCACAACGATGGCAGCGGCAACGACAAGGCCCCGCTTGGCCTTGCTGATGTCGATGAGTGCGCCGGCGGGCGTTTGCGCCGCGATTCCGGCCAGCCCGGCAACCGACATGACAGCGCCGATGCTGGCTTCGTTCCACTTCTGCTCGGTCAGGAGATAGATCGCCAGATACGGCCCAAGTCCATCACGGACATCGGCCAGAAAGAAGTTGAGCGCGTCCAGGGGCCGCTGGGCTTGCTGGGCAGCGATGGGTGGCACCTGGTGGGCTTCCTTCTACGCACCATCGGAAATGCCCGGTGATGAAAATGGTTCCCGCCCTGTGGACAACCCGGCCTGTCACAGCCCTGTTACGGTCAGCCCCTAGCTTTCAGTGGCGTGTGGTCCGCCCCCCGTCATCGATCACGCGCTCAAGCGGCCCTGGTCGCGTAAATCCCCTCTGCGCCGTATCCGACCGGGGCCGCGCTTTTTTACCACCTGAACTGCCGCCCTGCCCGTTGCGGGTTTCGCTTTCGCCGGTCGCGCAGCGTCCGGTATAATACGGGTTCAATGCACCAACGAGCTGGCCTTCCTTGAGACTGACAAGCACTTCATGATCCGAACTATCTGCACCAGCGCCCTTCTCGTTCTCATCGCCCTTCTGCTGCTGCCGTTTCAATTGGCCGGCATCCTGTTCAACAGCAGGCTTCAGCGCATCGTGCCGAATCTGTTTCATCGCGCCGCCTGCGCGATCATCGGTATCCGCATCACGCAGGTCGGCGAGCGCACGCGCGAAAGCCCGGTGCTGATCCTGTCGAACCACGCCTCGTGGCTCGACATCACCGTGCTCGGCGCGGTCGCGCCGGTGGTGTTCGTCGCCAAATCCGAAGTCGCGAACTGGCCGCTGTTCGGCCAGTTGGCGAAATTGCAGCGCACGGTTTTTGTCGAGCGCGAACGCCGCCACAAGACCGGCGATGCCGCGCGCGCCATGGGCGACCGCCTGCTCGGCGGCGATGCCGTCGTGCTGTTTCCGGAAGGCACGTCGAGCGACGGCATCCGCATCCTGCCGTTCCGGTCGGCGCTGATCGGTGCGGTGCATCACGCCATCGGCGATTCCACCCATCACGATCGCGTCACGGTGCAACCGGTATCGATCGCCTATGTCCGTTATGGCGGCGTACCGGTCGGCCGTGCGCTGCGCGACAAGGTGGCGTGGTACGGCGAAGCCGAACTGGTGCCGCATCTGCTGAACATCCTAGCGACCGGCGCTGTCGACGTGACTGTCAGTTGGGGCGAAGCCGTTGCGTATGGCATGACTGCGAACCGCAAGGACATCGCGCGGGATGCCGAAACCGCAGTGCGGCGAATGACAGCGCGCGCTTTGCGCTCGCCTCCGGCGCTGCCGTCAGGTACGGAAGAAGGACTGGCTCCTGCCGTCCCAGCCTTCGACCAAACCTGACAGGTAAGATCATGGAAATCAGAAATCTTGGCGGCTCCGGCCTGCGCGTGTCCGCCGTCGGCATCGGCTGCAACAATTTCGGCCAGCGCAGCGATCTCGAGACTTCGCGCAATATCATTCACAAGGCCATCGATCTCGGCATCACGCTGTTCGACACCGCGGACATCTATGCCGGGCGCGGCGGCTCGGAGACCGTGCTTGGCGAAGTGCTCGGCAACCGGCGCAAGGACATTGTGCTGGCGACGAAGTACTCCAAGGCGATGAGCGACGACGGCACCAGGCAGGGCGCATCGCGCCGCTACATCATGACCGCCGTGGAAGACAGCCTGCGCCGCCTCAAGACCGATTACATCGATCTCTACCAGCAGCACGATTTCGATCCGCTGACGCCGATCGAGGAGACGCTGCGTGCACTGGAAGACCTGATCCGTCAGGGCAAGGTGCGCTACATCGGCTGCTCGAATTTTCCGGCGTGGCGCATTGCCGAAGCGCAGTTCACCGCGCGCGGCATCAACACTCATGCCTTCGTGTCGTGCCAGGACGAATACAGCCTGATCGTGCGCGACATCGAGAAGGATTTGCTGCCGGCAGCGCAGTCCTACAATCTCGGCCTGCTGCCTTTCTTCCCACTGGCCAGCAGCCTGCTGACCGGAAAATACAAACGTGGCGAGAAGCCATCCGCCGGCTCCCGGTTCGGCAAGGTGACGTCTCTCGGCGAGCGCTACATGACGGACAGGAATTTCGACATCGTGGCGAAGCTTCAGGACTTCGCCAATGCTCATGGCAAGACGATGATCGAGCTTGCGTTCTCATGGCTCGCGGCGCGGCCGCAGGTGTCGAGCGTGATCGCCGGAGCGTCCAGCGCCGAACAGATCGAGCAGAATGCCAAGGCGATCAACTGGAAGCTGACTGCGGACGAGATGGCGCAGATAGACAAGATCACGCTGGGCTGACTGTTTCACTCGCTCCCGTCATTGCGAGCGAAGCGAAGCAATCCACTCCTGAAAGCTGGATTGCTCCGTCGCTTGCGCTCCTCGCAATGACGGCTTTCCTCCAATCTTGCGCTAAACCACCAGCCCCTGCATCGCTTTCACCGCCCCGCTGTCGGGAAACACCGCCTCCGCCAGCACGCGCTCGCCGAGGCCGAGGTGATCGCGCAGCACACCCTTGATGACACCGCGCAGATCGGTGGTCGGCTTGAGATCGCGGCTCTCATAAAGATTCGCCAGCTTCAGTCCCGGCCAGTCCGAAATCACTCGCCCGCCATTGACCGCGCCGCCTGCCAGCAGCGCAATCGTGCCGGTGCCATGGTCGGTCCCATCGGTGCCGTTGATTCGCGCGGTGCGGCCAAACTCGGTGGCCACCAAGATCACGGTGTCGCGCCAGCGCTCGCCGAGAACGGTCTCGAATTCTGCCAGCGCACCGTCGAGACCTCCTAGCAATTGCGCCAGCCGTCCCACCGCCCCGCCTTCATTGGCATGGGTGTCCCAGCCGTCGAACGCCAGCGCTGCGATGCGCGGGCCGTCGTCCGCCGCCATCAGACGCGCCGCGCCCTTCGCCGCGAGCCGCATCGCGCCTGCGCCGTTCATGCCGGGCTTCGGCTTCATGGCATCGTCGCGCGCCGCGATCTTGTCGATCTGCAGGCCTTGCGACAGCGCAGCCGCCAGTGCGGGATCGCGGTGGGTATAAAGATTCATCAAACGCATCGCGGTGTCGTCGGCGGCCTGCGGCAATGTCGGCGGCACCCAGCCCACCGTCGGGGCGGCACCGCGCAGCACCAGCGGCGTTGTGGGGCCCACCGCCAGTCCGCTCATCACGCGCTCGCCGCGCGGCAGTGCCTTCAGGGCGCGATTGAGCCATCCGCTTTGCACGCGGCCCGGTCCGCCGAAGCCGCTCTCCAGCACGTCCTGCCCGTCGAAATGCGAGCGCTCGCGGTATGGAGTCGCCACTGCATGAATCACGGCGGCTTTCTTGTCCCGGTACATCCGCGCGAATTCCGGCATCGACGGATGCAGCGCGAAGAAGGAATCGAGCGCGGTCGCGGCGTGCGCGCCATCGAGCGAGAGCGCGATCGATCCATGCAGCCCGGCGTAATCAGGATCGCCGACCGGCGCGACAGTGGCGAGACCATCAAGCGCGCCGCGCAGGATGATGGTGACGAAGCGCGGATCGCGGCCGTCTTTCGCGCGAGCGAATTTCGGCAGGTAGGCCCAGGCGGCGAAGGTCGCCGACCCAAGCAACAGCGAGCGGCGCGTCAGCCCGCGCGCGGTATGGCTTTCGCAGCAATCGGTCGGAAAGCTGGACATGCTCATCTCCTCTGGAATTCGGGCGACATCAGCAAAAGCGCGAACGCCTGCTGTTTTGATTCCGCGCGCTCGATGGTCTGCCGCGTCTCGGTCGACGCGGCCTCGCCCGCCACCACATCGAGCAGCGCGCGCGGATCGATACTGTCGGCGATGCGCGACGAAATCTGCGAGGCGATGTCGAGCCGCAGCTTGATGTTTTCAGGTGCGGCCCAGGCCGCATTGGTGTCGGCGAAGCCATTCGGCCCGGCAGGCGTCCACAGCGGCTGGCCGAGCACATTGAGGCCGCCGAGATAACGCTGCGGGTCTTCGGGGATGCGTCCCATCATCCGACCGCTCGCCACCAGATATTCATACGGCATGCGGATCTTGGTCATCGGCGCGCGCCATGCCTCATCCGCATCCACCAGCGCCAGCGTCATGGCGCGCAGGTCGCCGCCGGTCTTCCTGAAGGTGGCTTCGAGCTTCGCCACCAGCGCATGCGGCGGATCGTCAGCTATGAAATGACGCACGAATTTCGTCGCGATAAATTTTGCCGTCGCCGGATGCCGCGCGATGTCGGCGAGCGCCGCCTCGCCCTGCGCGAGGCCGGTGTCCTCATAAACCTTGCCGAGCAGCTTCTGTGGTCCGGGCTCATGGGCATTGGCGTTGAAGATGAAGGTGCCGGGCGCGCCCAGCTTGGCCTGCCGCCCGGCGAAGGTCCAGCCGGTGATGATGCGCGCCAGCGACGTCACGTCCGCCTGGGTGTAGCCGCCGTTCACGCCGAGCGTATGCAGTTCCATGATCTCGCGGGCGAGGTTTTCGTTCAGGCCCTTCTTGCGATTTTGCCCGGCGCGCGAGTCCGGCCCGATCGACTGCTGGTTGTCGAGAAAGAAGATCATCGCCGGATGCTGCTCGACCGCGCGCAGCATCTCGCCGAAATTCCCCAGCACATGCGGGCGGATCGCTTCGCGCTCGAACGCGCCGGACCACATCCGCGCCAGTTCACCCTTGTTCGCGGAGATGCAGAAATGATTGGACCAGAATGTCACCAGCCGCTCGACAAAGCCGCATTCCGCCATGGTGGCGCGCTGCAGCCGGGCCAGCGCCTCGGCGCGGAATGTTTTCTGGATGATGTTGAGCGGCTTCGGCGGTTCCTTGGGCGGTGCTGCTTTTGGCGACATCGCATCCGGCATTGCGCCGTTGGACATCATGTCCGTCCTTGACTCGCCCTGTATCTCGCCGCCCGCCGCAGCTTTCGTCTCGGAAGGCTTTCCGGCAGATGAGGATGCCATCGCTTCGGCAGTCCTCGCGGCGTTCTCGCGCTGCTGCTTCACGTCTTTCTGATAGTCGAACACCGCCTGCGCCAGAACAGGCGTCGGCTGCAAACCGGGCGCATCGAGCAGAGCCGCGTTGGGCCGTCCCAGTTCCGCCTTCACGAAGCCGCGCGGATCGGAAGCTGCACTGGAAAAATCGCTGGCCGCACCGCCGCGCGCGCCGAATCCGAAGCGGTTGAGTGCGACAAGAGCACCTTGCGGGTCACGCGCCATTGCTGATTCTCATGCTTGAAGCCGCCAACGGATTGGCCAACTCTGAATCGATCGCGTAAATTATGCGCTTCCGGGGCATGAACGTCACATGAAGGATTCGGCAAAATCGTGAACGGGATCGTGACAAAAACGTCAGAAAATCCCGCATCGCAGCGGACGCTGAGCTGCGCACGCTGCGGTACGCCCTTCACCTGCGACCTGTCGGGTCATTGCTGGTGCATGGACGAGACCGCGAAGCTGCCCATGCCCGCCAAGGGTGAGGATTGTTTGTGTCGGGCGTGTTTGCGCGCGGCGGCGGCCAACGAGCCGCAGTAGCCCCATCCGTCTTTCCGGGGCGCGAGTGAAACGAGCGAACCCGGAATCCATGTTTTTCATTTCTGGATTCCGGATCGGCCCGCTTCGCGAGCCGTCCGGAATGACATTGGACTATACCGCATACCCGGGCGAATTCCGCGCCATGCCGCCGAAGGCATCGAGCAGTTTCTCGCGCCATGCATAGACCGGATCGTCTTCCTTCAAGAGCTTGAAGGGGCTGGTGGCGCGCGCCCACTGGAACGGGCCGAATACGATGTAGTCGGCATAATTCGGTGAGGTGCCGCCGAGATAAGGCTGCGTCTTCAGCGTCAGGCGCATCGGGTTCAGCGCGTTGCGAAATCCCTCGACCGCCTGATCGCGATTGGCAGCGGCTTCTTCCAGCGTTTTGCCCAGACGCGCTTCCCGCGTCTTGCGGAAATAAGCCTGGTCGGCAGGACGGAGCAGGCCGTGAATGTCCGCTGCGATCATCGGAAAGATGCCGCCAAGGACAACCGTATCGCCCCACCAGTTCAGCATCCGGCCCATCGCGCGGCCGCCTTCGCCGCCGAACAGTGACGGGCGGTCGGGATAGGTGTCTTCGAGATAGTTCGCGATCGCCCATGAATCGGCCACCGACGTATCGCCGTCGATGAACACCGGCACCTTGTCGGACTGATGCGGCGCGATGGCGTCTTTTTCCGAAAAGCGCCACGGGATCGTTTCAGCCTTGATATCCTTGTGCGCCAGCGCCATACGCGTGCGCCAGCAGAACGGGCTGAACACACGCTCGGTTTCCGTGCCGCAAAGTTCGAACAGTTTTCGTGTCATCCCTCACCTTGTTGATTTTCGCATGCTGACTCCCCCTCCCCGCGTGCCGGGAGAGGTTAAAAGGACTCAGGCCTTCACGACTGCGGCGGTCTGGCCGAACAGCACCTTCTTCTGCTCGTCGGTGAAGGTTTTGCCAAGGCTGGGGTTCACCGTCGGGCCGACCGCGTAGGCGCGAACCGTCGCAGGCCGGGCGCGGATGGCCTCGAACCAGCGCTTGAGATGCGGAAAGTCCTCGAGCTTCTGGCCCTGCCGCTCATACGGCACGATCCACGGATACGCCGCCATGTCCGCGATCGAATAATCGCCCGCGACAAACTCGCGATCCGCCAGCCGCTTGTTGAGCACGCCGTACAGACGGTTGGTTTCGTTGACATAGCGGTCGATGGCGTAAGGAATCTTCTCCGGCGCATAGTTGCTGAAATGATGGTTCTGGCCGAGCATCGGGCCGAGGCCGCCCATCTGCCACATCAGCCACTGAATGACATCGAACCGCTTGCGCAGATCGGAGGGCATGAACTTGCCGGTCTTCTCCGCCAGATAGAGCAGAATCGCGCCGGATTCGAAGATCTTCACCGGCGCGCCGCCATCGGCCGGCGCCTGATCGATCATCGCCGGCATGCGGTTGTTGGGCGAGAACGCCAGGAATTCCGGCTTGAACTGGTCGCCGGTGCCGATGTTGATCGGATGAATCTTGTAAGCGAGGCCGGTCTCTTCGAGAAACATCGTGATCTTGTGGCCATTCGGCGTCGGCCAGTAATAGAGGTCGATCATCTTGCTATCCTTGTCGTTATCTCTTGGATGCAGGGCGTCAGGCAGGCGACGCAAAGTCAATGCGATTGCATGAACCTTGCGCTTCGCGCCTGCGAAGTCAATGCCGCGCCGCGCATATCAAGTAAATTTCATTGGCCGGAGCCGAGGCTCGTGAAAGATTTTCATCGCTTCACTCCAAACAAGAAACAGTCCCTCTCACGTCCTGACGATAGAGTTCCGGAAAATCCCGACTCGGGATCAAGAAAGGTCGACAATGACGAAAGAATTCGCACGGCGTGATTTCCTGAAACTTTCCACCGCAATGGGGCTCGCCGCGACAGGCGGCTTCTCATGCATGGGCGTTGCGAGCGCGGCGCCGATCCAGGTGCCGACCATCGACAAGCTGTCGATCCGCGTGCTTGTCGACCAGCAGCACGATCAGTTCCTGAAAGGCTCGACCGTGAACGGTGTCGTACACGAGGGTCCAGGCGGCGGCCGCAGCGCCGATGCCCGCAACGTCCTGCATAACGAATGGGGCCTGTCGCTGTTCCTGGAATCGCAACGCGAGCAGGAGCAGCGCAATATCCTGCTCGATTTCGGCTACACATCGCCCGCGATCATCAACAATATTGGCCTTCTGAATGTCGATCCGGCGAAGATCAACGCGCTGATCGTCAGCCACGGCCATATCGACCACTACGGCGGCCTGATCGGATTTCTCGACAAGTACCGCAGCGTGCTTCCCGCCGACGTGAAGCTCTATGCCGGCGGCGAAGACAACTTCTGTCACCGCGTCAGCCGCACATCGACCGGACAGTATGGCGAGTTCGGCATTCTCGACCGCAAGCAGATCACCGCCCAGAAGGTGCAGACCGTGCTGTGCGAGACGCCGACCGTGATCGAAGGCCACGCCTTCACCACCGGCAAGATCAAGCGCAACAGTGTGGAGAAGATTCTTCCGAACAGCTTTGTCGATTACACGCCGGCCAGCGCGGGCTGTGACTACGGCCACTACACGCCCGCCGAACTGCAGGGCAAGTTCACGCCGGACGAACATGTCCATGAACATGCCACCTGCTTCAACATCCGCGGCAAGGGCCTCGTGGTGATCAGTTCCTGCGGCCATGTCGGCATTGTCAATTCGGTGCGGCAGGCACAGGAGGTCTCCGGCGTGCAGAAGGTTCACGCCATCGTCGGCGGTTTCCATCTGGGCCCCGCGCCCGCCGACTACCTCAAGCAGATCGTCGGCGAGATCAAGGCGCTGCAGCCGGACGTGGTGATTCCGATGCATTGCAGCGGGTTGAACTTCCTGCTCGAAGCGCGGGAACAGATGCCGGGCAGCGTCATCAACGTCTCCACCGGCAGCCGCCTGACGTTCAGCGCGTGAGCATTCGTCATCCTCTGACACGCAGCGCGGCCATGATAGCCGCGCTGCTGTTCGGCGTCCTGACTGTATCCCCCGCGTCGGCCCAAGGCTCCACGCGCTCCGCCGCCGAACTGATGGACGCGGTGATGTGGAATCGCGAACCGATCGGCGGCGCGTTCACGCTCAAGGACCAGACCGGCAAGACGCGGACTGACGCCGATTTCCGCGGCCAGTTCATGCTGGTCTATTTCGGATTCACGTATTGCCCGGACATCTGCCCGACGGATCTTCAGCAAATCGGGCTGGCGATGGAGCAACTCGGCGACGATGCGAAGCATGTCCAGCCGCTGTTCGTCACGCTCGATCCCGAGCGCGACACCGCCGAGCATCTCGCGCAATACGTCCCGCTGTTTCATCCGCGGCTGCTCGGCCTGACCGGCGGCAACGCCGATATTGCGAAAGCAGCCGACGCCTATCGGGTCTACTACAAACGGGTCAAAACCGGCGACAAGCCTGGCGACTACACCGTGGACCACTCCGCCTTCATCTATCTCGTCGACCGCGACGGCAGGTATCTCGGCTTCTTTCCGCCCGGCACGGATGCGCCGCGGCTGGTCGAGATGATCAGGCCGCATGTGAGGGGTAGCGCGGAGCGGTAAACAATTTCGTTGTGGCCGGGCTTATCGCTGCTGTCCACGCTCGTTTCACCATGCCAGCCCGGGTCGTCGTTGCGAGCGAAGCGAAGCAATCCACTCTTTGAATTCAAAGGAAATGGATTGCTTCGTCGCTTCGCTCTTCGCAATGACGGCTGACATTTATCTTTACTCCACGCTCACCTTTCTCGGCTCCACGATCTCGAAGCCCGTGGAGAATTCATCAAGCATCCCGAACAGTTCGCGCAGTTTCAGCGGATTGCCGCCGACCGACACGTCGCCGGTCAGCACGCTGCCGAGGAACGTCCGCTGCTTGAGCGTGATGGCATCGAACGCGGCGCGGGTCAGGGTCACGCTGGCGTCGGCCTTGTCGGACAGCTTGCCCGCGGTATGCGTCAGCGCCGAGTTCTCCAGATTCATCACATAGGTCTCGTTGAGATCTGTGAAGGTCCAGTTGATCACGATGGTCTTGCCTTCTGCCTTTGCTGCGTTAAGCCGCACGCCAAGGAAATCGAACGCCAGATCGATCGAAATGCCCTTCAGCAGTTCTGCATTGACCAGCGCCGGCGGCTGCGGGCCGACACCGCCACGTAATTCCAGCGCGCCTAGCAGGTAGGCGTTACGCCAGGTCGCCGCCTCGCTCTGATACCCGAGCTGTTCGAGCGCATCGGCGCCAAGCTCGCGCGCGTCCTTGTTGGCGGGATCGGCAAAGACCACCTTGCTCATCACGCTGGCGACCCATCGATACTGCCCGGCCTTGTAGTCCTCGCGCGCACGTTTGATCGTGGCCTCCGCGCCGCCCATATACTCCACCTGCTTCCTGGCTTCTTCGGCGCGCGGCAGCGGATTGAGATCGGCGGGATTGGCGTCGTACCAGCCGAGATAGAACTGGTAGACCGCCTTGGCATTGTGGCTCAGCGTGCCGTAATAGCCGCGTGAGGCCCAGTCGTTCGCCAGCGACGGCGGCAGCTTCAACTGCTCCGCGATTTCCGTCGACGTCAGGCCATGGTTGAGCAGCCGCACCGTCTGGTCGTGGATGAACTTGTAAAGGTCGCGCTGCTTTTTCAGGAATGAGACGACGCGCGCGTTGTCCCAGATCGGCCAGTGATGCTGCGCGATCACGATCTCGGTCCTGTCGCCATAGCGCGCAAGCGCATCGTTGATATAGCGCGACCACAGCCGTCCGTCGCGAATCTCCGCGCCGCGGATGGTGTAGAGATTATGCATGTTGTGGGTGGCGTCTTCCGCCATGTTCAGAAGTTTGAACTGCGGGAAGTACATGATCATCTCGCTCGGGGCTTCCGATCCCGGCACGAGATGAAACTCGATCTCGACGCCGTCGACGGTGCGCTTCTCCGACGCCTGCTTGATCACGTCGTTCGGCGGGATCAGCGAAATCGACCCTCGCGCCAGCGCCTTGCCGAGGCCCGTGTCGATCTGCGCGCGGTCGCCGACCGGCAGCGCGCTGCCGAACTGATACTGCGCGCGGCGTGACATCGCATTGCCGGCGATGACGTTCTCCGCCACGGCATGCTCCATGAAGCCGTCCGGCGCGATCACCTTCACCTTGCCGGTCTTGGCATCCTCCTCGGTAATGACGCCCTTGGCGCCGCCGAAGTGATCGGCATGGCTGTGGGTGTAGATCACTGCCGCGACCGGCTTTGCAGGCCGGTTCTGCAAGTAAAGATCGAGCGCGGCCTTTGCTGTTTCGTTGGAGAGCAGCGGATCGATCAGGATCAGTCCGCTGTCGCCCTCGATGATGGTGAGATTGGCGATGTCCAGCCCGCGCACCTGATAGACGCGCTCGGTCACCTTGAAGAGGCCGTTGATGGCGTTGAGCTGGGCCTGCCGCCACAGGCTCGGATTGACCGTAGCCGGCACCTGATCGTTTTTCAGGAAATCATACTGCTTTGTATTGAACGCCGGCTTGTCAGTCGGGCCTGGAATGATGCCGTCCGGCAGCGTCGCGATGAAGCCGCGCCTGGCATCCTCGAAATCGGCGCGGTCGCTGAACGGCAGCGTCTTGAGGAAAGCGTCGTTCACCGCGCGGCTCGCGGGTTCGGCGTCCTTGGACTGCGCAAATGCGGAGGAAAGCGGTGCGGCGGTAAACAAAGCGGCGGCCAGCAGGCTGGCGATGCGCGATGACGACATGAAACACTCCCGGCTGCCGCGTGGTCCTCGGCATGCGCCACGCGTTGGTTCCAGCCTATCAGGACAAACGCGTAAATTTCATCGCAAACTTCGTTCACGGCGGCGAAGAAAATGCCCTTTTCTCTCCGCACTCCGCGCCCCATATTCCGCTCATGGCGAAGAACCCCGATTCCGCGAAGAAGCCTCCCAAAACCCCGAAATCGAAAGCCCATCGTCCCGATGTGCAGCCGATCGGCCCTGCGCTGGCGGAGCTTTTGAACCCGGCGATCAACCGCGGCGATGCAGGCATGGGCTCCGGCACCGGTTTGCAGCCGCCGCCGGACAATTCAAAGGACCGGCGCTCCGGCGGCGAGGCCGCGATCCATCGCGCGCGCAAATCGACGCCGAAGGGTTTCGTCGAGGGCGAGCCCCGCCCGACCCCGCTCCAGCCCGCTCCGCAGCCAGCCGGTGCGAGCCGCGGGTTCGACGAAGCCCCGCAGGCGAATTACGGCACCAGCGCGCCGATCCCGACCCTCGATCCTGAACTGGCGAAGCAGCTCGGCTATGATGTCGATGACGACGACTCGTTTCGTCCCGCACGCAACAAGATGGAATCGCTGGGCGTTCAGGCGACCGCCGACGCGCTGGAAAACCTGATCCGCGACGGCCGCCCCGAATTTCGCAAGAATGACGGCTCGCTGAAGGTCTGGACGCCGCATCGCCCGCCCCGCCCGGAAAAATCCGAAGGCGGCGTGCGCTTTGAGCTCAAATCCGCCTATGAGCCGAAGGGCGATCAGCCGACCGCGATCAAGGAACTGGTCGAAGGCATCCAACGCAACGACCGTACGCAGGTGCTGCTCGGTGTCACCGGCTCCGGCAAGACATACACCATGGCGAAGGTGATCGAGGCGACGCAGCGTCCCGCCATTATTCTAGCGCCGAACAAGACGCTGGCGGCGCAGCTTTACGGCGAGTTCAAGAGCTTCTTTCCCGACAACGCGGTGGAATATTTCGTTTCCTATTACGACTACTACCAGCCGGAAGCCTACGTCCCGCGCACCGACACCTATATCGAGAAGGACTCGTCGATCAACGAGCAGATCGACCGGATGCGCCACTCGGCGACGCGCGCGCTGCTGGAGCGCGACGACGTCATCATCGTCGCCTCGGTCTCGTGCATCTACGGTATCGGTTCGGTCGAGACCTACACCGCGATGACCTTCGCGATGAAGCGCGGCGAGCGCGTCGACCAGCGCCAGCTCATCGCCGACCTCGTCGCCCTGCAATACAAGCGCACCTCGGCGGATTTCACCCGCGGCACCTTCCGCGTGCGCGGCGACACGCTCGACATCTTCCCGGCGCACTATGAAGACCGCGCCTGGCGCGTGAACATGTTCGGCGACACCATCGAGAGCATCGAGGAGTTCGATCCGCTCACCGGCCACAAGCAGGACGAGCTCGAATTCATCAAGATCTACGCCAACTCGCACTATGTCACGCCGCGGCCGACGCTGATCCAGGCCATCAAGGGCATCAAGAGCGAACTGAAATGGCGGCTCGACCAGTTGAACGCGCAGGGCCGTCTGCTCGAAGCGCAGCGCCTTGAACAGCGCACCACCTTCGATCTCGAAATGATGGAAGCGACCGGAAGCTGCGCCGGCATCGAAAACTATTCCCGCTATCTCACCGGCCGCAAACCGGGCGAGCCGCCGCCGACGCTGTTCGAATATGTGCCGGACAACGCGCTGGTCTTCGCGGACGAAAGCCATGTCAGCGTGCCGCAGATCGGCGCGATGTTCAAAGGCGACTTCCGCCGCAAGGCGACGCTCGCCGAATACGGCTTCCGCCTGCCCTCCTGCATGGACAACCGTCCGCTGCGCTTTGAAGAGTGGGACATGATGCGCCCGCAGTCGATCGCGGTATCGGCGACGCCCGGCGCCTGGGAGCTGAACGAGTCCGGCGGCGTGTTCGTCGAGCAGGTGATCCGCCCGACCGGGCTGATTGACCCGCCGGTCAATATCCGCCCCGCACGCACGCAGGTTGACGATCTGGTCGGCGAGGTCCGCGCCACGGCGCAGGCCGGCTATCGCTCGCTGATCACCGTGCTGACCAAGCGCATGGCGGAAGACCTCACCGAATATCTGCACGAGCAGGGCATCCGCGTGCGCTACATGCACTCGGACATCGACACCATCGAGCGCATCGAGATCATCCGCGACCTGCGACTCGGCGCATTCGACGCGCTGGTCGGCATCAACCTGCTGCGCGAAGGCCTCGACATTCCGGAATGCGCGCTGGTCGCGATCCTCGATGCCGACAAGGAAGGCTTCCTTCGTTCGGAAACATCGCTGATCCAGACCATCGGCCGCGCCGCGCGCAACGTGGACGGCAAGGTCATCCTGTATGCGGATCAAATCACCGGATCGATGGAACGCGCCATCGCCGAGACCGACCGCCGCCGCGAGAAGCAGGTTGAATACAACACCGCCCACGGCATCACGCCGGAAAGCATCAAGCGCGACATCGGCGATATTCTCGGCAGCGTCTATGAGCGCGACCATGTGCTGGTGGAAATCGGCGACGGCGGCATGGCCGACGACGCGGTCGCCATCGGCCACAACTTCGAGGCGGTGCTGGCCGATCTCGAGACCCGGATGCGCGAAGCCGCTGCCGATCTGAACTTCGAAGAAGCCGCACGCCTGCGCGACGAGGTCAAGCGCCTGCGCGCCACTGAGCTGGCCGTGGTGGACGATCCGACCATCAAGCAGCGCGGCGTCGCGGCGAAAGCAGGCAGCTATGCCGGCAAGAAGAAGTACGGCGACGCTGCGAATTTACCGGCGCAACTGGACAAGGCCGCGGCTAAAATGAAATCGCGCGCGCGCAAGCCGACGCTGGACGAGATGGGTCCGGGGATGGAAAGCAAGATTTTCCAGCCCACCAACTCACGCCAGTCCGGGCCCGAATTCTCCGGCCGCTCCACCGGCGGCGCGCCGGGCAAGCGTGGCGGATGGAAGAAGAGGTAGGCGAACTTCGCCTCCTGTGGCGGCATGGCGGTTGTAGAATCCGTATCCATATAAAGCGGGATCAGACCATCCCGCCTGCTTGTCTCGCTGGACGCCGCTCCGCGCATCCTCCTGACGGCCCGTTTCCAGCCCGAGAGCCCCATGACACCTCTGTCCATCCTCGACCTTGTGCGCGTCACGGAAGAAACCGACGCACGCGGCGCGCTCGACAACGCCCGCGACCTTGCCTCCCACGCCGAAGGCTGGGGCTATCGCCGCATCTGGGTGGCCGAGCATCACAACATGGCTGGGATTGCCAGCGCCGCGACCTCGATCGTGCTGGCGCATATCGCCGCCGGAACGAAGACCATCCGCGTCGGCGCAGGCGGCATCATGCTGCCGAACCATGCGCCCTATGTGATCGCCGAGCAGTTCGGAACATTGGAGCGGCTGTTTCCCGGACGCATCGATCTTGGGCTGGGCCGTGCGCCGGGGACCGATCAACTCACGCTGCGCGCGTTGCGGCGCTCGCCCGAAGCTGCCGACAATTTTCCTCAGGACGTGCTGGAGGTGCAGGCCTTCCTGGCGCCCGCCGGGCCGAACCAGCGCATCCAGGCGGTGCCCGCTGCCGGCACAAACGTGCCGCTGTGGATTCTGGGGTCAAGCCATTTCGGCGCGATGCTCGCCGCCGAACTCGGACTTCCATATGCATTCGCCTCGCATTTCGCACCCGACCAACTGATCCCGGCGCTGGAGATTTATCGCAGCCGCTTCAAGCCTTCGGAGCAGTTGGACCGGCCCTATGCCATGGTCGGCGTCAACGTAATCGCAGCCGAAAGCGACGGCAAAGCGCGGCGGCTCGCAACGACACAGCAGATGTCCTTTACCAATCTTTTCCGCGGCGCGCGCGGCCTCAGCCAGCCACCTATCGATGACATCGAGACCTATTGGACGCCGTCGGAAAAGGCGCAGGCCATGCGCATGCTCGCACGCTCCATCATCGGCTCGCCGCAGACGGTTCGCGCCGGGATCGATGCGCTGGTGAAAGAGACCGGCGCCGACGAACTGATCGTGGTCTCCGATGTCTATGACCATCCAACACGCTTGAGGTCGTTTGAGATGATCGCCGACGCGGCCCGTTAACGGAACGACGGCACAACGTCTGCGTGATGACAGATTTGCCATCCCCCCTCGCCCCCTGCTAGGTCATCGTCAGATTTCCGACCTGGGGGACTGACCAAATGGCCGACGCCGATCTCGATGCGCTCATCCGGCAGCTTGCGAAGCAGCAGCACAAGACTCTGACCGCCGCCGTCAAGAATCAGCGGGACCGCTACGCGGCCCTCGCCGCCAAGGCGAAGGACGCGCAGGGCAAGCAGCTCAACAGGCAGCTTGCAAAGGATGCGCTGGAGATCGGCACTTCAACGGTGAAGCGGCTGCAGATGTCGGCGGACAATGCCGCCTACAGCCACGCACGATCGATGCGGCAGGCGATTGACGCGGCCAAGGAGGCCGCGAAGAAAGCCGTGAAGGAGACAAAGGACGGCAAGCCGAAGACCTCTTCGAAGAAGGGCACGAAGAAAAAGCCGGTGAAATCCGGAAGCTGAATGGAAGTTACGCCGCCCTGCTGCAAGTCCTTGAAGATGGATTGCCGGGTCAAGCCCGGTAATGACGGGCGGATGCCTCAATGGCGATAGCCGAAACTGGCGAAACGTAGGGACTCATCACAAATCCCGCCGCCGACGTTTTTCGTCGCCACGTTTTTCGCCTGAATTCTCAGTTCGCACCGCGTCATCGCGGGCTCTCTCCGAGAAAACTCGGTGCGCCGGACAGGACGGATTGCAGCGATCATGCTGTCTCTGGTTAAGGACAGCGGTCCCATCGTCCCGTCGGGAGCTAAAGCATATTAGCACCGGTCATCATCCTGTCTATCTGGAACCCAGGTGTTCCACTTAACATGCGTCTACAGGACGCATTTATTTCCGAGACGCGAATGCAATCGATGACTGTGACCTCCTCCCCCATCACCTATGACGACTTCGCCAAGATCGACCTGCGCGTCGGACGTGTTCTTGAAGTTCAGCCGTTTCCGAAAGCGCGCAACCCGTCGTGGAAGGTGCGTGTCGATCTCGGTGAGCTTGGCGAGAAATGGTCGAGCGCGCAGATCACCAACTACACGGCGGAGCAGCTTGTTGGTTCACTGGTGATATGCGTGAGCAATTTCCCCCCGCGCAACATCGCGGGCTTCATGTCCGAAGTGCTGATCCTCGGCGCGCCTGACGCTGGCGGGAAGATCATCCTGCTGTCGCCGCGCAAGGATGACTCCGGCTACGACATCGTCGCACCCGGCGCGAAGGTTTACTGACGCGTGACCCGCAGAATCTACTTTGCCAGGACGCGGGCGAGTTCGATGAGATTGGTGGAGATCGGCTTGGTGCGTCCGGCAATCTCGGCCAGCGGCGTGCGCGTGATTTCCCCGCGCTGCTCGCCGATCAGCACACCCGACACGCCTTCGGCCAGCGACGCGAGCGCAGCGACGCCAAGCCGCGTCGCCAGCAGCCTGTCGAAAGCCGTCGGCGGCGCGCCGCGCACGACATGGCCAAGCACGGTGGCGCGCAATTCGAATCCTGCCATACCGCCGTTACTTTCGAAATATTGCATGATACGCGCGGCATTCTCCTTCACGCCTTCGGCGAGCACCACGATCGCATGGGTCTTGCCGCGTTCATAAGCCGCGCGCAGCCGCTCGGCGATCTCAAACGCAGACACTTCGAATTCAGGTGTCGAGATAACCTCAGCGCCGCCGGCAAGGCCCGCCATCATGGCGAGATAGCCGCAGTTGCGCCCCATGGTCTCGACCAGAAACGCGCGGGTGTGCGACGAGCCCGTGGTCCGCAGATTGTCGATGGCTCCGACCGTCACGTTGATGGCGGTGTCGCAGCCGATGGTGACATCGGTGCCGTAAAGATCGTTGTCGATGGTCGATGCGATGCCGACCACGGGAAAGCCGACGCCATGCAGCGCTGCGGAGCCCGTCTGGGAGCCGTTGCCGCCGATCACCACCAGGGCATCGATGCCGCGCGTCGCCAGATTGCGCAGCGCTTTCGAACGGCCGCCTTCCTCACGGAATTCCTTCGAGCGGGCACTGCCGAGAAACGTCCCGCCGATCTGGATGATTCCGCCGACATCGCGCGCACTGAGCCGGGTCATGCGATCGTCGATCAGGCCCTGCCAGCCTTCACGCACACCATAGACCGCGATGTCGCGATTGAGCGCGCTACGCGTCACCGCACGAATCGCCGCATTCATGCCGGGGGCGTCGCCGCCGCTGGTCAGAATCGCAATTGCTTTCATGAAATGTGCCCCGTGAACCGGATCACCCGGACTCTATGATGCCTCCGGCAGAACGACAACGCATGACGCAACAGCCCGTTCCTGACGACGGCTTCCGTTTCGGGAGCGGGTCTAGACAGACTTGGCAGGGCCCGTCATCGGCTGACCGTTGGCCGCCAGCAGCGCGCGCAGATCGCGAATGGGCGGAAACACCTCGACATTCCAGTCCGCCCCCTGGGCATCGTGCGCACGCTGCTCCATTTCGACGATTTCGCGATCCTCGGCGAAGATCCGTTCGGTGAACCAAACCAAGGCCGGCCACGCAAGATCGAGCAGACCAGGTATTTTCGGACGGCGCACTGACAGCAATCCAAACGTACGATTGAATTTCTGCTCGGCGTCCACCGGGGTATAGGCGATCCACAGGTGCATTACCGGCTCGTCGCCGGAGGTCCAGATCCGCAATGTCTGATAGGGATACTCGGTGCGGATCGTCATCAGATCCTGACTGACTTTGGAAGCACCGCGGCGGCTGCTCAGGATCAGCGCTTCGCCGAGCGGCTGGCTGCCTTCGGTGCGCGCAAAGCTGTAATCGACTTCGATCCAGTCCTCGCCCTTGCGGCGGCCAAGATAGCGCGGCGCGATCTTGCCCATCTGGCGGCGATGCAGAAACTGATGGTTCATGTCCATCAGGTTCTCGTGCATAAACGTATAGTGACAACGAACCTGCTTGCCGAAGCGGCGGGTCTTGAAAGCCTTGTCATGCGCCGAGCCAAGCGGACCCAGCTCGGTTATCGCTTTCGGATCGCCCGGCCAGATCAGGATCAGGCCGTCCTGCTCGCGGCAGGGATAGGCGCGAACGCCGTTCGGCAGCTTGTCCTTGCCCAGATAAGGCACATCAATGCATTTGCCGGACGCGTCATAAGTCCAGCCATGGTAGCAGCAGCGCACCGCACAGCCTTCCACGACGCCCTTCGACAAAGGCACCTGCCGGTGGGCGCAGCGATCCTCGAGTGCAAAGACCGCTCCACCGTCCTTCGGACGGATGAGCACGATGGGCTCGCCGGCGAATTGCGCGGCATAGGTCTTGCCGGGCTTGAGTTCTTTCGACCACGCCAGCGGGTACCAATGATCGGGATGTGAGCCGATGCGGCGAAGGTCGATGTCTGGTGGCTGGACGAGTTGGCGGGTGGGCAAATCGAGAGTATCGGACATGAGGCCCCTTGGCATTGCTAAGTTCAGAGCTTGCGCCTGGACTGGCGCAAATATAGCGCCTGATTGGGTTTGTCTGGAAGTTGTGGTTTCATCGTGACCGATCACGTCATCGCGCCTTGGCGGGGGTAACGGTTTCTCATATGACTATTGTTGACTCCGGCTCTCGACGGACACATGACGATGCATCTGCGACCGGCCAGCCTTTGCGCATTTCTTGTCCTGTTTTGCGTTGTGGCAGCCCCCGCTGACGCCGCGAAGAAAGCCGACAAGCCCGCCAAACCGGCGGAGCCGATGGCGCAGGATACGTCGCTCAACAATGTGAAGGATGCACCGAAGGCTCCGTCGCTGGCCTGCGAAGGATCATTTGCGAAGGATGCGACGCACGCCAAGCTGGTCACCGAATTCGGCACGAAACACGTCGTGTTCAAGGACGTCGAAGTCACCAGCGGCGTCCTGACCAAGGCGACTGTCATTTTCGACGATGACCCGACCCGGCGCTTGGTGATCTACTGGAAGGACGACAAGGCCCGCGCCAGACCCGCCTCCATCTCGATCGAAGCGCCTTCGACATGGACCGGCCCCGGCGGCGTGCGTAATGGCCTGTCGCTGAAAGAACTGGAGAAGCTCAACGGCGAGACCTTCAGTATCACCGGATTTGGCGGCATCGGCGGCGGCGAAGTGTCGAAACTCAGCGGCCCGTTCGCCAACCTGGCGGGGGACTGCACGCTGAAGATTCGTTTCGAGCCCGGCATCGCCAGTCCATTGCCGCCGCGTTTTGCGGCGGTAACGGGAGACCAACTCATCGTCTCGAAGAATCTGCTTCTGCGCCGGGTGCGCCCACAGGTTTTGCAGTGGAGCCTCAACTATCGGTAAATTTTCGCTGCGTCGCCGTCTGCGCACGAGGGATGCCGTCGCGAAAATCGTCGGCACATTAGAGAGACTTCGTTAAACCTCGCATCGCATGCGGCTTGATCCTGCGGCGGTTCCCACTTACGGAACCGCCAGCTTGGGGGAGACAAACGCAATGAACGATCATCAGTCCGAACAGTGCGTGCGGACTTTTCTCGACGCTTTCTATGCCGGTGACGCGACGCGCATGGAGCAATGCTGCGACGACGCGTTTACCTCGATCACCTATGCGCCCGTGGAAATTTTTCCGCATCTCGGCCTCAAGCAAAGCAAGGCGTGGATCGCAAAGGCCATCCAGATTCAGCGCGAGCGCTATTCGAGCAGGCATCACATTATCGATTTTGTGATCGCGAATGAAACGCACGGCGCAGCGTTCGTGCAGGCGACTCTGACCAAACGCAGTGACCAGCGCATCATCCGGCTCAATATCGGAGAATTCTTTACACTGCGCGACGGCCTCATCGTCGAATATCGCTCGCTGTTCGATTCCTTCGATCTGGTACAGCAATTGATCGGTGAAGATATGACCGGTGAATTCTCCATCCGCGTCAGAAACGCGATGCGGCAGTAGCCACGCCGCGCGGTCTCGACCCGGGTCTCACCGCGCCGCCGAGACGCCAAGCTCCCGCACCAGTCCGAACCACAGCGCAGTCAGTTCGCGCGCCGCTGGATCCTTGCTCGGCTTCAGCCGGACGGCGGTATGCACCAGCACAAGCTTCGACGCCGGATCGACGAAGATCGCCTGGCCATTGGTCCCGAGCATCGCGAACATGCGGCGCTTGGCCGGCATGATCCAGGTCTGGTAGCCATAGCCATAAAACGGCGTCGCCACGCGCGGCGCACGGAATGAACCTTCAGGCGCGGTGGTCGCCTCGATCACCCATGCTTCCGGAATGATTCCGCCGCCGTCTCGTGCAAGCAGAAGACCAAAGCGCGCATAGTCGCGCAGCCGCGCAGCGAGACAGCAATAGGCCTGCTCCTGATTGTGCCCGTCGACGGTCCAGCTTGCTTCGTCTTCCGCGCCCATCGGCTTCCAGATTTTTTCCGACAGATAATCCGACAGGCGCTTGCCGGTCGCAGCCATCAGCACAAGGCCGAGCGTTTCGGTCTGCGATCCCGCATAGGCGAATTTCGTCTCGGGCGGCGCGGCACGGGTGTTGTAGCGGCGGAGCAGGTTAGCGGCGCTCGGCAGATCGGAGCGGCGCAGGTCGCGGCTGAAGGCGAAGGCATCGTCGGTGCCGTCGTATCGTTCGGAAAATTCGATCCCCGCGCTCATGGTCAGGAGCGCGCGCAGCGAGGTCTGGCCGTAGGCGCTGCCTTTCATTTCCGGCACATAGTCCTGCGCCTTGTCCTCAATGGAGCGGATCTTTCCTTCCTTGATGGCAATCCCCACCAGCATCGCCACCATGGTCTTCACCATGGAGTTGGACAGCAGGCGATCGGTGTCGCGGCGTCCGTATTGATAGCGCTCGAACAGGATCGTCGAATCCCTGACGATCAGCAGTCCCGTCGTGGGATGCCGGGCAAGGTACTGATCGATGGTGCGGCGCTCGCCATCGAAGTCATAGGACCAGGCCGTACGATCGCAGTCGCGGGCCAGCGGCGAAGGCGTGGCTGGCGGAAACACCGCATGGGCCGGAAGCAGTTTGTCGAAATTGCTGAATGTCGCGACCATGTAGTTCTGCTTCGTGCGGTCGGCGATGGTGCCAAGCGGATAGTTTTCGGCGGCGCCATAGGCCTCGGCATCCGGTCCGGAACGGGAGAATGACGGCTCGCAGGCCGCCTTTGCGGACGCGCCACCGGCCAGCAGCACGCAGACGCATGCCGCCGCACGTAACGAATACAGAGCGGATGAAAATGTCATCGGTGTCTCGGAGGTTTGCTGAAAAGCCCTTCGTGATTATGCAGCGAGGATGGCGCGGGACGGTCCGGCGTTCAAGCGGATGAACCTGCCGGCCCCCTCGCCCGACCAACCGTTGTCCGGGAGTTAGCCCCCGGATCACGGGGGATATGATGAAAGCAGTTGTTCTCGCCGCCTTGGGGACCGTTGTCGGTATCGTTCTCGGCGCCGCGGCCGGCATCCTGGCCGGAATCGCCTGGGTCAGCATTTTCGGGATCAGCGATTTCGAAGGTTACAGCGCGATGCTGGTGTTTTTTACCTTTGCCCCGGCCGGCGCCCTGTTCGGCGGACTTACCGGCGCGATTTGGGCTGCCTATGCCGCGTCACGCGCACGAATCTGCATGGAAGGCGACGCCTAGAGCCGGATCAGCCGATCGCCTGCCACTGCTTTGGGCGCTCCACACGCCTTGATTGAAATTTAAGCCGAACCCGCGCTTTGGGCATTTGTGCATTGCAATATCACGAGTGGTCAATCTGCTGAAATCCATTATGACCCGTATCATCAAGTGGAATTCCAGCTTTCTGGCACGGCGTCAGCGCGGACGCCCTTAGACCGTCTGCTGTTTGTTAAGTTACATTTCAGGACTTCAAAAAAATGACAGAGCACAGTCTCTGGCGTGTATCGCGCGCGTTTCACCGCGCGCTGAGTGAGCGTCAGACCGATCAGCTTGAATCCGTCCTCGACGACAATGTCGATTGGGCGATCTATGGCCCGATCGACATGTTTGCCTTTTTCGGCCCCCGGCGCGGCAAGCGGGCCGTGGTCGATGTCGTCCGCGAGATTTCCAGCATCGTGACACTCCACCGCAGCGAACGGGAATCCATCATGCTCGGCGAGGACTCGGCTGCGTCGATGATGAGGTATTCGCTGATGCCGGAAGCCAACGGCAATCCGATCAGTGTCCGCGTCGCCCTGTTCGTCCAGTTCAAGGCGGGACGCCTGAGCAGCCTCCGCGCCGTGATCGATACCTTCGACCTCGTCGAACAGACTCTTGGCCGCCAGATTCATCTGCCGAAGATCGCCTAACCAAGTGTATAAATGCTGGATGACAAGCCCCGCCCGCGCGGGGCTTTTTGTTTGGGCGGGATAACGCGCGACGATCACAGCGGCTTGAACCCGCGCAACACAATTGCGACAAACACCATTGAAAGATGATCGCCGGAAGTCGCGACTGCTGCGTCGAAAGACGATATTAACCTCCATAGCGCCTGATCAGCCTGATCGATTTGCCGGACGCAATGCAATGACGCCGAAAATGCCGCAGCCAGCGAAATCCCCAAGGATCGTGACCGCACTTGCGGTTGCTTGCGGACTCTGGGCTGCCGTAGCCGGGCATGCACGGGCGGAAGACGGCACGCCTGCGGAAAACACCGAGACAGCCGCGCCGGAATTCGTCGAACCGGCGGATCTCGACTGGAGCGTGCTCAACAGCGATCCGAGATCGCTTTACGAATCCCCCGCTGCAATCGATCGCAAGATCCGCGCCGCAATCGACGACCCGTGGTCGTGGAGCCGCACCGACAAACCCGACGGCTCCTCCGCCGTCGCGATCAAGCAGCCGATTACTCCTTTCTGGGACACCCGCGTCGGCGCGGACCTCAACGTCACAACGAAGATGCCGATGACATCGTCGGAAGTGCTCGCGGAAAAAATCGCGCACAACAATCAGATCTCGCAATCATCCGGCAGCGCATGGGCCGCAATGACCGCGCCGGGCGTCGGCTCGATCTGGGACAAGACCGCCATCGAGGCGCGCACCGATCCGTCGCAGGAGCAAAGCAAGTTCGGAACGTCGCTGAGCAAGTCGCTGCCGTTCGGCGGCGATCAGTACGCACTCACCCTGCAGCACGGATACAATGTCACGCAGCAAACGCTGGTGCCGGTGTTCGGCCTCGGCGCGTCGTCGCGCATTTATGAAATCGATCAGTCCGCCAAGCTCGGCATCGCCGAAACCGGCACAAGTTTCATCGCAGGCCAGACCCACTCCAGCGCCGACGACAAATGGCTGCGCCGGATTGGTGCGGAGCAGAAACTGTTCGGCGGCGTCACTGTGACCGGATCGGTCAGCGAAACCCCAAGCGGCGCTCCAAACAGCAGCCTGACCGCCGGCTTCAAGACACGCTGGTAGGTTCCACTTAACCGGGTGGCTACCATCCCGGGCTTTCCCGTTTTGTCCACTGTATGAATGCGCCTTCGCCGCATCCTCGCCGCGTTTCGGTCACGATCGGCTGGACACTTATACCGGTACTCGTCGTGCGGGGGACTCCGCGCTCGCTCAACCTGCGAAACAAGGAACAGCCGATGAACGCTTTGCCAGCAGAAAAGTCCGAAATGACCGATGAAGACAAGACCCTCGCCGCCGTCACCGACGTCGAAGCGGGCATTCGCGACTTCGTCCGCAAGGATGTCGCCTACCTTCGGCGCACGCCGGCCGCTCCTGGCACCGAGACACCTTCGGACGCCACCGCCGAGGCCGCTGTCAGCAGCGTCAACACGCTGATCCACCGCGTCGCAGGAGCTTCGGTCAGCGAAATCGAAACGTTGATTGCGGAGCTCGAAGGGCTGCGCACGTTGATGCATAATGAAGGTCAGCGCATCCAGCGCGAACTGGCGGGCTACGCTCAGCTCGGACAGACCGCGATGAAATCAACGCGCATGATCGCCGACAATCTGGCGCAGTGGAAACGCTCGGCTCCCGAGCCGCGCCAGGACTAAACGATACTGAACGATACTCTGACCGCGGCACGATCCCGCGGACCGTGCCTTGGTAACCTCCCTGAGACTTGCCGCCCCTCGAACAGAGCGGGCGGCATTTTTCTGTCAGGAGATGGGGCGCCGCGCCGCGAACACCGAGCCCATGAACGAGAATGCCAGTTCGCCGCGCTGATTGACGCCGGTGTTGTAGAAACCGACGAAGCCGAATTGCGGCCGCGACTCCAGCGGGCGCTTCGACGTGATCTCGGAAACGTAGGTCAGCGTATCGCCCGCCAGCACGGGCTTGAGCCATTTCAGTTCGCGAAATCCCGGCGACGGTCCCGACACGATCGGCTTCTCGCCGCGCGCCGCCAGTTCAGCGGCTTCACGCTGGAAGCTCGCCACCGTGAGCCGCATGTAAGTCGCCGCCACATGCCAGCCCGAAGCAGCGAGACCGCCGAACACGGAATGGCGCCCGGCTTCCTCGTCGAGATGAAACGGCTGCGGATCGAACTTGGCGGCGAAGGCTTTGATGCCTTCCGGCGTGAACGTGAACGATCCGAGTTCGCGGCGATCGCCGATATTCATGTCTTCGAAATATGGCATGGCTTGTCCTACTTCGCGCCGGCCGCGGCGCGGCGCAACACCATCAGGGGCAGCGTCGCCAGCATCAGCGTCTGTCCCGATGCGTTGCGCATGTCGTTCTTGATGTAAACGAACCCGACGTCAGAACGGCTCTTGGATTCGCGCGTCGAGACCACGTCGACGGATATCGTGAGATCGTCGCCGGGACGCAATGGCGAAACCCAGCGCACCTCATCGACACCGGGCGAGCCGGCGGAGGCGATGTTGTGGATGAAACCGTCCCAGCAGATCCGCATCAGCAGCGAGCACATGTGCCAGCCTGAGCCCGACAGCCCCTTGAGGATGGTGCGGCTGGCGGCCTCCTCGTCCAGATGCATCGGCTGCGGATCGAACTCGGAAGCGAAGGCGATAATATCGTCGCGGGAGACGTGGTGCGGGCCGAATGTGCCGAAATGGCCGGGCTTGAAGTCTTCGAATGTCAGTTTCATCGTTTCTATCGTGCTGTGGATAGGCGCAGTTTGGCCGTTATTTGAGGACACCTCAAGCGGTGCGTTTCGCGGTCAGCTTCCGTCCTTTTCGGCGATATGCGACAACCTTCACCATCCGGAGCGATTCAGCCGGTCGCTGATTCGCCTCCCGCCCTAGATCTTTTGCGCCTCATCTGGAGAAAGCCCATGTTTCATTTCCAGGATCTCTTCCAGTGGGACAGGTTCATAACGCCCACCATCATCAAGGTCTTCTACTGGCTGGTGATCGCACTGATCATCCTGTTCGGCATCGCCGGAATATTCTCCGCGCTGACCCTGATGGCGATCAGCCCGTTCGGCGGCTTCATCCAATTGCTGTCAGCACTGGCAGGCATTGTCGTCGGAATCATTTTCTCGCGCATCAGCGCCGAACTGATCCTGATCATATTCAGGATCAACGAACATCTCGGCGCGATCCGCGACCAGGGCCGCGACCACGAACGGTAGATATTTTCCCGCCGTCACCCTGAGGTGCCGGAGCGAAGCAACAGGCGTTCGAAAGAACGCCGTTCTTCGAACGGCTATGGGCCTCGAAGGGCGAAGGCCTTGCACCTCCGGATGATGGACCGCCGTGCAATTACGTATTGAACCGGAAGTGCATCACGTCGCCGTCGGCGACGACATATTCCTTGCCTTCCAGCCGCAGCTTGCCGGTGTCGCGCGCGCCAGCTTCACCACCATTCGCGATGTAGTCGTCATAGGCGATGGTTTCGGCGCGGATGAAGCCTTTCTCGAAATCGGTATGAATCACACCGGCCGCCGCAGGCGCCTTGGTGCCCTTGGTGATGGTCCAGGCGCGGGCTTCCTTGGGACCGACCGTGAAATACGTGATGAGATGCAGCAACTCGTAACCGGCGCGGATCAGGCGGTCGAGACCAGCTTCTTCCAGTCCCAGCGTGTCGAGGAAGTCCACCCGCTCCTCGCGTGACAGCGTCGCGATCTCGGATTCGATCTTGGCGGAAATCGCCACCGCGACCGCACCTTCCTTTTTCGCATGCTCGAATACCTGCTGCGAGAAACTATTGCCGGTGGCGGCCGCGCCTTCCTCGACGTTGCAGACATAAAGAACAGGCTTGGACGTCAGAAGACCGAGCATGCGGAATGCGCGCTCTTCCTCGGCCTTGCGCTCGAGGAAACGCGCCGGCTTTCCGTCGCGCAGCAGCTTCAGCGCGCGCTCGACCAGTTCGAGCTGCTCCTTGGCGTCCTTGTCGTTGCCCTTGGCCTTCTTTGACAGGCTGTCGACGCGTTTTTCGAGGCTGTCGAGATCGGCCAGCATCAACTCGGTCTCGATGGTCTCGATATCGGCCAGCGGCGCGATCTTGCCTTCGACGTGGGTGATGTCGGAATCCTCAAAGCAGCGCACCACATGCGCCACCGCATCGACTTCGCGGATGGTGGCGAGAAACTGGTTGCCGAGGCCTTCGCCCTTCGACGCGCCTTTGACCAGACCCGCGATGTCCACGAACGTCAATTGTGTCGGAATGATCTGCTGCGACTTCGCGATCGCCGACAGCTTGTCGAGACGCGGATCAGGCACCGCGACCGCGCCGACATTCGGCTCGATGGTGCAGAACGGATAGTTCGCCGCCTGTGCCGCCGCCGTTTCCGTCAGCGCGTTGAACAGTGTGGACTTGCCGACGTTGGGCAGTCCGACGATGCCGCATTTGAAACCCATGATCTTCTTTCGACTTTGACGTGCGGTGACCGCTTCGATTTCATTTCGTCATACGCGGGCTTGACCCGCGTATCCATCTTCTTTGGAAAGATGGATCGCCGGATCAAGTCCGGCGATGACAATCATTTTTTGGGCGACGGTTCGCTGTCGTCCTTCGATGTGAATCCCTTTGCATCCATTGCAAGATGCACCTTGTTTGCAAACGACGCGTCCTGCCCGGTGACGATAAACGCCGCGTTGTCGGCAATCGCCTCGCACAGCGCGCTGACCCAGGGCATTTCGCTTTTGGCGAAATCGGACAGAACGTGCTGATGCACCAGATCCTTGACGCCGGGATGCCCGACACCGAGCCTCACGCGGCGATAATCGTTGCCGACATGCGCGGAGATCGAGCGAAGTCCGTTGTGTCCCGCGATGCCGCCGCCCATCTTGACCCGCAGCTTCGCGGGCGGCAGTTCGATCTCGTCGTGAAACACCGTGATGTCGCCGACGCCCATCTTGAAGAACTTGGTTGCCTCGCCGACAGCGTTGCCCGACTCGTTCATATAAGTCGTGGGCTTCAGCAGAATGACGCGCCCGTTGCCGAGATTGCCTTCGGAGGTCTCCCCCTGAAAGCGACGGCGCCACGGACCAAATCCGTGACGCCGTGCGATCTCGTCGACAGCCATGAACCCGATGTTGTGCCGGTTGCCCTGATACTTCGCGCCGGGATTCCCCAGTCCGACGAACAGGCGCATGGCACGGGCTCTCCCGGCCGCTTACTTCTTCTTGTCGGCAGCAGGCGCCTTGGCAGCAGCAGCCGCGGGAGCCTTCGCAGCACCAGCCGCAGGAGCAGCCGCCGCAGCACCGGCCGCAGGAGCAGCACCGGCCGCAGGCGCAGCACCACCCGCAGCAGCCGCAGCCTTCAGTTCTTCGTTGTAGCCCGACGGCGGAACGATGGTGACCAGTGTCGCGTCTTCGCGGGTGAACAGCTTCACGCCGTTCGGCAGCTTGATGTCGGTGATGTGCAGCGAGCTGCCGATATCGAGCTTGCCCACGTCAGCTTCGAGATACTGCGGGATGTTGTCCGCCGGCACTTCGAGGTCGATGTTGTGGGTCACGATGTTGACCGTGCCGCCGCGCTTCACGCCTGGCGAGGTTTCCGAATTCAGCACGTGCAGCGGAACGCTGACGCGGATCTTGGAGCCTTCGCCGAGACGCAGGAAGTCCACGTGCAGCGGGAAGTCGCGCACCGGGTCGAGGCTGAAGTCGCGCGGAATCACGCGGTGCTTTTTGCCGTCGAGTTCGATGTCGTGAATCGTGGTCAGAAAACGCCCGGCCTGAATGCGCAGGCGCAGTTCAGCGTCATCGAGCGAGATGGTCAGCGGGGGCTGGTTGTTGCCATAGATCACTGCCGGGATACGGCCAGCGCGACGTTCAGCCCGGGCGGCCCCCTTGCCGGCCTTCGGACGAGCGGTCGCCTTCAATTCCTTGACGGTCGCCATTGTTAAGTTCCTCAAGATTTAAAAGTGAAGGGCCGCAAAGCGGCCCGGTTCTACATCGCGGCGAGCCTCCAGGGGTGCGGGGGCCGCTGACGTGGCGGGTTCTTAGCCCCAAAGGGCCAGAAACACAAGGAAATGAGCGGATTTTAGAGCGGCTTTTTCCGACGCCGGGATCAGGCCATCAGCCCTCAGATTGAGGAAATTGCCGGCGTTCCACCTGGCGACAGCCCTGCCAGCCAGTCTTCAGAGTCTGCCAAGGCATACAGCGCGTCGCGCTTGCGGAGCAGGTCCGCGCGCTCGTTTTCGCTGGTCGCCGATGCGGCCATCTTCTCACAGCGCGCTGCCCATTCGCGCAGTTCAGCGGAATTATTGTTGAGCATCGAAATATCCAATCAGACGTGAGCGCCCCTCCTGAGCCAATATCGCACTGAACGAACCATGTTACAAGACTTAACTAATTGAAATTATAGGAGTTTTTTACTAATTTTGGGATTCCGCAGCGGGGTGGGGAACTTTGTCCACGTGAGTGAATTGAGTAATTTACTAACCCATCGTCTCGCCAAGACCTTGGCAGCAAAGCGCCCCCCACAGGAGGCTAAAATGAGCGATTTGCGCGGCGAACGCCTGCAGATCATGCTTTCGCCTGAGGAATTGTCCGCGGTCGACGACTTTCGCTTCAACCACCGGATGCCGACCCGGGCCGCCGCCGTGCGGGAACTTCTCAAGCTGGGTCTGGCGTCTGCCGGCACCGTGACCCGTACGGGAATGAAATCCAGCGACTATGGCGTGCTCGGCAGCAGCGCCAGCGGACCCGGCGTTGGGGACGGCACTGACGGTGCTGATTAGCATCAGGTCACTTGTCGCGCAGCGGTTGGCGGCACACGCCGGACCGCCGCCCACGCGTTCCTGGAAGCAGCAACGAGCGGCCGCTCAATCAGATAATAAACCGCCACTCCCGCCACGACGCTGCCGAGGCAACCTGCAAGAATAAACTCGCCGGTCAGCAGCGGCTGTGCATCCAACCCCGACAACATGACCGCGCTCTTTACAACGGAGAGCACGACGCCGTGGGTAAGATAAATCGAATAGGATGCGTCGCCCAGCAACATCGGCAAGCGCCAGACCCTCAGTTTCGGCTCAAGAGAGAGCGCGCCGGTCACGATCAGGAACGCCGGCAGGCCCCAGTGAAACAGTCGCGCGAAGCCGGTACTGGCCGCCGAAAGCATCCCGGACGTCAACAGCAAACCGCAGCCGACGGCGAGCAGGAATACGGCAACAGCCGGGCGCGGCAACGCGTTGCGCTCATACATGATGCCCAGCAGACATCCGATCATGAACTCGATGAGCAGCGGGCTGGTGTAGGTCAGCCCGATCGGCCCCGATGGCGAGACCAGCAGCGGCAATGCCGCCAGCGCCCCCAGGATTGTGCAAACCAACAACGCGCGGTGTCGCCTCGCGATGAAAAGAGCGAAAGCAAACACCGCATAAAAGAACATCTCGAAATTCAGCGTCCATCCGGCAATCAGCAGCGGTTGGATTTCTCCCGTTCGCGGCGAGACGAACGGGATGAACAGCAGGGACCGGACGAGATTCCACAGCGAGGGCACTGTTGCGGGATCGCGGAAGATCAGCCAGCCGCCATAGAGCAACAGCGTCATCGTCCAGTAGAGCGGCACGATACGGATGATCCTGGTCACCGCGAAGGATGCCGGCGTGGTTCGCTCCGACGCCGTGGTGATCCACATGATGAATCCGCTGATGACAAAGAAAATGTCGACGCCGGCCGCGCCGAACGGCAGTCCACCGAAATTGAGATACTCCTCCGCCATGCCGTCGGCATGGAAAAACACCACCATCAGGGCGGCGGCGGCGCGCAGGTACTGGATCGACAGAATCTTCGGCATGGCCGGGGGCTGCGCTCTTTTACTCAATCGTTACCATCGCTACTCAGCTTTGATTAAAGATGCAGCCGGAGGAAGGCACGGTTGCGTGACGAGAGCCGGTAACCGCCGTTAAGGATAACTGTTAAGAGTCGGGAACCTGTTTTTCGCTACATCTGTGGAGTTGATACCTAACGCCCCGCAGAGGACGGACATGGCTGCTTTGGCAGAACTTCCGCAGACGTCGCGACGTCTGCTTCTCGCATCGGATTGTGAGGACCAAAGCGAAGACCTCGCGCGCATTCTGAGGAATGCAGGCAGCGTGGAAACGATTTCCATTTTCGACCTGCCCGATCATCCGGCCAGCGATTTCGCCGGTGTCATTATCGACATCGATCTCACCTCGGCCACCGCCGTGCAGCGCGTGCGCAGCAAGCTCACCGGCAAGGACTATCAGCCCCTGCCCCGGCTGTTCGTTCTGGCCGATGCGCTTTACCACGGATCGGCGCAGGCCTGGGCGCTCGGCGCCACCGACACCATCCAGCGGCCGTTTCATCCGGAGAGCATCCTGCACCGGATCCGCCAGGTCTTTCCGGAGACGCCGGAAGACGAACGCACTACCGACGCGCGCATCCTGAGCACCGGCGTCACCGCCGCGCTGGTCGTGATGTCGAAAATCTTCCGGCGGCTCCCCGCAGGCATTCCGCTTTCGTTCGACGATGTGATGCAGGCGGAAACACAGATCCTGCGCGCGCTGAAACGCTGCTCGCTGCGGCAGTGGCTGATCGCGGTCAACAAGCATCACAACAAGAGCTATCGCCACACCCTGCATGTCACCGGCTATGCGGTTGCCTTCGCCCATCATCTCGGCATGCGCGAAGACGACCAGCGCCGCCTGACCCGCGCGGCGTTGCTCCACGATGTGGGCAAGGCGTTCATTCCCGTTCCGATTCTCGAAAAAATCGGCGTCCTGACCGACGAGGAGAACGCCGTTCTCGCGCAGCACACCCAACTCGGCTACAACGCGCTGAAAGAGCAGCGCGGATTTCCCGGCGAGGTGCTCGACGTCGTCCTGCACCACCATGAAATGCTCGACGGCACGGGCTACCCGAAGGGCCTTGAGGGAGACCGCATCAGCGACATCGTCCGCATCATCACGCTGGTCGATACCTACGCGACCCTGCTCGAGCCCGACGCCGAAACATCCGCGATGACGCCCGAACAGGCCTACGGAATCATGGAATTGATGGGGGGCAAACTCGACGGCGCGCTGCGCCAGGCCTTCCGCCCGGTGGCGCTCGGGACCTGAGCGTCCGCATTTCCTTCGTTGATTTTATCCTGCCGACACGATTAGGTGCACTTGCAACTAATTCGGGACGCGGGCCGGCATCGCATCGGCCGCGCAGGAGGACGCCCATGCCGATCGAAACGCTGACCCGCCGCGCATTCATGACAGCCGCCGGAGCATTTGGCGCGAGCCTGTCCGCTCCCACCGGTCTGGCTGCGCCGGCCTGGGCGCAGGCTGCCTACCCCGCGCGGCCGGTTCATCTCATCGTCCCCTACGCAGCCGGCGGCGGCACGGACTTCTTCGCGCGGCTGGTGGCGGCGTCGATGAGCGGCACACTCGGACAGCAGATTGTGGTGGAGAACCGCCCCGGCGCCGGGACGCAGATCGGCGCCGAAGCTGCGGCGAAGGCCGAGCCCGATGGTTACACGTTCCTGCTGGGCGACACCTCGACCTACGCCTCCAACAAAAGCCTGTACCAGAAGCTTCCGTACGATCCGCAGAAGGACTTCGCGCCGATCTCGCTGACCGGACGCTTCGCCATCGTGCTGCTGGTCAACACCGACAAGCTCAACGTCAATTCGGTGCAGGCCCTGATCGATGCCGCGAAGAAAGCGCCCGGCGCCATCGACTATGCGAGCGCCGGTGTCGGCTCCCCGTTCCATCTGGCCGCAGAACTGTTCGCGCAGTCATCCGGCATCAAGCTCAATCACGTTCCCTACAAGGGCGCGGGCCCGGCATTGCAGGATCTCGCCGGCGGACAGATCGGAATGATGTTCGTCGATTTCGCCACAGCGCGGTCGCAACTCAACCTGAAATCGATCAAGGCGATCGGCGTGTGTTCACCGGGCGAGTTCTATGGATTGCCGGGCGTTCCCGCCGTTGCCGCCGCGGTTCCGGGCTTCGAGGCATGGGCGTGGCAGGGCTTTTCCGCACCGGCGAAAGTCTCGCCAGACATCATCGCGAAGCTGCGCGAGGCTTATCTCAAGGCGGTCAACGATCCCGCGATCAAGCAGAAGCTGATCGATGCCGGGATCGATCCGTTGCAAAGCACGCCGCAGGAGATGGCGGGCTATGTCGCATCCGAAACCACGAAGTGGGAGAAGGTGATCAAGACCGCGGGGATCAGACTGGACTGACGCGTTCGGCTTCCTTCGCGTCCCGAAGTTCGCTCAAACCGCGAACGAACATCTCGACCGCGAAAACGTAGCTCTTTTGATATTCGATCGGGCGGGCGACCGGCGCCGACATTTCATTGATGACGAATCCGCGAACCAGGCTCTTGAGGATGCGGATCGCATGCCTGGCGGCCTCGCCACTGATTCCTGCCTCGCCAAAAACGCGGAGTACGACCAGAGCCAGTTGCCCCGCCGCCTTCTGATACTCGGGATTGTCGACATCCGGGTCGCGAAACGACGCAATGGCCAGGCCGGGACTGCCAAGCGAAAAACTGCGCATCGCATGCGCCATCGCACGGATCGCATCCAGGCGCGTCTTGTCTTTGACAGCCTGTTCAATCTGCCGCTGAAGTCCCTGATAGCCCGCGATCGCCAGCGCCTGCTTCATCTGCGGGATGGTATCCACCTTGTCGAAGAAGGCCTCCATTTCAGTGACAAGGTCGGCGGCGATCTTCTTGTCCCATCGCGGTGCAGGCGCCTTGATGACGCGTTCAACCTCGGAGAAACGTGTGCGATCGAACGGAGTCACAGCTAAGCCTCGCAACCAGATCGAGATTCTGGACCGGATTGGTCAACGTCCTTGGCGCAAAGCCGAAGCGTTTCGATTCAAATGGTCGGCATGGGCCGTCACAAGACCCTGACCCTTGCTTTCCCGAGCTGTGACTGCTTCTCAGGCGTGATGGCCTTTCGCCATGCGTCTTCCGCGCCGGGTTCGGGAAGGAAGCGGCCGAACTCGATCATCTGCGGTGCGTCGATGTCCTGGATGTAGAACCAGACATCCTCCGCGCCAACGCCCGCAGCCGCCCGAACCTTGTCGGCCGCCTCGCCCATCAGCTTCTGCTTCACATCGATTCCTCGCCCCGAACGGATCATGCCGTGGACGAAAACGTGCGGATGCGCGTTAGGCTTGCCGCCGATGAAATGTTCGCCGTTCTCGAGGGCGCGGAAGATCACCTGCGCAAAGAACGCCGGCGCACCGGTTGCGGCATGATGGGCCGCGGTGATCGCCTCGGCGATCTGCCCTTTCTGAGCGGCTGAGAGCGACAGGTTTGCCGTCGTCACGGTGTAGGTCGGCATCGGTTCCTCCGGATTTATGCAGCATCCATTCTGCCCGCGGAAAGTGACGATATATAGATGCATATGCAAGCTTTATTTATTGTATATGCATCTAATGTCGCGTAGGCTGTGCCGATGTTCACCGATTGCTACTGTACCCAGTTTCGCCGTTCCTCGCGGGCCTTGACGCGCCTCTATGATGCCGCGCTCAAGGATCACGGCATCCGCATCACCCAGTTCTCGCTGCTGCGTGCACTGCGCCGCCTCGGTGGCGCGGCGACGTTCAGCGAACTCGCCGAAGAGGTCGTCCTCGACACCACCACCATTTCCCGGAACGTGAAAGTTCTCGCGGCCAACGGCTGGGTCAGCTTTCAAAACACCGACGACGGCCGCGAGAAGAAGATCCGCCTGAGCAGCGCCGGCGGCAGGAAGATCGATACCGCGACATCAAGCTGGCAGGTCGCACAGGACCAGATCCTAGGGTCCGCCAAGGAAATCTTCGCCGCCCGCAAGGGCGATCCGCTGATCGACACACTTGAAAAACTTCAGGCGCTCTCTGGCGCAACCGATCCTGAAGAGCCGGTTGTCGAGCGCAAAACGCGCAGGAAAGCCTGACGCCACTGCCACGCGCGATTTATTTTCCACGACAAAGGAACAAGCCTCATGCCGCTCGTACGCATCGATCTCGCCAAGGGAAAGTCAGCCGAGCACCGCAAGGCCATCGGCGAGATCATCTACACGGCGATGATCGAAACCATCAACGTTCCCGCCGACGACAAGTTTCAGGTCATCACCGAGCATGCGCCGGAAGATCTGAATTTTCCGAAAAGCTATCTCGGCATCGAATACAGCAAGGACATCGTCTTCATCCAGGTCACGCTGAACGGTGGGCGCACGGTGGAGATGAAGAAGGCCTTCTACAAGCGCATCGCCGACGACCTGCATGCGCAACTGAACATCCGCCGCGAGGACGTCTTCATCAATCTGTTGGAAGTCGCGAAGGAAAACTGGTCGTTCGGCAACGGCATCGCGCAGTACGCATGACGGCTCCGGCCTCACGTCTCCGCGACGGGACCGAGCTTCTTTTCCAGCGCGGTGATGCGCGTCTTCAGTGCCTCGTTCTCCTCGCGGGCGAGGCGCGCCATATCCTTCACCGCCTCGAATTCCTCGCGCTTGACGAGATCGAGGTCGCGCAGGATACGCTCGGCCTGGCTGCGCACCACGGTTTCGATCTCGCGCTTCACGCCCTGCGCGGCGCCCGCGGCATCGTTCATCAGGCGAGCGATCTCGTCGAAAAAGCGGTTGCTGGTCTGGGTCATCATGAAACTCCGAGGGCCGAATACCGTGTTTAGCTTGCCCAGACAATGGTGATGGCCTTGCCGGGACGCAAGATGTAAGAAACACGTGAATTGTTAAACGCGCATTCCTGTCGCAAACCGGGGCTACTTTTCGCGGAATAGACGCCAGGATTCGCGACCCCCGCCGGACATTGCCTGCCCATGTTTCTGACCATCGCGTTCCCCGTCTTCGACCCCATCGCCATCGCCATCGGGCCGATCGCGATCCGCTGGTACGCGCTGGCCTATATCGGCGGCATCGTTCTGGGGTGGCTCTATGCGCGCAAAATCATCCGCAGCGAGCGGCTGTGGGGCGGCAAAGCGCCGTTCACGGTGACGGATTTCGACGATTTCATCCTGTGGGTGACCCTCGGCATCATCCTCGGCGGCCGCACCGGTTATGTGCTGTTCTACAATCTGAGTTTCTTCACCCAGCATCCTGCGGAAATCTTCAAGCTGTGGACCGGCGGCATGTCGTTCCATGGCGGTTTCATGGGCTGCGTGATCGCGGTGCTGCTGTTCGGATGGAAGCGGAATATTTCCGTGCTGTCGCTCGGCGACGTGACCTGCGCGGTCGGCCCGATCGGCCTGCTGCTCGGGCGGCTGGCGAACTTCATCAACAGCGAGTTGTGGGGCCGCACGGCGGATGCGAGCGTCCCCTGGCGGATGGTGTTTCCGAACGGCGGACCGCTGCCGCGTCACCCAAGCCAGCTCTATGAAGCGGGTCTTGAGGGCGTTGTTCTCTTCATCATTCTGGCGCTGCTGATCCGGGGCGGCGCGCTGAAGCGCCCGGGCCTGATCATCGGTGCGTTCGCCGCGCTCTATGGCGTCGCGCGCATCGTCAGCGAGTTTTTCCGCGAACCCGACCAGCAACTGGGATTTCTCTGGGGCGGCCTGACCATGGGCATGATCCTGTCGGTCCCGATGATTGTCGCCGGCCTCATTTTTATCGGGGCTGCATGGCGCCGCGGGCCGCGCACGGCGGGTGACGGCGCTGCCAAAGCGGCTTAATAACGTAAGATCATATTTAAATTAGCGATTCCCGATTTCCGAAAGTTCGCCGTGTCCGATTATTCGCCGCTTGAAACCCTGATCAGAAAGCAGATCGCCGCGAACGGCCCGATGCCGGTGTCGCGGTACATGCAGATTTGCCTGACGCATCCGGAATACGGCTATTACCTCAAGCGCGATCCGCTCGGCCGCGACGGCGATTTCATCACCGCCCCCGAAGTCAGCCAGATGTTCGGGGAACTGGTCGGACTGTGGGCGGCGTCGGTGTGGAATGCGATGGGCATGCCGCAGGAGGTCAAGTTCATCGAACTCGGACCCGGCCGCGGCACCATGATGGCGGACGCGCTGCGCGCGGTGCGGATTCTGCCGGCGTTCCATGATGCCATCACCGTGCATCTGGTCGAGGCCAGCGAGCGGCTGCGCGACAAGCAGCGCGAGAAGCTTGCCGATGCAGCTTATGTTGAGTGGTACGACCGGATCGAGGACATCCCGGACGGACCCGCGATCATTCTGGCCAACGAATTTTTCGATGCGCTGCCGATCCATCAGGCGGTCAAACAGGAAACCGGATGGCACGAGCGCGTTATCGAGATCGATGACGATGTTCTCGCCTACGGCATTGCCAAGGACCCGATCCCGCGCTTCGAGGTGCTGCTGCCGCCGCTGGTGCGTGCCGCGCCCAATGGCGCGATCTTCGAATGGCGGCCCGACAACGAGATCATGACCATCGCGCGCCGGCTCCGCGATCAGGGCGGCGCGGCGCTGATCATGGACTACGGCCATCTGCGCAGCGATGCGGGCGATACCTTCCAGGCCGTCGCGCGGCACAACTACACCAACCCGCTGCGCAACGCCGGCCTTGCGGACCTCACCGCACATGTGGATTTTCAGGCACTCGCCCGCGCCGCCGAGGATGTCGGAGCGCGCGCCCACGGCCCGGTGGAGCAAGGCTTATTCCTCAAGAGCCTGGGCATCGAGACCCGTGCGCAGGCATTGATGAAGAATGCGACCGAAGACGGCCAGAAGCTGATTACCGCAGGACTGGCCCGCCTCACCGGCCCGAGCCCGGAAGGAATGGGCTCGCTGTTCAAGGTGCTCGGCATTTCGCACCCCGCCATCGCAACGCTCGCAGCGCTGTCCGAGCAGGACACGAAATCATGACATTTACGTCGTCGCTGTTGTCGGCTGTGCCGGGTCTGCGCCACGCATTCTTTTCGCGCGAGGGCGGCGTCTCGAAAGGCATCTATGAGAGCCTCAACGGCGGCATCGGCTCACATGACGATCCGGCGCATGTCATCGAAAACCGCCGGCGCATGGCCGAGCATCTCGGGGTCACGCCGCCGCAATTCCTCACCGTATTCCAGATTCACTCGCCGAATGTCGCGGTCACCACCACGCCGTGGGACACGGCATCGCGCCCGCACGCCGATGCGATGGTGACGAAAGTGCCGGGACTGGCGCTCGGCGTCACCGCCGCCGACTGCGGACCTATTCTCTTTGTCGACCCGCAGACACGCGTGATCGGCGCCGCGCATTCCGGCTGGAAGGGCGCCATCGGCGGCGTGCTTGAAAATACGATTGCCGCGATGGAAGGCCTCGGCGCATCGCGCGCAAACATCATCGCCGCGATCGGCCCGCTGATCCGGCAGCAGAGCTACGAGGTCGGCGCGGAATTCGTCGCGCGCTTTTCGGATGGCGCGCCCGGCAACGCGCGTTTCTTCATTCCCTCGACGCGCGCGGACCACGCGATGTTCGATCTCGCCGGCTATATCCGTGCGCGGCTTGAACGCGCGGGCATCCTGATGATCGACGATGTCGGGCTCGATACCTACGCAGATGAACGGTTCTTCAGCTACCGCCGCACGACGCACCGCAAGGAACCGGACTACGGCCGCAACATCCACGCCATCGTGCTGGACGGGTAAAAGCTCGGATTTGGCTCAAATACCGGCGGCCCCGGTCGCCGGTTGCAAACCCTGCCCGCAGCCTGCCCTAGACGTTAACGCTCATTAACGATATCGCTGGACCGAACCTCGCCGGACAGGGCAAAACCCGCCGGCGAGACATCGGGGCGGACATGGATTTCACCGGGCGAACAATCACTTGGGCAGCGCTGCGGGTTGCGCGGGCGCCCCTGTTGCTGGTCCTGCTGAGCCTGACTGCCGCCTGCACCACCAACGGCTCGGGCCCGGTTGCCACCACCTCGTCGTTCGGCCCCACCGTCGCCTTTGAATCCGTGGACGGCCCGCCGCCGCAAGTGTTCGACCGGCTGGTTCGAGCCCTCGAAACCGAATCCACCGCCCGCAGCTTCACCATCGTGTCCCGCGAAGCGCAGGCCTCCTACCGGGTCCGCAGCTATCTGTCAGCGCAGGTCCGGCGCGGAAAGACCACCATCGCCTGGGTCTGGGATGTCTACGACCGGGATCAGGAACGCGCCGTCCGCCTCAGCGGCGAGGAACCCGCCGGCACGGGCGGCCGCGACGCCTGGGCCATGGCAGATGACCAGTTGATGCGCCGAATCGCGCTCGCCGGCCTGAACGGCCTCAATGGGTTGATCAGCGGGACCGCCCCGGCGCAGGAGCCTGCCCCGGCCGCGCCCCGAACCTCCGGTCCTGCCATCGCGCAGACCGACGAGAATCGGCCTGAATCGGGGCCCGGACGAATGCAGACGCTGGCCTTCAGCGCCCATTAGGGATGCGGACGCAGTTCTGAGCCGGTTTTTGCAGGAAAAACCGAGGCTTTGTATTGCCAGCCTCGTCATCTCCTTGTTATCACGCGCGCCTGCGAAGACGTCAGGCTCCGGTTCCGTTTCATAGGCAGCGATATGTTGAAAAGCGTTTCCCCCACATCGCGAGGAGAGGCTGCAATTTCAGCGAAGAATGGCTCCATCAAACTGGTAGCCGGCAATTCGAACCCCGAATTGGCTGCCGAGATTTCCTCCGTGCTGGGCGTGCCGCTGACCAAGGCCAGCGTGCGCCGCTTCGCCGACATGGAAATCTTCGTCGAGATTCAGGAAAACGTCCGCGGCTCCGACGTCTTCATTATCCAGTCGACGTCGTTTCCGACCAACGACCACCTGATGGAATTGCTCATCATCACCGATGCGCTGCGCCGCGCTTCCGCGCGCCGCATCACCGCCGTGATCCCCTATTTCGGCTACGCGCGGCAGGACCGCAAAGCCGGTGGCCGCACCCCGATTTCGGCCAAGCTGGTGGCCAACATGATCACCCATGCCGGTGCGGACCGGGTCATGACGCTCGATCTCCATGCCGGCCAGATCCAGGGCTTCTTCGATATCCCGACCGACAACCTTTATGCCTCGCCGCTGATGGTGCGCGACATCAAGGAGAAGTTCGACCTCGCCAACGTTATGGTCGTGTCGCCGGACGTCGGCGGCGTGGCACGCGCACGCGGCCTCGCCAAGCGGATCAACGCGCCGCTGGCCATCGTCGACAAGCGCCGAGAACGCGCCGGCGAATCCGAAGTCATGAACGTGATCGGCGATGTCGCCGGCTACAACTGCATCCTGATCGACGACATCGTCGATTCCGGTGGCACGCTGGTGAATGCGGCCGACGCGTTGCTCAAATACGGCGCCAAGGAAGTCTCGGCCTATCTCACCCATGGCGTTCTGTCGGGAGGTGCGGTCGCGCGCGTCACCTCATCCCGGCTCAAGGAACTGGTGATCACCGACTCGATCCAGCCGACTGAAGCGGTGCGCAAGGCTCCGAACATCCGCGTGCTCTCGGTCGCCACCCTGATCGCCGAAGCCATCGGCCGCACCGCATCCGAAGAGTCGGTGTCGAGCCTGTTCGACTGAACGGCCCATTTTCAAAAATATTTTTTCTCGCCCTGCACGCGCAATGAGTCTGCGCGACTCGCGCCGCGTGAATCCGATTCCGTTTTGTTCTCACACCGGTCGGATTTGAAACACGAGTCAGCCGCGCGTAAGTTCATGCGCGGACTCATGAATTGGCGCGACGATGCATTTCATCACCGCATGTCACGCTTACCTGTTGAAGAGACAGGAAATTAACCCTTTGCCTGTGGACGGGATTCGTGGCGGCGTTGCGCGTCTTGCGCAAATCACCGATCAATCTTGTTACAAGGTTGCCGTTGCGGCGCACGATCCGAAAGCCGGGTCGTCATGATCGTAAACGGAGAACTTGCAGCGACAGTTCTCGCTCGTTCTTTGCGTTTCGTTCAGGCGTTTCACATCCCACACCAAGCAGAGGGTGAAGGCAGCATGTCCCATCTGGACATCATAACGGATTCGCAAAGCAGCCCGCTTTCGGTCGTCGAGGAGATCGCATCCTCCAACGACTGGTCGTTCGAACGCTCGGGTCACGACGAGATCACCATCCTCACGCAGGGACAGTGGACCGACTACCAGTTGTCCTTCACCTGGATGGGCGACATCGACGCGCTGCATCTGGCCTGCACATTCGATATGAAAATTCCCGAGGCGCGGCGCAGCGAAGTGCAGCGCCTGATCGCCGCGATCAACGAGCAATTGTGGATCGGCCATTTCGATGTCTGGCTCACCACCGGATCGATCATGTACCGGCAGGCGCTGATCCTGCCGGGCGGCATGACCGCCACGCCCGCGCAATGCGAACTGATGCTCGAAGGCGCGCTGCACGCCTGCGAGCGCTACTATCCGGCACTGCAATTCGTGGTCTGGGCCGGCAAGACCGCCGCGGAGGCGATGAGCGCCGCGATGTTCGATACCGCAGGCGAGGCGTAAGGCTTCACTTCATCCAGGGCGCGCAACACCCGAGATGTCGTCTCCGCGAAAGCGGGGACCTATCTTTCGATCCGCGCACGCTGCGACAGCTTGTTGCGCCCCCGCTCATTCAATAGAACTCTGTGGTTATGGGTCCCCGCTTTCGCGGGGACGGCCCGAGTGGATTGAGTCATGGCAACATCAACTTCCTCCGACGCGCTGAAAAACTTCACAGGCTCACTCGTGCTCGCGGGTGCGGGCAAGATGGGCGGCGCGATGCTGTCCGGCTGGCTGGACGGAGGACTCGACACCAAACGCGTGACCATCATCGAGCCATTCCCGTCGGACGACACCCGCGATTTCGTCGCGCGCGGCGTGCGGCTGAATCCCGAGACGAAGGACATCGGCACCGCCGACGTGCTTGTACTCGCGGTCAAACCGCAGATGTTTCGCGAGGCCGGACCTCAGTTGAAGCCGCTGGTGGGCTCATCGACCCTCGTGGTCTCGATCATGGCGGGAACCACCATCGCGGCCCTCACCGAGGTTTGCGGCGGCAAGGTGATCCGCGCCATGCCCAACACACCGGCCGCGATCGGACGCGGCATCACAGTCGCGGTGCCGGCGGACGGCGTCACGCGGGATCAGCGCGCTGTCGCCGATGCGCTGCTGCGCGCCACCGGCGGCGTCGAATGGGTCGACGATGAAGTGCTGATGGACGCGGTCACCGCCGTATCCGGGTCCGGCCCCGCTTATGTTTTCCTGCTCGCGGAAGAACTCGCACGCGCCGGTGTCGCAGCCGGATTGCCCGAAGCACTGGCGACAACGCTGGCGCGGGCAACCGTCTCAGGCTCCGGCGAACTGCTCCGCCTGTCGGATCTCGACAGCGCGACCCTGCGCAAGAACGTCACCTCGCCGGGGGGCACCACGGCAGCCGCACTGGAAGTGCTGATGGGCGCGAACGGCTTTCAGCCGCTGCTGACGAAAGCGATTGCGGCTGCGACGAAGCGCTCAAAGGAACTGGCGAAGTAATCAGACCGGCACGCGCACCGTCGCCCGCAGACCGCCCATCGGGCTGTCGCCGAGCGTGATGTCGCCGCCATGGGAGCGCGCGATGTCGCGGGCAATCGCAAGACCGAGGCCCGTGCCGCCCTCGTCCTGATTGCGCGCATCGTCGAGCCGCAGGAACGGCTTGAAAACTTCCTCCCGCATCTCGACCGGAATGCCCGGACCGTCGTCATCCACCGTCACCGTCAGATAGCGATGATCGCGATGGCCGGTGATCGCAATGGCATTGGCGTGACGCCCTGCATTCGACACCAGGTTCGCGATACAGCGCTTGAAGGCCGCGGGCTTCACGATCACCACCGGCATGCCGTGGAACACAACCGTCGCCGCGTGACCATGGCGCTCGGCGTCGCTGCGCAATTCTTCGAGCGCCTGCTCCATGTCGGTCGGCTGCGCCTGCTCGCCGCTGTCACCGCGCGCGAAGGCCAGATACGCCTCCAGCATGCCGCTCATCTCGTCGACGTCCTTGCGCATGCCTTCGACTTCCGGGCTGTCGCCGATCAGCGCCATCTCGAGCTTGAAGCGCGTCAGGATGGTGCGCAGATCGTGGCTGACGCCGGCCAGCATCGCGGTGCGCTGCTCGATGCTGCGCTCGACGCGGGATTTCATTTCCATGAAAGCGAGCGCTGCGCGGCGAACCTCGCGCGCGCCGCGCGGACGGAAATCCGGCACCTCGCGGCCCTTGCCGAAACTCTCCGCGGCATCCGCCAGCCGCAGGATCGGCTTGATCTGGTTGCGCAGGAACAGCACCGCCACGATCAGCAGGATCGATGACGTGCCCACCATCCAGAAGATGAAGATCTCCGAGTTCGACGCATAGGCCGCGCTGCGCTGGGCGAAAATTCGCATTACCGTGTCGTCGAGCTTGATGCGGATTTCCACCAGCGACGAGCGGCCGACGGTGTCGATCCAGAACGGGCGCGCGATCTGGCGGCTGAGCTGCACCGACAACGTTTGATCCAGCAGCGAGAAGAACGGCTTCGGCCCCGGCGCCGGCATGTCATTGACCGGCAGGAAGTCCACCACAAGGCCAAGCCGCTGCTGCCCGATGCGCTTGATCTGGGTGCGGTCCTTGTCCTGCGGATAGGATCTGTAAACGTCGATCAGCGCCGAGATGTCCTGCACCACGGCGGCGGACAGCCGGCGGGTCACCGTGTTCCAGTGCCGCTCCATGAACACGAAGGCGACCACCGATTGGAGGATCACCATCGGCACGATGATGATGAGCAGGGCGCGGGCATAAAGCCCCTTCGGCATCAGCTCCTTGAACCATTGGCCCAGCCATTCGCTGGCGCGTGACACGCGACGCGACGCGGTACGAATGAACGTGAGACCTGTGTCGAGCGTACTCATAACAACGCGCCCGGTCCGGTCACGGCGACGCCACGAGACGATAACCGATGCCGCGCACCGCCTGCAGGAACAGCGGATTGGCCGGATCGCGCTCGATCTTGCGCCGCAGGCGGTTGATCTGAACGTCCACCGCACGCTCGTTGACCGAGCCGTCGCCGCCGGTCAGTGCGCCGCGCGGCACGGTCTCGCCCGGCGTCGCGCTGAGAATACGCAGCATGTCGCGTTCGCGGTCGGTGAGATGGATGATCTTCTCGCCGTCGCGCAATTCGCCCCGCTCGAGATGATAGACATAGGGCCCGAACGCGACGGACTCGATCGCAGGCGCCACCACCGGCGCAGCGCGCTTGAGAATATTCGCGATGCGCAGCACCAGTTCGCGCGGCTCGAACGGCTTCGCCACGTAGTCGTCGGCGCCGATCTGCAAACCTTCGATGCGGCTCTCGGCTTCATGCCGCGCGGTGAGCATGATGATCGGCACTGCCGACGATGTGCGGATCGAGCGCGCGAGATCGAAGCCGGTTTCGCCCGGCATCATCACGTCCAGGATCAGGAGATCGAAATGCAGGCCGGTCAGCTTGGCGCGCGCGTCGGCGGCGCTCATGGCCGTGGTGACGCGATAGCCTTCGCCGGCGAGAAAGCGCGACAGCAGATCGCGGATGCGGCGGTCGTCATCGACCAGCAGCAGATGCGGCGCATCGTCGGCCATCTGGCGGCCTGCTCGCTCCCGTATCGAGGTTTCTGTCACCTTGAATCCTTCACCGTCTTGCGGCTGCCCCGGAGAATTTCCTCCAGCACCTTGTCGGGATCGGTGTGGTCGATCATGCCCAGCAAAAACCGCCGCACGCTGTCGGCGTTCTCCGGCCCGATCGAGTCGAGCGCGCGGGTGATGCGCGCCGTCTGCAATCCGGCCAGTTTCGCCACAAGGGCCTCGCCCTTCGCCGTGGCGAAAAGAAGACGCTGCCGCCGGTCATTGTCGCCAGCCTTCTGAACGATATAGCCCTCGTCGAGGAGTTGCTTCAGGACACGTCCGAGCGACTGCTTGGTGATCCGCAGCACGTCGAGCAGATCGGCCACCTTCAGACCCGGATAGCGGGTCACGAAATGGACCACGCGGTGGTGGGCCCGGCCGAAACCGAACTCCTCCAGAACATGATCGGCGTCTCCGACAAAGTCCCGGTAGGCGAAGAACAGCAGTTCGATGATGTCCCAGCGCAAAGGGGTGGCCCCCGGCGTCGTGGGCCCGGTGGCGGCGTCAGTCGAATGCGCTCCTGCCTTCATAAATTTTATGTCAGCCATATTGACGTATATAGGTCTCAATGTTACAAAAATCGCAAGGACGACGAAATATTAGTTCGTTTCGTCGGTTATCCTTGATCCTTAAGTTCGCACAGAACATGCAGCGACGACGGGTCCAAGGACGCAATTTCTTTCAACGTGCGATTGTCGAGCGGCATTTCGGCAAACATACTGGACTTCGCGCCTTCCGCCAAAGCGGAAACCGGCCCTCGGGCCGGCGGGCCAGGTGCCAGACCTCAAATCGACCAGCCCGCCGCCGCGTGGACTGAATTCAAGCCGGGAGAAGACCCAATGGGCATTTCGGGAGTTTCGTTCGAGAAAATCGATGGCACCGTTCTCATCGATTTTGAAACGCGGCCGACGCCAACTCCGACGCCGGATCAGGAGCGCATCGCCAAGCTCGCGGATCTCGGGTTCGGCCGGGTCTTCACCGATCACATGGCGGTGGTTCACTACAAGCAGGCGCATGGGTGGCACGATGCTCGCGTCGAATCCCGCGCGAGCTTCCTGCTCGATCCGGCCACGGCAGTCCTGCACTACGCCCAGGAAATCTTCGAGGGCCTCAAGGCCTACAAGCGCGACGATGGCGGGGTGAACCTGTTCCGTCCCGACGCCAATGCGCGGCGCTTCCGGGATTCGGCCGATCGGATGGCGATGGCTCCACTGCCGGAGCATGTGTTCATCGAAGCCGTGGAGCAACTCGTGCGCATGGACCGCGAGTGGATTCCTGGCGGCGAAGGCAGCCTCTATCTGCGGCCTTTCATGATCGCGACCGAGGTGTTCCTCGGCGTGAAACCATCGGCGGAATACGTCTTCGCGGTGATCGCCTCGCCGGTCGGCTCCTACTTCAAGGGCGGCCCGGCCCCGGTGTCGATCTGGGTGTCGGAGAACTACACACGCGCCGCGATCGGCGGCACCGGCGCCGTCAAGTGCGGCGGCAACTACGCTGCGAGCCTGCGCGCGCAGGCCGAAGCGATGCAGAACGGCTGCGATCAGGTGGTGTTCCTCGATGCGATCGAGCGCCGCTATATCGAAGAACTCGGCGGCATGAACGTCTTCTTCGTGTTCGACGATGGTTCGCTGCTGACGCCGCCGCTCGGCACGATCCTGCCCGGCATCACGCGGGACTCGATCATCGCTTTGGCAAAGGCGGCGGGCAAGACCGTGCGCGAGGAACCCTACACGATCGACCAGTGGCGCGCCGATGCTGCGAGCGGGAAACTGAAAGAAGCCTTTGCCTGCGGCACCGCGGCGGTGATCTCGCCGATCGGTAAGGTGAGATCCACGAGCGGCGAATTCACCATCAACGGCGGCGCTGCAGGCCCGGTCGCGATGGGGCTGCGCAAGCAACTGGTGGATATCCAGTACGGCCGCGCGGCCGACCCGCACAACTGGATCAGAAAGGTCCTGTAGCAAGCCTGGAGTAATCAGACGCTCTCGCGTGAATTGAGCACAAATAAATCGTCATGGCCGGGCTCGTCCCGGCCATCTACGTCTTCAAGACAGCAACTTCAAAAGACGTGGATGCCCGGAACAAGTCCGGGCATGACAACAACGATTACAGTGCCTCAGCCGGAATCCAGAACACCTCGCCGTCAGAGTCTTCGGTGTCGAGCCATAGCAGCGGCAGGTTGGGATAGGCATCGCCGAGCAGATCGCGGCCGCGGCCGATTTCGCACAGCAGACCGCCGTCCGGATTCAGATGGTCCTTCGCCTCGTCCAGAATCCTGCGCACGAGGTCGAGGCCGTCGTCGCCGCCATCGAACGCGATGGACGGTTCATGCAGGCATTCGCGCGGCAGGCCCGCCATGCCTTCGGCATCGACGTATGGCGGATTGGTGATGATGAGGTCGTAGCGCGCATCGCCGATGGCGTCGAACAGATCGCCTTCGTAAAGCGAAATCCGATCCTCAAGACCGTAATCGGCGACATTGCGCGCAGCGACCGCCAGCGCATCCGGTGAAATGTCCACTGCATCGACGGTGGCATTGGGGAAACTCTGACACGCCAGAATAGCAAGGCACCCCGAACCGGTGCACAGATCGAGCACCCGTGTGATATTGCCCGGATCGTCGATCAGCGAGCCGCCCTCTTCCTCAAGGTCGCCGCCGAAATGCGAATCCAGCAGTTCGCCGATGAAAGAGCGCGGCACAATCACCCGCTCGTCGACATAGAACGGCAGACCGCGCATGTAGATCTTGTTGACGAGATACGCCGAGGGTTTCCGCGTGGTGATGCGCTTGTCGATCAGCGCAAGAATCTTCGCGGCCTCATGCGACGTGACCCGCGCATTCGCGAACATTTCGAACTGATCGGGATGCAGATGCAGCGTCTCGCACACGATAAACGCCGCTTCCGCCACCGGATCGGTGGTGCCATGGGCGAACACCAGTCCGGCCTCGACAAAGCGGCTGACACCGTAGCGCATCAGGTCGAGCAGCGTCAGCAGTTCGCCGGGCAGCACCTTCGGCGATGCTGGCTTCAAAAGCTTCTTCGTTGCCGTGCGCGCCGCGCCGCGCTTTGCGGAGGCCTTCTTCGCGGGTGCCTTCGCTGTCGGGGATTTCTTCGCTTTCTTCGCCATTACTTCTTCCACCGCGCTGCTGCATTGTCGTCATGAGCCTGCGCATCGACCCACACCTTGCTGTCCGCACGTTCCTCGGATTTCCAGAACGGCGCATTGGTCTTGAGATAATCCATCAGAAATTCCGCGGCCTGAAACGCCGCCTCGCGATGCACCGACGCGGTCAGCACCAGCACGATGTTGTCACCGGGCACGACACGGCCATAACGATGGATCACGGTGACGCCGGTCAGCGGCCAGCGCGCAATCGCTTCGGACACATGCCGTCCGATCTCGGCCTCCGCCATGCCGGGATAATGCTCCAGCGTCATCGCGGCGATCGCCTGAGCGCCCTCACCGCCACGGCAGATACCGGAGAAACTCACCACCGCGCCGATGTCGGTGTTGCCCCGGGTCAGTGCCGCGATTTCCGCGGCGATGTCGAAATCGGCGGACTGAATCCGGATTGTGACGGGCGTCGTCATGGGGATGTTAACCGCCGGTCATCGGCGGGAAAAACGCGATCTCGCGAGCACCGGCGATCGCGGTGTCAGGCTTCACGTGGGTGTGGTCGATGGCGGCGCGTATGGTCTTCGGTGAAGCGAAAGCGTTGGCATACTCCTCGCCGCGCGCCACCAGCCACTGCATCAGGTCGGAAACAGTGCGCACGCTCGCCGGCGGCTCCAGCGTTTCCTCGGCCTTGCCGACGCGTTCGCGCACCCATGCGAAATACAGAACCTTCACCGGTCTTCCTCGGTCAGATGATGGATACCCGCGCGGAGGTAATCCCATCCGGTGTAGATCGTGAGAATGGCCGAAATCCACAACAGCGTGATGCCGATCAGCACGGTCGGCGGCAGGATCATTTCGCCCGCCTCGCCTGCGATCAGAAACCCGATGGCCACGAGCTGCACCGTGGTCTTCCACTTCGCCAATTGTGACACAGGTACGCTGATCCGGATGACGGCGAGATATTCGCGCAGACCCGACACCAGAATCTCACGGCACAGGATCACGATGGCCGCCCACAGCGACCAGCCGCGAATGGTTTCGTCCGCCGCCAGCATCAAAAGGCAAGACGCCACCAGCAGCTTGTCGGCGATCGGGTCGAGCATCTTGCCCAGCGAAGACTGCTGGTCCCACATCCGCGCGTAGTAGCCGTCGAGAAAATCGGTGACGCCCGCGGCGATAAACACGAACAGCGCCACCCAGCGCAGCCACAGCGGCGCGCCCATGATGGACTGCGCATACATGCAGCCGATCACCACCGGGATGGCGGCGATCCGGGAGTAAGTCAGGATATTGGGCAAAGACAGCGAGCGCTTTGCTGGCTTCGGGGCGACGACACTGGTCATGACCTTACCAATACTGCGAAAGTGGCCGCGTCAACAGCCCGGCGGGCGCATTTCGCCCAACTCTAAATGCGGGCAACGGCTGGAGGTTCAGCCGCTGCCGGGATGGAAGAAATCGAAGATTTTACGTGCACTTTCAGCGCTCACGCCCGGAACCTTGCCGAGATCGGCCACCGAGGCCCGCTCGATCTCCTTCAGGGTCCCGAAATGATGCAGCAGGGCACGTTTACGTGACGGGCCGATGCCGGGAATTTCCTGCAATCCGGCCTCGCGGATGTCCTTCTTGCGCAGCTTGCGGTGCGAGCCGATGACAAAGCGATGCGCCTCGTCGCGCAGCCGCTGGATGAAGTACAGCACCGGATCGCGCGGCTCGAGCTTGATCGATGGACGGTCCGGCATGAACAGGGTTTCACGCCCCGCGTCGCGGTCCGGTCCCTTGGCCACCGCGATCAGCGAAACGTCGGTCAGGTTCAGTCCGGTGAAAATTTCGCGCGCGGCATTGAGCTGGCCCTGGCCGCCGTCGATGATCACAAGATCGGGCCATTGCGGCACGGCGTCGTCACTCGGCTTTTTTCCTTCGGCTGCGTCATTGATCAGGCGCTTGAAGCGGCGCTGCAGCACCTCGCGCATCATGCCGTAGTCGTCGCCCGGAGCTAAGCCTTCCGACTTGATGTTGAACTTGCGGTACTGGTTCTTCAGGAAGCCTTCCGGCCCCGCGACAATCATCGCACCGACCGCGTTGGTGCCCTGGATGTGGCTGTTGTCGTAAACCTCGATCCGTTTCGGCACGCGCGGCAGACCGAGCGCCGTCGAAAGGCCCTCGAGCAACCGCGTCTGGGTCGCGGTGTCCGCGAGCTTGCGGCCGAGCGCCTCGCGCGCATTTGTCAGCGCATGCGCGACAAGCTCCTTCTTCTCGCCCCGCTGCGGCGTCGAGACCTCGACCTTGGACCCCGCCTTGACGCTCAGCGCCTCCGCCAGCAGATCCTGATCGTCGACACGATGCGAGAGCAGGATCAGCTTCGGTGGCGGCTTGTCGTCATAGAATTGCGCCAGGAACGAGCCGAGCACCTCGCCAGCCTCGATCGACTTGTCGGCGCGTGGGAAATAGGCGCGGTTGCCCCAGTTCTGCCCGGTGCGGAAGAAGAACACCTCAACGCACGAATAGCCGCCTTCCTGGTGGATGGCGAACACGTCCGCCTCTTCCACCGTGCGCGGGTTGATGCCCTGCTGCGACTGGATCGCGGAGAGCGCGGCAAGACGATCGCGGTAGAGCGCGGCACGCTCGAACTCGAGTTCGTGCGCGGCCTTCTCCATCTCGCCCGCGAGTTCCTGCTTCACCAGCCGCGAGCGGCCGGAGAGAAACTCATTCGCCTCGCGCACCAGTTCGGTGTAGCCGGGAAAATCGATCTCGCCCGTGCAGGGCCCCGAGCAGCGCTTGATCTGATACAGCAGGCAGGGCCGCGTCCGGCTCTCGAAAAATGAATCGGTGCACGAGCGCACCAGAAACGCACGCTGCAGCGCCGTGATGGTGCGGTTGACCGCACCGACCGACGCGAACGGGCCGAAGTAACGGCCGGGCCGGGTCTGCGCGCCGCGATGCTTGACGATCTGCGGCGCCCAGTGATCGCCGGTGATCAGGATGTAGGGAAAAGACTTGTCGTCGCGCAGTTGCACATTGAAGCGCGGGCGCAGTTGCTTGATGAGATTGGCTTCCAGCAGCAGCGCTTCGGTCTCGGTCGCGGTGGAGATCATTTCCACATTGGCGGTCATCGCGATCATGCGCGCAATGCGCGCCACCTGACCGGTCGGCCGCGCATAGGATGCGAGCCGCTTCTTCACGCTCTTGGCCTTGCCGACATAGAGCACGTCGTTGGCCGCGTTGAGCATGCGGTAGACGCCGGGCGAGGTCGGGGCGAGTTTCACTGCGCGCTCGATCGCCGCGCGGCCGATGGCGAGCGTGCCTTCGCTGGCGACGTCCGCGGAATCGTCGATCGGTTCCGGCAGACGCGCTTCCTCGTCTTCCTCGGCGGGAATCGAGGCCGGGTCCAGATCCTGTCCGCGCAGGTTCCGCGCGGAAGGCTCCTGCGGAGGCGCGTCCGGCCCCGGTTGATCCGGCGGCTGCGTCGGGTCGGAGGTGTCGTGAATCATGATCAGAATTTAGGAACGAGGAGCGATTTCATCCAGCAGGCACGGCCGCATCAGGGAACCGGATTCGGCGGCGGCACTCCCCCGCTTGTAACACTTTCTTAAGGATGTGAATGCGGCGGCGGGCCGCCTTAACGACCGCTTAACGTAAAACTCTCGATAAATTTTACGCAGAAAAGGTGGAATTCCGTAACCACACGGATCCGCCGTGCCTTGAAAGACCCAACAACGGCCACGCCGGCGCGCGCGTGAGGAGAGTTAAGATGAGCAAGAAAATTTTTGGCGCGATCATCGCCGCCGCAACATGCGTGACCGCGTCCGCGCAAGCCGCAGACATCTATGGCCGCCGCCCCTATGCGCAGCCCTATACGGTCGCCCAGCCGCTCGCCAATAGCTGGATCGGACCGTACATCGGCGGCAATCTCGGCTACGGCTGGGGCGATGTGTCCAACAACGGCGCGAAGCCGTCAGGCGTCCTCGGCGGACTTCAGGCCGGTTACAACTGGCAGAACGGCGCGTGGGTCGCCGGCATTGAGGCCGATCTTCAACTCAGCTCGGCCGACGATACGTTCGCGCCGTGGAAATTCTCGAACCCCTGGTTCGGCACCGTGCGCGGCCGCGTGGGCTACGCCTTCAACAGCATCCTGCTCTACGGCACCGGCGGTCTTGCGTTCGGCGCGCTGAAGGCGCAGTTGCCGGGCGGCCTCTCGGAATCCAACACCTCGGCAGGCTGGACGATCGGCGCAGGCGCTGAATTCGCGCTGAACCAGAACTGGTCGGCCAAGGTCGAATATCTCTATGTCGATCTGAGCGACAAGAACTTCCTGATGACGGGCATGTCGAACGGCTATCAGTTCAGCACCGTCCGCGTCGGCGTCAACTACCGCTTCTGATCCGGACCGAATCCGCGATCCATCATCCCGGGCCTTGCGCCCGGGATTTTTGTTTCGGCCATGACGCCTGCGACATGCTCAGGGCGAAATCACGAGATTGACCGCCTTCGGTCCCTTGCCCTTTTTATCGGGCTCGACTTCAAAAGTGATACGCTGTCCTTCGATCAGGTCCTTCAGACCCGCACGCTCGACTGCGGTGATGTGCACGAACACATCGCGTCCGCCGTCATCCGGCTTGATGAAGCCGTATCCACGCTCGGCATTGAAAAACTTGACGACACCCATCATGGCCATCGGGAAACCCCTCCCCGCATTGCACCTCCGGTGCGCAACGCGCACCGGCTAGGCCCGGCATTCACTGCCGGAAAGCGGCGGCCTTGAAGGGCGCCTCCCAAAACCGGAAACACCCGAGGGCCTCTCGTCATTCCGCCGCGGCCATTCGCGGGCGCGGAACGTAAAAGCCGACCTTCACGACTGTAGCATAATACGGTTCCCGCCAAATTGGCCATGACGCATTTGGGTAAATCGTGCAGACAAATTCCAGGCACGCGCCAACCTCACGCGTGCAGTGCATCAGGCCCGCACGGCCTCGATCCGGAAGCGGCCAGCCCCGCCCAGTCCCAACGGCTTTTCGAGTTCGTGCAAAATCGCCTTCAATTCCCCGGCCAGAGTCCACGGCGGATTCACGATCAACAGGCCAGCAGACACCAATCCGGAGTCGGGTGTCTGCGGTGCGACGCTGAATTCGACACGCAGGCATCTGGCGTCACTGCTTCCAGCGTTCGCCACGCGCGCCACATGTTCGGCCAGTGTGTCGGTGGCGCGGCGTTCTTTCACCGGATACCAGAGCATGTAGATGCCGGTCGGCCATTTCGCGTGAGCTATGCTGAAGCCGTCGGCCAGCCGCTTGAACTCGTCGCGGCTCTCGAACGGCGGATCGATCAGCACCAGCCCGCGCCGCTCGTTCGGCGGCACGAACGCCGGCAACCCGGTCCAGCCGTCGAGATCGACCACGCGCGCCTGCTCGTCACGGCGCAATGCGCTGATCAGTTGCTTGCGCGCATTGGGCTCCAGTTCGCAGGCGACCAGCCTGTCCTGCGGCCGCAGCAGCGCGCGCGCGATCAACGGAGATCCCGGATAGGCGGTGAGATCGCGCTGCGGATTGAACGCGCGGACGATGTCGAGATAGGGCGCGACCAGCGCCATCACCGGTTCGGACAACCGCGCCTGCATCAGCCGCGCGATGCCCGTGCGCCATTCGCCGCCGCGCTCGGCTTCGCTGCCCGTCAGGTCGTACAGCCCGGCGCCGGCATGGGTGTCGATCACACGAAACGCGGCGGGCTTCTCGTGCAGATAGGTGAGGATGCGCGCCAGCACGATGTGCTTGATGACATCGGCGAAGTTTCCGGCGTGGAATGCATGACGGTAGTTCATGGCGCGACAGTTACGACATCGCGCGATGAAAGTAACGAGTTGCGTGAGTGAATCCGTCATCCTGAGGTGCGAGCCCTTGCGCTCGAAGGATGACTACTGCGGTCGCCCTTCGAGGCCTCGGCTGCGCTACGGCACCTCAGGGTGACGGGGCAGAAACTATCCCCCGCGCACGGGCGGCATCGAGACCTTGTCGCGGCGGCAGGACCGGCGGTCGATTTCCTCGCAGGCGCGGAACTGCAAATCCTTGCTCATGCAGATGCGCACTTCGCTGAGGCGTTTGCTGTCGCACTGCACGGCAATCGCCGAACTCGACAGACCGGGATTGGCCTTGATGAAGGCGTCCTCGATTTCGCCGGGCGTCACCAGTTTGGTGTCAGACAATTCGAGATAATCGGCGGGAATCTTCACCGCCGCGCGGGCCTTGCGGATGGTCTCGAAATAGGCGCGCGCGCCCAGCCCCGAACAGGTGCCGTGCTTGTCCCATTCGTTGTAGATCAGGCCCGGCGCCGGCATCAGATCGAGCATCGAGGTCATGACGTTGCGATCCAGCCGCGGCGAGGGCCGCTGGCAATAGTTCGGAAAGCCGCGATCGTATTGCGGCCACAGCCCGTGCACGACGAAGGAAAACGGACGGCCGGCGCACTGGGCCTGGATGCCACGTCCGGAATTGCCGCGTTCGTGCGCGGCCTGGCAGAACGACGGCGACCACGACAGCGACAGCACATAGAAATCGAATTCCCCGGGCGCGTTCTGGCGCTTGTCCTGCGCCGATGCCGAACCCGCGGCCATGCCGGCCATCGCAAGGCCGAGCAGCGGAGCGATCAGCCAGCGATACGAACGAAGACAAAAGCCAGACGAAAAAGCAGCAGTCGACGAACCGGACCTGAAACCGAACATGACAACGCCCCCAACTCTCTCCGCGTCCTCCGGGCAGATCGGATGTGCGGATAACCCTGCTCAAAGCCTAGTCAGGCCAAAAGAACATTTCAAGAACAAAATCGCCCCGTCCACTGAGCGGACGAGGCGACTGGCGATGAGATGATTCGCGAGGCTTACGGACGCGCGGCCTTGCAGGACGGGTTGTAAGCCCAGTTACGGTCGAGGCCGACCACGCACCATTCGACACCTGAGTCGAATCCGGCGAAGCCGCCGTCTTCGATGACCGAGAAGTGCACCTGCCGCGCGCGGCCGTCGTTCAGCATGGCGCTGGCGGTGCAGAAACGGCGTGGAATGCTGTCATTCGCCCAGGCCCGGAAGGCAACCTCATGAACATTGGCAAAGCCAGTGATTTCGAGGGCGGAATTCCAGAACTTGCCCTCTTTTTCGGCGAACTGCTGGGTAATGGTGCCAAGCACCTCATTGCAGGGACGCATGGCGCCATCGTAACGCGGGCCTGAGAGCCAGAAATTCCGCTCCAGCACATTGGCCGCCTCCGCCGCCGGGCTGAGCGTCATCAGGCCAGCTACGGTGCCGAACGCCAGGGCAACAGTCAGTTTGCGAAGTGTCGAGAAAAGGTCGCGCATGGGAGCGGTCCGCCGGAATCCGGGATGATGTTGTGCCGGAAGGTGCCGCGAAGCCATCAGCCGGTCAAGTGCAGCGCGGCAACACTTGGCCGCCAACCCCTGCCGAACCACACGGGCATTCTTTCCATGACAGCCCGGCCGCCTTATGGTGTGGACGAGATTCCATGGGAGACGACGATGCGGATAACAGGCAAGGCGATTCTGGCGACGGTCTTCGGAGCGCTCATGAGCGCACAAGCCAGCGCCGCTTGGTTCGACATCGATACGGTGCCGCCTTTCAAGGGCAACGACACCGGCGGCATCATCGCCTATTCGCTCTACAAGGAAGGCGCGGACGTCAAGGCGATGGCCCTCAATCACTGCGCCAGCTACGGCAAGTCGGTGAAGCTGACCGGCGTCGATGCCCAGTACGGCGGCTACATTTCCTTCTCCTGCGTCTGGGTCCATCCGGGTCATCTCAGCCGGCCGCTGCGCGTCGGCTACTAAGCTCCGTTCAGGAGACCGCCCATGATGCGAGTGCTTCCGCTCTTTCGTGTCATGGCACTGGCGATTGTGAGCGGCGGACTCACCGCTCTTCCGGCGCTGGCCGACCCCGTTGAAATGCCGAGCCGCAAGCCAGGGCTCTGGGAACTGAAGCTGGACAAGGCCGGCGCCCAGACCATGCAGCAATGCACCGACGCCACCACCGAGAAAGAGATGGCGGCGACCTTCGGCCCGATGGCCAAGGAGATGTGCTCCAGGCACGAGATGGCGAAAACCGCGACCGGCTTGGTCGTCGATTCGACCTGCAAGATCGGCAACATGACGTCCGTCTCGCACACCGAGTTCAACGGCGACTTCAACTCGGCCTACACGGTGACGACCACATCGAAGAACAGCGGCGGTCCGGCGGGCATGCCGGCCGAGACCACCAACGTCCTCGAAGCGAAATGGATCGGCGCCTGCAAGGCGGATCAGAAGCCCGGCGACATCCTGATGCCGGGCGGCATGAAGATGAACATCAGGGACATGAAGGCGATGCGGCCGAAGCAGTGACTGAGTCAGGCCTTCTCTAAGCACGTCGTCCCCGCGAAAGCGGGGACCCATATTCCCTGTCGTCGAATTTTATAAGAGACGCTGCCGTCTGCGTCTCATCGGATGGCTCGGTGGTTATGGATCCCCGCTTTCGCGGGGATGACGACCGAGGGTGTGTGGATTTCGTTACTTCCCGATCTTCCAGGGATCGTACTTCTCTTTCGAATCCGGAACGTTCTTCATCGCGGCCTTGGCGGCGGCTTCTTCGCGCGCCATCCGCTTCTGCGGATCCTCACCCTTGGCCTGAGTTCCGCCGCTCGTATCGGGGCGGCTCCTGCCCTGCGCATGGGCCTGTCCGGCGAACAGCAGTACAGCCGCGGCGGCAATCAATACGAGTCTCATCGGACGTCTCCGTTGGAGCGAACCGCCGGAAACCTAGCCCCGTTCAAGGCTTCAGAACAATCAGAAATGCTCAAGATTCGGAGAGCCGCATGCGCCGGATCAGTTGACGCCGAACCGCTTTTCGAAAGCCGCGACATTGATCACACCGCGCCGATGGGTGCCGTCGCCGATCTTGCGGGAACCGTCCCACGCTTCCACGTCGAACAGGACGCTCTTCGGATCGATCTGCCGGACACGCGACGACACGCGCACGGTGCGTCCGACCGGCGTCGCCGCCAGATGCCGGACGTTCACCTCCATGCCGACGCTGACATAGCCTTCCGGCAGCAGGCCGGCGATGGAGGCGGTGCAGGCCTCCTCCATGTGCAGGATCATGACCGGGGTCGCGTAGACCGGCGGCATGGTCGCGAGGAAATGCTGCACCGTCATGTCATGCGTCACGGTGACGACCGTTTCGCCGGTAATGCCGACGGCGACTTTTTCAAGCACGTTCATGTTTGGGCTACTTCGCTGCCGCCTTGCGCTCGAGGAAGGTCTTGCCGCCCTTCATCTTGTGGGTCAACGGCGCTTCATTGATCTGCACCGTCACGGCCTCCGCATCGACGCCGAGGTTCTTGACCAGCGCCTGGGTGATGTCGAGCATCATGCCCTTCTTCTGCTCGTCGGTGCGTCCGGCGGCCATGTTCACGGTTACCTCAGGCATGTTCGTTTCCCTTTTTCTTGGCGACAGAAATTGTCAGGCGTGAAACTTCAATCCATCGACGATCTTGTCAACCACCTTGCGCTCGGCGCGGAACGCCAGCCCGACCAGATTGAGGTCGGCGCGGATGACCGCCTGCACCGCGGCGCGGTTGGCTTCGTCATGCTTGGTCTTGAACATGTCCTCGGTATAGACGGCGGGTTTCACATCGCGCGCCAGCGCCCGTTCGAGCGCACGCGACAGCGCCGGCCGGTCCGCGCCATAGATCAGGATCGGCTGACCGATCAGCGCATGATAGCGCGTGCCGGACTTGTCCCCGTATGGCTCGCCGACACATTCGGGAAACGCCGCCGCGATGCCGCTGGCGAGGAACGCCGCGACATTCAGCTTCTGCCAGGTTTCCAGATCGGAGCGGATGACGAGGGCAACCTTGGTGTCGAACTGCATGGAGCAAACTCAAGACAGCGTCATTCCGGGGGCGAGCAAAGCGAGCGAACCCGGAATCAACCGCCCCCTCAAGAGTATGGATTCCGGGTCCGCGCCAAAGCGGGCGCGTCCCGGAATGACGACGAAATCATTTCCAAGGCACGTTGTGCCGCGTCAAAACCTTGCGCACGGCCTCGACCAGATCGCTTTCCTTACACGCGAACTGAGCGTCGGCCTGCTTCTGCAGATAGTCGTCGCGATCGCCGCTGGCGTTTGCGATTTCCGCGCCGATAATCAGATCCTTGATCTGAACCTCGCCCTTCGCCTTCTCGTCGCCGCCCTGAATGACGACACAAGGCGAGTTGCGCCGGTCGGCATATTTGAACTGGACGCCGAGATTGTTCTTCGGATTGCCGAGATAGAGTTCGGCGCGAATTCCCGCATTGCGCAACGTGGCGACGAACTTTTGATACTGCGCGATCTCGTTGCGGTCCATCACCACAACGACCACCGGACCAAATTCAGGAGTGGTGTCGATCTTGCCAAGCAGGGTAAGCGCAGCCTGAAGCCGCGAAACGCCTATGGAGAAACCGGTCGCCGGAACCGGCTCACCGCGAAAGCGCGACACAAGCCCGTCGTAGCGCCCGCCGCCGCCGACGGAGCCGAAGCGCACCGGGCGGCCCTTCTCATCCTTGGTATCGAGCAGCAGTTCAACTTCATAGACAGGCCCGGTGTAATATTCGAGGCCGCGCACGACTGTAGGATCGATCTGGATGCGGTTATCGCCATATCCAGCTGTACCCACAAATGAGCTAATTGTTTTTAACTCGCTAAGCCCGCCTTGGAATGTTTCGTTATCTAAGAATGCTTCGGAGAGCTTGTCCAAAACGGAGGAACTCCAAAGGCGGTCGGTTTCTCCGCCATCATCCGGCGCGCCATCGTAATCAATGGGCGTCGCTATTGGTAAGTTCAACACATCGCCCGTGCTTGCCCACTTTGGGGCGAAGTAAATCGTCAGCATGTCGATTTGAAGAGCATTCAGACCTGCTCCTTTTGTGAAGTCCCCGCTCTCATCCTTGCGACCGTCGCCCAATAGCTGCTGCACACCCTCGATACCCAGCCGATCGAGCTTGTCAATCGCCCGCAGCACCGTCAGCCGCTTGCCCGCATTCTCATCCCCGCCGAGGCCGATGCTTTCCATCACGCCATCAAGCACCTTGCGGTTGTTGACCTTCACCACGTATTGCCCGCGCGGAATCCCAAGCGCCTCCATCGTGTCCGCCGCCATCATGCACATCTCGGCGTCGGCGGCAGGCGATGCGCTGCCGACCGTATCGGCATCGAACTGCATGAACTGGCGGAAGCGGCCGGGTCCGGGCTTCTCGTTGCGGTAGACATAACCGTTGCGGTAGGAGCGGTACGGCTTCGGCAGTGTGTCGAAATTTTCCGCGACATAGCGCGCGAGCGGCGCGGTCAGGTCGTAGCGCAGCGAGATCCACTGCTCATCATCGTCCTGAAACGAGAACACGCCCTCATTGGGCCGGTCCTGATCGGGCAGGAACTTGCCGAGCGCGTCGGTGTATTCCATGGCCGGGGTTTCCACCGGCTCGAACCCGTAGCGCTCATAGACCTCGCGAATGGTCTCCACCATCTGCCGCGTGGCGGCGATCTCGGCGGGCGTGCGATCCACAAGGCCGCGCGGCAGGCGCGCGCGCAGTTTCTGGGGCTTTTTGGGCTTTTTGTCGGACATGGAACGAAGCGGCCTATGCAGCACAACTGGCATTATTTGCGTGTTGTGGACTATCAGCCGAAGCATCAAGCGGCAAGTCTACGAGGCCGTCATACGCGGGCTTGACCCGCGTATCCATCACTCAAGAAAGATGGATGGCCGGGTCAAGCCCGGCCATGACATTTCATTGTGTTGTCCTTCCCGTAAGAACGGCGAGAGGGGGATCAGCTAATTCACCAGCACCGCGCCGTCGCAGCGCACGCCGGTGACCCAGACGTCGGCCTGGCCGAGACCCACGCCCAATGTCTGCAACACCGAATTGAGCAGCGTATCGATCGATCCGGTCGCGCCGCCGATGATGCCGGCAACCAGCGCGCCGATGCCGGGGATCGGCAGGCCGAGCGGTCCGAGCTGCACGCCGAGTTGCAGATCGCCCAGAAGGCTCGACGTCAGCGACGAGGTGAACGACGTCGTGTTCACGGTCTTCTTGGTCTGCGCCTGAATGTCGGCGTAGCTGAATGTCACGCTGGTCGGCGCCGTATTCGCCATGGTCGCATGCGCCCGGCCCGTCACCTGGATCGCGCCCAGGTTGACGATGTTGACCGCGGGCGGATTCGGCGCGGTGGAAAAATTCGTCATCATCGCGGAGGTCACATCGCCGATCCACGCATCGACGATGCCGGGCGAGACGCCGAGCGTCACCGTCGAGGTGCTGACGTTGGGATAGCCGCACGAAATGGCATTGAGTGTCGCGGTGCCCGCCGCGATCTCGACATAGACCGGAAGGTTGACCACCGACACCGCGCCTGAACCGACAAGCTGGATCTTCAGCAGCACGCGCGTCTGCGCCGTGTGCACGCTCGCGCCCAGCGACCCCACGGTGATCCAGCTTGTTCCCACCGGCCGCTCGCCGACGGTGGCCTGCAATGTGACACCGGCGATGCCCGGCAGCGACAGGTTCACGTTCGCCGCGATCTGGTTGGTGCCGTTGGCCAGCGCCGCCATGGCCGAAAGCAGATCCAGCGCCGACACGCTCGCGCCGACCTTCGGCTTCTGCCCGACGGTGAGATTGGAATACGGTCCGACGCTGATCAGCGACTTCGGCGTGATGCGGGTGGTGAGGCTTGAGATCGCCGACGACAGGCTGGAGAGCGCTGCGATCGCACCGCTGTTGCCGGCCGCGGCAGTTTGCAGCGCCGCCACGATGTCGGTCACCTTCAGGTTGCTGTTAAGTAGCGTGTCATAGCTCACACCGGTCAGGTTGACCCGCGTCGCCAGCGCCGAGAGGAAATCGAAGGCGTCGATCTTCGCGCCCAGCAGCGCATTGTAGTCCATCGCCGACAGCGACAGCGTGGTCCCGAGCATGCCGCCCAGCAGCGAATTCAGCAGCCCGCCGTTGAGCGACACCAGCCGCGAGCCGATCGCGAAGGTTGCGAGCCGCGTGGTGCTGGCGATCGCGGTCGCCTTGAGATTCCACTGGCTTTCGCCGGTCAGCACCTTGCCGAAATACAGCGGCGTCATGGTCTGCATGGTGACGCGCACCGCGTTGGCGGGTGTGGCCGCCGCCACGAAGCGCTGCTGCGGCGTCAGGGACGCATTCGCCGTGTAAACACCGGGTTCGACAGCCACGAGCGACTCCGGTGGATAGTTGTTCTTGGCGACTGTCGCCGCAGCAGCGCGGGACGCATTGGAAAGGTCGCTCGCGGCGACAAGCGCCGCGAGGTCGGTGGCGCTCTGGGTCCGCCGCTTGTCGGCGAAGATGGCGCCGACATCGACGCCGAGCGCCGCACAGGCGATCACGAGCAGCAGGCTTGCCGCGCCCATAATCGCGATGTTGCCGCGGTCGTCGGCGGCGAAACGCCGGAGCAGATTGTGCATCACAACCTCCCTGAACTTTTCTTGTTCAATATCCTCCGCGCGGAATCGCCGCGGAGCGCACGATGGAAGGCGACGGCATCGGCACGAATGCCGGGAGCGAATAGATGAACATGCCGGAGGCGTCGTAATTGACGGAGACGACGAAGACGTTGGCATCGGAGCCTGACGTCGCGGCGTTGACGGTAAGCTTTGCCGGATCGATCAGCGGATAGGTATTGACGTTGCCGGTGACGTAGCTGCTCGCGAGCGTGCTGCGCTCACTTTCGCTCAATCCCGCGACCGAGGATCGTGCGGCTTCCGCAGCCAGTTGCTGCACGCCGTGGACCACCGCCAGATACGAGCCGTACATGATGATGCCGAACACCATCATCAGGAAGATCGGCGCGATCATCGCAAATTCGACGGCGATGGCGCCGTCCTGCGCGGCGCGAACTTTCTGGAGCAGTGTGCGGGCCTGTTTCATGACAGGCATTTGCGCATACAACCTTTAAGAGCAAGCTAATTCATTCTACTACTAATGGTAGTAGTATTATCCGACTGCAGTCCGTGCCTTCACTTACGGGCGACTATGCGCCGCGATGCGTTCCGAATGACCCCGGAAACTGATAGGCTCGCTGCCTAAGAAGAAAATTTGCTCCTTGCCGGAAGGAACGACCTTTGAATATTCAGCACCCTCGCCCGACTGTCGCGACGCCGAACGATCTTGACGCCTTCTGGATGCCGTTCACGGCCAACCGGGCGTTCAAGGCGCGGCCGCGCATGCTCGCCGGCGCCAAGGACATGCACTACTTCACCGCCGACGGCCGCAGCATCCTCGACGGCGCCGCCGGCATGTGGTGCAGCAACGCAGGCCATAACCGCGATCCGATCGTGGACGCGATCCAGAAGCAGGCCGCGACCCTCGACTACGCGCCGCCGTTCCAGTTCGGCCATCCGAAAGCCTTCGAGCTTGCCAGCCGCATCGCTGCGCTGGCGCCCAAAGGCCTCGAGCATGTGTTTTTCTGCAACTCCGGTTCGGAAGCGGTCGATACCGCGCTGAAGGTGGCGCTGGCCTATCACAACGGCCGTGGCGAGGCCGGACGCACCCGGCTGATCGGCCGCGAGCGCGGCTATCACGGCGTCGGCTTCGGCGGTATTTCCGTCGGCGGCATGGTCAACAACCGCAAGATGTTCGGCACGTTGCTGACCGGCGTCGATCACCTGCCGACCACCTATGACCGCGAAAAGCAGGCCTTCACCAAGGGCGAGCCGGAATATGGCGCGCATTTCGCCGATGAGCTCGAGCGCATCGTCGGCATCCATGGCCCCGGCACCATCGCCGCCGTGATCGTCGAGCCGATGGCGGGCTCCACCGGCGTGCTGGCAACGCCGAAGGGTTATCTACAAAAGCTGCGCGCGATCTGCGACAAGCACGGCATCCTGCTGATCTTCGACGAAGTCATCACCGGCTATGGCCGTCTCGGCTATGCCTTCGCGGCGGAACGCTACGGCGTGCTGCCGGACATGATCACCTTCGCCAAGGGCATCACCAACGGCGCGGTGCCGATGGGCGGCGTCCTGATCCGCGACGAGATCCATGATTCCTTCATGAAGGGCCCGGAACACGTCATCGAGCTGTTCCACGGCTACACCTACTCGGCCCATCCGCTGGCCTGCGCGGCCGGTCTCGCCACCCTCGACCTCTATCGCGAGGAGGGCCTGTTCGAGCGCGCCCGGGCGATGGAACCGAAATGGGCCGACGCCGTGATGGCGCTGCGCAACGAGCCGAACGTGGTGGACATCCGCACCGTCGGCATCACCGCCGGCATCGATCTCGCGCCCAACAAGGACGGCCCCGGCAAGCGCGGCTTCGAGGCGCTGGACTCGGCGTTCCATGACCACGAGCTGATGATGCGCGTGGCCGGCGATACCCTCTGCCTGACCCCGCCCCTGATCATCTCGGAAAGCCAGGTCGGCGAGATCATGGACAAGATCGCCAAGGTGATCCGCGCGGTCGCCTGACCTCATCCGCCTCTCCCCGCAAGCGGGGAGAGGCGTGCCTTAATTCAATCGGAAAACAACAACTTCGCGCCGAATCAAACTTGATGCTAAGCTCGCTCCGGTTCGGGGTTGGGCAGGCTTCATGATCCGCATTTCGACGATTTTCATCGCCATCTGCATGGTGCTGATCGCAGCGTCGCTTGGCCTGATGCTGTATTCGCTGGCAGGGCTGAGCGTCTCCGAGTCCGCTATCGTCGCGCTGACTGCGCTGACCTTTCTGATCCTCTACAACGCCGTGTCGATGCGCCTGCGCGATCGCACCGATGTCGGCGGCCAGATCGCGGATCTGTCGCGCGGCACCGCGGATCTCGCGCGCCAGGTTGCCGAGTTCGGCCGCCGCATGAGCGCCATCGAGACCCGCCTGTCGGCGATCGACGCGAGCGGGCAGGAGCGCGTTCAGACCGTCGCCAGCGAAATCAGCGAACTGGGATCGCTGGTCAAGCAACTGGCGTCCTCAGTCGCCGCCCATGACGACCTTCTCGCAAACGCCGTCAGCACAATGGCCGAGCAGCAGGCTGCCGAGCCGGCGAACATTGCGGCGGCCGAGGCAAATCCAGCGGCGCCGGTAACCAGCGCCAGCACGCCTGCGCCCGCCAAGACGGCTGGCGCACCGCCTGCATCCGCCAACCTCAACAATACCCAGCTTCTCGTGGCGGTGAGAAACGCCATCGAGGCCAACCGCGTCGATCTGTTTCTCCAGCCGATGGTAACACTGCCCCAGCGCAAGGTGCGGTACTACGAAGCCGTCGCACGTGTGCGCGACGACAAGGACCAGTTGCTGACCGCAAACGATTTCGTCGGCACAGCGGAAGCCGCCGGCCTGATGGGCCAGATCGATCACACCGTGATGCTTCGCTGCGTGCAGGTGCTGCGGCGGCTGATGGTGCGCTCGAAGGACGTCGGCGTGTTCTGCAACGTCTCGGGGACGACGCTGAGCAACCCCTCGGTGTTCGGACAGTGCCTCGACTTCCTCGAAGCCAACCGCATTCTCGCGCCGTCGCTGGTTCTCGAATTCAAGCAGAGCACATTCCGCCATCTCGGTCCGGTAGAGAGCGAGCATCTGGTAACGCTGCAACGGCTCGGCTACGGCTTCTCGATCGACAACGTCACCGACCTGCGGCTCGATCCGCGTGAACTCGCCGACCGCGGCGTCAAGTTCATCAAGGTGCCGGCGGCGATGCTGCTCGACCAGAAGCAACTGTCCTCCACCGACATTCACGCCGCCGACCTGTCTGATCTGCTCGGACGCTTCGGGATCGATCTCGTGGCCGAGCGGATCGAAGGCGAGCGGGCCGTGGTCGATCTGCTCGATTACGACGTCCGCTTCGGCCAGGGCTTCCTGTTCGCGCCGCCGCGTCCGCTGCGGCCCGAGGGCGCAGCTGCGCCAGCGGAACATGCCGCACCTGCGGCTTCCACGGTTGACGCCCAGGTCCGAAAAGAAGAAAACGCCGACGTCAAGTTCGACGCGAGAGCCGAGGCTCCTCGTGTAACCGGCAACGCCGCGCTGGCACGCCGGGCATCGGCGCAGAAATAACCAAAGTCTCCGCAGAGAAGTGATCCTTTTCCATGAAGCTGCCTGACGCCGCCGCGTTGCGATTCGCCGATCATTTGCGCGACCTCACCACCGGCGTCGACGTCATTCTGAGCGACGTCTGGGGCGTCATTCACGACGGCCTCACCGGTTTTGTCCCCGCCTGCGAAGCGCTGCAAACCTTCCGCAAGCAGGGCGGCACGGTGATCATGATCACCAACGCGCCGCGCCCGGCGGATTCCGTGCAGCGTCAGCTCCGCCGGATGAACATCTCCGACGACACCTATGACGCCATCGTGTCGTCGGGCGATCTCACCCGCAGCTTCGTGGCGTCACACCACCAGCAGGCGGTTTTCCAGATCGGGCCGGAGCGCGACAATCCGGTATTTCGCGGGCTCGACGTGACGTTCACGACCATCGAGAACGCCGACTACGTCACCTGCACCGGCCTGTTCGACGACGAGACCGAAACCGCCGAGGATTATCGCGGCGTGCTCGAACAGGCGCGTGCGCGCAATCTCACCTTCGTCTGCGCCAACCCGGACATCGTGGTCGAGCGCGGCGACCGGCTGATTTATTGCGCCGGCGCCATTGCCGAACTGTACCGCGACATGGGCGGCGAAGTGATCTTCTACGGCAAGCCGCACCGGCCGATTTACGACCGCGCCCTTGAGCTGGCCGCGGAGAAGCGCGGCGCATCGACGCCGCTCGATCGCGTGCTCGCCATCGGCGATTCCGTCCGCACCGATCTCAACGGTGCGAATGGAATGGGACTGGATTGCCTGTTCCTGACCCGCGGCATTCATGCCGTGGACTTCGAAGGGCTCGATGTCGCCGACGAATTCTCGGTGCGGCGGCTGTTCGGCGACGCCAAGCCGCCGTTCGCGCTGATGCGCGACCTGACGTGGTGAATCCGCACGGGCAAGATCGGATGCCCGGCGGTTCGTGATCTGAGGTGCAGCATGATGAAACTGGCTTTCCCGATCTTTCTGACGGTCGCAGCCGGCGCGAGTATCGTGATCCAGCAGGTCCTCAACACCAACCTGCGGACAGCACTCAGCTCCGCGGTGTGGTCGGGTTTTACGAGCTATTTCGTCGGGCTCATCTGCATGGTGGTTCTCGCCGTTGCGTTACGCGATCCCGTGCCGCAGATCGCGACGGCCGCGCGGATTCCGTGGTGGGCCTGGAGCGGCGGCCTGTTCGGCGCCATCTTCATCGGGCTCGCGATCGTGCTGATACCCACTCTGGGAGCTGCGACGTTCATCGCCCTCCTCGTCACCGGACAGATGCTGGCATCGGTGACATTCGACCACTTCGGCTGGCTGGGGCTCGCGCAGCGCTCGATCGACCTGCCGCGCCTGATCGGCGTCGCAATGCTGATCGGCGGCGTCGTTCTGATCCGGCGATGACGGGCGAGCCGACGGATAGCAAAATGCCCGGTGCGAACACCGGGCATTGAAATTCTGTGAATGATGGTGCCGCGGCTTACGCCGGCGCGTGATCCGGGAACACCGCCTCGATCTTGGTCTTCAGGGTCGCGGCGTTGAACGGCTTGACGATGTAGTTGTTCACGCCGGCCTTCTTGGCGGCGATGACGTTTTCCGTCTTCGATTCAGCGGTGATCATGATGAAAGGCGTGGTGGCGAGATTCGGATCGCCGCGCACTTCCTTGAGCAGATCGTATCCGGTCATCGGCTCCATGTTCCAGTCGGAGATCACAAGGCCGTACTTCTTGCCGCGCATCTTGCTGAGCGCAGCTGAGCCATCGCTGGCGTCATCGATGTTTTCGAAGCCGAGTTGCTTGAGCAGATTGCGGATAATGCGGATCATCGTGTTGTAGTCGTCCACAACCAGAACCGGCATCGACAAATCCATGGCCATCGCTGTTTTTCTCCCTCGAACGCAGCAACCGGCGTGCGTTATCAACATTTTGCGGGCAGCTTCTGCCACCCGCAGCCGGGGCGAACCTAGCACCGGCGGCTTAAACAGCCCGTTAATCGGACCACATCGGGATTATCTTAAGTTGCGCCGTTAAGGCCTGATTCAGCAGCTTGACTCCGATGGCACGCCGGGGTCAGGTCCGGCCCGATTTCTTCATTTGTCTTCCTACCGGTACCCATGACGACAAGCTTTTCCGTCATTCGCGATGCCACTCCAACCAGCGCAATTGTAAAAGGCGCTGTGGTGGCAATGGGCAACTTCGATGGCGTCCATCTCGGCCATCGGGTGGTGATTTCTGCGGCCATCGATATGGCGCGCAAGCTCGGCAAGCCCGCATATGCGGTGACGTTCGAGCCGCATCCGCGCAGTTTTTTCAGCCCCAACACACCGCAGTTCAGGCTGACCGATGAAGCCGCCAAGCTGCGCCTGCTCGCCGGCACCGGCCTCGACGGCGCAGTGGTGATGACGTTCGATGGCGCCCGCGCCGGCACCACGGCACAGGATTTCATTAACCACGATCTCATCGGCCGGCTCGGAATCAGCGGCATCGCCGTCGGTTACGATTTCCATTTCGGCAAGGGCCGCGCGGGCTCGCCGTCGCTGCTCGCCAGCGAGATGCCGAAGCTCGGTGTCGAGGTCCACGTCCAGGCTCACGTCGATATTCTGGATCGCCCGGTCTCCTCCAGCGCGATCCGCATGGCGCTGGCCGAAGGCCAGGTCACCGAGGCGACTGCGATGCTCGGCGCGCCGTGGTTCATTTCGGGCGAGGTCATTCACGGCGAGAAGCGCGGCCGCGATATGGGCTATCCCACCGCCAACATCCGTCTCGACAAGAACTGCGGCCTCAAGCACGGCATCTATGCCGTGCGGGTCGGGATCGGCGACAAGCGCTTCGACGGTGTCGCCTCCTTCGGCCGCCGTCCGACTTTCGACAACGGCGCGCCGCTGCTGGAAATCTTCCTGTTCGACTTCAAGGGCGACCTTTACGGCCAGAAGCTCGACGTCGCGTTCGTCGGTTTTATCCGCGACGAACTGAAGTTCGACGGGATCGACGCCCTGGTGCGCCAGATGGATGACGACAGCGCAAAGGCCCGCGCCCTGCTCGCCGCGGCTCCGGATGCGTTTCCGAAGCTCGGAATTGTCACGAATTGAGCAGCTTGCGGGCCTTTCCGATGCCCCTCATGCCTGCTATCTAGGCGTCATGTTGGCGCAGCGCACCATAATCGGCATTAGCGGCCCGGCTTCCGTCTGAGCACACGCTCGGCGCAAGACCGGGATCGATTTTCATCGCTGCACATTACGTGGGCGCCAGCGCCATTCGAGCCAAGCCAGAGCATCATGTCCGACAAGCCCCAAAAGTCCGTTGCCCCCAAAGCCGACGGCAACGATTACTCCAGCACTCTTTATCTGCCGCAGACCGAGTTTCCGATGCGTGCGGGCCTGCCCCAGCAGGAACCCAAAATTCTGGCGCGCTGGAACGAGATCGACCTGTACGGCAAGCTCCGCGAGGCCGCGAAGGACCGCGCGAAATTCGTGCTGCATGACGGCCCGCCCTACGCCAACGGCAACATCCATATCGGCCACGCGCTCAATAAGATCCTCAAGGACGTGGTGACCAAGAGCCAGCAGATGCTCGGCTTCGATTCCAACTACGTGCCGGGCTGGGACTGCCACGGCCTGCCGATCGAGTGGAAGATCGAGGAAGAGTACCGCGCCAAGGGCAAGAACAAGGACGCAGTGCCGATCGTCGAATTCCGTCAGGAATGCCGGGCGTTCGCACAGAAGTGGGTCGACATCCAGCGCGAGGAATTCAAGCGCCTCGGCGTGGTCGGCGACTGGTCGCATCCGTACATGACGATGACCTTTCCGGCCGAAGCGCAGATCGCGCGCGAACTGATGAAGTTCGCCGCCAACGGCACGCTGTATCGCGGCTCCAAGCCGGTGATGTGGAGCGTGGTCGAGAAGACCGCGCTGGCCGAGGCCGAAATCGAATACGAGGATTATACCTCGGACGCGGTGTGGGTGAAGTTTCCGGTCAACGCCGCGCACGGCCGCCTCGCGAAGGCCTCGGTGGTGATCTGGACCACGACGCCGTGGACGCTGCCCGGCAACCGCGCCATCAGCTTCTCGCCGAAGATCTCCTATGGCCTGTACAAGATCACTGACGCGCCCGCTGACAACTGGGCGAAGACCGGCGATCTCCTGATCCTCGCCGACAAGCTCGCCGAGGATGTCTTCAAACAGGCGCGCGTGACGTCTTACGAGAAGGCCGGCGATGTCTCCGCCGATATTCTCGACGCCATCGAGTGCAGCCATCCCCTCAAGGGCTTTGCCGGAGGCTACGAGTTCACCGTGCCGCTGCTGGCCGGCGATCATGTCACCGACGACACCGGCACCGGCTTCGTGCATACCGCGCCGAGCCATGGCCGCGAGGACTTCGACGTCTGGACCGCCAACGCGCGCGAACTCGAAGCGCGCGGCATCAGTTCGGTCATCCCCTACACCGTCGACGCCGACGGCGCGCTGACCGAACATGCGCCGGGCTTCACCGGCAGGCGCGTGCTCACCGACAAGGGCGAAAAGGGCGACGCCAACGAGGCCGTGATCAAGGAATTGATCGCGCGTGGCATGCTATTGGCGCGCTCGCGCCTCAAGCACCAGTATCCGCATTCGTGGCGCTCGAAGAAGCCGGTGATCTATCGCAATACCCCGCAATGGTTCATCGCGATGGACAAACCGTTTTCTCTTCCCTCCCCCCTTGCGGGGGAGGGTCAGGGAGGGGGGTCGTCACAAACGCTGGCGGCTCTGGTCACCCCCACCCCCAACCCCTCCCCGCAAGGGGGAGGGGAAAACGAAACGCTGCGCGCCCGCGCTCTGCAGGCGATCAGCGTCACGCGCTGGGTGCCCGAGCAGGGCCAGAACCGCATCACCGGCATGATCGCAGGCCGTCCCGACTGGGTGATCTCGCGCCAGCGCGCCTGGGGCGTGCCCATCGCCGTGTTCGTGCGCGAGAAGGGCGACGGCTCCGCCGAGATCCTGCAGGACGAGGCCGTCAACAAGCGCATCGCCGACGCGTTCGAGAAGGAAGGCGCGGATGCGTGGTACGCAGACGGCGCGCGCGAACGCTTCCTCGGCACGCACGCCAACGAGGAATGGCAGAAGGTCAACGACATCTGCGACGTCTGGTTCGACTCCGGTTCGACCCACGCCTTCGTGCTGGAAGACCCGGTGCACTTCCCCGGTCTCGCGGGCATCAAGCGCAAGGTCGATGGCGGCAACGACACCGTGATGTATCTCGAAGGCAGCGACCAGCATCGCGGCTGGTTTCATTCGTCGCTGCTGGAAAGCTGCGGCACCCGCGGCCGCGCGCCGTATGACGTGGTGCTGACCCACGGTTTCACGCTCGACGAGAACGGCCGCAAGATGTCGAAGTCGCTCGGCAACACCACCGAGCCGCAGAAGGTGATCTCGCAGTCCGGCGCCGACATCCTGCGGCTGTGGGTCTGCGCGACCGACTATGCCGACGATCAGCGCATCGGCCCGGAAATCCTCAAGAACACCATCGAAACCTACCGCAAGCTACGCAACACCATCCGCTGGATGCTCGGCACGCTGCATCACTTCAAGCGCAGCGACACGGTGTCCTACAGCGAGATGCCGGAACTGGAGCGGCTGATGCTGCATCGCCTGTCCGAGGTCGATGCCATCATTCGCCCGGCCTACGCGAACTTCGACTACAAAACGGTGATCGCGACGCTGGCGAACTTCATGAACACCGAACTGTCGGCGTTCTACTTCGATATCCGCAAGGACATGCTGTACTGCGATCCGCCGTCGTCGGTGAAGCGCAAGGCCGCGCTGACCACCGTGGACATCCTGTGCGACGCGATCCTGAAGTGGCTCGCGCCTGCCATCAGCTTCACCGCCGATGAAGCCTGGACCATGTATCGTCCGGACGCCGAACCGTCGGTGCATCTGACCACGTTCCGCGACGACCTCGACCGCTTCCGCGACGACAGCCTTGCAAAGAAGTGGGAAACCATCCGCGAGGTGCGCCGCGTCGTCACCGGCGCACTGGAAGTCGAGCGCGCCGCCAAGCGCATCGGCTCATCGCTGGAAGCCTCGCCATTGGTCTACGTGTCCGACAAGGCGGTGTTCGCAACGCTGTTCGACGTCGATCTCGCGGAAGTCTGCATTACGTCGAACGCCATGGTCACGAACGAAGATGCTCCTGCGGGTGCATTCACGCTGGGCGATGTCCCGGGCGTGGCCGTCGTCGTCGAAAAGGCCGTTGGCACCAAGTGCGCGCGGTCGTGGAAGATACTTCCCACCGTCGGGAGCGATCCCGAATATCCGGATGTCTCGCCTCGCGATGCGGAAGCGCTGAGAGAGTGGAAGGCGCTGGGAGTCGGTGTGTGAGCCCTCTCCTCCGCTCCGGTGTGATCGCCGCCGTCATAGCCCTGGTGCTCGATCAGGCATCGAAGCTCTGGCTGCTGAACGTGTTCGAACTCGGCCCGCGGGGCACGGTTGCCGTGACGCCGTTCTTCGATCTGGTGCTCGCCTGGAATACCGGCATCAGCTACGGCTGGTTCCAGGATTCGGGTCCGGGGGGTCAGGCCATCCTGCTGGCGATCAAGGCCACGGCGGTGATCGTGCTGGCGGTCTGGATGGCGAAATCCGGCACCCGTCTCGCCGTCATCGGTCTCGGGCTCATCATCGGCGGGGCCATCGGCAACGCCATCGACCGGCTGGCCTATGGCGCGGTGGTCGATTTCGCGCTGTTTCACGTCCAGATCGGCGGAAAAACCTACAACTGGTACGTGTTTAACCTTGCGGACGTGGCCATCGTTGCCGGAGTTGCCGCCCTCCTGTATGACTCCTTTATAACCCCCGGCGCCGCAAAAAGGCCCTGATAACCGGGGATACGCGTGAGTTATAGGCCAGTTGGCTCGCCACCTGGCCCTCGGCAATCTGGCCTGCGGCGACATGCCCAAGAGGACATGGCCGCGCCGTTTGATAACGGATTTGGACAACGGATCAGGATGAACGCAATGACGGGCGGCATCGGTTCAGGTTTGCATCTCTCATCGCGCCGCGCGACGCGCGCGCTGCGGTTCGCCGCCATCCTGCTTGGCGTCGGTCTGGTGCTCGGCGCCGGCCCGGTTCGCGCGCAGGACGCTGACGAAGAAGATGACGGCAAGACCTTCGAACAAAAGCTGATGGACAACCTGATGAGCGGCCTCGGCGGCAGGAAGCTCGAGGACGGATCCATCGAGTACCGCGAGCGCTCGCCGCTGGTGGTTCCTTCCAAGGTCGATGCTCTGCCTCCGCCCCAGAGCGGAAAGCGGAAGCTGGCCCCGAACTGGCCGAAGGATCCCGATGAAGCCGAGCGCAAGGCCGCTCGCGAAGCCGCCAAGCAAAAGGCGATCAGCCCGGAAGAAGCGCGCCTGCCGCTGATGCCGAGCGAACTCAACAAGCGTGCTCCGCGCAGCAGCAAGTCGGCGGACAACAATGCGCCCGGCGGCAACAATGCGAACGCGCCGCTTATGATGATGCCCTCGGATCTCGGCTACAGCGGCGGCCTGTTCTCCAATGTGTTCGGCAGCAGCTCGAAGACGGAAACCGAGAAGTTCACCACTGAGCCCGAGCGCAGCGAACTCACCCAGCCGCCGACCGGTTACCAGACCCCGTCGCCCAACTTCGCCTATGGCGTCGGCCAGTTGAAGGCTCCGAAGGAAACCTGCGACGCAGCTACCGGCAAATGCGAAAAGCGCTGGGACTGAGCTTGGGCTGAACTTCCTGGCCGCGCCGTCATGGTCGCGGCCCCGTGATCGCGATCCGCCCACCATTGATTTTTCAGAGGTGCGATCGTTTCAGATCCCGCAGCGTCGCCTCTCGCGGATTTGAATGTTTTCCGGGCGATAAATCTGCGATCCGGTAGAACATGATGATGATTTCCCGCCACCATATCGTCCGGGCTCTCGCTGCGCTCGGCCTTCTGCTCGCGCCGGCCGCCATTCACACCGCGGCGGCGCAGACCGCGCCGCAACGGCCGTCGACCTTCACACTCTCGAACGGCCTCAGCGTCATCGTCATTCCGGATCGCCGCACGCCGGTGGTCACGCAGATGATCTGGTACAAGGTCGGCTCAGCCGACGAGATGCCCGGCAAATCGGGCCTCGCGCATTTCCTCGAGCATCTGATGTTCAAGGGCACCAGCGCGCATCCGGCCGGTGAATTCTCCCAGTTGGTGGCGCGTATCGGCGGCAACGAGAACGCCTTCACCTCCTACGACTACACCGCCTATTACCAGCGCGTCTCGCGCGACAAGCTTGCGGCCATGATGGAATTCGAGGCCGACCGCATGACCGGCCTCGTTCTCAAGGACGAGAACGTGCTGCCCGAGCGCGACGTGGTGCTCGAAGAGTACAACATGCGCGTCGGCAACAGCCCGGATGCGCGGCTGACCGAACAGATCATGGCGGCGCTGTATCTCAACCATCCCTATGGCCGCCCGGTGATCGGCTGGCATCAGGAGATCGAAAAGCTGAACCGCGAGGACGCGCTCGCGTTCTACAAACGCTTCTACGCGCCCAACAACGCCACCCTCGTCATCGCAGGCGACGTCAGCGCCGACGAGGTCCGCCCCATGATCGAGGCGGCCTATGGCAAGATTCCACCGCAGCCGGCGATCCCGCCGCAGCGGATCAGGCCGCAGGAGCCGGAGCCCGCCGGGCCGCGCACCGTGACGCTGGCCGATCCGCGTGTCGAACAGCCAAGCCTGCGCCGTTACTATCTCGTCCCGTCGTCCGTCACCGCAACCCCTGCACAGGGCGCTGCGCTGGAAGTGCTGGCGCAGTTGATGGGCACCGGCAGCAACTCGCTGCTCTATCGCGCGCTGGTGGTCGACAAGCCGCTCGCGGTCAGCGCAGGCGCTTGGTACCAGGGCACGGGCGTCGATCCGACCCAGTTCGGCATTTCCGCCTCGCCAAAACCCGGTGTGGAATTTCCGCAGGTCGAGCAGGCCATCGATGAAGTAATCGCCAAGCTTGCGACCGATCCCGTGCCGGCCGAAGAACTCGAGCGCATCAAGACCCAGATGATCGCTCAGGCGATCTACGCACAGGACAGCCAGACCACCCTGGCGCGCTGGTACGGCGCCGCCGTCACGGTCGGCCTCAGTGTCGACGACATCCGGGCATGGCCCGATCGGATTCGCGCCGTCACGGCCGAACAGGTTCGCGACGCTGCGCGGACATGGCTCGAGAAAAAGCGGTCCGTGACCGGCTATCTCATCAAGGATACGAGCGCGACGACCGCCAAGCGCGAGGAGAAACGTTCGTGATCATCACTCGCCGTCACCTGCCCCGTCTCGCCGCCGCCTTTCTTGTCGCCACGTCATCGTTCGCCGCACTCATGACGCCGGCATCCGCCGCCGCGAAGGTTCAGCGCGTGGTGTCTCCCGGGGGTATCGAGGCCTGGTTCGTGCAGGACGCGACCGTGCCGCTGGTCGCGATGGAATACGCCTTCGCCGGCGGCTCGACGCAGGACCCCGCCGACAAACCCGGCATCGGCGCTTTCACCGCTAACATGCTCGACGAAGGCGCCGCCGATCTCGATTCGAAGACATTTCATGAGCGCCTCGAACGGCGCGCCATCGAGATGAGTTTTTCGGTGACCCGCGACTATCTGCGCGGCTCGATGCGGATGCTCAAGGAAAACAGCGACGAGGCTTTCGGCCTGCTGAAGCTGGCGCTGACAGCCGCGCGCTTCGACAGCGAGCCGCTGGAACGTGTCCGCGCGCAGATGCTGTCCAGTGCACGGCGCGAAACCACCAATCCGGTGTCGATTGCGGGCCGCAAGTTCTGGGAACAGGCCTACGGCAACCATCCCTATGCGCGGCAGCCGAACGGCACCCTCGAAAGTCTCCCCACGATCCAGTCCGCCGACCTGAAGGATTACGCGCAGCGCGTGATCGCGAGAGATACGCTCAAGATCGCCGTGGTCGGTGACATCACGCCGGAGGCGCTCGGCAAGCTGCTCGACGATACGTTCGGCTCCCTGCCAGCCAAGGGCAACCTGACTCCGGTGCCGGAGGTGCAGGCCGCCAAGCCGCCGCTGCATACATCGGCCATCGTGGACGTGCCGCAGACCTCGGTGAATTTCGGCGGACCCGGCATCGCGCGCAACGATCCCGATTTCATGGCCGCCTACATCGTCAACCACATTCTCGGCGGCGGCACGCTGTCGACGCGGCTTTACAAGGAAGTCCGCGAGAAGCGCGGGCTGGTCTATTCGGTGTCGGAATCCCTGATCTGGATGAAGAAGTCGTCGCTGTTTGCAGGCTCCACCGCGACCCGCGCCGACAAGGCGAAGGAGACGCTGGACACCATCACCGCCGAAATCGCGCGCATGGGCAACGACGGCCCGACCCAGACCGAACTGGACGAAGCCAAGTCCTTCCTCAAGGGCTCGCAGATGCTGGCGCTCGACACCTCGTCGAAGTTCGCCACTGCGCTGCTGCAGTATCAGCTCGACGACCTCGGCATCGACTATATCGAGAAGCGCAATGCGCTCGTCGATGCGGTCACGCTGGAGGACACCAGGCGTGTCGCCAAGCGTATCTGGGGTCAGGGACTCTTGAGTGTCAGTGTCGGCCGTGCAGCACAGGCCGCGGCTCCGCCGCAGGCAACAGGCGTTGCGCCAAAGGCGAACTAGAACTGCCTACTTGAACAGCGGCGTGCCCGGCACAAAGGCATCGAACGCGGCCCAGAACTGCTGCCGGTAGCGATCCTGCTCCTGAAGGATTTCATGCTTGGAGCCGGCGATCACCAGATGCGATCCGGCGCGCAGGTGATAGGCGAATTCCTCGATCGCGGCGGTCGAGACGATGGTGTCGCTGCTCGCGGCCATCATCAGGATCGGCAGCCTGATCTGCGAGGGATAACTCGCCTCGCGGAATTCGACGATCGCCCGGAACGCGCTGTCGGCCCACGCCACCGTCGGCGACGCGATGCCGAGCGTCGGGTCTTCCTCGAAGATCGCGGCGTTGCGCGCGTAGCGTACCGGGTCCGAGGTCAGCGGATTGTTGACGAAACTGTTGGTGCCGGTGAGTTCGCCGTTGCCGCCGGGCACGTAGCGGCCGCCCATGCCGAGCCACCGCAGGGTGCGCACAAACATCCGCGTCGGCAGCTTGGTGGCATAGCCCGGCAGGTCGATCATCGGCGCGGACAGCACGATGCGGTCGAACCAGCGCTTGCCGGCATGCGCGACCCGCAGCAGCACGGCGCCGCCCATCGAATGGGCAAGCGCATAGTAGGGCGGCGGACAGTCCGGCAGCATCACCTGCTTTACGAAGGTTTCGACATCGACCTCGAAATCGGAAAACCTGTGGACGTAGCCCTTGCGGGGATCGCGTAACTGCCGCGACGAATGTCCCTGCCCGCGCCAGTCGATCATCGCCACCGCGAAGCCGCGCTCGCGCAGTTCGCGCACGGTCTCGAAGTATTTCTCGATGCTCTCGGCCCGCCCGGTGAAGACGCAGACGGTGCCCTTGCGGCCAGCCGGCGGCTGCCAGCGGGCAAAGCGCAACTCCGCGCCATCGGGCGTCTTGATGGTGCCGCTGACGACATTGTCGGGAACGGGATTGGCGGGGATGGAAACAAGCGTCATGCGGGGCCGATCAGGCGAAAGGAATCATGAAATTCGGAAAAGATATTGCGGGCAAAAAGAGGGGCCGGGAACCCTCTTGAACCCCGCAAGGCCCCCCCCATATCAGTTTCGTGCAGGCCAGTTAAGGCTGCGCGCAGAACGAAAACCCGGCCCAATGGCGGGTTGTCTGCTCTTTGAAAAAGAGTGGCGCGTTGTGCAAGCGAGACGGTCTTGAGGACGTTGCTCACGCGATGGTCCGTCCCGCCTGAAAAACGCGCTGGTCGCTCAATTGGAGGACTAACATGCGTACGTTTGACCTGACCCCCTTCTACCGTTCCACCGTCGGCTTTGACCGCCTCTTCTCGCTGCTCGATCAGTCCCCCAGCGAAAGCTCGCCGGGCTATCCGCCCTACAACATCGAGCGCACCGGGGAGAACAATTTCCGGATTTCGGTCGCCGTCTCCGGCTTTTCGCAGAATGAAATCTCGATCGTCGCCAAGGAAAACACCCTGACGATCAAGGGCGAGAAAGCCGCCAACGAGAACAGCCAGTCCAGCGAAGTGCTTTATCGCGGCATCGCGTCGCGCGCCTTCGAGCGCCAGTTCCAGCTTGCCGACTTCGTGCAGGTGAAGAACGCCACGCTCGAGAACGGCCTGCTTCACGTCGATCTCGTCCGCGAGATTCCCGAAGCGAAGAAGCCTCGCCAGATTCCGATCACCACGTCGGCCCCCGCGCCGCAGGTGACCGAGCAGGCCGCGGCCTAACCGTCCGGCTTTATCGAACCTCCCAAACTACAAACGCCCCGGTGCCCCGGGGCGTTTCTTTGCCGCGTCATGGTGAGACGTGACGTCACCGATGCGGAAGGTCACTCCAGCGACTGAACGTCTGGCATCGCCTGCGTCGGCCATAGTTTCAGCGTCGATGGTGCCGGCGTGGAAGCCTGCGGCGCGGCCGCTGCAGCCGCCCCGACCGTCGCTGCTGCCGCAGATTTGTTCTCTGCTGTGGCCGGCTTCGGGGCCGGTGAAGGCTCCGCGGAGGGAGCCGTTGCCTGCTGCGCCGGAGCTGCCGTTTGTGGCGTGGTCGCCGTTCCGGCTGGCGCCGGGGTCCGGCTCGCGGCCTTCGATCCGGGGCGCTGCGCACCCCTCGGGACGGCGTTCGGCGGGCGGGGCACGTTTCGCAGGTCGAGCAGGGCTCCGCGCCGGTTTTCATAGCCCGCATAGGTCGCAGGCGGCGGACCGGGCGGACCATAAACCGCCATCATCCGCTCATCGACGGCCTGGGCCGGAATAAACCGCATGATCTGGCCGGTGCGGGCATCGATAATCAGGCGGCCGTCGTCGCCGTTCCGGTCGATCGCCGCGATGGTGTAGATCCAGCCGCGCTGGGTGACCCGGCCAAGCGGAGAGTAACCACTCGAACGCAGGACGGTCACGACCTGCTCGGGTGGCAACATCGGGCGACCTCCCAATGTCGAGCGCTGATAGCGGGTCGAGGGGATCGCGGCATAAGGGGGTGGTGCATAGGGCCGCTGGGCGTAAGGCCGCTCCTCATAGGAAGGCCGCTCGCTGGGCGGTCTTTCGTAAGCGGGCGGCGGCAGCGGACGGTCTTCGTCCTCCAGAATTCGCGGCATGGAAATATGGATGTCACCCACGACCGGAAAATCGTCGGCGGCGAACGCCGGAGGCACGAAAACCAGTCCGGCTCCCAAGATCGCGCTGGCTGCGGCAGCCCGTCCGATCATCTGTAGTGTTGAAAACGACGTCATCGCCATTGGCCTCCCATTCTGGGTCCCAATCCGTCCTCGGATTCCCAAAAATCCTGGGTCAAACGTGATTTCCGATTTCGGCGGAGCTAGGACCGGATGGCGGCGGCAATGCCTTAATCCAGCAGCGTTTCGCGGGTGGCTGCATGGCCTGCGCAGCGCATCCCAGTGTCCCGAATCCGCGGCTCGCCGCCTTCCGCCGCGCTGCCGTAGCGGGCTGGGGATTCCAAGGACACTGGACGATATTGATTCCAGTGTGGTTTCAGTTCGCAGGTCCCCGAGCGGAGCGCGCATCAGGGTTTCCGTGGACTTGCGAACCACTACACTGGGAGGACTCTCACGCGCTTGTATGATAGGAAAAAGTTTGGCAATCTCGGCATTAGGACAGGACTACTGTCCCAATTTCCGGGTAATCTCGGCACGGCGTTTGCAGCGCCGGTAATATCAGCAGGCCGCATGGCAGCCGGAAACGGCACGCGCGAACTGCACTTTCTAAAGCGAGGCTCGTGACAGCGCGAGCGGTGGCCCCGAGGACTTCCCGAAGGGTTCCGCGAACGCCGAAGCTGCGGCCAAAATGGGTAAAAATAGACTGCCTCTAAATCCAAAGAGGCGTGAGGATGAGAATGAGCGGGTCAGAGTTCGAGCGGAATCAGATCGAGGTGGATGCGCCGATGGCGGACCCGGCCTTGAAACCGCGCGAGCATAACTGGCGTCCGGAAGCCGCGGGTCTTTACGATCCAGCGCTCGAAAAGGATTCCTGCGGCGTCGGCTTCATTGCCAACATCAAGGGCAAGAAGTCGCATCAGATCGTGTCCGACGCGATCAGCATCCTTTGCAATCTCGAACATCGCGGCGCTGTCGGCGCCGACCCGCGCGCCGGTGACGGCGCGGGCATCCTTGTGCAGATTCCGCACGCCTTCTTCGCACGCAAGGCAAAGGAAGCCGGCTTCACCTTGCCCGGTCCCGGCCAATACGCCGTCGGCCAGATGTTCATGCCGCGCGAGAAGTCCTGGCGCGAAGTCATCAAGGGTATCATCAAGGACAAGATCAAGTCGGAAGGCCTGAAGCTGTTCGGCTGGCGCGAAGTGCCGACCGACAACTCCTCGCTCGGCGTGACCGTGAAGCCGACCGAACCGACCTGCATGCAGGTCTTCATCGGCTGCGGCGACTGCGCGGACGAAGAGGATTTCGAGCGCCGTCTCTACATTCTGCGCAAGGCGATCTCGAACGCGATCTATCAGCGCCGCGAACGCGCGCTCGCCGGCTACTATCCGGTGTCGATCTCGTGCCGCACCGTCGTCTACAAGGGCATGTTCCTCGCCGACCAGCTCGGCAAGTACTATCCCGACCTGCACGAGCCGGATTTCGAATCCGCGCTGGCGCTGGTGCATCAGCGTTTCTCGACCAACACCTTCCCGGCATGGTCGCTGGCGCATCCCTACCGCATGGTCGCGCACAACGGCGAAATCAACACGCTGCGCGGCAACGTCAACTGGATGGCCGCACGTCAGGCCTCGGTCTCCTCCGAGAAGTTCGGCGAGGACATCGAGAAGCTGTGGCCGATCTCCTACGAAGGCCAGTCGGACACCGCCTGCTTCGACAACGCGCTCGAATTCCTCGTGCAGGGCGGCTACTCGCTGTCGCACGCGATGATGATGCTGGTGCCTGAAGCATGGGCCGGCAATCCGCTGATGAGCGAAGAGCGCCGCTCGTTCTACGAATATCACGCAGCGCTGATGGAGCCGTGGGACGGCCCCGCCGCGATCGCCTTCACCGACGGCCGCCAGATCGGCGCGACCCTCGACCGCAACGGCCTGCGTCCGGCGCGTTATCTCGTCACCAAGGATGACCGCATCGTGATGGCGTCCGAAATGGGCGTGCTGAAGATTCCCGAGGACCAGATCATCACCAAGTGGCGCTTGCAGCCCGGCAAGATGCTGCTGGTCGACCTTGAGCAGGGCCGTCTTATCCCCGACGATGAGATCAAGGCGGAGCTTGCCAAGAGCCATCCGTATCGCGAGTGGCTGGACCGCACCCAGATCGTGCTCGAGGAAATGGCGGACGCGCCGGCCAAGGCCGCGCGCTCCAACCTGTCGCTGCTCGATCGCCAGCAGGCGTTCGGTTACTCGCAGGAAGACCTCGCCGTGCTGATGACGCCGATGGCGTCGACCGGCGAAGAAGCCGCGGGCTCGATGGGCACCGACACGCCGCTCTCGGCGCTGTCCAGCAAGCCGAAGTCGCTGTTCACCTACTTCAAGCAGAACTTCGCACAGGTCACCAACCCGCCGATCGATCCGATCCGCGAAGAGCTGGTGATGAGCCTCGTCTCCATCATCGGCCCGCGTCCGAATCTGTTCGACATCGAAGGCCTGTCCAAGACCAAGCGCCTCGAAGTGCGCCAGCCGATCCTGACCGACGCGGACCTTGAGAAGATCCGCTCGATCTCCGACGTTGCCGACAATCACTTCAAGTCGCGCGCGCTCGACACCACGTTCCACGCCGGCCTCGGGGCCGCGGGCATGGAGCAGGTGCTGGAAGAGCTGTGCGGCCGTGCTGAAGCCGCGGTGCGCGAAGGCGTCAACATCATCATCCTGTCGGACCGCGCTGCGGGCTCGGATCGCATTCCGATCCCGTCGCTGCTGGCGACCGCCGCCGTGCATCATCACCTGATCCGCACCGGCCTGCGCACTTCGGTCGGTCTCGTGGTCGAATCCGGCGAGCCGCGCGAAGTGCATCACTTCGCGTGCCTTGCAGGTTACGGCGCCGAAGCGATCAATCCGTATCTGGCATTCGAATCCATCATCGCGATGAAGGATCAGTTGCCGGCCAAGCTCGACGACAAGGAAATCGTCAAGCGCTACATCAAGTCGATCGGCAAGGGCCTGCTCAAGGTCATGTCGAAGATGGGCATCTCGACCTATCAGTCCTATTGCGGCGCGCAGATTTTCGACGCCGTCGGCCTGAAAGCGGATTTCGTTGCGAAGTATTTCGCTGGCACCCACACCCGTATCGAAGGCGTCGGCCTTGCCGAAATCGCCGAGGAAACCGCACGCCGTCATACCGAGGCCTTCGGCGACGCGCAGATCTACAAGACCGCCCTCGATGTCGGCGGCGAATATGCCTACCGCTCGCGCGGCGAGGACCATGCCTGGAACGCCGAGACGGTATCGCTGCTTCAGCATGCGGTTCGCGGCAATTCGCAGGAGCGTTATCGCGCCTATGCGAAGGTGCTGAACGAGCAGTCCGAGAAGCTGCTGACGCTGCGCGGCCTGTTCAAGCTCAAGACCGCCGAGGAGGACAAGCGCAAGCCTGTGCCGCTCGACGAAGTCGAGCCCGCCAGTGAGATCGTCAAGCGCTTCGCCACCGGCGCGATGTCGTTCGGCTCGATCTCGCGCGAGGCCCACACCACCCTGGCGATTGCGATGAACCGCATCGGCGGCAAGTCCAACACCGGCGAAGGCGGCGAAGAGGCGGATCGCTTCAAGCCGATGGCGAACGGCGACAGCATGCGCTCCGCCATCAAGCAGGTCGCATCGGGACGTTTCGGCGTGACGACGGAATATCTCGTCAACTCCGACATGATGCAGATCAAGATGGCGCAGGGGGCGAAGCCCGGCGAAGGCGGACAGTTGCCCGGCCACAAGGTCGACGCGACCATCGCCCGCGTGCGCCATTCGACCCCGGGCGTCGGCCTGATCTCGCCGCCGCCGCATCACGACATCTACTCGATCGAAGATCTGGCCCAGCTCATCTACGATCTGAAGAACGTCAATCCTGACGGCGCGGTCTCGGTCAAGCTGGTCTCAGAAATCGGCGTCGGCACGGTTGCCGCCGGCGTTGCCAAGGCGCGCGCGGATCATGTGACCATCTCCGGCTTCGAGGGCGGCACGGGCGCATCTCCGCTGACCTCGATCAAGCATGCCGGCTCGCCATGGGAACTCGGCATCGCCGAAACCCATCAGACTCTTGTGCGCGAACGCCTGCGCAGCCGCATCGTGGTGCAGGTCGACGGCGGCTTCCGCACCGGACGCGACGTTGTGATCGGCGGGCTGCTCGGCGCGGATGAAATGGGCTTCGCCACCGCGCCGCTGATCGCGGCGGGCTGCATCATGATGCGCAAGTGCCATCTCAACACCTGCCCGGTCGGCGTCGCGACACAGGACCCGGTGCTGCGCAAGCGTTTCACCGGCCAGCCCGAGCACGTCATCAACTACTTCTTCTTCGTCGCCGAGGAAGTGCGCGAGATCATGGCGTCCATGGGCTTCCGCACCTTCCAGGAGATGGTCGGCCAGAGCCAGATGCTAGACCAGGCAACCCTGGTGGCGCACTGGAAGGCCAAGGGTCTCGACTTCTCGAAGCTGTTCTTCAAGCAGCCTGCCCTGCCCGACCAGAAGATCTATCACTCCGAGGCGCAGGACCATCATCTGGAGAACGTGCTCGACCGCACCCTGATCAGGGAAGCGCAGGCGGCGATCGACCGCGGCGCTCCGGTGAAGATCGAGGCTGAAATCCACAACACCGACCGCAGCGCAGGCGCGATGCTGTCCGGCGTTGTCGCCAAGACCTATGGCCACACCGGCCTGCCGCTCGACACCATCCATGTCAGCCTCAAGGGCACGGCGGGACAGGCGTTCGGCGCGTGGCTGGCGCGCGGCATCACCTTCGATCTCGAAGGCGAAGGCAACGACTATGTCGGCAAGGGTCTGTCGGGCGGACGCATCATCGTCCGGCCGCCCAAGAACTCCGGCATCGTGCCGGAAGAGTCGATCATCGTCGGCAACACCGTGATGTACGGCGCCATCGAGGGCGAGTGCTACTTCCAGGGCGTCGCCGGCGAGCGTTTCGCCGTGCGCAACTCCGGCGCGGTCGCCGTGGTCGAAGGCGCGGGCGATCACTGCTGCGAATACATGACCGGCGGCATCGTCGTGGTGCTCGGCAAGACCGGGCGCAACTTCGCGGCCGGCATGTCCGGCGGCGTGGCTTACGTCATCGACGAGGACGGCACGTTCGAGAAACGCTGCAACATGGCGATGGTCGATCTCGAGCCGGTGCTGTCCGAGGAGATGATCAACCAGAACGCCTTCCATTCGTCCGGCGATCTCGAGGCGCATGGCCGCGTCGACGTGTTCTCCAATCTGCTCGGCGAGGACGTCGAACGGCTACATGTTCTGATCACGCGGCACGCCAAGCTCACCGGCTCGGCGCGGGCGCAGCACATCCTCGCGAACTGGAAGAAGTATCTTCCGATGTTCCGCAAGGTGATGCCGGTCGAATACCGCCGCGCGCTGAAGGAAATGAAATCGCGCGAGCCGGAAGAGCCGAAAATCGCGATCGGGGCGTAATGTTTGGTGTCCCGTCACCCTGAGGTGCGAGCCGCATCGCGGCGAGCCTCGAAGGGCGGCGGGATGAACAGTCATCCTTCGAGGCGTGCAGAAGTGCGCACCTCAGGACGGCGTGAAGTGAGAACTTAGATTCAGGGGCGTCAGAGTCACCATGGGTAAGCCTACAGGTTTTCTTGAGATCGAGCGTCACGACCGCAAGTACGAGCCAGTCGCGGAGCGGGTGAAGGATTTCAGGGAATTCGTCATTCCGCTGAGCGAGAAAGACACGCGCGATCAGGCCGCGCGCTGCATGAATTGCGGCATCCCCTATTGCCATGGCACCGGCTCGGTTCAGCCCGGCACGCCCGGCTGCCCGGTCAATAACCAGATCCCGGACTTCAACGATCTCGTCTACAACGGCAACTGGGAAGAAGCCTCGCGCAACCTGCACTCGACCAACAACTTCCCCGAATTCACCGGGCGCATCTGCCCGGCGCCGTGCGAAGCCTCGTGCACGCTGAACATCGACGACAACCCGGTCACCATCAAGACCATCGAATGCGCCATCGTTGACCGCGCGTGGGACAGCGGCTGGGTCAAGCCGGAAATTTCAGCGACCAAGACCGGCAAGAAGATCGCCGTGGTCGGCTCCGGCCCCGCAGGCCTCGCCGCCGCGCAGCAGCTGGCGCGCGTGGGTCATGAAGTCCACGTGTTCGAGAAGTTCGCCAAGGCCGGCGGACTGCTTCGTTACGGCATTCCCGACTTCAAGATGGAAAAGGGCATCATCGACCGCCGTGTGGCGCAGATGGAAGCCGAGGGCGTGACCTTCCACTACAACACGCCGGTCGGCGGCAATTATGCCGGCGCTGTCGAGCCGCAGGACCTGCTGAAGGTCTATGACGCGGTGGCGCTGACCGGCGGCGCGGAAGCCTCGCGCGATCTGCCGATTCCCGGCCGCGACCTCGACGGCATTCACTTCGCGATGGATTTCCTGCCGCAGCAGAACCGACGGGTCAGCAACGAGCCGCTCGGCGATGTCCGCGAAATTCTCGCAGGCGGCAAGGACGTGGTTGTGATCGGCGGCGGCGATACCGGCTCCGACTGCATCGGCACCTCGATCCGCCAGGGCGCGACCTCCGTCACCCAGCTTGAAATCATGCCGGCCCCGCCGGAGCGTGAGAACAAGGGCCTGACCTGGCCGAACTGGCCATTGAAGATGCGTACCTCGTCCAGCCAGGCCGAAGGCGCGGTCCGCGAATACGCCGTGCTGACGCAGAAGTTCTCCGGCCACGATGGCAAGGTCGCGAAACTGCATTGCGTTCGCGTGGACGACAAGTTCCAGCCGGTGCCGGGCACCGAGTTTGAAATCAAGGCCGAACTGGTGCTGCTGGCGATGGGCTTCGTCCATCCGGTGCACGAGGGCCTGCTGAAGAAGCTCGGCGTCGAACTGGACCCGCGCGGCAACGTGCGTGCCTCGACCAATAACTACCAGACCTCGGTCGCGAAGGTGTTCTCCTCGGGCGACATGCGCCGTGGTCAGTCCCTTGTGGTCTGGGCGATCCGCGAAGGCCGCCAGTGCGCCGCCGCGATCGATCAGTTCCTGATGGGATCGACCACGCTGCCGCGCTGAATTGGGATGCGCCGTCAGGTGCGAGCCGAATCGCGGCGAGCCTCAGGATGACGAACATGCCGTTTCTGGATCACGTCTCATGACCGCCATCATCTACGTTGCAGCAGCCCTCGCCGAAATCGGGGGCTGTTTTGCGTTTTGGGCTTGGCTGCGGCTGGACAAATCCATCTGGTGGCTGGTCCCCGGCGTCATATCGCTGGTGCTGTTCGCTTACTTTCTCACCCTCGTGCCAAGCGATGCGGCCGGGCGCGCGTATGCAGCCTATGGCGGCGTCTATATCGCCGCATCGCTCCTATGGTTGTGGGCCGCGGAAGGCGTGCGGCCCGACCGATGGGATATCGCGGGCGCAGCGCTCTGCCTGACCGGCGCTGCCGTCATCCTGTTCGGACCGCGTTCGGTTTAACCACCCAAAACAAAAAAGCCCCGTCCGATGACGGGGCTTTTTCGCTCGCATCATCCGGCGCCGCTGTTCAGCGCGCCGTTACTCGATGACGCGAATGACACGCCGGGTGCGCGGCTCGACGATCACACGCCGATCATTCACCACCGCATAGTTATACTCGGTGTGGCTCGGCACCGGACGCAGTTCGACATAATCCGGCAGCGGCTCACCAACCACCACACGCTCCTTCACCACGACCGACGGCCCCGGCAACCCTGTGACCGATGAAATCACAGCCGCCGGAATATCGACCGCGGTTCCGACCGCCGCGCCGACAGTTCCGCCAACGGCGCCGCCGACCGGGCCGCCAATGGCGTGACCCGTCGCCGCGCCTTCGCGCGCGCCCTGCTCCGTCGCGGTCTGCGCGAGCGCCATCCCCGGCGTAAGTGCGATTGCCGCGACAGCCATTGCCATACGAATCTTCATGTCATCCTCCTCTTCACGTTGAGAGGCTGACCAACGACCCACGGCTCGGGGTGTTCCGAAAAATGATCCGGGGAACCGGTGAAAACGTAAGCAGGAACCCGGCTTGTATCTAGAGGCTCAATTTTTCTGAATCCAGAACTGATACATCGTCGCGAAGGTCGAAGGGTTCTCGGCTTCGAATGCCGCCCAGTTGGCGAGATCGGTTGCCGTCCTGTCGTCCGGAAAGCGCCGCAAATAACTGGTCCGCGCCGGCGTCTCGAAGCCGAGAAATGTAAAGCCGATCTCGCGCAGAAAATCCGCGATCTGCGGAATGGAAAACTGGTGCTCCTGCACATGGAACAGCAGGTCGCGGCACTCGCTCATGCTGAAGAAATCGCTGAAGCCTGTAATGTTGTGGAGCGGATCACCCGGCGCGCGGCCGGCGAATTCCGCCCGCAGGCGGCGGACTTCACCGACCGAATAGTCCCTGCCCTGCTGCGCCAGATACGCGCGCGCGGCATTGATGTCGGCGCGCGCCGTCGCACTATAGAGACCGATATGCATCAGCCCGCCAGGACGCACCAGACCGGCGAGCCTGCGCCAGCCCGCCAGTGGATTTTTCAGATGATGCAGCACGCCGCTTGAATCGACGACGTCGAATGTCTTCTCGTTTCCCAGCGCCAGAATATCCGCCTGCGCATAACGCAGATTGGCCAGTCCCAATTCTTTGGTCTTCCGGATCGCGTAGCTGAGGCTGCTGAGACTGAGATCGATGGCGAGGATGTTGGCGGACTTGAATTGCAGCGCGCGCTGGATCGCATGTTGCCCGGTGCCGCATCCCGCGACCAGGACATCGAGCGCACGATGTCCGAACGGCTTGTACGGCACACCGGGAAACCGCATCCCGATATAATGATCGACCGGCAATGGCTGGACTTCCGCGGAGATGCTGCTCCATCGCGGATAGGGATTTTCCTCGTACTGCGCGCGAACCTTTTCCGAGACATCGTCCTCGATCGCGGTCAGCCGCTCGATCCCGGAACGGACCGCCTGTTCGTCGCGCGGATCGATAATCTGCTGGGCAATCAGCGGGGTCACTGAAGCGGGCCAGGATCGCTCGGCAAGCTGTTCGGCGCCGGGAATCGAATGCAGCGGCAGATAGCTTGCAAGAACCGCGAGCCTGATCGGCGCAACCGCTTCATTGCGCGTGATCGCCCCGGCAACCTCATCGCGAAGCCGGCCGAGCTGAACCGTCTCGTCTTCGGTGACGTCGAAGACGTACTCGTTGATGAAGCCCTGTTGGCCGAGCGCCGACGCCAGCGGCAGCCACGCCTCAAAGGCCTCGAACGCGCCTGACGCAATCTCGCTCAGCAATGCGCCGCGGACGGCTGTCAGAACCCGCTCGATTTCAACTGTCGTAACAGGCGAGGTGCCGAGCAACGCTTCCAGTAGGCCGTCGCCATACAACAGTGCGAGATCGTCACGCGTAAATAGCTCAGCCAAACGGGCGTGCTCCGCATGCGATAGCCGCTCGACACAGCGCGCCATCGCCGGACTGCGAAGCAGGATCACCCCCGCCGCAGCCGACAGATCGCGCGGGCGGCACCATGGCTCGCGCAAGGCGCGCACCAGAAGCTGGATGATGTTCGGATCAAGTTTGATGACCGCAGGATCGAGTGAGCGAAGCGCCATCACGAATGTCGACCTGAGCCCTGCGGTGTCGTCCGTCCGCAACCCGTCGGCGGCGATTGTCAAAGCTTCGCTGGAACGTCCGTGAAGCAGCAGCAACGCGGCGAGGTTGTTGTGCGCACCGGGGAAATCCGGACTAATCTCCAGCACCTTGCGATTGTGCACGATCGCTTCATCGTCGCGTCCGCAATCGGACAGGACGCGCGCCAGATTGTAATGCGGCTCGGCGCTGCGCTTGTCCGATGCGATCGCTTTTCGCAACAGATCGATGCCGGTGTCGCTGTGACCCAATTGATGCGCAAGCAGACCGAGATAGCCGAGCGCACCGGTGTGACGAGGGTTGGAAGCAAGCACATCGCGATAGTCCGCCTCGGCCTCGCGCAGCCGTCCGGCCTGATGATGCGCCATGGCCTGGTGGAACAGGGTTTCTTCGAGCAGGCTGGATGAGCGCGTGACGCCCTTGCCGGATTTTCCTTCAGCCCGGCGTTGTTTTCTGTTCACGATCTCGACCTGACGGAGTGTTCTGGAGCAGCCGCGCGGACCCTACTGCATCGACCGGATGCGATCCAGATGCGGTGATGTTGGGATTACCAGCGTCCGAACAGGCCGCCGAAGCCGAAGCCCTGTGAGCCGATATTGCCAGGAGGCCGAAGGAAACCATCACGGAAACCGTCACGCGGCGGCCCCGAACGTTGACGCTGCTGCGGCGGTGCGGAGGGATTGAACCGTCCCTGGACGACGACCTGCTTCTTTGGCTTCGGCTTCGACGGTGCGGCGGTCCCGTCGGACGGCGCGCTCGCCACCACCGGATCGCTCGGCGGCGCGCTGAGCGCACCGACTTCGCGGCGCGGCCACGAGAAATCGTCCGCACGTCCGGCAGGTGCGGCAAGCGGCTCGCCCTTCACCAGCGTGCGCGCGGCAAGCGCATCGACCGACGCCGGCCGCGTGCCGACGCCGCCAAGCAGTTCGTCGGTGCCGACCTGCGAGGCCACCAGCGGCATCACCGGTCCCATCAATGGACGCGGGCCCGCTTCACCGGGACGAATATTGGAATCCGGCGCGAAGGTTTCGCTCGGCACGGCCAGCGGACCATCGGTGTGGGCGGCAAGCACACGGCGGATTTCGCGTTCGGTATAATGCGCCAGTTTGCGCGCACCGGCCTTGGTGAAGAAAACGCCGTCGGCCGAACGCAGGCGGCGGATCTGGCCCTCGAAGTCCGGGCCCTGTTGCGCGAAGCGCCCGGCATCATCGACGAAGCCGTCCCAGACATCGACATAGGTGATGCCGGCCTTGCCTGCGCCGTCGCGATAGAGCGCATCGAGGAACAGCATGTCCGATGTGGCCTTGGGTCCGCGAACGGCGGGCAGACCGACCCACAGCACCGGCACGCCCTTGGACTTCAGGACCGCGATCATCTCCTCGATCTTCTTGGCGTAGAGTTCGACCCAGCGCTCTTCGCGGAAGTCGTACATGCCGCCAGCCGAGCGTGACTTCTCCGGCGCCATGACCTGGGGCGCGTCATCGTCGTCGGGAGCGACCTCGGTATCAGACGGCTTGTTGTCCGCGGTTTTGCTCTCGGTGTCGGCAGCGGGTTTATCGCTGGCGGGCTTGTCGGCCGGCTTCGCCGCCTCGGCCTCGTTTGGCTTGGCTTCGTTCGGCTTGGCTTCGTTCGGCTTGGCGCGGGAATCCTTCTTCGCGTTCTTCTTGTCCTTGTCGCCCGGCTTCTCGCCCGGCTTGGCGTCGGTCTTCTTCTCGACGACCGGCTCACGGATCGGAATGCGATCGTGCAGGCCGAGCATCACCACGATGACGTCGGGTTTCTCGGTGGCGAGGATTCCCTTCGCCGCCGCGGCCCAGTCCACCGGGTCGCCCTTCGGCTGATACTTGATCAGACCCGAGACGGTCCTGTGCTTGCGGATCACGCCGAGGTCCGGCGTTTCCGACAGCGCATCTTCAAGGCCGTAGGCAAGCCAGTCCGCCATGGCGTCGCCGAGCACCAGCACGTTACGCTCTGCGGGAGCATCGCGCTTGGCGGCCGCGGGCGCACGTGACGAATCCACCGGGCGCGGCGCCTGTGGCGCGGGGCCGAAACTGTCACCGAAAGGCGAGAAGAAACCGCCGCCGCGCTGCGGAGGGGGAGCTGGCCGCTGCGGGCGGCCGAAGCCGAAATCGAAAAACTGCGCCGAGGCCGGCGCAACAATGCCGAACAGCATGGCGCCCGCGACCGCGAGAACGGTCAGCGGTCCGCGCTCGGTGAACACGCGCAGGAAAGACGTCGGTTTCGGCCTGTTCGGTGTCGACATGGATCTTGGTCGCTCGCGCAGTCGCCGCGGTTGCATATCCGGGCAAATAATACGCCCCAAAACTCCGGCAATGGGCCCATAAACCGGGGTCAGGCCGCATCCGTCAAGTGGGCCCGGAAAATGTCAACTTGAAGGTTGGCGGCCCGGCTGGATTGGCCGGGAAACCTGTCCAAAACCAGCAGGTTACCGCCCGCGTAGCCGCTCCAGCACGCCGGACGAGGCGAACCCGTCGGCAGGCGCCCCGATCGAGGCCTGGAAGCTGCGCAGCGCCTTTTTGGTTTCGCCGCCGAGATTGCCGTCCGGCTCGCCGCGATAGAAGCCGCGCTGGGCGAGCAACTGCTGCAACTCAAACCGCTCGTCGCGGGATAGCACCCGCTCCTGCCGCGGCCATTCCTGCACGAACGGGGTGCCGCCGCGCAGCCGGTCGGCGAAGTGGCCGATGGCGAGCGCGTAAGCCTCCGACGGATTGTAGCGCATGATGGAGCGGAAATTGCCGAGCATCAAAAAGCCCGGACCGTCCGCACCGGCCGGCGCGAGCAGAAACGCCTTGTCGGTGGTGCGCGGGAACGGCTTGCCGCCGGCGCGCTTCACGCCGAGATGCTCCCACTGTGCGATGGAATAATTCTTCGCGCGGTCGGCATGCAGATAGTTGAAGCCCTGCGGCACCTCGACCTCATAGCCCCAGGTCTGTCCCGGCACCCAGCCGTCCTTTTTGAACTTCGCCGCCGTGGAGGCGATGATGTCCGGAATATCGTCCACGGTGTTGCGCTTGCCGTCGCCGTCGAAATCCACCGCGAACTTCTTGAACGCGGTCGGCATGAACTGCGTCGCGCCGAACGCACCGGCCCATGAGCCGCGCATCTGCTGCGGCGTCAGGTCGCCGTGATGCAAAATCTCAAGTGCCGCGAGAAACTCGTCCTTGAAATAACCCTGACGGCGGCCGACGCAGGCCAGCGTCGCAGTGGAATTCAAGACGCTGCGGTCGCCGCCCTGCGTGCCGTAGTTGGACTCGATGCCCCAGATCGCCGCGATTATGTAGCGGTCGACGCCGTAGGCTTTCTCGACCGCCGCGAAGGTCGCCGCGTTCTTGGCCAGAACTTCGCGCCCCTTCGCAATCCGCGCATCGGTAACGAGAATGTCGAGATAATCCCACACCGACTTGGTGAACTCGGGCTGCGAGTCCATCAGGTCCATGATGCGCAGGTCCGGCGACAGGTCCGCCGTGAAGCGCTCGAAGCTTGCCTGCGAGACGCCGCGGCGCGCGGCATCGGGCCACATCCCGGCGATGCAGCGGTCGAAGTTCGCAGCCGAATTGCGGATGGCGTCCGCGGTCATCAGCGGGTGACCCGACGCGCCGTCTTCGCCGCTCCATTCCTTTGGAGCCGAGGCCTGCGCCATCCGGCGCGGCGCGGGCTGCGTCTGACGCGGCGCCTGCGATGGTTGCTGCTGCTGGATCGAGCCGGTGACATCGCTGCTCCACGGGAAGGTGAAGCCGCCGCGCCCCGACGCGCTCTGCCCATGGGCCGGACCCGCCAGCATCGACGCCGCGCCGATCACCGACATGGTCAGGATTGCGCCTGCGGCCATCCGCCACGCGCTCTCTTCACGCTCGATCCGTGCCATCGTATTCCACACCCGCTCAAGACTATCCCGGATACAGGAGGCCCGGACAGGGTTTCCACCCGATTAACAACGCAGCATTTTTTGGCGGCGAGATGACGCGGCTTTCTCCCTCCCCCTTGCGGGGAGGGATAAAGAATGCCCGCCACAAAAAATCCCCAACTCACTCACGCAGCGTTCATCCGTTCACCTTTAGGGAACTCCTTAGCCATCCAGCAGTTTTTCAAGCCTTCAAAACCTGCTACCACCCTTCAAGTTCTGTCCAGCCCCGCCTCCAACGCTTCTCCTGCCTCAAAGAGCCTCATGAAAATCCGCAAAGCCGTGTTTCCCGTCGCCGGTCTTGGCACCCGCTTCCTCCCGGCCACCAAGGCCATGCCGAAGGAAATGCTCACCGTGGTGGACCGCCCGCTGATCCAGCATGTGGTGGACGAGGCGCTGGAAGCGGGCATCGAACACCTCGTGTTCGTCACAGGCCGCAACAAGGGCGTGATCGAGGATCACTTCGACCGGCCCTATGAGCTTGAGGACACGCTGCGCGAGCGCAACAAGCTGAAGGAAATGGACATCCTCGAGCGCGACCAGCCGGAAGCCGGCGCGACCTCGTTCACCCGCCAGCAGGCGCCGCTTGGCCTCGGCCATGCGGTGTGGTGCGCGCGCGACATCATCGGCAACGAGCCATTTGCGGTGCTGCTGCCGGACGTGCTGGTCAAAAATAAACCCAGCGGCCTGAAGCAGATGATCGACGCCGCCAACGCCGCAGGCGCAGACAAGGCCAACATCATCGCGGTGGAAGAAGTGCCGATGGACCAGGTCCACATGTATGGCGTGGTCGGCGTCGGCAAGAGCAAGGGCGACCTGTTCGAACTCAACGGCATGGTCGAGAAACCGAAGAAAGAGGTCGCGCCGTCGAACCTCTCGATCACCGGGCGCTACATCCTGCAGCCGGAAATCTTCAAGGTGCTGGAGACGCAGGAGCGCGGCGCTGGCGGCGAAATCCAGCTCACCGACGCGATGCTCGGCCTTGCGAAATCACAGCCGTTCTACGGCTTCAAGTTCAAGGGCAAGAGCTACGACTGCGGCTCGAAGTCGGGATTCCTCGCCGCGAACATTGCCTACGCGATGGACCGCGAGGATTTGCGGAGTGATCTGTTGGCGGAGATGAAGAAGTACGTGTGAGGGCATGCATCTGCAATAACGGACTTGCCGATCGCACCAACTAACCTCGACTAGATTAGTAGCTACGAATCTCACCGTTATCTCGCGCCATACATGGGCGAAGAAGTTTAGCGCAACGATGGGATGACTCCATAGAGAGAAATATCTCGTATAATGAATGGTGCGCTTCCAATTTAGAAGAATGCCGAGGCAATAGCGATCCATTGCTCAAACGCGAATTTTGAAAATGTATTCATCGCTGACGCTCAAATTTACTGCGACTGAACCCTTAGTGATCCCTGCTCACGGCGTAACGCTATTTGTTGGCCCCAACAGCTCAGGAAAAAGTCTCCTTTTGCGTGAACTTGAATTAGCGACAGCTTCGCACGCAAAGTATCCGTCAAAGCTAGTTGCTGACTTTGAACTTGTTTGGCCTTCGGAAGAGCAACTAGCCAAGGAATTAGCCTCGCTAGAAGAGAAGAACCCGCCCCAGACTTCATTGGAGACAGTCTTTGTTAAGCGTGTTCGACCTGATGGAGAGTATGACTCGGCACACGTCAACAAAAATGCAATTCTGCAGCAATTCAGAACAAGGGACAAAGCTTGGATAGCATCGCAATTTCTGCGTTACTTTCAAATTAGATTGGATGGCCGAACCCGTTTCGATCTAACTGTCGATCGCCCCGCAGGAGATCTCACTGAGATTCCGCATAATGTTCTGGCTCACTTATTTCAAAACGATTCACTACGCGAAGAAATCCGAAAAATCGTATATGACGCCTTTGGCGTGTATTTCGTTATTGATCCCACGAATGGCGGCATTCTCAGAATCCGTCTATCATCAACAGCTCCTTCGGCGAATGAGCAATCACTGGATGCTCATGCCCGCGAATTCCACAAAGCGGCAACGCACATCAAAGATGCGAGCGACGGCGTCCAGGCGTTTGTTGGTATTTTAGTCGCCGTTAGATCGGGTGACTTTCGATCCATCCTCGTTGACGAACCAGAGGCGTTTCTACACCCTCCGCTCGCTCGAAAGCTGGGGTACGAGTTGGCCTCTAGCGTCTCGAAAAGAGGTGCTACACTTATGGCATCTACGCACAGCTCTGACTTCTTAATCGGCTGTCTTCAGGCGAACGCAAATGTTCGCGTTGTAAGACTTGAATACTCTAACGGACAATCTAAGGGGCAAATTGTCGATTCTGATGCCCTCAGTAAGTTTTTCAAAACCCCGCTCATGCGAAGCGCAAATGTCATTTCAGCTCTTTTTCATGATGGCGTAGTCGTATGCGAATCCGACAATGATCGAGCATTTTATGCCGAGATTTACTATCGTCTAGCCGAACGGGAAAAAGGATATCCATCTCTGCTGTTTGTAAACGCGCAAAACAAACAAACCATTCGCGATATTATCGGACCACTCCGTACTTTCGGAGTACCTGCGGCAGCAATAGTTGATATTGATATCCTCAAAGACGGCGGAGCAGATTGGGTGGGATGGCTGCGCGCGGCAAGATTTCCTGACCCACTACATGGCGGCCTCGGGCAGGTCCGCGGAGATATAGTTAAACGATACTCAGACTCAGGCATCAATATGAATCAGGGCGGCGTCGATGCGCTTAAAGGTGCCGACCGTGATGCTGTAAATTCTTTATTCGATTCGATGGCTCAATACGGGATATTTGTCACTCGTAAGGGGCAACTGGAAGACTGGCTTTCGACCCTTCAAATTCCCGGAAAAAAAACAAGCTGGACGATAGCCATGCTTGAAAGGCTAGGGTCAGACTCATCAACTTCCTCGTACATCTCGCCAGGGCAAGATGATGTATGGGCGTTTATGCAGGAAATCGTCAATTGGGCTAAGAATCCTGCACGCAAAGGAACACCTTGACAAATTACCATCATAGGCTTATATTCCTATAACTTCATTCGTGAGGGGCGCTTCTAGAGGCGATCCTGAAGTGGAATGAAGCGCGGCGCCTGCGCGATGTGGTTCGCAGCCACACGTCCGGGAGGCTGGGGTCACCGTCCGGGCCAACTACGTGGCTCTGCCGTTCGCCGGCTGGACGCGGCGAGGACGAAGGCGGCGAAAGCCGTCCGGATCAGGGGTCGATACGCTCCCCCATCCTCACCCGGAAGTACGGTCCCCTCGCCCAAAAACGCCGCAGCGGATGTTTGCCGCAGCTCTTGCTGCGGCGAGAATCCGCGCGTTGCGTATTGCGCAGGCGCAGGCCTCGCTCACGCGCAACGTTGGTGGAGCGCCGCAAGGCGATGCGCTCTTTTGTTCGCGGCCTTCGCAAGCGGCGAACGATCGGGCGACGACAACCATGTTGCGCCTGGCGGCGCTCCATCTCCCCTCATTCTACCGAGGGGCAAACTCAAAGCTCACCTCGCGCTTTTTGCGCGGGAACGATTGGCGTGGGCGCGGGAATTTTTGAGGTGGCTATTTGAAAATCGAATCGGAAAGAGGCGCACACGCCGGGAACGGGTTAGACAAAACGCGTACCGATGCGTTGGTGCCGCAGCCAGAAACCGGCAAAAGAGGCTGCGTCCATCATCCCCGTTGCGGCCGGTTGTCACCCGGCGCATGCAGGGGACAACGCGCAGGGCCTGCGGACGGTTCACGTTTTTGTGTGGAATTTTGCCGTAACGGCGGGGTCTTATCCGCGTATCTACGGCACAGGCGCAAAACGCCACCAGTTCTCATGAGGTCACCATGGATCGCACCCAGTTCCGCCGCACCGCTCTCGCCCTCTCCGCCGCCGGCGTGCTGGCGCTCGGCTGGTTCACCGTGCCCTCGCGCGCCGCCGAGGAAGCCTTCATCATTCCGCCGCCGAGCGCCGACATCGCGCCCGCCGAAGGCCTGAAGACGTTCGTGCTCGCGGGCGGCTGCTTCTGGGGCGTGCAGGGCGTGTATCAGCACACCAGGGGCGTCACCAACGCGGTGTCGGGCTATGCGGGCGGCAAGGCGTCGACCGCGAATTACGAGGCGACCACGCGCGGCAACACCGGCCACGCCGAGGCCGTGCAGATCACCTACAATCCGAAGGAAGTGTCGCTCGGCAAGCTGCTGCAGATCTATTTCTCGGTGGTGCACGATCCGACCCAGCTCAACCGCCAGGGCCCGGACACCGGCACGCAGTATCGCTCCACCGTGTTCACCTCGGATCCGGCCGAGCGCAAACTGGTGCAGGATTACATCGCGCAGCTCAACGGCGCGAAGGTCTACAAGAAGCCGATCGCGACCACGCTCGAGCCATTGCAGGGCTTCTATCCGGCGGAAGATTATCATCAGGACTACCTGACGCTGCACCCCAACCAGCCCTATATTGTGTTCAACGATTTGCCGAAGATCGAGAACCTGAAAAAGATCTTCGCCGAGAACTATCGCGAGAAGCCGGCGCTGGTGCGCGAGGCCAAGGCGACGAACTAAACGCGACGAACCAAAGCCGCGGCACGCCATCGTTCGGACGAGCGGCGTTTGAGAATCAAGACCGAAGCGGCGGATCGGACCGGTTCGCCGCTTTGATGTGAGATCCACACCGACGAAAGGAGCTAGCGAAGTGACCGACATCAAGACGACAACCGGCTCCGGCACCGTGCAGAAGTCCGAGAGCGAGTGGCGCAAGGAGCTGACGCCGATGCAGTACGCCGTGCTGCGCGAGAAGGCGACGGAGCGCCCGTTCACCGGCGAATACGACCATTCGTTCGATCCGGGCACGTATGTGTGCGCCGGTTGCGGACAGCCGCTGTTCGAGTCCGATGACAAGTTCGATTCCGGCTGCGGCTGGCCGGCGTTCTCCGCGCCCGCCGCCGAGAGCAGCATCGCGGAAGAGCGCGATGTCTCGCACGGCATGGTCCGCACCGAAGTGCTGTGCGCGAAGTGCGACGGCCATCTCGGTCACGTCTTCCCCGACGGACCGGGACCGACGGGATTGCGGTACTGCATCAACTCCGCGGCATTGAAACTCGAGCCCAAATAAACCTCGCGTCAACGCGCCCCTTCCTCAGAGAAAAAATAGATCCGCGCGGCTTGTCTCAGGCCGCGCGGCTCCTATCTCTGCGGTCCGTTCGCGTTGCGAACGGTAAAAACGCCAACAAGAAACGCGTCCAAAGAACTTCTGTATTCAAGGAATGCCCATGTCCACCAGATCGCGCCAGACCGTGCTGGCCCTCGGCCTTGCAGGCCTTCTCGTCGACGCTGTCGCGTCCCATCCCGCCTTCGCCATCAACAAGGTCACGCTGTTCAAAGTCGTCTCGCCGCAGAACGAAATCGTGATCGGCCTCACCAAGGCAGAACTCGCGCAAATGAAAGGCAGGACGCCCGAGGTCGTTGAAACAGCGCTGCGCGGCGCGGGCACGCTTCAGGTCTGGCAATATGGCGTCCGCCGCGGCGTCAGCGGCGTGCCGGAGCACGCGCCGGTTCGCAAGATCGAGATTTCCGCCGACCCCGCCACCCACATCGAGCACTACACCTCGTCGCTCAAGGTTGTGTCGATCACCGATGAAATCATGACGGAAGCGATCCAGTAGCGCCGTCTGCCGGCCCCTCATGATCCGGCTTTTGCGGGTGAAAATCCGGCAAAAGCGCGCTCTGCAAAATGTTCAAGCCTCCATGCGAACCGGCGCCCCCTGCGGCGCGGATTTCATCATCCAGTAATTCATTGAAATTCAAGAGATTATTCGGCCCCGCCCGCGGGCCCGCCATGCCATTCATCATAGGCCGCATGACGGGTCGCAATTGGCGAAAAAAGGCCTATATTAGAGTTTCTTCTGGAATGAATGACTCTAGGCCGCGCGGCTCTCCCGATGGACCCGCCTCCGGCCATCCGTTTCCATCGAATCCCAATCGAGAAGGCCGAGATCATGGCTGCGTTCAATTACAACACCGAAGCCGAACTCTTTCCTGCGGCGATCCGCAAGAAAAAGCGCGCCGGCTTTGCTTACCGCCGGTTTCCGACCGCAGCCGAGGCCGTGCAGTTCGCGATCGAACAGCTTCCCGCAGACAGCCTGAACGGGGCGTACCTCCAGGTGGACGAGGCCCGCTTCGACCAGAGCGGCATCCGTACGCTGTACGAGAGCGAATTGTTTCCGCTCGAGCGCAACCGGCCGGAGCCGGTGGCCGCGCCTGAGGACGAGAAGCAGTCCGCAACGGGCTGATCCCGCGCCGCCGCTTTAACGCTCCATCGTTACAACGTGACGACATCGGCGCATTCAGGCTTACCTTTGCGCGCATGATCCGATCCGAAAACCGGTTCCCGCTTTTCGGGGTCATGCGCCTCTCGGCTGCCTGTCCATCCAGCGCTTGAGGATCCGCATGTTGCGCACATTGGCGCGGAACATGACGTCGAACGCGTCGCCGGCGAACGGCACCAGGCCCACCACCCCGTCCAGCGCGACATTGCCGAGCATCCGCGCCACCACATGCTTCGGCGCACCGAGCGCCCTCGCCTCGCGCACGATCCACAATGAGATCGCGGTGGTGAGAAGATCGCCGACCACCGGCACCAGACCGATCAGGCCGTCGATGCCGTAGCGGATGTTGGTGCCCGGCAGCACGAAGGCGACATCGAGCAGCTTCGACAATGCGTCGATCCGCGCGAAACGCTGCTCGCGCGTGAGCGGGCCGAACGAGATGCCGCCGAGTGCACCGCTCAGATTCTGGAAATCGACGCCGGGGCCGAACGGCCCCGCTGCGCCGAAGCCGCCGGGATGAACTTCATTGCCATCCTGATCGATGATCGGCGGACGCGTCCGGGGGCCACTGCGGCGGGAGGCCGTGCGGTCGAAGATGTCGTCGGTCATTCTGGCGCTCGTCATTGTTGGTGGCACCCCGTTTGGCACAGGCCTGCGCGGCGTTCGCACAGGCAGCAGCCCTACATAGGAACGCGCGATTGCGGCGCAAGTTGCGGCAAGATAGCGCGGCCTGAAAGGAACTGTGCGCCGGAGCGCGCCACCAACTATGAATCGCTGGGCGCGCGGGGGCTTTTCGCCTGAACGGACGGGCCGGGCCGCCGACGATCGCCACTGCCGGCGCGGCCGTTCGCGGCGCGATAGATTTCAAGGCTTAAATGCGCCTGAGCACGCCGCCGTTGTGCGTCCTGTCCGGCGCGCAGGGTGTTGGCCAGTCCCTGCGGCAGGGCGTCGGGATCTTTGGATGACATTGAATCCTCCGGATGGTGTTTGCGCAGGCATCAGAAGCGGATCGTACGGCACGTCACGCGACGGTATTGCGACCTCCTCGTAAACAAGGGTCATTATCTGATGCCGGGAATCAGCATCGCCACGCGCGCGCGATAGCGGCGGTATTCGTCGCCGAACAGGGCAACCAGATCGCGCTCTTCGAGATAGATGCCGACGAAGATGTAGGCCGTGGTGACGGCCGCGAACAGCAGATGTCCCGCCGTCATGGTCGGCGTCGACCAGAACGCAATGATGAAGCCGAGATAGATCGGATGCCGGATCAGGCGGTAGAGTCCCGGCGTCTTGAACTTCATCGGCGCGACCACGCGTCCGGCGAAGTGGCCGACCACCTGCGTCAGGCCGAACAGCTCGAAATGGCTGATCAGGAACGAGCTGTAGAGAACGATCAGCCAGCCGAGCATCATGCCGCCGATGGCGAGGTTGGCCAGCAGCGGGGTCTCAATGTCCCAGACGACGGCCGGGATCGGCCGCCACTGCCAGAACAGCAGCGCCAGCGCGAGACTCGCCAGCAACACATAGGTGCTGCGCTCGATCACCGGCGAGGCGAACCGCGCGAACAGCCGCTTGAAGCCCTGCCGCGCCATGCCGCTGTGCTGGACGGCGAACAGCGTCAGCAACGCGAGATTGATGACGACCGCGCTCAGCACCGAAGTCTCGGCGCCGGTGTCGATCGTCTTCGGCACCATCAGGCCCGAGACGAAACCGATGGCATAGAGAAACGTGCCGAAGAAAATCATGTAGGACAGGCCGCCGTAACACAGCGCCAGTGTCCTTCCGACGAAATTGGCGAATGCCTTGTGTGAGCCCTGCTCCCGTTCGATGGCCGTCGACATGGTGTTGCTCCTCCTGAAAATGTCCGGTCCTGAAATCGGCCCCTGTCTCGCTCAGCCCGCACTTGGCATTTACCCATGGCCGCAAGTGAGCGTGTGTGAGGTAGCTCACAGTTCCCGGCCCGGCCTTCATCACTGCGCTGTGAGCGTTTCGTGCGCGTGGTGCGGGCCGCGCGCATCGTGCAGCCGCGTTCACCAGACACCGATCCGCTCCAGCCGCTGCAAAACGATCTGCCGCATCCGGGCGTTGACGCGCGCAAGCTCCTCCCGCGGCGCGGTGCGGCTCGGCTCCTTGAGCTGGCACACCATGTCGGGTCCCTGGCAGCGCCGCGCGCGGCGGCAACGCTTCACGGGACAGTCGAGCCAGTTCTCGCAAGCATCCGACAGCTTGCGCATCATGTTTTCGATGCCTGCGTCGGACAGAAGATAGGCGCGCGTCTCGTCGGAGAATTCGGGAAACGCCTCCTGCGCATCGCCGCCCTCATTCATCGTCCTGCGCGCCGTGTGTGGTCTCGTCTTTTGCATGGGGGTCCCTTTCCTGTGAGCAGATTCCTTGCGGACACGCGTAAGCGTTTTCCCGCGCGAAAACGCGGATGTCCGATCAGCGATGTCGTCAGACCGTGAACCTCTCCTGGAAAGAGAGGGAGGAGGAGCGCCGAAAGACGCGCCTTCAATTCAAGTGCGCGGCCGGCATCGTGTCGCCACGAGAGGCTGACCGCGAAACGCCTTTCGACGCTCCGCCGCGGCGATTTCTGTCCTCGGGACCGCACTTCCGGGTGAGGATGGGGGAGAAACTCGACCCCTGATCCGGCCGGCTTTCGCCGCCTTCGTCCTCACCGCGTCCAGCCGGCGAACGGCAGAGCCCCATAGTGAGCCCGGACGGTGACCCGAGGCCTCCCGGGAGCGGAGAAGGACGTCCCTTCTCGCGCGCGCAGGCGCCGCATCCCGCCCCGCGCTATCAAGCGTCCCTGGCAACGCCCCTCAAGTGAGGCGGGATGGCGAGAAGATGGATGAGGCTGAAAGGAATGTCAAGGAATATTTTCCTATGAATGGAAGGCGCGATTAAAGGGGTGATGGGAATAGCTTTTTACTGCTGGCACGCCCAAACTAGGCATGACCAGCGGGCTGAATCTTTCGCCTCGGCCAAAGGCCCGACTTGATCGGTACCGGGTTCGCTCGGTGTAGGCCCGTTGGCACCTAATCTTCGATCGGCAATTCGCTCGGCACTTTCGACCATTCACGAGGTACGAATTGACCCGATTGGGGTCGATGCAGCCATGTCATGAATCTTTTGGTTTGATACGGCAGAGTGATGAAGGGATTGTCCTTCTCAATTTTACAGAGTGACCAGATGTGATCGCAAAGGTCTTTCTTCGCTGGGTTGGCGTCTGGCTTTTCATAATGTCGATTTATTTTGTAAGCCATCGCGCCAATAAAAATGTCTACCACCTGCAATCCTAAGCAGGTTTCGGGATCTCTGAATTTCAATCTTCTAAACGGGTAAACCTCGCTACCGCCCTTTTTTGATGCGAATTTGTGAACACCGTGATTCAAAATCGCCATCGACTCTTTGAGAGGCTGCGCCGTTTCCCGCCGATCTGGATAAAGGTGAAACAGCTTGTCGCGGTACCGGTTGGCGACTGAGATAGTGCAAAGGAAATACAATTCCTTATCGTATCCAATGTCTCGATTGCCTTCTCCTGTTGCTTGAAGCGGCCTCACACTTGTATCAACCGCGACGCAGTGAATGCCCATATCTTTCAAACTCGACATGTTGTGTCGTTTTTTGAATGAAACGGTAGCCGTAACTGTAGCCTTGTAGGCGTCCAAGCTATACTTGCTTACTTTGTCCCATTTCATGACCTTGAACGTGCCATCATCTTTATAAACTTGAATTTTGGTGCCAGTGCGGGCAGCGATGATGTCAGCATTGAATTGATCGACGTGAGTATAAGGAACAACAAGCGCGCCCAGCACAAGGAAGCGGTGTGCCGTTTGACTACTTTCGTCTATGAAGACGTCGCAAAACTTGTC